>JAANMW010000053.1_pt1 | contig 107462 bp, 99 predicted proteins | sample 7279671 | NCBI WGS metagenome assembly JAANMW01 (sample SAMN14094541, study PRJNA606508) | bioreactor metagenome | isolation source: A lab-scale SPAN reactor treating ammonium-rich wastewater day 247 | place: Ireland: Galway | collected 2017-09-19 | reverse complement strand
TTCCTGAATTGACCACGCGCGCCCATGAACCGGTTGTCTCTTCCCCGGCCGACTGGTTGCCGGCCGATGCCGCGGCTCTGTACGGCATTGACCGCTGGGGCCGGCCCTACTTCACCGTCAACGAGCGCGGCCACGTGACCGTCCACCCCACCGGTGAAGCGGATCGCCAGCTAGATCTAAAGGCACTGGTCGACGATCTCCAGGAACGCGGGCTGCCCACCCCGCTGCTGGTGCGCTTTCCCCAGATTCTCGAGCACCGCCTGGCCGCCATCCAGGAGGCCTTCGCCCGCGCCATCACCGAGTGCAACTACGAAGGGGGCTACTGCTGCGTCTATCCCATCAAGGTCAACCAGCAGGCCCACGTGGTCCGCGAGGTGCTGCGCCTGGGCCGGCGGCACGGCTTCGGCCTGGAGGCCGGGTCCAAGCCGGAACTGCTGGCGGTCATGGCCTTGGTGGATGACGACGCCACGCCCATCATCTGCAATGGCTTCAAGGATGCCGAGTTCATCGAGGGTGTCATCCTGGCTGAAAAGATCGGCAAGCGCATTATTCCAGTGGTTGAGAAGTTCAGCGAACTGCGGCTGATCGTGGAGGCCGCCCGGCGCCATGACGTCAAGCCGACTATCGGTGTGCGGGTGAAGCTGGCCAGCCGCGGGGCCGGACGTTGGGAGATGTCGGCCGGCCCGCAGTCGAAATTCGGCCTGACCATCGCCGAGGCGCTGGACGCCATCGATCTGCTGCGCCGCGAAGGCATGAGCGAGACCCTGAAGCTGCTGCACTTTCACCTGGGCAGCCAGGTCAACGACATCCGACAGATCAAGAAGGCGATCACCGAGGCGGCCCGCGTGTATGTCGGCCTGCGCGAGGCTGGAGCGGACCTGCAGTATCTGGATGTCGGCGGCGGCCTGGGCGTCGACTATGACGGCGCGCAGACCGACACCGAGCCGAGCATCAACTACACGCTGCGCGAGTACGCCAACGATGTGGTGTACTACATCGGTCAGGTCTGCACCGAAGCGGGCGTGCCGCATCCGACAATCTTCAGCGAGTCGGGGCGGGCGATCGCGGCCTACCACAGCGTGCTGGTATTCGACGTGCTGGGCCGCTCGCAGCACCCGCGCGACGCGGCCGACACGGTCCGCCGCGTCCGCGCCCGCGATGACGCTCCCGCGCCGCTGGCACAGCTTGCGGACACCTGGCAGGGACTGAACACGGACAACCTGATCGAGTACTTTCACGACACCCAGGTGGCGTGGGACCAGGTGCTCAACCTGTTCAACCTCGGCTACTGCGGCCTCGAGGACCGGGCCCTGGCCGAACGGCTGTATTTCGCGATCTGCTCGCGGGCCCTGGAGCACGTACGGCAGATGAACGAACCGCCGGCCGACCTGGCGCACCTCGAATCGCTGCTGGCCGAGACTTACTTCATCAACGTCTCGGTTTTTCAGTCGCTGCCCGACAGTTGGGCCATCGGCCAGGTCTTTCCCGTGATGCCGATCCATCGGCTCGAGCAGCGCCCCACTGTCCGGGCGGTGCTGGCGGACATGACCTGCGATTCCGACGGCAAGCTGGACCAGTTCGTGACCGGCGACGGCCTGCAGCCGGTGCTGGAGGTGCATCCGCTAGAGGACGCGGCCGCGGCCGACGGGGAGCAGCCGGCATATCACATCGGCGCGTTTCTAGTCGGCGCGTATCAGGAGATTCTCGGCGACATCCACAATCTTTTCGGCGACACGCATGCCGTGCACGTCCGCCTCGACGAGCACGACCATCCCATGCTCGAAGAGGTGGTCGAGGGCGACACCGTGCGCGAGATGCTCGGCTACGTGCAGTTCGAAGTGGCCGATCTGAAACGGGCGATGCGCCAGGCGGTGGAGAAGGCCCTGCGTGAGAGCCGGCTGACACTGGCCGAGTCGCGTCAGCTCATCGCGTTCTACGAGTCGGGGCTTGATGGATATACGTATCTGGAGTAGGAGCTTGGGGCTAGGGCTGGAACCTGGGGTGGCCAGCACCGTCGCCCACCCGCCTGCCACGCTTCCTCGATCGCTGTTCGCCTTCCATGCCCACGCACCACGTCGCCATCCTGTTGCCTTGCTACATCGATTTGATTCTCCGCGGGCAGAAGACGATCGAAAGCAGGCTTACACGGCGGGCTATTGCGCCGTACCAGATTGTGCGGCCCGGCGACCTGATTCATTTCAAGGCGTCAGGCGGCGGCTATCGCGCGGCTGCCCGGGCGGGACGTGTCCATTTCTTTCAGACTCGCGTTCCTGAGGACGTCACCGAGCTCGAGAGCCGTTTCAATGCGGCGGTATGCGCGGATGACGCATATTGGCGGATGAAACGCGACAGTCGGTTCGCCACTTTTATCGAACTGCGCGACGTTTATCCGGTGAATGCAGGCCCGACGATCGCACCCTCACGCGGCCCGGCCTGGTTCGTGCTTGATGCAGATCGATCTGTCGCGTTCGATGTAACGCTCACCGAGGCAGCGATTCGCAACGGCTATGTACGGATCCCCGTCAGGCTACACCGGTTCCCCCACGATGCCTACGCCGGCCCCGACGGCCGGGCCCGACCGATCGCGCTTGAATTGCCTGATGGGCAGACAATTCAAACCGATCTCGTCCGCGGCGGTATGCTGCGATGGCGCGGCTGGTCCAGTGTGTGGCGGGCGACCAGAGCACGGGCCGGTGATCGGGTTTGCTTTGAGACGACCAGCACGCGTTGCTATCGTGTGAGTGTAAAGCGCGTTCGCAGTCGTCTACGCACACGATGAACATCTCCGCCACCTTTCCGCCGCGTCTCGCCGACTACGCATCGGCCTCCGAGCTGCGGCGCCTGATTGATATTGCACGTTTGGAGGATCTGGGCCAGCCGCCACGTGACCTAACGAGCGAACTGATCGTGCCTGCTGAGCGCTGCAGCGCAGCGGCTTTTCGGACACGTGACGCCGGCGTCCTGGCCGGAGCCGCCCTGCTGCCGCTGATTATGGATCGGTACGACCCGTCTGTGCGGCTAACCCCGATCCTGCACGACGGCCAGCCGCTGCAGCCAGGTGAAAATATCGCATCGCTCGAAGGTCCGCTACGCTCGCTCCTGGCGATCGAGCGCGTCGCCTTGAACCTGATGACGCACCTCTCGGGCGTCGCGTCGCTCACCGCTCGATATGTCGCGACGGTGGGACGCGCCAAGACACGCATCTGCGACACGCGCAAGACTCTGCCGGGCTTGCGGGCGCTTGAAAAATACGCGGTCGCTTGCGGCGGCGGATGCAACCATCGCATGGGATTGCACGACGCCGTACTGGTCAAGGACAACCACATCGCCCATCTCGACGCCGACGGTCTGGCCGCTGCGCTGCATGATCTCATCGTCCGGGCCCGAGCCACAAAGCCGCCGCCTGCGTTCGTCGAAGTGGAAGTGGATACGCTTGATCAACTTGAAACGGTGCTCGGTTGTGCCGTGGATCGCGTGCTGCTGGACAACATGCCGCCCGTCATACTCGGCGAAGCGGTGGCGATGCGCGATCGGCTGGCCCCCCACGTCCTGCTCGAGGCCAGCGGTGGCGTCAACCTGCAGACCGTTCGCGCCATCGCCGCCAGCGGCGTGGACATCATCTCCGTGGGCGCATTGACGCACTCGGCACCGTCTTTGGATATCGGATTGGACATCGCCTGATCGCCCGAGCGTACGGGGCGTCATCGCATCGCCGCGACCTGATCATATTGGCGACGAAAGAAGGCGGCCCAACGCCGTCGATCCAGATCGCGCTGACGCGGGTCGGCGGTCCATCGCGCCGTAAGGTCGGCCACAAAGCGGTTCATCGCCGTCGCCGCCTGCTCATGAAGTGGATGCCTCTCATCCATAATTGCGGCTTCCCATACCGCCCCAGGCTCATCGCCCGGCCAAGGCACGGTGAGATCGTCGGGCATCGCGTCGAAAACGGCCTCCATCGCCTGGCGTTTTGCCGGGTCGTCGCATTCCACGATCGCGTTCCATGCTGTCCGCAACTCCCGGTGGACATCGATGCCGATCGCATGCGCCAACGGAGCCACAAGGGGGAAGACGCTCGGCGAGCCGGCCGGCATGGGACGGGCGATAACAAACGGGTCCACCTGATCGGTCCAGTGGGCCATCTCGTCGATCGCATAGAGGTCGCGCCGTACAGGCAGTCGCCGCAGTTCATATCGCAGAGGGCCACCCGCTGCGCCCGCGCGACGCTGCCACAAGCGCTGGCCGTCCACGCTGATCACCCACGCAATGAACTGCTCGGCCAGCTCGCGGTGCGGCGCGCCGTGCAGGAGCATAATCGGGTCGGCCGTGATGGCGGTCATGAACGGTGGGTCAACATAGCCCATACGGCCCACGGCGGAGCGCCCGCGTTGTGCCCCATCGGATCGGCTGACCGCGCCCGCCTGGTAACGTCCATAGAAATCTATGCACATGCCCGCAGCCGCTTCGCCCATGGATACGTCCACCGGCACTGCGCTGGCCGAGCTGGCGAAGACCCGTGTGTTGGCCGATACCCGCCGCAGCACCGCCCACCCCTCACGCCAGCCCAGCCGACGAACGATCAATTCGAATGTCGCCGCGACAGACCCCGAATTGGCGGGATCAGCCAAGGCGATCCAACCACGATAGCGCCCCCGCTCGGCGTCAACCAGATCCGCCCAAGTCGTCGGCTCGGGCAGGTCGAGCATTCCCAGCACATCGCGGTTGTAGACGATGCCGAAGCTCGACAAAGCCGTACCGATCCACAGGCGCTGCGGGTGATAGAGCGGATTGCCTCCGATCGCCGGCTGCGGAAACGCCTGTTCCAGCAGGCCGTCGGGCAGCCGTGGCGCTTCCGCGATAGCGATGGCGTGCATGCGTCCGGCATGTTCGATCGTCAAGCCGCGTGACAGGCGTTCGTGCTCGTAGTCTCCACCGCCAAAAAACAGGTCATAGCCAACACCACCCATCGGCCGTCCTGCCGCCAGGGCCGCGCGGCCTTCGGCTTCATAAGCCGCAATGATGCCGCGGCGCAGGTCGCCGGTGCCGCCCCAAGCCCGCCAGTCGAAGCGTACTGGCGGTAGATCGCGATCCTCCCGCCAGCGGTTGAAGCCGGCCTCGAACTCAAAACGAATCTGCTCGTTGTTGGGCGTGACGACGATCAGCGTCGGCCCGTCGATACCCGCTGTCGCGGATTCCTCCGCGCCGCCCTGCAGGCTCATCACCAACGGAACACCGAGCACCACGGCGAACAGAGCCGCGACCAACAGACCGGCAAGTCGCGATGACCCGCGTCGTCCCGCCACCGTCATCACCATATTCCGCCTCTTTCCATCAGTTCGCGTCCGACCTGCTCGGCCATGTTCTCGATCAATTCGTTGGCTCGCCGCATGGACTCACGCTCATCAAGCCCGTCGCCGATGGTGCGCCATGTGGTCAAGCCCAATGCTTTCAAGCCGTCAACACCTTCCCCCAGTCTGCCCGCCAACGCCACAACGGGCACCCCGATGCAACGGGCCGCCCGCACCACGCCGGCCACAGCTTTGCCCGACAATGTCTGACCATCCAGTTTGCCCTCACCGGTCAACACCAATGCGGCCCCCCGCAAACGTCGAGCGAAGTCGACTGCCGTAAGCACCAACTCAATTCCCGACTTCAGCGTCACTTGGGCACTGCCGGCCAGCATTGCGATCGCGCCGCCGCCAAATCCGCCGGCCGCGCCTGCGCCGGGCCATTGCGTGACATCGCGACCTGTTTCCGCTCGCCAGATTTCCGCGAGGTGAGCCAACCCTTCGTCCAACAGCTTCACTTGCCAAGGACTGGCGCCTTTCTGCGGTCCGTATACCGCCGCCGCGCCGCGCGGACCGACGAGCGGATTGTCCACATCGCAGGCGACCGTCAGCTTCACACCGTCGAAACGTCGACGTGCCGCCTGCAGATCGACGCGACCAATATCGAATAGCATGCCGCCGCAGATCGGCGCGGTCGGCTCGATCGGCCTCCCCCGACGGTCGAAAAAGTGCGCGCCCAGCGCCTGGACCGCGCCGCATGCACCTTCGCAGGTCGCACTACCGCCGATGCCGAGGATGATCTGCCGCACGTCCACGTCAAGCGCGACCGCGATAAGTTGCCCGACGCCAAATGTTGTCGTCGCCGCTGGATCGCGCTCGGTCTCGGCCAGCAGCGTCAGACCAGCCGCACTGGCCAGTTCGATCACGGCCGTTCGCCCCGCCGCACCAACCGTCAAAAGGCCCCACCGTGCGTCAATGCTTCGCCCGCGCGGACCCATCACGCACGAGGTTCGCAACTCTCCACCGCCCGCCATCACCAGCGCATCCACGGTGCCTTCACCGCCGTCGGCCACTGGGCAAAGGTCCACCTGGATGGTCGCGCTGGCCCGTCTCAACCCCCGCCCCATGGCGGCGGCGGCGGCGGCGGCACTAAGCGAACCCTTGAAACTGTCGGGAGCACAGACGACCCTCACTGGCGCATGGTCCGGCGGCATGAGCCCAAGTCTAACCGCCAGCGTACACTACGGCGATGCAGGAGCAGACGTACCCCTCGGAGGTGAGTGAACTCGACCTGGCCATGATGCGTCGGGCGCTGGCGCTGGGCGCGTGTGCGGCCGAGCTTGGTGAAGTACCTGTCGGCGCGGTCATCTACCGGGGTGGAGAAGTATTGGCCGAAGGTCACAACCTGCGTGAATCGACGGCCGACCCGACTGCCCACGCGGAGATGATCGCCCTGCGCGACGCGGCTCGCCGACTGGGCACCTGGCGGCTGGACGGGTGCAGCATCGCCGTCACGCTTGAACCGTGCCCCATGTGCGCCGGCGCCTTGGTAAACGCGCGCGTGAGCCGACTGCTGTACGGGGCGGACGATCCGAAGATGGGCTGTGTCCGCACGCTGCACACCCTATGCACCGATAGCCGGTTCAACCACCGGATCGAAGTGATCTGCGGTGTGCTGGCTGAGGAAGGAGCATCCCTGTTGCGTGAATTTTTCCGCCTTCGCCGCAATGGCGACGCGCCAGCCAAGCCTGGTCCGCCATCTATTCACTGACCGCGGTTACACGCGCGGCCGCCGCAGCGTCAACCAGGCCGGCAGTACCCACCAGCAAGCGAACATGGTCAGCAGAATGCCGCTGGCCATGACAAAGCCGAGGCTTGCAATGCCGCGGTGAGACGCCACCAGCAGCGATCCAAAACCGATCACCGCGGTGAGACTCGTCACCGTGATGCCCTTGCCCGTTCCGTGTGAAAGGCCCAATGGCTGAGCGGTCGGGTCTGCTCGGTAGCGGTGGAGCATATGCACACCGGCGTCGACGCCGATGCCAAACATGAGTGGCAGGACGATGATGTTGGCCGCGTTGACGCGCATGCCGCACAGCCACATCAAGCCGAAAGTGAGCGCGAAACCTACGCCCACCGGCAGCAGACTCAGCAGCGCGTCGTGCAACCTTCCGAAATCAAGGAAGACCAGGACCAGCACGGCTCCGAGAGCCAGAAGACCTGCGATCTTGTACGACCGTTTAATGAGAAGTCCGGATTCGTAAATCTGGACCGCCGGCCCGGTCACCAGCGGATCGACACGCTTCATATCCGCGACAAAACGGCTGAGGAAGCCGGCTTCGAGCGGGCTGTCGACGCCAGGCGGCAAAGCTGGAGCGATCTCAAGCACACAGCGGCCGTCCGGCGCGACGTATGTCGAACGCAGCGCGGTCGGCAGCACTTGGACATCGAGGGGACCGGTGTCCGTCAACTGTCGGAACGTCGTCACCATTTGGCCGCGAAATGTCGTGAAACAGGCATGCAGGCGAGCTTCAGCCGCTTCAAGTTCGGGCCCTTCAAGACTAAGCCAATGTTCAATCGCCGTTCGCAGCGCCTCGTCCAGTTGCCGGGCTGGCGCGATCAAAGGTTCGGGCAGAAGACGGGTGCCGCGTGCCACCGCCAATTGCCCCTGCATTTCTGTAAGAGCCGCAATGATCCCGATCGATTCGGCCATGGAGGCACCGCCAACGGTGATCAGTTCGTCCAAACGTTGACGCAGCCGATCCAAGGTCGCACGCCTGGCGGCATCATCATCAGGCAAGAGCAGGCCCACACCGCTTACGCTTCGAACGGTGTCGCATCCGCGTAACCGGTGAGCCCGTTCCCTGGCCTGCTGAAGCGATGAACACACGCTGATACCGAAATGAATCGGCTCGCCGCCGTCCAGGGCGATGCGTTTCTGCCAGCGCACAGCCTCGGCCTTAGCCGGCAGCAGAGCGATCAGGTCGTCATCAAAGGGCATGCGGCCAGCCCCGATCGGCACGATCGCTAATACCGTCAGCACGCCCGCCACCACCAGTGCGACGCGCGGCCATCGCACGGCAGGCATCACCCATCGCTCCTCGAACAAATGCAGGAGGCGCCGATCCATCGCCCGCACGTGCCGCACACCGGGTTTGACCAACCGCAGCATCGCCGGGAACACCGTCCCCATGCTGACCAGGCATAACATGACACCGCCGGCCGCAATCAGGCCCATCTCGGCCACACCTTTGAAGTCCGTCAACACCGTCGTGGCGAACGCAGCCGCTGTGGTCAGCGCCCCGGTGAGCACGCCTGGTCCTACAGTGCGCAGGCTGTCGCGCATCGCCGCCTCGAAGCCGTCGTCCGCATCTGGGTAAGCATGGCGCACCAGTTCAAAGCGTGCGGCCAGATGAATGCCGTAGGCGATCCCCAGCCCCAGCAGGATGACCGTGAACACCACACTGACAACCTGCAGATGTCCCACCACCACAGTGGCAAAACCGAAAGTCCACGTTACGCCAGCCAACAGCGCCACCACGGCCAGCAACGGCGTGCGCCAACTGTGAAAGGCGGCCACCAAGATCGCCACGATCAGCACCACGGCTATGACCGAGGCGATGGCGCTGTCGCGCGTGGCGGCTGCCGTCTCCTCGGCTTCGAGAGCCATGATGCCGGTCACGCCGACCTCGATTCCGGGGTGATCGATCGACAACATGGCGATCTTTTCGTGAAGTTGACCCAGAGCCCAGGCCGAGGCGTTGAGCCGACTCGTATCCAGAACCGGGCGAAAACGAAGAAACAACAACCGGCCGTTGTCGCTGGCCAAGTAGACGCGTTTGGGAGAGTCCGGCCCCTGCCTAGACGCGAGCATGGCGAAAGGATCCGCGGTAAGGTCGCCTGGAAGACGACCGATCGCTTCGATCAGGCGCGCCAATTCAAACATGCGCTCGGCGAGGGCGGCAAAGGTAGCGGACGCTGCCGACCCCGTGGAAGCCGGTGTTGTCGCCATGGCGGTCTGAAGTTGCCCAAGAAACGCGACCGCCGACTGCGCGCTCAGAACTGGCCGAGCCTGCTCAAGGCCCCGTGACACGCGTCCTGCAGCCGCCTCAAAGTCTTCGTCCTTCAGCAGGCGAATCGCCCGCGGATCGGCCGTCGCCGGATCCAAGGCCCAGAACACCGCCTCGGCCACAGGCCGTCGTTGGCCATTGGTTCCCCTCGGCTCGGCCGTACGAAGCCACACGCCCAATTCATCGGCCAATGCCTCACCGGCCGCACGACGCGCCGTGTAACCCGGCTCCCCCATCCGAATCCCCAGATCGATGATGACGACCACCTGGTCTCGCCCCCCGAAACCTCGCTGCCAATCGATGAAGCGCCGATTCCAATCCAGGTTCGCGCTGAGCAGGTCGTTTCGATCCGCCTGAAACCTCAGTGGCCCCACCCGCCACGGTCCCCCATGCACGCCCACGGTCGACACGGTCGCCGCCATGCCGACTGCCGCCACAGCAATCCAAAGCACAGTCCATGGACGGCGACTCACCAACGCCGCCCAAGCTGTCAACACGCGATCCCGCAGGTGTTCATGCATCGGGACCAGCATCGTAGCGAGGCTCGCGCCGCGCCGAAACCTTGGAGTTGACGCGCCGGTCTTGTCGCACCATACCTCAGACAAAGACGCCTCGGAGATGGTCCGAGGCGTCCTGCGTGTATCATCGAACCACGATTGGCACCGGTCTATTTCACACGGAATCTGGCTACCAGCTGCTGCAAGTGCTCGGCCTTCTGCGACAAGCTCGCCGCGGCGCTGGCCGCCTGCTGCGTACCTTCATTGGTCTGCTGGACCACCGAGCTGATGGATTCGATGTTTCGGCTGACCTGCTCGCTGGCGGCCGACTGCTCTTCCGCGGCCGCCGCAATGGACTGCACCATCTGGGCGACCTCGCTGGCGGACGTGACGATTTTCGCCAGGCTGTCTCCCGCCTGCCGGGCATGTTCGACGCCGGTTTTGACCTGTTCCGTACCGGCATTCATCCGCTGTACGGCTTCATTGGTTTCCCCTTGGATGGCCTGGATCGACTCGGCGATTTCGTCGGTGGCCTTGGTGGTGCGGTCGGCGAGCTTGCGCACCTCGTCGGCCACGACGGCGAAACCGCGTCCATGCTCGCCGGCTCGGGCCGCCTCGATCGCGGCGTTGAGGGCCAGCAGGTTCGTCTGGTCCGCGATATCGTTGATCACCTCGACGATCTTTCCAATCTGCTCGCCGCGCTTGCCCAGCTCGGCCACGCTCGTGGCGCTGGCGGACACCGCATCGTCAATCGACTGCATGCCGACAATCGTTTCTTCAACAACTTTGTTGCCTTCCTGAGCGATGCGGCCCGAATCCCCGGCGCTGGTCGCCGCCTCGCTGCTCTTGCGGGCGACTTCGACAATCGATGCCGACATCTCTTCAATCGCCGATGAAATCTGGGTGACCTGTTCGGCCTGCTGGGTTGTACCCTGAGCGATCTCCTCACTGCTGGCGGCGATCTCCGTCGCCGCGCCTGCCACTTCCGAGGCCGACGAGGTCACGTCCCGCACCAGGCTACGCAACGCGGCGGACATCGTGTCAGTCGCCCGGCCCAGCTCGCCCATCTCGTCGGATGTTGTCATCCCCAGCGCATCGGCGGTCAAATCGCCATTGGCGACGCGTTGCAGCACATCGAGCACACGGCCGATCGCACGCGTCAGGGAGCGAACGAGCACCAACCCCACGCCCAGGGCAACCATAAATGCCACACCGCTGACCGATACGGCCTTGACGCGCATGCTAGCTGCGTTCGCCTCCGCTTGCGCTTCAAGCTCAGCCTCACGCCCGTGAATCGAGGCGATTAAATCGCGGCCGATCGCGGCGATCTGCGGACCGATGACGTCGAGGCTTTCGAGCACCAGTCGGTCGCACTCATGCACCAGATCAATGGTGTGCTCCACTCGGTCGGCGTAAAAGCTGTAGCCTTCTTCGGCTTCCTTGACCCACTTCTTGCGGATCGGGTGCTCGACGTCGGCGTGCAGAGCCCGCAGTAGTTTCGCGCCTTCTTCCATCTGCTCAATCGCGGCTCGAGCATCCGCCTGATCGCTGGTGCGCAAGAATTTCATCACGTCAAGCCGGGCCATCGCGAAATGATCCATGACGTTGGCCGCGTCCAGAGCGGCCACCAGATCGCCGTCTTCATGGGCCGTCTCGATGATCGCTTCAAGCACCTGCGTCAGACGGGCTCCCGCAACATCCAGTTGCCCCTTGACGACGCCGTTGCGCTTGTCGAGAGCCTTAACCACCTCAACGAATCGCTCCTGATAACTTTCCAGTTTGTCACCGATTTCACGAACCATGGCTGCCCGCTGTGGATCATGGACCTCCTCGACGGCCGCTTCGTGCAGCTTCGTGGTAGTCGCCAGGTAGTCGGAGTACTGCTTCAGATCCTCGTCGGAGTGGGTGATCAGGAAGTCTTTGACGTTCATGCGAACCATCAGCATGTTCTGCTGCATCAGATCGAGCAACGCGGCGTCGCCGACGATGTCGCCCAGTTCCGCCTGGTGCTTGCTGTTAGCCTGCTGACCGGCAAGTGAGAGGCTGCTGACGAGCATGATGAGGGTCGCCAGCGAGCCAAATCCGGCCGTGAGTTTGGTCCCCAGTGTCAGCCCCCACTTGCACGCTCCATCCGCGGTCCGGATGGAGCCGAGCCACCATGCGACCCAAAGCGTGCCCACAAGGGTCATCGCCGTAAGCACCCAGAAGACGCTGACCAGCACCTGCGAGGTGCTTTGAATTTGCCGATGCGTGAATGCCTCGGCGGTTCCGGCCGTCACGCCGAAGGGCGGACGATTCACAGCCGCGGGAGCCGGTTTTGCGAACGCTCCCGGCGCCCCGATAGCGGCGGCGACAGCATCCGCGGCTGATGGGCTGCGATCATTCCGGCTCCGTGTCGAAGTCGTCGCTGCCGTTGTGTCCCCGTGTGCCGAAAGCAGACCGGCGGCGGGGTGGCGCATAGGGCCGTCACCGTTACTGGTCATGGACGTAGCCATGGCCTGCGTCTGGCGGTTCGGATCCTGCTGCACGGCGGCCAGAATCTGGGCGGCTCGCTGTTCATCAAGCCAGTTGATATGGCCGCTCGCCACGTCGTAGATCGCACCGCGAATCTGCACCTTGCCGTCGATCAGCAATTGACGTGTGGACGGACTGCGGGTCAGGAGATCGGCGACAGCCTGCCAGACGTTCTCCTCGATCGCCCGTTCGATGAGCTCGCCACCCTGAAGGCCCACGTGCTGAGCCATGGTGCGCTGCACCGCGGGTCCAATGTTGTCAACGAGAGGAGGAATATTCAGTTCCAAGGCATGGCCATGTCCCTGCATCGCGTGGGTGACCGCCGTCACCGCGCCGCACTGCGTGTGGCCGAGCACGACGAGAACCGGCGTATGCACGTGTGAGAGCCCGTATTCGATCGATCCAATTTCATCGGTGTCACAAACGTTGCCCGCTACCCGAATGACGAAGAGATCCATCACGCCAGCATCAAAAACGCGCTCCACCGGCACACGCGAATCGCTGCAGGTGAGAATCGTCGCGTAAGCGTAATCGGCCTGGTTCTCGCGGCCAGCTTGAGCCAGACGGTCGACGCCGGTGTTGGGATGGTTGGACCGCCCCTGCACAAAGCGGCGGTTGCCTTCCTGAAGCAGACCGACAGCCTGGTCAGGGGTAGGTTTTTGAGTCCCCGCCAACGCCGGGGTGAACGTACTTATTCCAATCACCAACGCCACGATGCAAACGCGACACTGCTGTGACATCTGAAGCCTCCTTCGGCCCGGATTCTGAATCGGTACGCCCACAGCCCCGTCAACCTGCCACAACGACGAAGCTGATGTTGTCTCAATTGCGGGTGCTGAGGACTGCCTCAAAGACAGGGGGTTGATATCGAACCTTCAACAACGGCTCGCCGCCGTTCCCAATAGCCCAATCTCTCGTACCACCGGCGGCATAGGGCATGCACTTGGCCATACGGCAGGTGGCAAGAGGACGAATTGCGATTCCAGTTTTTATCCTCGGATAAAATTCGCTGATATTTTAGGGCGAAGTCAGTATTTTTACGTATTTTCTGTCCCCGACGGGCGTGGCCCGAAATCTGGCTTCGCCGCGCCCTTGACCTCCTCCCCCGCTTGACAAGCGTCGGCCATCTGCGATTTTCTCTGGCCTGCTCCGGCCTTGGCTGGCTGCAGGATGTGCATCGTTACCCCCCCCGCCTCTCGTGGCCGGAGACCGCCATGTCCCTTAAACAGTCCTTCTGCTATCCGCTTTACATGCCCAAGGGCAAGACCATCGACCAGATGATGAACGCCGCCGCCCAGATCGGCTTCAAGGGCGTCGAGCTATGGCAACGCGACAGCAACATGCACAACGTCACGCTCGAACAGCTAGCTGCGGCCGCGAAGGCCAACGGCATGATCATCGCCAGCATGTGCGGGCACCAGACGCTCGAAGACGGGCTGAACAAGCCTGCAAATCACGACCGTATTGAGAAGGAACTGAAGGCTTCCATCGACATCGCCGCTAAACTGGGAATTCCCGGCCTGATCTGTTTCTCCGGCACTCGCAACAAGGGCCAAAGCGACTATGAGGGCGCCATCGAGTGCGCCAAGGTGCTGCGCCGCGTCGCTTCTTACGCCGAGGACAAGGGCGTTAACCTCAATGTCGAGCTGCTCAACAGCAAGGTCGACCATCCCGGCTACCAGTGCGACCACACCGACTGGGGCATGGCCTTGATGGAAATGGTTCGCAGTCCGCGGGTTAAGCTGCTGTTTGACGTCTACCACATGCAGATCATGGAAGGCGACGTCATTCGCAACCTGCGCAAAGCCATGCCTTACATCGGCCACATCCACACGGCCGGAAACCCGGGCCGTCGCGATCTTGACGACGAGCAGGAGATGAACTGGACAGGCATCGCCAAGGCCATCGCCGCCACGGGATACGACGGCTTCGTCGGTCACGAGTTCAGTCCCAAAGGCGACGCTGTCGAGGCACTCAAGGCCGCGTTCAAAATCTGCAATCAAGGCTGATATGGAACATTGCTGCGGCATGTCGCACTTCACCCTGGCGATACCGACGGGTTGACGGTGTCGTGATCACGCTTTTCAGGGCGATTCGACCACCCTACCATTGGGTTGCCCATGCTTGATGGGAGTTCCCGGCGGTAAAGGAGGCGGGCTTATGGCGAAGCGGATCGTCGTCGGCATCAGCGGCGCGAGCGGTGCGATATACGCCCGCCGGACTATTCATCTGCTGTTGGCCGCGGACGTGGATACGCATCTGGTTGTTTCGCCACTGGGTCAGCGTCTGCTGCACGATGAGCTGGGACTCGAAGGCCTGGATGTCGAGGCGCTGACCGGTCGAACCGCCGTCGGCGGGATGGTGCCGGGCCTGACCGTGCATCACTACCGCGACGTGGGGGCGTCGATCGCCAGCGGATCGTTCCGACATGACGGCATGGTGATCGTGCCGTGCTCGGTGAACTCGCTGTCCGCGGTGGCGCATGGCCGGGCGGACAACCTTCTGCATCGGGCGGCGGCGGTGGCGCTCAAGGAGCGGCGACGGTTGGTGCTGGTGCATCGCGAGACCCCGCTGAGCCTGGTTGAGATTCGCAACATGGCCGCGGCCACCGAAACCGGAGCGATCGTGTGCCCGGCCAACCCGGGGTTCTACCTGCTGCCGCAGACGATCGACGATCTGGTGGACAACGTGGTCGGGCGCGTGCTGGACCTGCTGGACGTGCCGCACCACCTGCATGTTCGCTGGGGCGAGGACGCCGGCCGCATGGACCAACATGACGGTGTGGGGCCGAACGATCCCGGCCTTTCGCGCCCGCAGGCGTAAGCGGCGATATCCTGTCGCCCGACCATGGACACACCCGCCCCCACGACTATCGCCGCCACCTCGCTCCCGAACCGCCTTCGCCTGGTCGCATCGGATATCAAGCTCAGCCACTCGGTTTTCGCGCTGCCGTTCGCACTGCTGGCGACGTTCCTGGCGGCCGGGTCCAACGGTGTGCGGCCCGACGCCGTGACTCTGGGATTGATCGTGCTGTGCATGGTCCTCGCACGGACGGTGGCGATGTGCGTCAACCGCTGGGCGGACGCGCGGCTTGACGCGGTGAACCCTCGGACGGCCAGCCGGGCGATTCCTCGGGGAGCCCTGCCGCGTGGCTTCATGCTGGCGACGGCGGCAACGTGCGGACTGGGACTCATCGCGACGACGTGCGTCTTCTGGTTGCGCGACGGCAACCGGTGGCCATTGTTGTTGTCGCCCCTGGTGCTGGCGTGGCTGGGGATTTACAGCTTCACCAAGCGCTTCACATGGATGTGTCACATGGTCCTTGGCAGTGCGCTGGCGATGTCGCCGGTGGCCGCGGCGATCGCGGTGCGGCCTGGGTATCTGGGTGAACCGCCCGTCTGGCTGCTGGCGGCTATGGTGACCGGCTGGGTAGCCGGTTTCGACGTGATCTATGCGCTTCAGGACGTCACGGTGGATCGCGAGCAGGGCCTGCACTCGATTCCCTCGCGCCTGGGCGTACGGGCGGCGCTGTGGATCAGTCGCGTCCTGCACATCGTGGCCTCAGCTGCCCTCGTGGCCGCGTGGTGGATCAGCCCCCTGCTCGGATCTTTCTTTGCCGCGGGTCTCGGGATCATGGCCGCTCTGCTACTGCTGGAACACGTGATCGTGTGGCGCAGCGGCACAGGACGGATGCAGATGGCGTTGTTCACACTCAATGGGCTGGTCAGCCTGGCGATCGGTGGATTGGGTATCGCAGACGTCCTGTTGGCGCTGTGCTGAGGCAGTCGCTCGACGTGGGCCTGATCGAGCGCTGCGTCACACGCAGTCCTGATGACTGAGAAACAGCGGCAGCGGACACCACTGTTCGAGGATGGCGGCCCGCGGCGGCACGGCCAGCACCTGTGACGGCGACAGTGGGCCGAAAAGTGCTCGGGTGAGCAAGCACGCATCGGCGCTCAGATGGGGGGTCGCATTGGTCTTGTGGCAGGCTGGATTCCCTCTTTCCACAGAAATCTCAAAACGCACGCCGGCATGCCCCTGTGCTTCAAGGACAACACGTCCGTCTAGGAGGGGCCGCCGTCGCATCGACAGCCGCAAAAGGGCTTCCGTGACCGCGGGCCAATCGAATATCTGCCAATTGCCCGATTCTTCGAGGCTCACAACTTCGGCCATGTCGATCAGCGGCTGGAGGGCGGGCTCGACAACCGGATCGAGAAAGAGGAACTGATCGTGCTTCTCGACTTCAATGGCGGCGCGGACGAAGCCGAGGGCGGCGTCAGCATCGCGTGCGGTCAGATCGTCGATTTCGGACTTGCCGGCGCGCATGCAGCCATAGGCCGCTACCTGGTCATCGACATCGACGCCGACCATGGGCTGTCCGCTCCACTCGACCAGATGGTCGGCGAACCGTGGACGGCTCATGCGTCGTGGTCGTTGGTCGTGGAGGGCCTGCATGGCGGGCAGGCACGGGTCGTTGGCCTCGACGCGTCGAAGGCTCAGCGGCACGATTCGCTGCCATGTGGGTTCGTGACGCAGGTTCGCATGGCAAAGTCGTGCGCGGAGCGTGAGGCCGGTGCGCTCCCAGCCCCAATAACGATAGCGTTGCCGCTGACCTCCGAGGTAGGACAGTGCGTAACCCTCCTCACGTATGGCCTGAACAACGTGGTCCATGACGCGTTTCATCAAGCCAAGGCGGCGAAAATCACGGCCTGTGGAAACGCCCCCGATACCCGCATGCTTGAGTGGGCGGTCACCGCAGATCATGGTCGCAGGGAACACCCCAACCACGGCGGCAAGGCGACCGTCAACGCGGATGGCGAAGTTGTTGGCCATATCCTCGTCGGTGGGCTGATAGATCGTGGGCAAGTTGGTGTGGAACCATGTGGGGCCATGCCCGAAAGCCTCGCCCAGAAACACCATGAGATCGTCGAAATCGCCAGCCTTTAGACGGATGACCTGATGCGACATGGCCGACTCCCTCCATGAACCCTCGTGGCGAGAATACGCGACGGCGAGCGACCGGCAAGCCCCGTCGGTCGGCCCATGCGATGCGGCGACTCCAGCCTTCAGGCCGCGTGCAGGTCGTAATCGCAATTGAGTGCGTCGCAGAGTTCCGCGAGCTGGCGGCGAAGCTCACGAACTGGCGCCTCGGCTGGCAGCGTCATGGCCAGTTCCATTCGAAACAGGGGGGTTCCCGTGTAAGAGCCGGCCTCGAGGTCGGTGGTCAGATCCTCAATATTCGCCCCGCACTGATGCAGCAGATGCGTGACGCGATGGATGATGCCGGGCTGGTCCATGGCCGAAACCCGCAGCCGCATGGCCCGTCCGGCTTTCGGCGCGCGCACGGCCGGCTCGGGACGGGCGATGGTCACCGACATGCCCAGAGCCCGTGCTCTATCGTGCACCGCCTGGGCGAGGGTGTCGACCTGCTCAGCCGGTGTCTGAGCGGCCAACAACAGGGCGAACTGCCCGGCGAGGTTGACCATGCGCGACTGTCCCACGTTGGCCCCGTGCTCATGCAGCAGCCCCGTCAATTCGTCGACGATGCCCGTGCGGTCGGGGCCGATGGCGCAGATGACCAATTCCTGCATGGTTCGATCTCCTTTGGGGGACCGATTGTAACGGCCCACCCGCGGCGATTCAGCCACGGCCTCAGGAGTTGGTCATAGCTGCACGGGCTCGGCTGGCGGTCGCGGAACCGCAGCGACGATCGACCGCTTCCGCCACACGGACAAGCGTGGGCATGAGCTTGGCGAGGGCTTCGGGCGTGATCGACTGCGCCCCGTCAGTCATGGCGTGCTCCGGATCCTGATGCACCTCCAGCAACAGGCCGTCGGCCCCGGCGGCGATGGACGCACGGCTCATGTCGGCGACAAGACGCGCGTGACCGGTGCCGTGCGATGGGTCGCTGACCACCGGCAGGTGCGTGCGATAGTGCAGCTCGGGAATGGTCGAGAGACTCAGGGTATTGCGTGTGTGATCCTCGAACGTGCGGATGCCGCGTTCGCAGAGAATGACGTTGGGATTGCCCTCGGAGAGGATGTACTCGGCGGCCTGGAGAAACTCATCGATGGTCATCGACATGCCGCGTTTGAGCAGCACGGGCTTGGGCTGGCGGCCACAAGCTTCCAGAAGCTTGAAGTTCTGACTGTTGCGGGTGCCGATCTGCAGGCAATCGGCGTAGGAGGCGACCAGATCGACGTCGGTCGGCGTCAGCACCTCGGTGATGATGGGCAAACCGGTCTCGGCCCGGGCGGCGGCGAGCATCTTCAACCCATCTTCGCCATACCCCTGAAAACTGTATGGGTTGGTGCGGGGTTTGAAAGCTCCGCCGCGCAAAGCGGCCGCGCCAGCATGCTTGATGGCGTGGGCCACATCAATGATGGCCTGCTCGCCTTCGACGCTGCACGGACCTGCCACCACGGGCACCTCCTGGCCACCGAAGACGCACAGGTCGCCCTCGCCGACGCGCACGAGCGTCTTGCGCTTGCGGGTTTCAAGGGCCGCCATCTTGTATGGGGCTAGAACGGGCATGACCCGGTCGACGCCGGGAGCCTGTTCAAATGCGCCCTTATCCTTCTTACGGTCGTCGCCGATGACGGCCACAACGGTGAGGTCGGTGCCCACGATGGGATGATCTTTAAGGCCTGCGTCGCGCACCATCTGTCTCACATGCTCCACTTGCTGTGGCGTCGCGCCGGGCCGCATCACGATGATCATGACGATGTCTCCTTTGGCAGCCTTGCGGGCTTTGTCATCGCGAAAACAAAAACCCCGACGCTCGGCCGCATCGGGGTTGGTTCGCTTCGGTTTCTGCTTCCGAGCTTACATCATTCCCGCTGCGGCTTCGCGCCGGGTAAACCAGAACCCAAAATAGCCGTATTGACGGGATTGAGTATGCATCGCTGGACTTAATATCGATCAGGAATCGGCCGTTGTCAACCGGTTGGCCCTTGCCCGCTAGAAAAAGCCCCACCCCACCACCGGGTAGGGGCGTGAAACGCGCGGTAAGCTGATGAATTAAGCGACGGGATGATCCCGAATGTCTGCTCACTCCGATCAAGGGGCGGTGGTCCATGCCTCTGGCCGATGAATCCAACTCCGCCCTGCTGCTGCTGGACCCGACCGGCTCGGGCAAGACACCGCTGGGCGAATGGCTGGACGACCGGCGAGTGGGCGGGCGGCAATGTTTACACTTTGACTTCGGCCAGCAGTTACGGGTTGCCGCCTCGCGGATAAAACCACCGTCAGGGCTCAGCGAGGCCGATCTATTCATCATCCGCCGCTGTCTGGCGACCCAAGCGCTTCTGGAAGACCACGAGTTTCCGATTGCGGCCGCGATCCTGCGCCAGTTCATGACCGAGCGACCGATGGCCGGGGATGGCCTGCTGGTGCTCAACGGCTTGCCGCGTCATACCGGCCAGGCGCGGGACGTCGACCGGCTCCTCGACGTTCGCGTCCTGATCGTTCTCGAGTGCGACGCCGCGGTGATCCATGCCCGGATCGCCGGTAACACAGGCGGCGACCGCACATGCCGTGTCGATGACGACAGGCCGGCGATTGAACGCAAGCTGGTTCTCTACCGTGACCGCACGCAGCCTCTCATCGACCACTACCGCCAGCGCGGTGCCCGCGTCGTCGAGGTCTCGACAGTAGCCCGCAGGCGATGGGACAGCGACTGCTCACATGCTGGTAGGCGATCGAGCCTTGAAAGGTGGCGGGGATGGAACTCCGGAGCTAATGCGGGCGAGAGGACTCGAACCTCCACGGGGGTTAGCCCACCAGAACCTAAATCTGGCGCGTCTGCCAATTTCGCCACGCCCGCAGTTACCGGTCAATATACCTTCGGACCTCGATTTTCGACCCGCGTGGGATAAGTGCGGGTGCCCCTCGCGATAGCCGTAAAGAAAAACCGCCTCGGGCATGTACCCGAAGCGGCCTTGGGATGCGGGTGAGAGGATTCGAACCTCCACTCTCTTTCGAGAACCGCCACCTGAAGACGGCGCGTCTGCCAATTCCGCCACACCCGCGCGTGCCCTTCGCAGGCCAGTACCCGCGTCGGCAGCGCCATAGAGTACGCACCCCCAGGCGCAAGTCAAGACCGCTCACCGCGGCAGGACCGACCCGACGCCAGGCCGCCCAAGACCATGCTTCAGGGGATCATTGCGTAGACCGGAAGTACAACCGCCACGAGACGATCGCCGCGCCGCACCGTCAGAGACACAGGCTCGTCTCCCCCAAGCAGGGCCGCCCAGGCGGTCGGACTCAATTGCCCTACCGGCCGCCCACCGGCACGCACGATCAGATCCCCCACATGCAGAGGCGAAAGTTTGTCGACGGCGCCGGCATCAATTGAGATAACGAGCAGGCCCGCCGCGGTGGGGCGTACGTCGAAGTCCGGCCAGACGCGCCGCACCGGCGCGAAGTCCAGACGGGTGCGCTGACCGTAGGGTTCAAAGACCAGACGCTGGCGGCGCGTATCGATATGCAGAATGAAATGCCGCAGCAAGCCGGTGCCGATGCGGTTGTCGCTGCCCGACCGCACGATCGGACGGTGCAGCGCTATACCGGCCAACGTCATATCGTCGTAAAGTCGGCCAATGATCTCGTCCTCACCGCCGCCCGTCAGCCCCCGGGCCCCCACCGCCCGCCGGGGTGGATGGGCAAACGCCATACGCCACACGAGCGAGCGGCTGACCTCGATGCCCAGGGTGCTGGCGGTATCCACAGCGAAATCGAAGCTTTGGCCGCGCCAAAGAACCGGTACGCGCAGACCTCGCGGTCCAATTGACGCCGCGACGATACGGGACTCCGGTTGCACCGCGGCGAGCTCGGCGGGTAACTCACGCCCGACGCGCAGTTGACCGCGGGCGTAGTCGATGCTTAACGCCAGGCCGGCAAACGCGGGCAGGCCGAGGATTCCCTCAATCGACTCGCCAAACGCCGCCCGCACATGGTCCAGCGGAAGCACCGCCGCCGACACAGACCCGAGATCCGGCCCGGCATCCGGCCCGAGCGTCCATCGGTGCCCTCGCAGTTCGTGGGGCACATCGACGGACCGGCCGTGCACGTCAGTCACCGTACCATTGGACCGGCTCAATCGAGGCCGAGCCGTATCGCCCAGCCGCTTGACCAGTCGCGGCGAAACAATGCACAAACCCGCCCCGGTGTCGAGAACCATGTCGAACGGTCCGGCCCCGTCGATTCGCACCTGGACAATGGGCACGCTGCGGCTCAACCGCAGCGTCGTGACCTGACCGTCGATCTCCAGAGAAGCCGTGGACGAAACGACTGGGGATTGGACGTGCTGACGCTCGTGATTCGGCTTGAATGTGGCCGACGCGGATGCCATGTTCGTACCGCATGCGGCGAGCAAGGACACAGCGGCCAGAAGCATGACGGCTAACACCGTTCGCCCTGCGACCGATGCTGTCGTCATCCGCGAGCCGGCAGTAGTGCGGATCATCGGCCGCGTCCACCATGTCTGGCCGAGGCCCGCGGCGAGCGTCCGCGGCGAGATGGCGCGGCGGCGTCTGAGGCTGTCGTACGGCCATCGGGCGGCTTGATGCCCAATTCGAGGCACGTCAGATCCGCCAGTCTCGTGCGGGCGAACACCGTCTCGATCTGTGCCAGAGCGTCATCAAGCATCTGATGTAATGGGCAAAGTTGATCGTGATGCGCCGCACCGGTCAGCGGGCAACTGCCCACGCGATGGATGGGATCGATAATTCTGACGATATCCAGGACATAGACTTGGTCGGCTGGCCGGCTGAGGATGAACCCCCCCTTGGGTCCACGCTGGGAATCCACCACGCCCCCGCGGGCCAGGGCCTGGAGAATGTCGGACAGGAAGCGGCTGGGGATCTGGGTCGCCGCGGCGATCTGGGTCGCCGGGGCGGGGATGGGGCGGCGTGGATCATCTGACGACTCAGCATGTGCGGCAAGCCATGCCACCGCCCGAAGTGCGTATTCGACAGATTTCGAGAAGAGCAAACAACCGCTCCTGGGAATTGACGGTGCCTTGATTATAAAGAGAGGATACGTTAAGCACACGACGGGTGCGCCACACGCTCAAGCGGCGCCAGCCGCTCCATGCGAGGATGGTGCGGTGTCGTGAAACAATAGCGCATACCGCATGACGGCATTGTAGCGGCGCTGTCCGGGCCGCTGGCCCACCGCTCACGGCTCATGCGGGCATGGGAGCCTGCCTACCTGACGGCTTTGCCTACGCGACCTGGCTGCGCAGCCAGTCGAGCCAACCGTCAATATCGCCGCGTGCGACCGACAGTTCCAGAAGCGGCAGATCCGCGTTGAGTCGACGCACGTCCTCGCGAAACTGCTCCAGATTAAAGGGCACGTGCGGCAGCAAATCCGTCTTGTTAAGCAGCACCAGCGAGGCGGCGTGGACCAGGTGCGGATGCTTGGCGGGCTTGTCGTCGCCTTCGGGAACGCTGAACATGCCGACTTTCAGGTGCTGGCCCAGATCAAAACCCACCGGACAGATGAGGTTGCCGACATTTTCGATCACCAGCACATCGAGCGCGGCCAGATCGAGGCGGGCGACACCCTGCCGCACCTGGTTGGCATCCAGATGACAGCCCTTGCCGGTGTTGATCTGCACGACCTGATTCGACCACCGCGCCAGGCGATCGGCGTCCCGCGTGGTCGCCAGATCCCCCACCAATACACCCACCCTCAGATCACTCTTGACTCGCTGCAACGTGGCTTCCAACAAGGCCGTCTTGCCGCAACCCGGCGACCCGATCAGATCCAACACAAACACGCCGTGCTGGGCGAAGTGCCGTCGATTCATCGCAGCCAGCTCATCGTTGAGCTTCAATACGTTCTCGACCACCGGCACTTTCATGGCACGTCCTCCGGCCAGGGCGACAGCCCACCTGATGCGATCGTCGCGCAACCGGCCGCGAACGTCGCATCCGTCTCAACGTCCAGGCTGAGCAGCCGCAGCCGGCTGTCGCCGACGGGATGCGTCGCGGCGGCCCCACAGGCACATAGCGCCAGAGGATCGTCACTGGGCCATATGCGTCCGCACTCGTGACAATGCAACTCCCACGGCAAGATGTCAATGTTAAGAGCTGAACCCGCCAAGGCAGTATCCAGGGTCAGCGCCTGCCATGCGAATTGCATCGCCGTCGGCTCAAGGGCCAAGGCCGCGCCGGCCTCAATGGTCACATTGCGCAGTGTCGCCCCCTCGGGGACGCGCCGCTGGACATGCGTTAACAACGCCTCGGCGAGCGACATCTCATGCACGGCTCACCTCCAGCTTCATGCCGTTGGCCGCCATTGTCGATCGCACTTCGACTTGACTGACAATGCGGGCGACCAGGTGATCCACGACGTCGGCCACGGCCGCTTCCACCGGTGCCGACAGATTTTCGCCGAATGCGAAATCGGCGGCGCCGATCGACCACAACTGCGCCTCAGGTACAGCGCCGCACATCGCCTGGGTCATAGCCAGCAACCCTGCGGGCGTTAGCGTGTGCAAACCCGTTCCGGCTCCGAAGTCGGGCGCGCGACGCACTGCCGCACAATGCACTTGCCCCGGTCGCAGATCCGTGGCCGCGTCGATGAAGATCGCCGATGCGCACTCGGACAGGTCGAGGCACAGCTCGGGCACAAGCTGGTGGCGTGTGATCAGCCGCACGCGGCCCTGCTCCACAAGGCGTCGCGGCACGCGCAGCGCCAGACGGGCGACCACCGCCGGCCCGGCGCCGTCATCGCCGCGCAACGTGTTGCCGAACCCCACGATCAGCACCTGCGCCCGCGGCGCAGGGCGCCATGTCGATTCAGTCACGGACAATCTGATCAAGGATGCGTCCATCGGGGCCTTCCAAAGCGATCACCATGGGCATCTGGCCCATGGCGTGAGTCGAGCAACTCAGGCACGGGTCGAAGGTGCGCACGACGGCCTCAACACGGTTGAGCATGCCCTCCTTCAGGTGTTTGCCATCAACGAAATGCTGGGCGACCTGTTTGACGGCCCGGTTCATGGCCAGATTATTGTGCCCTGTAGCGATGATGAGGTTTGCCCAGACCATGCGGCCATCCTCATCAATTCGGTAGTGGTGAATGATCGTGCCGCGCGGCGCCTCGGAGATACCCACGCCTTCGCGCCGGTTGGGCCGGGCCCGGGCCCGCACAAACGCGTCCAGGATCTCAACGTCGTCGAGCTGGCGTTCGATGCGCTCGATGGAGGCGATGATCTCCACCAGACGGGCGTAGTGGAAATGAAAACCGCTGGCCGCGGGACGGCCGCATCGCTGGCGGAACTCCATAAGGGCCTTCTCCGCCAGATCCGTGCCCATGTGGGAACAGACGTTGAGCCGAGCCAGTGGACCGACACGGTAGATGCCCGCGGGGTAGCCGCGTGGCTTGAAGTAGGGGAACTTGAGATACGAGAAGTCTTCGACGTGCTCTCCGATCTGCTCACGGTACTTGCGATGCGGCAGTTGCCCCACCACCACTGACCCGTCGGCGTCGATGAACCTCAGGTCGCCGTCGTAGTGTTCCCACTCGCCGTCAGGTTGAACGAGGCTCATATACATCGTGGGAAAGTTGCCGAAGGTCTGTGTTTCCTCGGGAAACTGATCGAGAATCTGTTTGAACCAGTCCATCGTGCGCAGAGCGATCGCCTTGGCTTCAGTGATTTTCTGGCGGATCTGATCGCGCTTGTCGGCGGTGAGCGGTGTATTGACCCCGCCGGGAACGCACCAGGCCGGATGCACGCGCTTGCCGCCCAGCAACTCGATGATCTGCTGGCCGAATTTGCGCAGCAGCACGCCGTCCCGGGCCCGGTCGGGATGCTTGCGGATCAGGCCGACAATGTTGCGCTCCCCCGGCTGACCATCCATGCCGAAGATCAGGTCCGGACTCGACAGATGAAACAGGCTCAGCGCGTGGGACTGAACAAACTGAGCCGCATTCATCAGCCGCCGCAGCTTGTCAGCCGCTGGCGGAATGCCTACCGCCAGCAGATCGTCGCAGGCCTTGGCGGAGGCCATCAGATGGCTTACGGGACAGATGCCGCAGATGCGGGCCATGATCGAGGGCATTTCGCTGAGCGGCCGGCCCTCGACGAACTTCTCGAAGCCTCGGAACTGCGTCACGTGAAAGAGCGCATCGCGCACCTTGCCGTCGTCACCCATCTTCAGGGTGATCTTGGCGTGGCCCTCGATACGCGTAACCGGTTCAATCGTGATGTCTTGAGCCATGATGTCTGCTCACTCGCATGTTCGCCCTTGGGCTTGCAGACCCGCATCGGGCGGGGACTTCGTGTTCAGCGGCCGGCTGGACTTCAGAGGCCAAACCTTGTGACCTGGCTAGGTTCGGGCATGCGGCCGGCCAACAACTCGCTGATGACAAAATGGATCGCATCGGCCGGCGGCGGACAGCCGGGCAAGTGCAGATCCACATCGACCCACTCGTGCAGCGGCCTCGCATGCGGCTGCAGGGGCGGAACGTACTTGTCCGGGCCCTTACGGCCATGCGGAGAAGTCGCATTCTCAACGTATGCACGATCCATAAGCTGCTCTCGTTTGAATGGATTGCGCATCGCTGGCACATTGCCTGTCACCGCGCAGTCGCCCAGGGCGATCAACACCTTGGTCCGCCGCCGAATCAGTTTGATCTTTTCAACATCCTCGTCGCTGCTGACCGCCCCCTCGACCAGCGTCACGTCCACGTCGGGCGGAAACTGCTTGGGATCGATCACCGGTGAATAGACGATGTCGACTTTGTCGACCAGGTCGATCAGCCGTTCATCCATATCGAGGAATGACATGTGGCAACCAGAGCAGCCGTCAAGCCAGACCGTTGCGACTTTGGGTTTCTTCAGATTACTCATCGCTGGCTTCCCGCATGAGGGTCAGATAAGGAAGGAACTCGCGGCGCTTGAACATTTCGCCGGCACTGGTGCCCTTTTCGACCAGCGCTCCGGTCGGGCAGACATGCACACACTTGCCACAACTGGTGCAGGTGTCCGAGTCGCCCCATGGTTGATTGAGGTCGTGGATGATGGTCGCTTCAATGCCGCGACCACGCACATCCTTGGTGTGCGCCCCTTCAATTTCGTCACACACGCGCACACACCGCGTGCACAGGATGCAGCGGTTGTGGTCCATGCGAAACCGGTCATGACTCGAATCCACTTCCAGCCCGGGGAAGCGGTACGGCACATGTACGTGCGACACGCCCAGCGCCTGGGCCATCGCCTGCAGCTCGCAATGGCCGTTCGATACACACACCGAGCACACGTGGTTGCGCTCTGAGAACAGCAGCTCGAGAATCATCCTGCGATACGCCTGAAGTTTCTCGGACTGGGTGTGGACGACCATGTCTTCGCTGGCCGCTGTCGCGCACGCCGGGAGGAGTTTGCGCTGCCCCTCGACTTCGACCACGCACAGGCGACAGCCGCCCCACGTGCTCAGACCGTCGACGTTGCACAGTGCGGGGATCATGATTCCCTGCTCACGGGCAACATCCAGAATTGTCTGGCCCGTGACGGCGCTCACCATCTGGCCGTCGATCGTCAGGGTGAAAGTCTGGACCTGGGGTACATTGGTTCTGGTCATCACCGCTCCTCCCCATTGCCAGCGATGACGGTCGCGCCGGCACCAATCAAAGCTTCATACTCGTCTTCGAAATAGCGCAGCGTGCTCAGCACCGGATTCGGCGCCGTCTGCCCCAGGCCGCAGAGGCTGGTGTTACGCACCACGTCGCACAGCTCCTTGAGCAGGTCCAGATCACGCTGCCGCCCTTCGCCTCGGCAGATCTTTTCCAGCAGTTCATGCATCTGATATGTGCCGACCCGACATGGCACGCATTTGCCGCAGCTCTCGGTCATGCAGAACTCCATGAAGAACCTGGCCACGTCGACCATGTTCGATGTCTGATCCATGACGATCATGCCGCCCGAACCCATGATCGACCCGACCTGCGCCAGCGATTCGTAGTCGACACTCATGTCCAGGTGCTGCTCGGGAATGCAGCCACCGGACGGCCCGCCGGTCTGGACGGCCTTGAACTTGCGGCCGTCGGGAATGCCGCCGCCGATCTCAAAAATAATGTCACGTAACTGAATGCCCATCGGCACTTCAATGAGGCCGGTGTTACTGATGCGGCCGGCGAGAGCGAAAACCTTGGTGCCCTTGCTCTTTTCGGTGCCGGTGGCGGCGAACCATTGCCCGCCGTTGCGGACAATGGGCGCAACGTTGGCCAGCGTCTCGACATTGTTGATCAGCGTCGGACAGCCAAACAATCCGTAGTTGGCCGGGAACGGTGGGCGCGGGCGAGGCAGACCGCGGCGGCCCTCGATCGAGGCGATCAGGGCTGTTTCTTCGCCGCAGACAAACGCGCCGGCCCCAAGCCGCAACTCGACATCAAACTGGAAATTCGTTCCGCAGATGCGCGTGCCCAGCAGGCCGGCCCGTGATGCCTGACGGATCGCCAGACGCAGTCGTTTGATCGCCAGCGGATACTCGGCCCGCACATAGATGTAGCCGTGATTCGCTCCCACCGCATAGGCGGCGATTGCCATGCCTTCGAGCACGCGATGCGGGTCGCTCTCGAGCACGGCCCGGTCCATGAATGCACCCGGATCGCCCTCGTCGGCGTTGCAGATGACGTACTTGTGCTCACCCGGAGCCTTGGCGACGGTCGCCCATTTCAGACCGGTCGGGAACCCCGCGCCTCCACGGCCGCGAAGACCGCTGGTGGTCAATTCCTGCACGATGTCGGCCGGCGACATTTCCGTCAAGGCCTTCACCAGACCTGAATAGCCGCCGGCCGCAACGTATTCCTCCAGCCGCTCGGGATCGATCAGGCCACTGTTTTCCAGAACCACCTTCTGTTGGCGTCGGAAAAAAGGCATGTCGGACGGGAGGGCCAATCGCTTGACCGGCTTTTTACCCAGGTTGGTGACGATTTCTGTCGCGTCGCCTTCTTTGACCTCCCTGTAAAGCGCCGGCTCCTGGCCCTCTTCGCGCGCCTCCACACTCACCAGCGGACCGGCGCTGCACAGGCCCATACAGCCCACTCCCTTGACGGGCACATCCTCCTCCATGCCGAAGCGCCGCACCACACTGTCCAAGGCGTCCTTCACCTGCTGGGCGCCGCTCGACAGGCAACCCGCGGCTGTGCAGACGCGCACACAGTACTTGCAGTGGCTCTGGGCCTCCTGCTCCTCCCTGGCCATATGTTTGATTTCATCAGGCGTCATTGTCAGCCCACCTTTCCATCCGGGCCATCAACTCATCGGGGGTCACGCGCCCGACCACATCGCCGTCAAGCACCACTGCCGGCGCAAGCCCGCACGAGCCCAGGCATCGCGCCGCCAGAAGTGACGTCTGCCCGTCGGTCGATGTTTCGCCGGGCTTGATGTCGTATTTCGCCTTAACTGCTGCGACCAATTGCTGGGCGCCCTTGATGTAGCATGCCGTACCGGTGCATACGACGCAGGTGTGTCTTCCCGCCGGCTTGAGCGTGAAGAAGTGATAGAACGTCGCCACGCCATATACCGCGCTCAGCGGAACACGCAGCGACCGGGCGACATACTTGAGGGCCGGCTCGTCCAGGCAGCCGAAGCTCTCCTGGACGGTGTGCAAGGTCTCGATCAGGGCGTGACGGTCATGACCGTTACGCCGCATCGTCGCTTCGACAATTTTCCACCGCTTGTCGTCGGTGGGAGGTTCGGGTCTGGTTAATGTCTGAATCATGCCTGCCTTACTCCTTCCCTGTTCGTCTGGACGATTCGGATGCGAACCGCCAGGAAGCCGATCCATCCCGTCAGACCGCACGCCAAGAGCGCCCCCCACACGACGCTGTAGTCAGGCCACAAGGCCAAACCTTGCTGCATGGCGTCCACACGCTCGATGAACACGGTGGACAGCCCGTGCAGCCCGAGGTTTTCAAGACTGAATTCCAGCCCATCCGGGAACGGGCTGGCGAACCGGTCAGCCAGCAGCACCACCGCCGCCAGACCCGCGGTCGTAAGGGACGCGCCGGCAGACTGCGGCAAGCGGCGCACTCCGCGCGTCAGTGCCAGCAGGGTCAGGGTGATGCCGGCCTCGACCAGACCGATCACGGCATGCACGCTGAGCATCGCCGCCAGAAGAGCGCCCGCCTGCTGTGCCGCCGCGGGCTGTGAGAGCAGTTGCACGGCCGCGAAAACCGCGGCCGCGACCATCGACGCCCAGGCGGCCAGCGCGACCGACGCCCACCAGACCGCCCCCGTCCAGCCGCTCGCCAGACGCCGCCACAGCGGATATACCAGCAGGCACGGCACAACGCCCATGTTCAGCACGTTCAGGCCCAACACCAGCAGGCCGCCATCGGCGAACAGCACGCTCTGCACGGCAAGCACCAGGGTCACGCCGAGAAGCCCCCATGCTGGCCCGAACCACAAGGCCAGCAGCAAACCGCCCATGAAGTGCCCACTGCTCTGGCCGGCCAGAACGGTGATGTTGGCCATCTGCAGTGCGAACACCCCCGCTGCGGCCCCGGCGAATTCCAAGGGGCGCGGCGCAGACATCGTGGTTTGTCCATCCTGTCGGCGCAGGCGACGATCCATCCAGATGGCCACTCCCGCGCCCACCGCCGCCGCCCCAAAGCCCAGCAAGGCGCATGTCGGCGTCACCGCGTTATTCCCAAGGTGCATTGCGCTGTTCCCTTCCTGTTTCCCAACCCAACCGCACATCAACAAATGCGCGGCAATTGTTCTCCATAGGGCTTGGCCACGACACGTCGACCGCCGAGCGCTGTCCGCAATTCACACAAGCCGTCGCGCTCCTCACCGACCGCACCAATGCATCGGGCTTGCTCTCCGAGCGGATGAGCGCGCAGCGTCTTCAACACCGCATCCACAGCCGATGCCCGCACCGCCAGAACAACCTTGCCCTCGTTGGCGATCTCAAGCGGATCGAGCCCGAGCATCTCGGCGGCATGCTCCGCGGCCGGGCGGACCTCGATCGCCTTCTCATCGAACGTCACGTGCAGCCCCGAGTGTCGGGCGAGATCGGCGCCCAAACCCGCGAGGCCGCTGCGTGTCGGATCACGCATGAAGCTCACCGCTTCACCATGGCTCGCCAGCACGGCTTCGATCAATCTGTTGAGGGGAGCGACGTCACTACGTAGCGGGCTCTGAATCTCCGGCATCTCACGCGCAAGCATGATCGCCAGGCCGTGATCGCCGATCGGTCCATTGATCAGCAGTCGATCTCCACAACGCACGTGCTTCGGGCCAAGCCGGACATCCGTTGCGGCCCGGCCCACGCCCGCCGTGATCAGAAACACGTCGCCGTCATGATCCGGTCCGGGAATGGAACGCCGGCCAATGGCCTTGGTGTCACCCGTGACCACGTGAACCCCCGCGTCACTCGCCGCAGCGGCCACGGAATCGAGAATTACCTCCAGGTCGCCCGTCGCAAAGCCCTCGGACACGATCATCGCCAACGCCAGCCCGATCGGACGCGCGCCGCTCACCGCCAGGTCGTTCACCGTGCCGCATACCGCCAGTCGACCGATATCCCCACCGGGGAACCGCCACGGCTGCACCACGTAGCTGTCGATGGTCATGGCCAGCCGCTGGCCGGCTCCGAGATCGAGCATGGCTGCGTCCAGCAACTCGTTGAGCAGTTCATTACCCAGGCGAGGCAGGATCGTGTGCTCGATCAGTTCATCGGTCAGCTGTCCGCCGCCGCCATGAGCCAGGGCGATGCGCCCGCCACGTCGCGCGGCCGCCGACGGCTTGGTGCCTCGGGATGCTGCGCGATCACTCATCGCCCACCTCCCATCGGCGCCGGAGCGATCGAAGTCCCCAACCTAGCAGCGCGCTCGCTCTCGCCGGACCGGGCGTGGCCACGGGCGTATTTGAACCAGGCATGGCACGTGCCTTCACTGCTGACCATACAAGGACCGATGGGATGCACCGGGGTGCATCCACTGGCAAAGAGCGGGCAATCACACGGCTTGATGAGTCCGCGAATGACCTCTCCGCAACGGCAGCCGACCGGCTCCGCATCGTCGCACGGCCGCAGTACGAAGCGTCTGGCAGCGTCAAACGACGCGTAGGCCGACCGCAGGATCAGACCACTGTCCGGAATTTCGCCAAGACCCCGCCAACGAGCGGACGAAATCTCGAAGGCATGATCCAGAAGCTGGCGGGCCACGCGGTTGCCGTGCGCCGATACGACCTGCGGGTACTGATTGACCAGTGCAGCCCGCCCGTCGCGGGTCAGCTCGGCCAGTTGGGCGACGGCGTCGGCCATGAGCAGATCCTCGAAGCCGCCAACCACGCACGGCAACAAGAACCGCTGCACAATCGGCCGATAGGCATCGGCTCCAAGTATGACCGACACATGGCCGGGACACAGGAACCCGTCGAGCTTCACATCGCCCGCCTCCAGCAATGCAAGCATGGCGGGCAGAATGCGCTTGTGGCTGGTAAGGCAGGAAAAGTTGTCCAGCTTGCGGCGTTCGGCTTCAAGGACAGCCGCGGCCGTGGCGGGCGCGGTGGTCTCGAATCCGACGGCTGCGAACACAACCTGCCTCCGCGGTGTGCGCTCGGCTAGTCGGACAGCGTCGAGGCTGCTGTAGACCACGCGCACATCCGCGCCCTGACCGCGCGCCTGCTCAAGGCTGCCGCGACGACCCGGCACCCGCAGCATGTCGCCATAGCTGCACACCGTGATGTCGTGGTCCATCGCCAGCTCGACCAGCAGGTCGATATCGGCCTGCGCCGTGACGCACACCGGGCAGCCGGGGCCGCTGAGCAACCTCACGTTCGGAGGCAGAAGACTGTGCAGACCGGTGCGAAACGCGGCCATCGTGTGCGTGCCGCACACTTCCATGTACTGCACCGGCCGATTGATCGCGGCCGCGGCCTCCGCGAGCCGACGCAGCGCGTCCTTTGCCAGGGCCAGACGATCAGCCATGACCGCCCTCCTTCGCCGTCATCCGGCCGGCCGTTCGAAGTTCATTGAGCACGGCGAACGTCCGCCCCACTTCGTCGGCCGGAACCTGTTGAATCGCGAATCCGGCATGCACCAGCACCCAGTCGCCAACCTTCACATCGGGCACCAGCAACGTGCTCACACGCACGCGGTTGCCCTGCATGTCGGTGACAGCTTGACCGGGTTCACAGGTCACCACTTCAGCAGGAACGGCCAGGCACATTGTCCGCCTCCCTTCCTGTCGATCGTGAGCTGAGTCTGGCCGTCGCGACGGCCGCCTGGCCGTAAGCCAGACCACCATCCCCAGGCGGAACCTGCTGATGAACCAGGACGTTCAAGCCAGCGGAAAGCAGGCCGCGCCGCAAGGTCTGGCTGAGCACCTGATTGCAGAAGACGCCGCCGCTAAGGCCAACGAACGCGACACCGGTGCGGGCCGCAGCTTTGACCACCACGTCCACCCATGCCCTGGCCAAATGGTCATGGAAGACGCGGGCGAGTTGCGGCACCGGCGTGCCTCTCCGCACACCCTCCAGCAGATGCAGCACCAGCGGGCCAAAGTCGATGCGGTCGAGATCAGGCTGGTCGGCGTCCGCTTCGATCCGGTGCAGCGTCTCCGCCGCGTTGCATACCTCACTGCTCACACCGGCCGCCAACGTTTCCAGGGCCAGACCAGACTGGGCCTCAAAGGTGTTGTCATCGCAGACGCCCAGAAGCGACGCCACACCGTCGAACAGCCGGCCAACGGCACTGCTTGCGACGCAGCGCACGTTGCGCTCGATCATGGTGACCAGCATCGACCGCGTCTGATCATCAGGAATCAGTCGGCGCGCCGCCTGGGAAACGGCAAAATCCCGCCCCATCGCCTGCCGCAAGAGCGCCATGCCGCATCGACGCGTGTCCTTCGCCGCAGCGTCCCCGCCGGGCAGGAGCATGGGTCGAAGCGATGCCAGACGCTGGTAGCGTGACCTCGTGACCAAGAGCAGTTCGCCGCCCCAGGCCGTGCCGTCATCTCCATAGCCGACACCGTCGCACACAACGGCCAGGATCGGCTCCGTCAGTTCATATTCAGCCATCAGGGCGGCCGCATGAGCATGATGATGCTGCACGCCGACGAGCGCCAGCCCGCGCTCGGCCGCCAAGTGCCGGGCGTAGCCTGTGCTCAGGTAAGCCGGGTGCAGATCACAGGCGATCCAGGCCGGCTCAATGCCGAAAAGCGCCTGCATGTCGTCGCATGCCTGCCGGAACTGCTCGTAGGCCTGGACATGCTTGAGATCGCCCAGGTGTTGGCTCAGCACCGCCGCCCCGTCACGCACGCCCGCGATGGTGTTCTTCAACTCGCCGCCGACGCACAGCCCAGGCCCGGAGGCTCCCGCGGCGGCACCCAGTGAAAGGGACATAGGCGCGTAACCGCGTGACCGGCGCACCGGCAACGGCGGATCCGCATCGATGAGCACCGAATCATCCACACTGCGACGAATCGGCCGATCGTGCCAGAGCAGGCCGTCGCACAGTCCCTTGAGACGCTCGAGCGCTTCACGGTTATCGATCACCAGCGGTTCATCACTGGGGTTGCCGCTGGTCATGACCAGTGCATCGAATCGGCCGGCCGCGGCGTCGAACAGAAGATGGTGCAAAGGCGTGTAGGGAAGCATGATGCCAAGGCGATGGTTGCCAGGGGCGACGGCCGCGGCCACACGGGCGGCGGCGTGGCGTGGAGCGAGCACGATCGGGGCGGCGGGCCCCGTGATTGCCCGTCGTCCCTCTTCGCTGAGAGTCACCAGGCGTTGCGCCGCGGCCAAGTCTCGGACCATAAGGGCAAATGGCTTCGCGTCGCGTCCCTTGAGCCGCCGAAGGCGCGTCACAGCCGCCTGGTCGTCGGCACGCACCGCCAGATGAAAGCCGCCAATTCCTTTGACCGCGATGATGCGTCCCTCGGCGAGCCACTGCGCCGCTACGGCATACGGATCGCCCGGCATCGTGCGGCCCTGAACGTCCACAAAGCTCACTTGAGGTCCACACGCGGGGCATGCGGTAGGTTGAGCATGGAAGCGGCGGTCGGCCGGGTTCTCATATTCACGCAAGCATTGCGGGCACATGGCGAAGTTGGCCATGGTGGTGTTCACGCGGTCGTATGGAACCCGCTTGATGATTGAGTAGCGGGGTCCACAGTGCGTGCAGTTGATAAGCCCATAGCGGGCTCGCCGGTCCGTTGGGTCACCCAGTTCCGCGAGGCAGTCACCACAGACCGCCAGGTCGACCGTGACGCCCGCGGTCGGGAGCCCGTCGGCGTCGCTTGGATCGATATGGAAATCCGTCCGCCTCGAATCGACCGCTGCGGCGACCGTGTCGACATGCCAGACACGAGCCGCGGCCGGACAGTCTGCCAGAAGCTCGGCGCCAAACGCCTCGAGAGCCGCCACTGGACCTTGGGCGATCACCATCAGACCGCCGCAGTCGTTGCGTACTTCGCCCACCAGACCGCGGCGTCGCGCCAACCGGTACACGAACGGACGGAACCCCACACCCTGCACCTGGCCGCGCAGACGCCAACGCCGGGCGATGATGGCTTCAGATTGGATTGACGCGGAAGGCATAGTCTTCAGAGTTTTTGGTCTTCTGCTCTTGTGGGCATTCTACCGCCTCGCCACCTCCCCGGAAAGACGAGTTCCAACAATGGATCAAAGAATGTCAAGAAAGGCTTTGGAGCCGCCCCGGGAGCCAGATTTTGACCCTTGCGGCAGGTATTAGGGAGGAGGCCCCTGTTGGCGTTGCCGCGTCAATCGTGCCCCGCAGCACCTGAGCGGCCTCCCACAGCGGTCGTCGACACCGCCGGCCGCGGAAGGTGAATCCGAAAAGTGCTGCCCGCTCCGATGCGACTGTCGACCGAGACCCGCCCGCCGTGGGCTTGGGCGATGTGTTTGACGATCGCCAGCCCCAGGCCCGTACCACCCATTTCCCGACTGCGGGCACGGTCGGTGCGGAAAAACCGCTCAAACAGCCGCGGCAGATCCTCGGCCGCAATGCCCGGTCCCTCGTCGCGGACGGCAATCACAATTTCAGTTTCGCTCGCTTGAGCCTTCACGATGACACGCCGACCTTCCGGACTGTACTTGATCGCGTTCTCCAGCAGATTGGCCATCGCCTGCTCCAGCAATGACGGATTCAGATGCGCCTGAAGATCGTCGGGCACTGGCGCAAGCTCAATCTGAATGCCGCGATCCGCGGCCCGATCGCTGCACACATCGATCGCCGCTTCGAGCGGCCCGCGCAGCGACCCAAGCGTCGTCGCCAGCCGGCCATCCTCGATCTGCTCGATGCGGGCCAGGCTCAGCAGATCGTCGATGATCGCCTGCAACCGGTTGGCCTGGCGCGCCGCCATACCGATGAAGTGACGGCGCTGCGCGTCGTCAATCTTCGGGTCTTCCAGGACGGTCTCGAGAGCGGCCGTGATCGTGGCGACGGGTGTGCGGATTTCGTGGGAGACATTGCCCACAAACTCGCGACGGACCAGCTCCAGACGTTCCAACTGCGTGATATCGTGCAGCACGACCAAGGCCCCGATGGACCGGCCGGATCCGCTGCGCAATACCGCGCCTTGGGCCTGCAGAACTCGACGCGGTGCGTCCATCTGGTGAACCTTGTCGGCGACTCGTGTCAGCACCAGTCGCGCCTGGCGCGGGGTCTGCTCGGCCAGAACAGCGCCGATGAACGCCTGGAAATCGACATGGGTGACCGCTTCGGTGAGCGATCGCCCCAGCGCCCAAGCCGCATCCACCCCGAGCATGTTCGCGGCCGCGGGGTTCAGGCTCAGAATCCGCTCGTCGCCGTCCACCGCCAGCACCCCTTCGAACATGCTGCCGAGCATCGCGTCCAGTTCATTGCGTTGGCGCGCGACGGTTTTCAACCGCTCCTCAAGCTGATTCGCCATGCGATTCAGGGCGGTAGCCACCCGGGCCACCGGCAGGGGACTCTCGATCTGGATTCGTCGGCTCAGATCGCCTTCGGCAAAACGAGCCGCGCCCTCGCCCAGACGGCGCAGCGACTGATTCAGAATAAGAAACAGCGTCAGCACCACGCCCGCCACCAACAGCAGGCCTACCACGCCAAACCACGCTTGAGTGGTGATCTGCTGGGCAAGCATGGTGGGAATCCGTTCAGGTCGACGAGCATCCGACCATCATGGTAGCCGTCACGGCTTCGGCAATCGATCGCCGAAGCGGCGCGTCACGACCGCATTCGATGAACCCGCTATGGCGCCGGTTCGCGGAACCGATATCCCACGCCGCGAACGGTCTCGATCCAGGCGGCATGCTCATCGAGCTTGCGCCGCAGCGTGACAATCAGCACATCGACGGATCGATCCGACACCGCCGCCAGTCCGTCGTGCACCGCGTCAATGATCTGCTGGCGGGTGAACACCCGTCCGGGGCGGCGCATCAACAGGGCGAGAATGCGGAACTCGGTTACGGTAAAAGATAGAGTCTGCCCATTTACGCTCACTTCGTGACGCTCCGGGTCGAGGGTAATGGGCCCCACACGGACGGCACACAGATCGTCGCCATCCTGTTCGGCGGCCGAGGCCAGACCTTGGCGGCGCAGCCGCGTCTTGATTCTCGCCACCAGCTCGCCCATACGGAAAGGCTTGGTGACGTAATCGTCGGCTCCCAGTTCAAGGCCGGCAACCACGTCGGCCTCTTCGGTTCTGGCCGTCAGGATGATCACGGGAAGTTGGCTGGTGGACGGATCGCCCCGCAAAGTCCGACACACCTCCATCCCGTCGATTTTCGGCAGCATCAGATCCAGGACGATCAGGTCCGGCCGATGCTCCGCCACCGCCTTGAGGGCTTCATCCCCATTGAAGGCGCTGTGAACGCGCAGCCCCTCGCGCCGCAGATTATGCCGCAGAAGTTCCTGCAGGTCGGCCTCGTCCTCCACCACGAGCACCGAGGGCCCGACCGTCGGTGGCTGGCCCTGTTCATCTTTGCGCCTGGCCTTCATCATCAACCTCTACTACGGGAATACGGGAGCCCGGGCCGCGGGATTCAAGCCACGATCAGCCCAGCACCCGGCCAGAACCCCGCCTTAACTTATGAGCGCATTATGAGCATAGCGCTAGCACGCGGCGACGATCTGGTGAATCGCGAGGATCCGCCGTCCTGTCCCGAGTGTGCGTAACCCTCCCCCGCAGCTGTCTACAATGGCGATCTGCGCCGTCGTTGATCGCACTTTGGCGCCCATGAAGTCCCGGGGCAGGAAGAACCCCCAAGTGCCCATACCGACGCCACAGTTCGACGAAATCCACCTGGGGCTGCGGGAGGCGTTCGGCCCGGACCGGCCCGCTTTGGCCGATCTGCTGGCACGGACGGCCCGAGCCGCGCGGGCGGGCAGGCCCCATGAACGCAATTTACAGCGGCTCACCCAGCAGTTGGCCCAGTCCCGCCAACGTGTGGTGAAGCGCCGACAGCATCTGCCCTCGCCCGACTTCACCGCCCCCTCTATCGCCTCCCTGCCCATCGTCGAGCACCGCCCGGACATCGCCGCCGCCATCGGCCGACATCAGGTCGTGGTCATCTGCGGTGACACAGGAAGCGGCAAATCGACGCAACTGCCAAAAATCTGTCTGGAACTCGGCCGCGGCGTGCATGGCCTGATCGGCCACACCCAACCCCGACGCATTGCCGCCCGCTCACTCGCGGCCCGGCTCAGCGACGAGCTACACACACCACCCAGCGAGGTGGTGGGCTTCAAAATTCGCTTTACAGACACGACGCAGCCGGGCAGCTACGTCAAGCTGATGACTGATGGCATCCTTCTGGCCGAAACCCAGGGCGATCGCGACCTCTGGCAATACGACACCCTCATCATCGACGAAGCCCACGAGCGGTCATTGAACATCGATTTTCTGTTGGGCTACCTGCGCCGCCTCCTGCCGCGGCGACCCGATCTGAAAGCCATCGTCACGTCAGCCACCATCGATCCTCACCGTTTCGCGGAGCACTTCGCAGGCGCGGATGGTTCGCCAGCACCGATTATCCAGATCAGCGGCCGCACATATCCGGTGGAAGTCCGTTACCGGCCGCCCGGCGTCGAATGCACCGCGGCGGGTGATTCCTCCGACCATCCACGTTCGTCAGACGAATGCGACGACCGGGATGTCACACGCGCGATTCTTGACGCTGTCGACGAACTGACTCGCGAGGATCGGACCACGACGCCAGGCGACATCCTTATTTTTCTGCCCACGCAGCGTGACATTCTCGAGACCGCCCGCGTCCTGCGCGGCCACCGGCTGGCCGGAGACGGCCCGGGACGCGATACCGAGATTCTGCCGCTCTATGCCCGCCTTTCGGTCGCCGAGCAGAATCGCATCTTCAAGCCGCATGGGCGCCGCCGCATCGTCCTGGCCACGAACGTCGCTGAAACGTCACTCACGGTTCCCGGTATCCGCTACGTGATCGACACCGGCACGGCGCGAATCAGCCGGTATTCACCACGCGCGAAAGTTCAGCGTCTGCCCATTGAAGCGATCAGCCAGGCGTCGGCTGAACAGCGCAAGGGACGCTGCGGTCGCACCGAAGCGGGCGTATGTATCCGCCTCTATGACGAAGCCGATCTTGCCAGGCGCGAGCCGTTCACCCCTCCGGAGATCGTCCGCTGCAACCTCGCCTCGGTCATCCTTCAAATGAAGGCGCTGCGGCTCGGCGAACTGGCGGACTTCCCGTTCATCGATCCGCCGAAGCGGGCGGCGATCCGTGACGGCTACCAGACACTGCACGAGATCGAGGCCGTCGATGAGCGTGACCGCCTGACCGATGTCGGACGCCAGCTCGCACGCCTGCCGCTCGATCCACGTCTGGGCCGCATGCTGCTGGCCGCACGCCAGCAGAACGTGCTGGCCGAGGTACTGGTGATCGTAGCCGCGCTGTCAGTCATGGATCCGCGGTTGCGGCCAACCGAAGCGCAACAGGCCGCCGATGAGGCGCACAAACAATTCACCCACGAGCGCAGCGACTTTCTCACACTGCTGAACATCTGGCGGTTTTATCACGACCTGATGCACAAGCTCTCGCGCGGCAAGCTTCAACGGGCCTGCCAGCAGAATTTCCTGTCCTACGTGCGCATGCGCGAATGGCTGGACGTCTACCGCCAGCTGCGCACCCTGCTCGAGGAGGCGGATCTGAAAATCGGCCTGGACAAGCCGGACGAAAATGCCATCCACCGCTGCCTGCTCGTTGGCCTGCTTTCGAACATCGCCCAGCGAACCGACGCGGTCACCTACACCGGCCCTGGCGGCAAAAAACTCTACCTCTGGCCAGGCTCCGTGCTTTTCGATGCCCGACCGGCCTGGATTGTCGCGGCCGAACAGGTCGAGACCAGTCGCCTCTACGCCCGGACCGTCTGCCCGATCAATCCAGCCTGGCTTGAACACCTGGCTCCACATCTCATTAAACGCAGCTACAGCGAGCCGCACTGGCAGGCGGACGGCGCGAGGGTGGCCGCTTATGAAAAGGTATCGCTCTTTGGCCTGACCATCGTGCCGCGCCGGCTCGTGCACTATGGGCCCATCAACCCGCGCAAAAGCCGGGAAATGTTCATCCACCACGGCCTGGTCGAGGGTGACTGCGACCTCGATGCGCCGTGCCTGCGACACAATCGCGAGCAGATCGAACGCCTCAGCCGGCTCGAAGCCAAGCTTCGCCAGCGCGACGTCCTGGCCGGTGTTGAGACCCGATTCGCCTTCTATGACAAGCGGCTGCCCGCCGACGTATACAACGGCCCGCTGTTTCAGAAGTGGCGCAAAAACGCCGAGCGCGACGACCCCAGGCTGCTTTACATGACCGAAGACGACCTGCTGACGCGAAAGTCACAGGATGTCGAACCGGATGATTTCCCGGATGCACTGACCGGAGAGGGTCTGAATCTTCCCCTGGATTATGCGCTCAAACCAGGCGAGGTGGATGACGGCGTCACCGTAACGCTGCCCGCCGCGGCCATGGCGCAGATCGATCCACAGCGTCTTGACTGGATGGTGCCCGGACTGCTCAAGGAGAAAGTAACCGCCATGATTCGCGGCCTGCCCAAGGATCTGCGCCGCGCGCTGGTGCCTGTACCGGACACCGCCGAACGGGTGGTCGCCAAACTGCACTTCGGCCGCGGCGCTCTGACGCAGCAGGTAGCCGCGCAGCTTCACGCAATCAGTGGACAGGACATACCGCCACACCTGTTGGCTCAGACGCCGGTGCCGCCGCACCTGCAAATGAACATCCGTGTTGTGGACTGCGACGGCCGGGTTCTCGCCCAGTCGCGTGATCTGGGCGAGCTGCGCAAGACATTGCCGGCTGATACCTATAAGCCGCGTCTGGCCCATGATGATTTCAACCGCGACGCCATCACCGCGTGGGACTTCGGCGACCTGCCCGGCGACGTCGAGATCGCCGACGGCAACTTCGCGATGCGCGGTTTCCCGCGCCTGGAAGAGGCTGGCGGTTCTGTAGCATTGCGCGTTTTCGAGAACGCCGTGATCGCTTCACGCCGCCATCGCGGTGGCCTTCGTCGCCTGATCGTACGACAACTTGAAACCGCGATACGTGGAGCCGTGGCCTACCTGCCGCAGTTCGACCGCATGGCGACGATCTTCGCCATCCTCGACCAGTCGACTTCCCTGCGGGAGCAGCTGGAACTGCGCGTCGCCGATCACGCCTTCCTGGACCCCCGCCAGATCGGTCCGGCCGCGCCACCGATTCTGAAAGCCGCGGAGTTCGAAGCGTGCCTCGATGCCGGCTGGTCCGTGCTGTCGACGGCTGCGGGCGAAGTGGGCGATGTTACGCATCGGCTGCTGTCGGCTTGTCAGCGACTGCGCGTCACGCTGGACCAGGCCGCGGACAAGCCCAAGTGGCGTCACGCGGTCGAGGACGTTCGGGAGCAGCTAGGCGAACTGCTGGCCGCGGATTTTCTGGTCCAGACGCCTTGGCCGTGGTTGTGGCAGTACCCGCGTTACCTGGAAGCCGCGGCCCGACGGCTGGCCAAGCTCGCGGAGGGCCGGCTCGAACGCGACCGCGAGTTGACCGCCCACCTGCGGCCGGTTTGGACCGCATGCCTTCGCAAGCAGGCTGCGAAGATCAGTCAGGGCACCTGCGATGAAGCGCTGGATAGCTACCGCTGGATGCTCGAGGAGTATCGCGTATCGCTTTTCGCCCAGGAGCTGGGTACGGCCGTACCCGTCTCCGAAAAACGACTCGCTCAACAGTGGGCGTGCGTGGGCGCCTGACCGCGAACCTTTCGGCCTGACTGGATTCGCGGCCACGTGTTCGCCCTCCAACGTGCTAAGATTCCGGCCGACATGGATGCGCGACGCAATCCAAACGTCTCACCCGGCTTGAACGCCTTGCGGCCCGTGTGCCTTTGACTGGAAGCGGCTGATGGAAGAGTCTTTGCGATCCGCCCTGATCGCTCGCACCACGCGCGCCGTTGTGGCGATCCTCGTTCTGCTGATCGGCGCGGGCGTCGGGGCTTTACTCGTCTGGACTGCGCCGATGGTCGCACCGGCCAGCCTGACCGGTGAGGCGCCGGAGGTGGTCGTCCTGGAAGCCCGGCCCATACCCGTCCAGAGGCAGTGGCAGGGATACGGCACGGCCGAGGCGAAGGATTCGGCAAACGTCCCCGTGCGCGTCACGGCTACCGTCGAGCGGATTCCCCCGGAAGTTTTGGCCGGAGCCACCGTGACACGCGGGCAGACCCTCGCCCAATTCGAGGCCAGCGATTTTCAACGGCAGGTTGAAATTGCCGAGCAGAATGTCATCGAGCTTGAGGCCCAGCTTCAGATGCTGGCCTTCGAGCGGCAGCGGCTCACCGCCCAGATCCAGCTCGAACAGGAAAATGTCGCGACGTGGGAGGCCGAATTCAAGCGTGTCCAAGCTCTGGTGAACCAGGGCGCCGGCAAGCCGCGGGAGGTGGAGGTCGCACAGCGGTCTCTCAACGCGGCCAGGACCGTGTGGCTGCAAGTCACGCAAGCCCTGGACAATCTCGAACCGCAACAGGCTCAACTCCTCGCCCGTCTGGAAGCACAGCGGGCCTCGCTTGCTCTTGCGCAGCTCAATCTTCAGCGATGCACGATCACCAGCCCGCTTGAGGGTTTGCTGCAGACCGTGGATGTCGAAGTTGGCGAGAATCTCACCGCCGGTCAGCGGGTCGCGCGCGTCGTGAATCTGACGATCATCGAGATCCCGTTGCGCCTGCCCGCGGCGGCCCGAATGTCGGTGCGCCTCGGCAACCGTGTCGACCTGCGCCCAACCCACGCCGGGGACTGCCAATGGTCCGGAAGTATCGTCCGCATCGCGCCGGAGAACGACCCGACCATGCGCACCATGACCGTCTTTGTCGAATTTGACCAGCACGATTTGCTGCGCGAGGACGGTCCCAACGCCGCGACGCTGCTGCGGCCCGGTTTGTTTGTTGAAGGCGTCGTGACAACCGATGCCGTATCCCGTCAATGGGTCGTGCCGCGGCGCTCTCTGCGGGCCGGGCGAATCCTGGTCGTGGAGGACGGCATCCTGCGTAGTGAGTCGGTGCAGGTCGCCTACACCCTCGCGGGAGTTCTGGATGCATGGGCCCTTCCCGACCGGCAGTGGGCGGTGCTCGAGCAGCCTCTTGCCGACGGCCTGCTGGTGGTGCTCAACGGCTCAACTTCGCTGCGGGTGGGCCAGCCCGTGCGGCCGGTGCCGGTCAGCGCGAAAAGCGCGGATGAGGCGGCGACTCAGTCCATCACGCCGGCCGGCCGGCTGGAGGACCAGCCGTGAGCCTCGCACGTTTCGGCGTAACCCGACCGGTTCCGGTCAATCTGCTGATGATCGCGATCATTTTCTCCGGTGTGGTCAGCGGTATCTCGCTCCGCCGTGAGTTCTTTCCCGAACAGGATCCTGAGTACGCGGTCATCACCCTCCCCTATCCGGGAGCGACGCCGCAAGAGGTTGAGGAAACGCTAGCCCTGAAGGTCGAGGACAAGCTCGCGGACCTCGATGAGGTTGACCAGATCACCGCCACGATTTCCGAAGGCGGCGGCGGCATCACTGTGAAATTCCGCGAAGGCGTGGACCAGGACAAGGCCGTCGACGAGATCGAGCGGGCGATCGACAGCCTCACAGACTTGCCGGAGGAATCTGAACGTATCCAGGTGCGGCTTCTTGAGCCGCGGCTGCCGGTCATCCGTGTGGCGGTCTACGGACAGCTTGACGAAGCTGTTCTCAAGCAGGCGATTCGCGGCGTGCGTGATGACCTGCGCAGCCTTGATGACATGGGCGAAATCCTCGTCGAAGGCGTGCGCGATTATCAGATCCGCGTCGATGTGCGTGCTGGCGCGTTGATCGAGCATGGCCTGAGCCTGCCGCGGGTCACCGATGAAATTCAAGCCTGGATGGCGGAGGTGCCCGGCGGCACCGTGCGATCGGAGACCGGCGACGTCAAGGTGCGCACCATGGGCGTCGCCGAACGGGCCCGCGCGATCAGCGACATTGTCCTCAAGGCCACGCCCACGGGCGACATGGTGCGGGTCGCCGATATCGCTCGCGTCACCGACGGCTTCGTCGACGAGCAAGTCATCAACCGTTTCAACGAGTTGCCGGCCGCGAACCTGACCGTCTACAAGGTCGGCAAGCAGGATATCGTCAAGATCGCCGAAACCGTGCGCGCCTATGTCGCGGGCGTCAATGGTCAACCGTATCACAAGGGCCGTTTCGAGTCGACCGAAAACTCTTACCTTTACCGGGCGTGGGCATTGGGGCATGGTTCACCGCGCCCACTGCCTGCCGGAGCCCGCATCGCCACCAACAGCGATCTGGCCCGCTTCGTCGAAGGTCGGCTCAATCTGCTGCTTCGCAACGCCACGTATGGCGGCATCCTGGTGTTCCTGACCCTGCTGCTGTTCCTCAACTGGCGCGTCGCCCTCTGGGTTGGCGTCGGGCTGGTCACGGCGATCATGGGCACCCTGGTGCTGATGGCCTGGACGAACATCACGCTCAACCTGCTGACCATGTTCGGCCTGATCGTGGTCCTGGGACTGCTGGTCGACGACGCCATCGTCGTTTCCGAGAACATTCAGGCCCACCACGACCGCGGCGAACCTGCGCTGGCCGCGGCGGTGAACGGCACCGATCGCGTGCTCTGGCCCGTCGTGGCGACCGTTCTCACGACGATCGTTGCCTTTCTTCCTTTGACTTTCATCCAGGGCAATATAGGCGATCTCCTGGGCGCTCTGCCCTGGGTCGTCGCCTGCGCGCTGACCATGAGCCTGGTCGAGGCCCTGCTGATCCTGCCCAGCCATATGGGCCACAGCCTCGCCAAGCGCGACCGTTCACAACCCGGCCGATTCGTCGGCTGGATCCGCCGGGCTGAACGCCACCGCGATCACGTTCTGCTGGACCACATCGTCCCTGGTTACGCACGCCTGCTGAATCTGGCTCTGACCTACCGATATGTCGCTGTATGCATCGCCGTCGCCACCCTCGCCGTTTCCATGGCGATGATCAGGGGCGGCCACGTCGCCTTTACGTTTCTGCCGAAAACCGACTCCGAAACCATCGTGGTCGGCGTGCGTCTGCCCGTCGGCTCATCCATCACAAAGACCAACGAAATCGTGCAGCACATCGAGAAGGCCGCAGCCGCGCAAAGCGAGACTTTGCGGATCTCGTCGATCATCGGCGTCTCCACCAACATCGATACGGGCATGGCCGAGGCTTATGCCCCGCACGTCGCCCAGATGTTCATCGAGCTGAAGTTCGTCGAAGATCGCGACCGTGAGTCGTCTCAGGTCATCGCTTCGATCCGCGAGGAGCTTGCCGGCCAACTGCATGAAGTTGACCGCATCGACTTTGATGAGATCACCGGCGGCCCCGGCGGCGCGGACGTCTCCATTCGGGTGCGCGGGGACGATCTGGCTGAGGTGGAGTCCACCGTCGGGCAGATCAAGGACAGCATGGCGGCGTTTGATGGCGTGTATGACATCGCCGATGACGCGGACGATGGGCAGGTGGAGCTGCGCGTCAGCCTCAAGCCAGGGGGCGCGGCGCTGGGATTGACCACGGCCGACGTGGCTCGTCAGGTGCGCGGCTTTCTCTACGGTCTGGAAGCGCACGTGTTCGCCGAACGAGAGGAAGATATCGAAGTGCGCGTGCGCCTTGACGAGCAGACACGCCGCAGCCTGTTTCATATCGAGCACATCTGGATTGTGACGCCCACTGGTCAATCGACGCCGCTGGCGGAGGTCGCCGACATCAGCGAGGCGACCACCTACGCCACCATCAAGCGCGCCAACCGCCAGCGGGCCATCACCGTCACCGCCGCGACGGCGCCCGGTGTGAGCCCCGAGGCGATCGTCCCCCTGCTGCCCCTCGATCGATTGCGGCGCGAGCACCCTGGCGTCGTCATCGAGTTCACCGGCCGCCAGGAACAGGTCGTCGAGGCGTTTGCCACGCTGCCCCTGGGCTTCGCCGCCGCAATGGCCATGATCTATGTGATCCTCGCCTGGCTTTTCGCCAGCTACCTGCAGCCCCTGGTGGTGATGGTGGCCATTCCGTTCGCGGTGATCGGCGTCGTCTGGGGCCACTGGCTTCTGGGCTATGACATGACGTTTCTGAGCCTGATCGGCTTCGTAGCTCTGTCGGGCATTGTGGTCAACGACTCGCTGATCCTCGTGGAGCATTACAACGTCGAACGTCGTCAACGAGGCCTGGGTGTGCGCGACGCGCTGATCTTCGCGGGTCGCGCCCGCTTGCGTGCCATCTTCATGACCACGACCACCACGGTCCTGGGCCTGCTGCCATTGATTCTGGAGCGGTCGTTCCAGGCTAAGTTCATGATTCCGATGGCGATTTCCATTGCCTTTGGTCTGCTGGCGACGACGGTGCTGATTCTTCTGGCGCTGCCGTGCCTGATGCTCATTTTCGACGACGCGGCGCGGGGCGCGTACTACCTGTGGTACGGCCGCCCCCGGCCTGTGCGGGCCCCCAGACTGATCGAAGTTCCGTAGGGTGGCAGCGAATGCGGCCGGACGTTTCAACCTCGCCCACCGCGGCGCAGCACGCTGACGAGCATCATCAACACATAACCCCATAGCAGGCCGATGCCGATGGTGTAGGCCGCGATCGTGTAATTCATACCCATCATCTCGCATCCTTCCCGTCTGGCACCCACCTTAACCGTGGATTCGCCACGTCATGCCAGCGCCTCGGCGGCCGCCTCGTACGCCTCCATCCGCTGTTCACGCCGCCGACGTTCACGAGCGTTGAGCACATACCGTAGATGAATCAGGCCCATCGTGAACAGCGTCACGGGCACGAAGTAGACGCCCAAGGTCAGCTTCATCGGGTCGGCCAGCTCGATGGACGTGGGATGAATGTCCGGCAGCATGCGCGTCGACAGATGCACGAGCGGCACATCGAGAAAGGCGACGATGCCGTAGATCGCACAGACGATGGCCCGCCGCGGCGGCGAGTCCACGGATGTCCGCACGACCAGATACACCACATACAGCAACCACAGCAGCAGGCTGAAGGTGAGCCGCGGACTCCACGTCCACCAGTGGCCCCAGGCGCTGCGGCCCCAGATCATGCCGGTGATCAGCACCACACTGCACAGCAGCACTGTCGCTTTCGCCGCGGCAAGCGCCAGGTCATCCCACCACATCTTCCGCGAAACCATGTAGCCCACGCTGGCGATGAACCCCACCATGGCCGCCAGGAACGTGTTGATCGCCACGGGAAGATGCAGGTAGAAGATCTTCTGGACCGGTCCCATCGTCGCTTCGACGGGCGTCCATTGAAACACCATCACGGTTGCCGCTGCAAAGAGCACCGCCGTGACTGTCCAGAAGACCAGGGTGGTGATGGTCCTGCTCTTGGTCATGACCGTCTCCTGCCGCGGTGGCGGCTCATGGCTCCAACACGACCTCGAACGCCAGCCAGCTTACCACGATGAAAATCGCGTCGAACGCCAGCAACACTGCAAGCCCCGTGCCGCCGATCGTCTGGCCGTCGCGGAAGATTTTCGCGAGCATTTGTGTCGAGGCGATCACCAGCGGCAGGCTGATGGGGAACACCAGCATGGCCAGCAGCCCGCCCTGAAGTCGTGTCGAACTGACCATCGCCGAGAACAGCGTTCCCACCGCGGCGAAACCCAGCAGGCTGATCGCCATGATCGCCGCAAAGCTGCCGGGGGCGATGGACAGGTCAAAATTGAAAAGCACCATTGCGACGGGCGTGATGACCAGGCTCAGCGTCGCCATCAGCAGCAGATTGGCGATGAGTTTGGCCGCATAGATGGCCCCACGATCCAGGGGCGCCATCAACAGGCCGGCCAGGGCTTCGTCCTGACGTTCGACAGCCATTGTTTTCTCGAAAACGAGCACCCCTCCAAAGAGATACGCAACCCACAAAATGGCTGTGGCGGCATACGACGAGTGCTGACTTTCCGGCCCCAGTCCCAGTCCGAGCACGACAACGATCAACAACCCCAGCACGATCACCAGGCTCAAAGTCTGCCGGCTGCGCGCCTCGATACGCAGATCTTTGAAAACCAGCAGTCCGATCTGTTGCATCAGGCGAATCATGCGAAGTCTCCGGCCCCGCGAGCCGTGCCAGGGGCGATTTCGGCGAGCAACGCATCCGCCCCTATTCCGTCGGCGGCGCGATCGGCGACAATGCGGCCGCGCCGCAGCACGATCACACGATCGCACAGACGCAGAGCCTGATCCATGTCATGGGTCACCAGCACCACGGTTCGACCTTCATTTCGCAGGTCGCGGACCATGCCTTCAAGCATGCGGGCCGATGGCGTATCCAGCCCCGCGAACGGTTCGTCGGCCAGCAGCAGTTGCGGGTTGTGCATCAGAGCTCGGGCGATGGCGACACGCTGAATCATGCCACGACTGAATGTGCCCACAGGGTCGTCGGCGCGATCGCTCAAATACACGCGATGAAGCAGTTGGTCGCTGCGGGCGGCGACGTCGCCCACGCCATAGAGTCGGCCGAACAACCGCAGATTCTCCCGGGCCGAAAGGTCGCGATAGACCATCGGCCGATGCCCGATGAGCCCGATGCGGCGGCGTAAGACGACGGTGTCGCGTCCCGCGTTCTGACCGAAAAGTTCGAGCCTGCCACGGGTCGGCCTCGTCAACGTCGCCAACAGCTTGAGCAGTGTGCTCTTGCCCGCGCCATTGGCCCCGACCACCGCCGCGCAAGCGCCGATCGGCAGGGTAAAGTTCAACCCGCTGAGGATCGAGCGCTCATCGATCAACTTGGATAGATCCACCGCGCGCACAGCCCATGCGTACGCCGCGTCGACCGTGTCCGCATGAGCGACATCGTCCGGTTCGGTCTGACCCACAACCGTGCTCACGCCCGTGAGCCTCCCGCCGCCTGATCCCCCTTGCCGCGGTGTCCGGCGGTCGATGAACGCTTCGCCCCCTTGGCCAGGATCAGCACAAGAGCGACCAGCACGATCGCCCCGCCGCCGATCGCCGCCACCACCTTGGGCGCGGCCGTTGAGGCGCCCGGTCCACCCACGCTGCCAGGGCCCGAACCGGGCATCGCACCCCGGCCCGACGCGCCGGACTCCATCGCGGGCAGGTCGATGTTCGCCGCCTCGATTCCTTCAATGGTCAGCGTAATGGCCTGCCCGGCCGGCACCTCTTCGGCCTTGTATAAGCGCGAGCTGCTGCGCCCCATCGTCATCGAACCGGCGTCGCTCACGCCGCTGGCGGTCACCGTCGTCCCGTCATCGGGAATGAACACGGTGACCCGCTGTGTCGGCAACTCGGCTGAGAACGTGAGCGTCGCCTTTCCGTCGACGATCGGCACCATATAGCTGTAGCGATACTGCTCGCTGCCGGGCTTGAGCGGCATGGAGCTGGTCAGCCGGCCATGATCGAGCTGCGTGCAGCATTCATGAAAGCCGCCCTGAAGCTGCACGCGTTCGAGATTGGGCGGCAGTTGCAGGGCCAGGGTTTCGCGGCCTCCGTCTTCGGTCACTTTGCCCAGCCACGTATGGGTGCCGGGATGATCGACGACCACGACCTCGGAGACATGCAGGCCGTGCGGCGATGTGCGCACCATCACGTGCCGCATGCGCAGGTAGTGGTCGGGGATGCTATCACCCACTTCATAGACATCGACCACGAGCTTCTGCCGTGGCTGGGCCGCGTCGAGCACCTCGCCCACCGTCTCATAGTCGACGCCGGCATGCTGCACGCGGGCCACAGGCTGCGCCGGTCCGGGCAAAGCAAGGTTCTCGAAGGTCACCACGCCATGTTCATCGATCGCCGCCGTCAGGATGGTCGGTTCGCCCTGCCCGGTGTGCAGTTCGAGCACCACGTCGTCGCCGGTGACCATCGCGCCGCCTGGCGTACCCTGGACGGCCTGCACAACGATGGACGCCACCAGCGGCGTCATCTGGAGGTGCGCTTCCGCCCCCGTCCCACCCATCGGCGGGTGCCCCTCGGGCAGGCTCATCCCACCGGGCCCGCCCATGCCGCTCATCGGTGGATGGCCTTCAGGCATCGCGCCGATCGGGGGGTGACCCTCAGGAAGCGGCTGCGCGGGCTGGGTCTGTTGTGCCGCGACCGGGTGCAGAGTCGCCATCGCGAGAACCGCGGCGGCGACGAGCCGTGCTATCGATTGGATCGAGACAGTATTCACGTCGCTTCTCCATGCGTCGGGCTTTGGCAGAACGTTCAGATCTCAGTTGTTCTCGTAACCGCGGCGTTCGAGGCCGCCCCCATTGGCAGGCCCACCCTAACCGCCGCCGGCCGAGGGACTCCGGGAAAGGGCAGCAGGCAGATCAAACCGCCCAGGGTCATCGCCGCCGTACCGATCCAGATCCAGCTCACCAACGGGTTGATGATGACCGTCAGCGCCACCACGCGGCCGCCATCCTGCCAGCCGGCCAGTGCAACATAAAGATCATCGCGCCAGGTGTAACGGATGTCGACTTCGCTGTTGGGCTGGTCGGTCTTGTCGTAGAACCTTTTCTCCGGCCGCAAAGTGGTCACGCCGCCCTTGGGATCGGTCGCATGCACGACCGCCACAATGGCCGTGTAATGCCCGCGACGATGCTCATGGATCGAGTCCAGTTGAATGCTGTAGCGGCCGATTTCATGCGACTGGCCGGCCTCAAGCTGCAAATCCTGCTCGGTCTGAAATAGACCCGATCCGGCCACACCGACCACGATCAGCAGCACCCCGATGTGAGCCGTCTGAGCCCCGTAGCGCCGGCGGTTGAGAACCAGCGTTGGAACCAGCGCCCCCACCATACCCGTGCCGCTCAAGGCCGCGTGCGCACGTACCGCGCGGATCAATTCGGCGCCGATGCACACGAAGCCGAAGACCACCACAAAGACGCTGATCCACGCCTGCCAGTAGGCGAGCCCCATCGCCGCCGCCGCGCCGACCGCCGCGAGGCCCGCGAACGCCGGAACCATCGACCCCCGTACGACGCGCCCGGTCGCCTGCGCTCCATAGCCCAGCAGCGGACCCACGACCATCAGCGCCACCAGGGCCAGACCCATAGGCACCACGACGCTGTTGTAGAACGGCTGGCCCACCGTGATGGCCCGACCGGTGAACAGCTCGCTGAGCACCGGAAAAATCGTGCCAATCATCGTCGTGAGCATGATGATCAGGAACAGCACATTGCCCGCCAGAAACGCGCCTTCACGGTTGACCACCGACTCGAGAGGCCGATCGCCCGCCAGGGTCCGACGACGCGCGATCATCAGGCCCGCCACGACCAGCACGCCGAGAACCAGGAACGACAGAAAGAACCAGCCAATGGGCGACTGGCCGAACGAATGGACCGACTGGACGATGCCGCTGCGCGTCAGGTAGGTGGCGAACACGCAAAGCAGAAAGGTGGCGGCGATGAAGGCTGCGTTCCAGATGCGGAACATGCCTCGCTGCTGCTGGATCATGATCGAATGCAGCACGGCCGTCGCGGTCAGCCACGGCAGCAGCGAGGCGTTTTCGACCGGATCCCAGGCCCAGTAGCCGCCCCAGCCCAGCTCGACGTAAGCCCACCACGCGCCCAGCAGTATGCCCACCGTCAGGAACAGCCACGAGCCGAGTAGCCAGCGACGGGCCTGGATCATCCAACCCGCGTCGCGCCGGTCGGCCACGAGCGCGCCGATGAGCAGAGCGAAGGGAATCGTAAAGCCTGCGTATCCGAGGAAAAGAATCGGCGGATGGGCGATCATGGCCGGGTTTTGCAGCAGCGGGTTCAGGCCGTTGCCGTCGCGCACAACGATAGGCGTGGGGTCGAAGGGGTTGACGGCGAACAGCATCAGAGTGCAGAAGAACAGCCCGACAGCCGCAAGCGTGCCGAGCATGGCGGCGTGCTCGCCAGCGGTACGACGTTTGTGCGCAAACGCCGCGACCAGGGCCATCAGCGACAACGCCCATGTCCAGAACAGCAGACTGCCAGCCTGTCCCGCCCAGAAAGCCGCGAGCTTGTAGCCCAGCGGCAGGGCGCGCTCGGTGTAGCTGGCGACATAGGCAATGGTGAAATCACTCTGGACCAGGGCCTGCAGCAACGCCGCGGAAGCTGAGGTGATGAGCGCCGCGACCATCGCCAGCATCCACCGGGCGGGGCCAAGCAGCGATGGTTTTTCGAGCACACCAGCCGCCACTGCCAGCAGAACACCCAGTGCCGAAGCCAACACCGCCCCGGACAGGCTGTAAGTTCCCAGGTTAATCATCGGTTCTTCTCTTTCTGATGAAGTGGACTTGGAGGGGAAGCGGCATCCCCCACCGATGAAAATCCGTAGCCGGCATCGTCGACGCCCCGTATCGCAGGCACCCCATCTTCCGTCGCTCCAGCATGCTCGGCCGGTTTCTCCTCGTACTTGCTGGCGCACTTGGTCATCAGCACATCGGCCTGGAAGACGCCATCGGCGTCCTCGCGACCCTCGATCACCACCTGAGCGCCAGGCTTGAACATGTCGGGGATCGGTCCGTGATAAGCAACCGCCAACACCTTGTCGGTCTGGTCGTCACTCATCGCGAAGCGGGCCAGAAGCATGCCCGGCTGCGTATCCAGATTCTCAGCAAGCACATCCCCCGCCAGGCGAACGCGCGTCCCGCGGTAGTCCTCGCTGGCCAGGTATTCATGCACCGGCAGATAGTAGACCCAGCCCTTCTTGACGCCCGCCACAGCCAGATAGACCACCGCGCCGATCAGGATCAAAGACCCCACCAGCAGCTTGACTCGAATGTGCGTCATCGTCCGTCACTCCCACGCATCATCGCGGTGCTTACGCACGCTCGGCCCGCCCGCGTGACGGCGGACCTGACCCCACGGGTATCACAAGAGCGATGCCAGAACGGCCCGCTCCGTCAATTTCCCGGCTTCACAGCCTAAGGACTTTATGTTACTCGGTTTGTAACTGAGCCGGCGTTCGCTCCTCGTCGGCTGCCGGCCTGCAACTGCGACCAGCTCTCAGCCATGAGACGCCGGAGGCATCAAGCCTCTTGTGCGCAAGACAGCACCACGACACCATCGCGGCAGGCTTCGTGCCAGCGCGGTGAGTCAGTAACCCTGGTGGCAACTGATGCACAATTGCCCGCGATCGTTGGGCATCACCACCAGGCCGGACTCGGTCCCGTAAGGATTGTGGCAGGAGCCGCAACCGACATACCCGTCGAACAACCGAATGCGGCGATCCAGAGCATCAGGCCATGCCAGCCGTCGGCTGCTTGCGTTACCCGCATAGCGCATGGGGTCATGCTTCATGCCGACAGAGTGGCTGTGGCCGATTCCTGGTGCGGCCGAGCCGTCATGACAGCTCAGACAGCCGCGACTTTCGCTATCCAGTCGCAGACTCCGCGTGCCGGCGAGTCGCGCGGATGCTCCGCGCGGCGCCTCCCATGCCCAGCCGGCGTTGCCCGCCTCATCGCCCCGCCGATCGCCCGGCCACCGCAGATGGGCGCGCCGCACTGCCGTGCCGTGGGCGGTGAACCGGTCGTCCTCAACCCCGGCATGGCACTGGGTGCAGAACATCGGGCCTGGTCCGGTTCCGCGCAGCAGCGGCTGGCCACGGTCGGCGGCCAAGGCGTGCGTCGCGCCGTCAGCGGCCTGATGGCAGGTAAGGCAGGTCATCCGCCCATCAACGAGCGGCAAATGGCCGGGAATCCGCCGATCGGGCACGAAGTCGACCGGATGGGAAAAGTCGCGGTCAATCACGTGGCACTCGTCACATCGCGCCGCGAGAGTTTCGCCTCGCAACTCCCGCACTCTGCCCGGCCCGCCTGAAAAGCCCCGATCCAAGTCCAGGTCAAGCACCGTCGCCGACGCCAGTTCCGGCTCCATCTGCCCCGCGGCGAACCCCGCCGCCAGTCCGCATAGAAGGAGCAGTCCCACGCTGGCACCCAACGCCTGCCGTCGGATCGGCGACCAGCCCTGCCGCGACTGATAACGCTGCTGTGTACTCAAGTGCTTTCTCGGCCCCTGCCACCCCGCCAGAGGCACGTATCGACCGATCCGCCTGCGAACTTGGGCGACTTGGTCCGAAGTGCGAGAGCCCCACGACCGCCTCGTTCTTAGAAATGAGACAACACGTGCCGGTATGTCGTCTCGACCCTCAAAATACCCTCAGGAAAGCCACCACACTGGATCAGAGGACTTAGCTATCCGGCATTTGTCTTGCATATAGGGTAGGTGACGACGGTTGGTGTATAGGCCGGCCAGCGACAGTCGCTGCGTCGAAAAACGGCCAACCCCACCCGCCACGGACCTCATAGAAAGCGGCGGCCCGCGAGCGTTCGGGGGTCGTTTACGGAACCCGAAGGATTCTTAAGAGACGGAGATTCGCATCATGAAACACGCAGTCATCCCCACCCTGATACTCGGCGTGGCGCTGCTCTGGGGCGTCAACGCCCAGGCAAGCCACACCGACCACGGCTGCCACAACTGCCATGTGCCTCACAAGGCGCTGGAAGAGAACGACGCCGACGGCATCTGGGGTGTACCCCTGTATAGCCCGGCCCAAGTCGCCGATGGTCTGCCGACGTTCGACCTCTACGAGAGCCCCAACGGCACGCTGGACGCCACCCTCGCCCAGCCTGACGGCGCCAGCAAGCTCTGCCTCGGTTGCCACGACGGCAGCTATTTCGTCTTCGGCTTCCTCGGCCATGGGCGCGTCTTCGCCAACGCGAATGCCCCAGCCGGCGGCCTGGCGCTCAAAACGTCGCATCCCGTGTCCTTCGTGTACGACTCCGGCCTGGCGGCGACTGACGGTTCGCTGCGCGACCCCGCGACGTTCGTGCTCACCAGCGGCACCCGTACCGGCAAGACCATCGCGGCCGGCCTGCTGGACAGCCGTGGCAAAATGCAGTGCTCCAGCTGCCACGACGTGCACAACAGTGGTCTGACCGATGAGCAGCTTCGCTGGGATGTCGACGCGGAAGGCGACGGCCCGATGTGCCAGAGCTGTCACAACAAGTAACCCGCACGGCATCTGCTGATCGTTGCCCCCAATGCGACAACCCGCCACACACGTGGCGGGTTGTCTTTTTCACCTCTTGTCGTCCGATCTCCCTGCGCCATCACCGCTTCAGAACGCGGGTGACGGCGCCGCTTCCGCAGGCTCGGTCGCCTCAGGCCTCGACGGCACGACGGGCCCAGGATCCATCCCGCGCTGGTGCCCGAAGGCATACACGCCAATCTTGTTGTTGCCGAACTGGTTGGCCACGAACAACAGGTACTGGGCGTCGAAATTCGTGTCCACGTACTTGCCGAATGCGTTGAAACTGCTGGCATCAATGGCCAGACCCGCCGGCAGCCCCATGCCCTCGGGACCGGCGCTCGGCCCGCCGAAGTACATCAGCAACTGCCCTTCGGGGCCGAAGATCTGCACGCGCTCCCACTGGGCGTCGGCCACGAAGACACGGCCTTGCGGATCGATGGCGATGCCTTTGGGCCGCGCGAAAAAGCCCGGTCGATCGCCCGGCGCTCCGATGGTCCGCAGGAAGTGGCCCGCCTGCGTGAAGACCTTGACGATCTGCAACTCGGTGTCCGTCACATAAATGTTGCCGCTGGCGTCCACGTCCAGGTTCGTAGGCACCCGCAGCTCATTTGGGCCCATCCCCTTGGTCGCGATCACCCGACGCAAGCGCCCCTGGTAGTCCCACGCCTCGACGGTGCCGTTGGCCACGTCTGCCACGAACAGCTCGTCGCCATAGAACGCCACGTCGATCGGGACGTTGCGCTGTGGATCACCGATGAACTCGACAAAGCGGTCATCGCCGTCGAACACCGCGATCTTGCGCAGGCCGGTGTCGCAGACGTAGCGGCGTCCGTCGGGCCCGATGTTGACGTTGACCGGGTTGCGCAAATCGCCCGGAACCGTCAGCTCCGTATACGTGCGGGCCGGAATGTCCACGACCTGCACACGCCGCTTGGCCAGGTCGCAGATATACACCTTGCCCTGCGAGGCCGCGATCCCGTAGGGATTGCCGATCCCCCCGACGGCCTGCTTCTCGCCGCCGACCACGAAGTCCGCGAAGGAGCTTTGCTGCTTGATCCAGGCCTCGGCGGTACTGAAGCTCATCAGGAACTGCAGCCGTGGCGAATCCGGCGGCGGTGGATAGAAAATGCCCCTGCCCACGCTTGGAGCTTTCGCCGGCGCCCCGCACCCGCTCGCCAGAGCGAGGCCCGCCCCGAGCACCATCACCACCATCGGTGACACAAGGCGTCGTCGGTTTGGACGCGGTCGGATCTGGTTCGCCGTCATGTCTGGTCTCCTGGTGATTCTCACGCCGGTCAACATAGCACGTTGGCGGGATCATCGGTCGCCTTGACGTCAGTCCTCAAACCTCGACGAGGGGCGAATCAGCGTGGCGGCCCCACAGGGACCGGGAACCGCCCCCGCTGTCGACTCTCAACGCCGAGAAGCCCCGCCGGCAACGACGGCGAAACCCGCCGGCATGAACGACCGAGAAGATGTAAGTATATTTTTCTCAGCAGGATGACTCACGTCGCTGGCTTTCACCGGCCGATGGGCACTTGCGGCAGGTGGGGCACGGCCTTTGCGTCTCTTTTTGTCAGTCGCCCCGCGGACCACCGGCCTGTTGCCTCCTCGCCGCTCTCCCCTGGGGTAAACGACCCGGAAACGGCAGCCAAACATCCGACCAATCCTCATGCCCAGCACCTGCGCCCCAGCACGAGCCCAGACGCCCCCGAATCGGGGATTGATCGTCACGCGCTGGCTGGCAGTCCTCGCGGTCGCTGGGGCGGTCATGGCGACCCTCGGCTGCAATGAGCAGCGCCGCTACGAGGTTCTCAGCTTTTTCTTCGACGGCGTACCACAGCCGGGCGGAGCATCCGCCGACCAGCAGGAGTACATCGAAGGTCCATGGGGTATTCGCCTTCGCGCCGACGATCCCCGCGCCGACGAGCTGCGGGCCCGCTTCGCCGCCCGCGAACTGAGCGGCGGCGCGGCCGCCGGTCGCGATGAGCAGCCAACCGTCGAGTTCCTTCACACCCCCTACGAAGACCGTCTGTGCAACGGTTGTCATGTCGTCGCCGAGTCGTTCGCCATTCCCACCAGTGATGTCGAGACCTGCCGCGACTGCCATGCCCAGCACGTGAAGTTCGAGCCGACCGACTGGGTGCATGGTCCTGTGGCCTCGGGACAGTGCATGACCTGCCACGAGCCCCACAAGAGCCGCTACCGCGGCTTGCTGGTCAACCGTCAGCCGGACTTGTGCTTTGAATGCCACGACGCCCAAGGCACACTGCAGCAGCCGTACCATGCCCAGATTTTGGATGGCCTGCTGGGAGCCGCTGGGGCGGACGCCGCCGTGGATCCCGCGTCGGGCGACCCGACGAAGCTAGCCGGGCTCGACGCGTCGCCCGCCGATTCCTTCGTCTGCACGCGTTGCCACGACCCTCACGCGGCCGGCAATCGACTGCTCCTGGCCGACTCCCGCAGTTACAGATTGCGCAAACGCAACGCCGTGCAAACCCGCAGCGCCCATAACCAGTGGACGGATGATGAATGCGGCCGATGCCACCTGCGCCAGCAGTCGAACGTCCTGGTCGCCAACGTGGACGCGGTCTGCGTCGATTGTCATGACGCCGTGGCGGCTGAGATCCGTAACGCCCGCGTGACCATGGCCCAGGCCGCGCAAGTCGAGCCCGACAGCCAGACGCGGCCGGTGGATGGTCCACGCCTTCACGAAGCGCTGCTCGATGGCGGCTGCACCACCTGTCACACGCCGCATCAATCGATCCTCGACAAACTGATCAAGCCCGAGGGCGAGGATCTGTGTTTCCGCTGCCACAAACCCGAGGAGGTGCAAACGCCGCAGCACCCGGTGGTTCATCGCGTGGATTGTCTGCGCTGCCACACCGGCCACCACGTTGAGCGGCCGCACATGCTCAAACCGGGTATTCCCGTGGATCGCCCGCGCCGGACCACCCCGCCGTCAACCGATCAGGCCCGGGCCCCAAACGACCGCTTTCGCGTACACGACGCTCCACCTGCGCATGGACGTCTCATGATGGGCAAGGAAAGACCCGGCTGATGGATCGACGCTCGCTGCGAATGCCTGCGGTCTGGCTGATGCTGGCGGCCATGTGCTGGCCAGGGCCCTGGGCCTACGCCGCGCCGATCAGGAATTTTCAGGTCACCAGTATCCAGGGCGAGGCCTATGTCGAAACCGAATACCGAAGCCGCGAGGAAACAAGCCGGGCCGGCACCCAGACTAGGGATCGGGAGCTGTTCTTCGAGGAAGGCATTGAACTGGATATGCGCAGCTACATCTACCATCCTAACCTGCTGGACCTGAGCACGACGCTGCGGCTCGGGTTCGACCAGCAGTTGCGCGAGGTGAACGGCGAAGATCGCAACGGCTCGGGCACGCTCGTGGGCTACGATCTGTCCGCCCTGGTGCTGCGTGAAAAGCCGGTGTCGCTCTTCGCCTTCGCCTCGCGCACCGACGACATCATCAGCCGTGACTTCGGCGAATCCGTCGATCTCAATCGCACCCGCCAGGGCTTTGAGCTGCTGACCAAAGGAGACTTCCCGACATCGCTGTTCTATGAGTTCAGTACGTTGGACGAAGTCAGCGACCTGCGCACCGAAGACGAAAGCACTCATCTTCTGCGCTTTCGCATCGCCGACCAGCGCGACGCCGACTTCTTCAGCGACTTCACCTACGAATTCGAGAACACCGAGGCCACCAGCGTCTTCACACCCGTCGGCGGCGGCGCCACGACCACCCAGTCGCCCATCCAACGGCACGAGGCCAAAGTGACCAACCGCTGGCGTGCCGGACCGCAAGACCAGTTGCTTTTCTCGGGCGGGGCGAGGGCCTTGCAGCGACGCGGTTCATTCGAGCGTGACCTCTACCGCTTCGATCAATCCCTGGACTGGACCCACACCGAATTCTTCGACACCTTCTATCGCTTCCAGTATGACGACGACCGCACCTTCGACCAGCAGGAGCGGCTGCTGAGCGGAGAAGCGGGCTTCAACCTCGATGTCTACGACAGCCTCGACGTCGCCGCACGCACGCGCGTGGATGACCGCGACTTCGGCGACGGGACTGAACGGGTGTTCAGCGGCGATCTGGACCTGGCCTACGTGAAGCAGACGCCGCTCGGCCGCTACCGCTCGACGCTCAATCTCGGCAAGGAGTTTCAGACCCAGGACAGCCAGATCGGTCAGCGGCGGTTCCGGGAAAACGTCACCCTCACTGGCTTCGTCGCCTCGCGCCTCAATCGCCCCAACGTCGACACCACCACGGTCGTCGTGACCAACCTCGCCGAGACCGTCACCTACGTTCTGGGCACCGACTACTCACTCACCGCCTTGGGCTCATTCACCGAAATCACCCGCCTGGGCATCGGCGGCATCGCCGACGGCCAGACGGTCCTGGTCCGCTACACCGCCGCCGTCTCACCGGACGCCGAAACGACGACCGACCGCCTGGGCACGACCCACCGCCTTGAACTCGATGACCTGCCCGTGGCCCTGTTCGCCGAGTTCCGCCTTGACGATGAATACCTGCTCAACGGCGAAAATCCGGGCAATCTGGATACGGTGACCGTCCTGCTCGGGGGCGTCGAGATCACCCTGTTGGGCATCATCACAACCTATGAGCATGAAATGCGGGATCAGAAACTCTCCCCGCCAACCATCTCCGACCGTGTGAACGTGCGTTACACCCGATCGCTCACGCCCGATGCGGATCTGAGCCTGGGCGGACAGTTTGAACACACCCAGTACCTGCAGGCCCAGGAGTTCGGGCTCACCGATGACGAGCGATCAGAAACGTCCATCACCGCGTTCGCCGTCTCCACCATCCGACTCAATCGCCGGACGTTGCTGCGCGTGTTCGGCGACGTGTCGGACAATCGCGGCCGCAACCAGGATTTCATCGCCCGCATCGGCCTGGGGTTCGAGTGGCGCTACCGCGACCTTGAAGTGATGCTCGATGCCCGGCACGACATCTTTGAACAGAATAACGACGAGGGAAGCTCCAACCTTGTGACGCTGCGCATCACACGGCGGTTCTGACCGCCCCCGACTGTACCAAGACACGGAAGGCAAGTCGCCATGACCGCCGCCACTTTTCTGAAAACCCAGCTCATGCAACCTCGCTCACGCTTCATGCAGACGGGCGTGGCCACCGTCGCGTTTCTCGCCTGTTTCATGCTGACCGCCTGCGCCGCGCCCCGGCCGCTCGGTTCGCTGGCTGTCTACCCGCCTCCGCCCGCTCCGCCGCGACTGGCCCTGGTGCAGGTCATCGCCACCGGCGACGATCTGGCGGACCCGGGATTCTTCGGCCGCATCGGGCGGACCCTGGCCGGCAAAGCACCCGCTGCCATGGCCCGTCCCCAGGGACTGGCCGTCAACACACGTTACCTCGCCGTCAGCGACCAGAAGGCCCAGGCCGTCCTGCTCTTCGACCGCCGCAACGGCAAGACACGCGTCATCGGCCGCATCGGTGATACTTATCTCGTCTCGCCCGTGGGTCTGGCGTTCTCCGGCGACCGCCTGCTCATCACCGACAGCCAACTGGCCAAGGTGTTCCTCGTCGACGAGCGAGGCCGACTGGCCATGACCCTCGACAAGCCCGGCGGATTCCAGCGCCCCACCGGCATCGCCTGCGATCCGTCACATCGAAGGATAATCGTAGTCGACACCCTGGCCAATGCCTTGTGCATCTTTGATGAAGATGGCGTCTTCCAGCACAGCATCGGCAGCCACGGCACCGGATTCGGCCAGTTCAACTATCCGACCCATGTGGCGGTCGACAGGAACGGCCGCATCTACGTCACCGACTCGCTCAACTTCCGCGTCCAGATTTTTGACCCACAGGGCCAGTTCCTCGCGGACGTGGGCAAACTCGGCGACGCCTCCGGCTTCATGGCGGTGCCTAAGGGCGTCGGGGTGGATGAAGCAGGACACATCTACGTGGTCGATTCGTATCTTTCCGCCGTCCAGGTGTTCGACGACCGGGGACGATTCCTGCTGGCCGTCGGCGGCCTGGGGGCGGGACACGGCCAGTTCCACGTGCCGACCGGCCTCGCGGTGGGGCCCGGCGGCCGGCTCTACGTCGCCGACAGCATCAACCGCCGCATTCAGGTGTTCGATTACATCGGGGAGGGCAACGATGAGCCCGTCACGCCAGACAACCCGTAAGTCCACCGCCGCGTTCGTTTGGCTCACCAGCCTCGGCATCATCGCCGCGGCCCTGGCGGTGCTGTGGCCGGCGCAGCCCATCTCAGCGCAGACCAGCGCCGACAGCATCCTCCATACCAAGCATAACCTCGGCGCCTCGGGGCCAGGACAGGTGAAAGTGGCGGGCTCGCCGGACTTGTGCAAATTCTGCCACACGCCGCACGCCGCCAACCCGATCGCCCCGCTGTGGAACCGCCACGACTCCGGCGCCTATTACCAGACGTACGAGAGCTCGACGCTCGCCGCCAACGTCGGCCAGCCCACCGGCAGTTCACGCCTGTGTCTGAGCTGCCACGACGGAACCATCGCCCTTCAGCAGACGTTCAACCCCCGCAATACGTTGCCCGGCACGATCTTCCTGGCTCCGGGCGACGCCGGCTATCTCGGCACCGACCTGCGCGACGATCACCCCATCTCTTTTGTCTACGACAGCTCACTCGTGGCCAAGAAGCCGCAGTTGCGCCACCCCGATGCGCTGCCCCTGGAGCTGCCGCTCGACCACAACCAGCAGCTTCAGTGCACCACCTGCCACGACCCACACACCGATCGCTTCGGCAATTTCCTGCGCATGGACAACCGGGGCTCAGCCATGTGCGTGACCTGCCATCAGATCGCGGACTGGTCTATCAGCGTCCACGCCACGAGCAACCAACCGCTGACCAGCGCCAGCGGCGATTACTGGCCGGACCTCGAAGCCGGCACCGTCGCCGACGCCGCCTGTGCTTCCTGTCACCGTCCCCACACCGCCGCCGGCCGGGCCAGGCTGCTGCGCCATGCAGCCGAGGAGGACAACTGCTTCACCTGCCACGACGGCTCGGTGGCCCGGGCCGACATCATGGCCGCCACCATGCGGATGTCCAGCCACCCTGTCCGGCGCACCACCGGCATCCACGACCCGGTCGAATCGCCGTGGCAGATGTCCGAGCACGTCGAGTGCGCCGACTGCCACAACGCTCACACAGTCAGTCGTGGCAGCGGCGCGGACCGGGCGCCGCTGGTCAAGGCCGCCATGAACGGCGTCAGTGGCGTCACGCGCGGCGGCACACCCGTCACGCCCGCCGACTACGAGTACCAGGTCTGCTACAAGTGCCACGCCGGGCCCCGCACGGTCATCGACCCTCTGGTCACCCGCGTCGATCCGGACAGTGATCTGGCTCGGAAGTTCGCGCCCGGCAACCTCAGCTATCACCCCGTCGAAGCCGCTGGCGTCAACCCCGACGTCCCCAGCCTTAAACAGGGATGGAACACCAGCTCCATGATCTATTGCACCGACTGCCACAGCGCCGATCCCGGCGCGCCCGCCAAGGGACCGCATGGCTCCATGTACCGGCCGCTGCTGGCACGCGACTACCGCAGGCTCGACGGGGCGGCCGAAAGTCCGGCCGCATACGATCTGTGCTACCAGTGCCACAACCGCAACAGCATCCTCAACGACGAGAGTTTCGAGCACAAGAAACACATTGTCGATGAGAAAACGCCTTGTGCCGTGTGCCACGATCCACACGGCGTGCGGACCAGCACGCACCTGATCAATTTCGATCGCGACGTGGTATTCGCCTCGCCCTCGGCGGGCACAGGCCCGACGTTCAACGACGCCGGCCGCCTGCGAGGCTCGTGCACGCTCAAGTGTCACGGCAAGGATCATAACAACGAGCCGTACCCCGATTAACGCCGTCGTGTTCACCGCGGCCGTGTAAAGAAGATCGACCCGCGGCTGGGGAGGCCGGGGTCGATCGAATGGGGGCTGGCATACGTCGCCGCCTCGACAGCGGCGACTCGATCATTCAACACCGGCGTCAAGCCTGGTGCCCGGTCGGCGTCAGCGCCGCCGCAGAAGCGTCACACCCGCCAGGACCAGCAGCGACAACGTCGCGGGCTCGGGAATCTCCACCACGTCGAAGCGGCTGAGAATCGAAGCTGTATCACCCGGGGTCAGCGTGAAGGTCAGGGTGATGCCGATGAATGAGTTCACCGCAAGGGCATTGACCGTCGGACCAAAGTTGTCCAGTGCGTTGTTGACGCCCTGGGCCGGCGCTGTGACCAGGAAGACGTCTTCCTGCATCGTCGCCACCGTCAGACCGTCGATCAGCGCCTTGTAGATCGCCCCGCCCGGCAAGGCGGCCACGACCGCGCCATCCGAACCTCCATCGATCGCCTGGGTGGTGATCGAACCGGAGATCAGGCTTGGCGGCGCAAATGTGGTCGGCAGAATGGTGCCGATGGTGTAGGTCTGCGTCGTCGCGGAGGTGTTGGTCACCAGGATGTTGTTGAGCACAAACGGGTCAGGATCGAACTCGAGGCCGACCAGCTCGATGTCGGCCGTACCGCCCAGAACTCCCTCCCACATGACGTGGTCTTTGAGCTTCAGCATGCCGTCAACAAGCTCAAAGGCGTCCAGCGTCAACGGCGGAGCCTGCCACGCCGGGGCCATCCGGTCCGTCGGAATCCAACCGACCACCAAGGGTAAGGTCAGCCCCGGAAGGTCTTCAGGGGTAAGACTACCACCCCGGGCAACCTCAGCCGGCATCAGCAATAGCGCACAGATAACCAGTGAAGGCACGCCATAGGCGCACCACGACATTCTCCCACTCCTGATCGACATGTCATCCCCTCCATTTGGGATACCACCAAGGTCTCTCTGGCGTCACCCGACCCCCGACAGGCCGGCTTTCTCGTGTGATCACCAGACTCCCCTTAGCTTACCCGCCTTGCCCAGGCAGTTCAACTACTTTTTTCAGAAATTTTCCCCCACCCGCCCCAGTCTCACACAGCAACGTTTGTAAGTTGCTTTCAACCAAAATCTTGGGCGTCAAGACGCCGTGAGTGTCTGCGTGGTCGGTGCTGCCCCACCCGGCCAGACCACACGCAGATCCGCCCTGTCCCGCGTCGCCAGCGTCAACTGCGCATTGGGACCGTCGACACGCCTGTACCAGTCCTCGGCGGCGGCCTCCGAACGCCCGCCCCGGACATGCCGCTCGATGATCCACCGCCTCGCCTGCTCCAGCGGCGTATCGAGATACCAGCACGTGTCCAGCGTTGCCGCGACCTGCGGCCACGCTCCGTCCGCAAGCAGCAGATAGTTGCCTTCCGTCACCACGATCCGAACGGCCGCATCCAGGCGGTGAGCCGCATCCTCGCGCCAGGCCGGCTCGTGGGCCTGGCGGTCGTACACCGGAAAAGGCAGCGGACTGTCACCCTCGCGCGTCGCACGCAGCAGCCGGGCGTACGCCAGCACATCAAAGGTGGGCGGCGAACCCTTGCGGTCGGCCAGCCCCCGTTGCCTCAAGCTCGCATTGCTCAGATGGAATCCGTCCATAGGCACGAGCCTCGCCGCTCCTGGTCGCCGCGTCTCGATTTCCGCGACCAGTTGCCGCGCGAGGGTGCTTTTGCCACCGCCACCGACCCCGGTAATGCCCACGATGTACCGGCGCGCCAAGCCGGCCGCCGCCGCCTCACAACATGTAGCGTCGGCCGCCACTACCACGCGGCGGGTCAGGGCCGCCAGACCCGCCGCGTCAAGCACGACTGTTTCAACCGGCGCCCGGTGTTTGTCCCGCATGTCCGCATCGTAACCTTCGCCGGTAACCGGCTCCTGCCCCGTTGTCGCCCGCGGCCTATCCGCCACCGACTCGCTTCCCATACAATCAACGCCATGATCGCTCTGCTCCTGGGGCTGACCAGCGCCAATCTGCTGCTGCTCGCCGGCACCTTCATGCTCGGACTGGGCGCGGTTGACGCAAACGACCTGCCCACCGACCTCTACAACCTCCATCTGATCCTGGCGATCGCCGCAGGTCTGTTCACCGTGCTCACGCACCTGTCGGCCTACACCTACTTCATGGCCACATGCAAGTGGCTGGCCGCCGCCGCTGATCGGGCCGCACTGGACCTGATGCGCTACGTCGTCCCCTCACTGACGCGCAAGCGCCGGGTGTTCGCCGCCGCCATGAGCGCCGTTGTGGTGACCATGCTCACCATGTTCGCCGGCGCCGGCGCCGACCCCACGCTCGGACGCCTCTGGCCGGCCGAGGTCCATCTGGTCCTCGCTCTCTTCACGTTGCTGATCAACGCCCTTGTGGCTGGTGTCGAACTTCGCCACATCCGCGACCAAGGCATGCTGATCGATCAGGCGCTGCTGGCCCTTGCGGATCATGACGTGGCCATGGCCGCCGTCTCTGCCCCTGTTCCTGGCCCCGAGTCCTGAACCAGACGCCGCCGCAAGCCGTAAGATCACCACCATGCTCAAACCCTACCGCTATCCGTCGCTCGTCCTCGTCGCCGCCCTCACACTCGCCTTGGCTGCCGCGTGCTCGGGCGAATCCACCTCGTCGGACGCCCCCGCCCCGCCGTCAGCGACGACGCAACCCGCCGCACCGTCTGAGCAGACGACACAGACCCCGCCCACCGACGCCGATTCCGTCGCCGAAACCTGGGTTGCACGCATCGCCCAACGCCACGCCAAGATTCAGTCCGTGCATGCGCGACTGATCTATGACCGCATCCAGGATCTGCTCGGGGCCGAGGAACGCCGCTTCGGCAGCCTGGTTTATGACGCCGGCCCGCCCGGACGCTTTGCCGTCCACATCGACCGTCTGCTCGTAGACGACCGGCTTGAGCCACAGGATCGGTGGTATGTCTTTGATGGCCGCTGGTTGATCGAGCGCCTCACCGATCGTCGTCAGTTCCTCGCCCGCCAGGTCGTCGGACCCGACGTCGATCCGGCCACACAGGATCCGCTGGCTCTGGGTCGTGGCCCGTTCGTGGTTCCGATCGGCCCCAATGGGCAGCGGCTCCTCGAACGCTTTGACGTTGACGTGATCGAACCCGGTGCGGAAGACGACGCCGAGGACGATCTGGCCCCTGCCGCCACACCCGATGAACACGCACTTCTGCACCTGCGACTGGTCCCCAAGGCCCACGACCGCACGGATTTTGATCGCATCGATGTGTGGTATGACCGCGAAACACTCCTGCCGCAGCGCGTCCGCAGCATCGACCCCTCGGAGAATATCTCGGACATCTTCCTGCGCGATCTGCGCATGGATGAACCGGTCGACGCTGCGATCTTCGACACCACCCCTCCGCAGGAGCGCGGCTGGGAAGTGGAGATCACGCCCTGGGAATCACGCGAACCCTGAGCGGTTCACGGCAGCGCCGCCAGAAGCCGGTCGATCTGGCCTTCGTGGTTGTAGAAATGCGGGCTGGCTCGCAGCCGACCCGCGCGCACCGCGACAATGATGCCTTTTTCCCGCAGAGCGGCCGCCACCTGCGGCACGTTCAGATCGCGGCGACCCGGTTCGAACACCACAATGCCGCTGCGCTCGGACGGCTGGCGGCGAGGTGAACACACCCGATAGCCGCGATCCGCCAGCCCGTCGCATAACCGCTGGGTGAGCGCTTCGATCCTCTGCCACACCGTCGCCATGCCGACTTCTGTGAACAGCTCCAGACTCGCTCCCAGGGCCAGCAACCCCGGCACGTTGTAGCTGCCCGGCTCAAAGCGCCTCGCATCCGGCTGAAACGCGAAGCGGTAATGCCCGTAATCCTGAGCATCCACCATATTCCGCCAACCCACGACCGGCGGGTGCAGCATTTCAGCCAAGTCGCCGCGGCAATAGAAAATTCCCGCGCCCTCCGGAGCCAGCAGCCACTTGTGTCCGTCGGCCGACAGAAAATCAATGCCCATCGCGCTGACATCCACCTCCACCACACCCAGACTCTGGATCGCGTCGACGCAGAGATAGCCTCCCGCGCGGTGCACCTGCTCGCCGATGGCCTTCAGATCCGATCGGTACCCCGAGGCGTACTGCACATGCGACAATGCAACCAGCCGTGTCCGATCGGTGATCGCGTCGACGACGTCCTCGGTGTCAATGCGGCCGTCGTCCTGCTGAGCCACCTCGACAAGCTTGACACCCCGGCGCTGCAGATTCTGCCACGGATAGCGGTTGGCGGGGAACTCGACGTTGCTCGTGACCACCTCGTCGCCTTCGCGCCAGTCCAACCCGCCGGCGACCAGGGCCAACCCGGAGGACGTGTTGGGAACGAAAGCGATTTCTTCCGGGCCGGCCGCTCCGATAAACCGCGCCGCGATCGCACGGATCACCTCCAGCCGACGCCACCAGCCTGCATCCACATAAGCCCGCTCGGCCGCCTGCCTGGCATAGTCGTGGATCGCCCTCCGGGCCCGCGCGCTGATCGGCGCCACCGCCGCGTGGTCGAAGAAATCCAGCTCCGCGAGAATGGGCATCTCGTCAGACCAGTCACGCTGTCTGGCCGCCTCCACGTCTATCATGAAGGGCATGGTACGCTCCCCCCGGCAACCCAACCACCCGGCGCCCGACCGTGCCGCCAGGAAGTTCGCAGCCTGCACGCTGGCCTGCCTGCTGACGGCCGGGGCACAAGCCATTCATGCGCAGTCCGCACCGGCCGACGGGCAGCAGGCCTATGAGCCGCGGCTTTCCCCCACCGTCGCGGCGGCGCTCGATGACCCGCTGGCCAGCGAACGCACGCGACGGGCGATGCTCATCTTCCACGGTCAATGGAACCGTGTCGACGCGCCTTCACGCGATGAACAGGCCGCCATCGCTCTCGCCCGCTGGGAGCTGAACGCGCCCGTTTTCCATGACGAGGCTGTCGATCCCGTGTTGCGCGCCCACGCCGCCTGGCGCCGCGGAGAGCCCACACGCGTGCTCCAGCTGCTGCAGGCCGACACCGCCACCCCGCAAGCGCTGCTCCTGCGGGCCCGAGCCCTTCTCCTGCTTGATGACGCCGCCGCAGCGACGGACTCGTTCGTGGGCCTGCTCAAGACCCACCGTGACGACCTCGCCCCGACCGCCGACGATCGCGTCGCCGCCGCGGAGGCATTAAGCCAGCTCATTGAACTTGGCGCACGACCGCCATCCGAGCTGCGCACCGTCATGGCCATGCTGGCGTCCGCTCAGCTCGAGCTGGACCGCTTGCACTACCCGGCCCTGGAGGCGCAGGCGGCGTTGCTCGTGCAACGGCACAACCGCGCCGAGGCGGCCGAGGTGCTCGCCGAGGCGCTGACCCTCAACCCGCGTGCCTCGACAGCCTGGCGCCTGCTGGGACAACTGTACGCGGACGCCTTCGACTTTGTTCGAGCCCGGTCCTGTGTCGCCGCGCTGCGGGCGATTCATCCGGATCATCCGTTGGCCGCCGCCCTCGAAGCCCGTATCGCCCTTCAGCAGAAAGACGGCCGCGGCGCACTTGACGCGATTGAGCCCTTTCACACGACGCTGCCCACGCAGCGAGATCTCCTGGCCGTGCGATTCGCCGCCGCCGCTTTGGCCGACGACGTGCCGGTGCTCGACGAGGTTTCCCGCGTCATTGAACACCACCTGCCCGGTGACCTCCAGCCGGCGCTCGAGGCGGGCCGGTATCTCCTGCTCGCGCGACGCTACCCGGCCGCGGAACGCTTCCTGCGCCAGGTCATCGAGCGCCGCCCCGCCAATCCTCTGGCCCGGGCCGAACTCGGCCTGCTGCTCATGGACGACGGCCGGGAACCCGCGGCCCGCGAACAACTGGAAATCGCGGTGCGACTCGATCCTTACCACGTCCGCGCCACCAACCACCTGCGACTTCTCGAACAACTGCTTACCTGGCCGAGTCTGGACACGGAGCATTTCCGCATCCTGTACGCCCCCGGCATCCATGCCGTGCTCGCCCGCGACATCGCCCGCTTCTGCGAAGCGGCCCACGACCGGGTCGTCGCCGCCTTCAGCCACACGCCGGTACGCAAGACACAGATCCAGCTCCTGCCCGACCAGTCAAGTTTTGCCGTGCGCATCGTCGGCCTGCCGGACATCTGGACCGTCGCCGCCAGCACCGGCCCGGTCATCGCCCTCAGTCCGCCTCGCCTTGGCGCCGACCAGCGCGGGCCGTTCGACATCCGCCGCGTCATCGAACACGAGTATGTCCACACCGTGACCCTCGACGCCACCGACTATCACATTGCCCACTGGCTTACGGAAGGCCTGGCGGTGTGGCAGGAACGCGCCCCTCGCGATTTCCCCACCTGTCAGTTGCTTGCCGCCGCGGTACGGGAAGATGCCCTGATTCCCCTGGACCGGCTGACGTGGGCCTTTGTGCGCCCGGAATCCCCCTCGCAACGGCCGCTTGCCTACGCCCAGAGCCACTGGCTGATCGAGTATCTGGTCGAACGCTTCGGCATGGAGATAATCGCCAGGCTCATCGACGACTCGCGACAGGCGGGTGACGACCGCGTGTTCATCGAGGCGGCCACGGGCGAAGATGTCGACACGCTGATGTCGGCGTTCACGACCTGGGCGACGCGGCAGGTGGAGGCATGGGGCCTGGGCCCCGCATCGGCCGGACGGCGCGACGCCCTTCGCCTGGCCGCGATGTACGCTCTGGGTGGTGATGACGCTGCGGCCGCCGTGACGCCCCTGGATCCCGCCGCCGCCCTGGCCGCCCTGAGGGCCTATCGCACGCTGTGCCCTGTCGATCCCTGGCCGCATCGTGCCCTGCTGCGGTTGCCCGCCGAGGTCGTCACCCTCGAAGAACGCCTGACGGCGCTGCGCTTCCTCGCCCCACGCTCGCTTGACGACGGCACGCCGGCCTACGTCCTCGCGCAACAGCTTCGCGAGTCCGGCGACTTCCAGGAGGCCCAGCAGGCGATCAACACCGCTTTGTCGCTCGAACCCTATCGTCCCGCATTCCGCGAGCGGGCCGCCGCCATTGCCCTTGAACGCAACGACCGTCCGCTGGCCCTCGAACATCTGCAGGCTCTCACCCTTCTGGAGCCGGACCACCCCCGCCACTTCGTCCGCCTCGCCGCCCTTTACGCCATGACCGATCAGCCCGACCTCGCCGCCGATGCCGCCCGGTATGCACGAACCCTCGATCCCGACGCGCCCGTTGACCGCTTCATGCCCACCGACCCGTAACTTGTATGCCGGGACAGCGGCCAACGGGTCTATTCATCGTCGTTGGCGAACAGACGCCGTCGGCCCAGGGACGCCGCCTCGGCGCCCTCCACCCGGGCCACGATCGCCGCCGCCAGCTCCGCGTCCTCCGGACGGGTGATCTTCAAATTGGCCGCTTCGCCCTCCACCACGTAGACCACCTCGTCCAGCGCCTCAACAAGGCCCGCGTCGTCCGTGATGGTCTCTGTGGCGATTCGCCCCTCGTCGATGGCTGCGTAGGCGCGACGGAGCAGTGCGGCCGCGAAAACCTGCGGCGTCTGCACGGCCACGACGCTGCGCCGGTCGATGGTCTGCGTCACCTGGCGCACATGGGGCCTGGCCGCCGCGCCCGCTGAGCCGAGGATGGCGTCCAGCGGGTCTGTCTCGGCGACGGCATCCCGCACTTCACACACGCGCTTGAGCGTTGCGCTTACCTCCACCGCGGGGATCACCGCATCACGGGTGGCCGCCGCCTCGAAGACGCGGTCCAGCAATGCCGCGCTCGCCAGCGGCCGGGCCGCGTCGTGGACCGCGATGTGCGTGCAGTCGTCACGCACCGCCGCCAGGGCGTTTCGCACGGTCTCCCACCGCTCCGCCGTGCCGCCGGCCACGATCTGCCCGCCGTGAAATGACAATTGATCCGCCCAGCGCAGCTTGAACGCATCGAGTTCCGCCGGCGGCGCCGCCACGATCACCTGCGCCACCTCTGGTCGACGGGCGAAAAGCAGCACCGACCGCAGCAGGACTGATCGGCCGTTGAGCTCAAGTTCAAGTTTGCTGCGCATCGTTCCCGCCGTCGCAAAGCGCCGGCTTGAACCGGCGGCCGGCAGAATGACCGCGGTCCGCATCTGCGTCATCGGTTGCTCCCTTCGCCGATCCGTGGCTGTCGCCACGAGCCAGCCAACACTGTAACCGACGAAGGCCGACGCGATGAGACGCGTTCGCCGGTCAGTTAAGCAGAACCGCCGCCGGCATCAAAGTGAGGGAGTGCTCATGCTGCAGCAACAGCAACCCGCCCAGCACCGGCGCCACCGCCCGCCACCGGCGCGGACCGACCACCTCGCGGATCAGATTCATCAGGGCCGCATGCTGTACGCCCGTGGCTTCCGCCGCACGCACGCCAAAGAGTGAATCCAGCACCTCGGCGAAACTCGGCGGGTCGGGTTTCTCGATGACGTCGTACTGGCCCGGCTGGAGTCCCACTTCATCCGCCAGATCGGCAATGACCTGCTCCACGGCGCCGATCTGATCCGCCAGGCCGTTGGCCACTGCCTGCCGTCCGGTAAACAGCCGACCAGCCGCCAGCGTCTCGACATCCGTCACACGCTGGCCGCGACCCTCACGCACACGATCGAGGAACGTGTCATAGACCCGCTGCATCGCCGTCAGCACCATCTGCCGCTGCCCATCGGTGAACGGTTCGACGCTGTTGAAAAGATCGCCCAGCGGTCCGCGTGAGCGACGGTAGATGTCCAGACCCAGCTTCTCGTACAGATCGCCCAGCACCAGCTTGCCGCCCACGACGCCGATCGATCCCAGCAGACTGGACTCGGCGACGTATACCCGTTGGCCGGCTGACGCCAGGTAATAGCCGCCGCTGGCCGCCATCGAACCCACGCTTACGTACAGCGGCTTTGTCTCTCCCACGGCCCGCAGCGCCTGCCAGATGATCTCACTGGCCAGCGCCGAACCCCCGGGCGACTCGATGCGCAGCACCACGCCTTTGATCCGCGGATCCCGCTGGGCCTCACGCAGCACCTTCACCAGCGTCCGGCTTCCGATCGACGCCTCGACGAATGGCCCCGCAACCGGACTCGACATGCTCGCGTTGCTTTTCCCCGCATGAATCGGGCCAACCGCCCGCACCAGCAGGATCGTGTCGCGTGTGACCCGCTGGCGACCCGCGGAAAGCAGCGACTGAAACAGGGCGAAGGGATTCATTGCGACTTCACTCTTCGCCTGCCCGTAACCCATCGACTTATCCCACACGAAACGGGAACCGAAGGCCATGGACGTCGCCTCGGTCATATCGCGCCCCACCACCATGTCGACCAGCCCGGACCGCACATACCCCTGATCGTCCAGTGTCCACACCTGCGCCAGCGCGGCTTCCACCTGCGGCGCCGACAGGCCTCGCGCCGCGGCGATGGTTGTCATCATCAGGTCATGAACGTCGTCGAGCAGCGCATCGATGTTCGCCGACCAGTCCGCGCTCGGCTCGCGCCGCGTCCATGGCTCCATCGCGCCCTTGAAACGGCCGACCTGCAGCAGATCCGCGCGCACGCCGATCTTTTCGAGCAATCCGGCCAGATACATCTCCTCCATCCCGATCGTGGTCAGCATCAGTTCGCCGCGGCGTTGCAGAAGGATCTGATCGGCGCTGCACGCCAGCAGGTACGTCGGCATCGAGTAGACTTCCGCGAACACCAGCACCGTCCGACCCGCAGCCCGCGCCTGGCGGATGGCCTGCCCGATCGCTTCGACCTGGGCGAAATCCAGCACCGGCGCATCCAGGTAGACGACCGCCCCTTTGTAGGTCGGATCCTCGGCGACGGTCCGCAACTGGCCGACGATCCGTTCGAGGCTGGGCTCGGGCCCTTCACTCATGAACGGCAGCGGCCGCCGCCCTTCGTGGATCACACCGGCCACCTCAACCCAGCCCACCCGTGCCGGTGCGGCTACGTTGTCCGGCGCCGTCGTCGCCGCATCGGTCTGCGCCCACGCGGCGCCCACGGACCACGAGGCGGCCAACCAACCCAGCACACACGCCCCCAGCATCCGCTTCATGATCTCGCGTCGATTCCCCCTGGCTAATCCATCGCTATGGCTCGACATGACCCGGCTCCTGTGATGGCGTCATCGTCCACGCGGCGACCGCGACGGGTCGTCGCCAACAGCATAGACGATCGCGGCTCAACCGGGATAACCGCCGCCGCGGAGCCTGGTGAACAGAACGCCGCTATGGCGAGGCATGAACGGCCCCACGACCCAGTCGCCGCAGGCTGCGTCACAGCCATGATAGCTGCGGTCAGATCAGTTCAAATTCACCGAGCAGGCACTGGCATCGAATGCGAAACCCGCCCTCCTCAAGCGGTTCGCAGGCGATCACCTTGGCGAGAATGGGCGGCGTGCCGGCCCCCGTCGTGAAAGATAACCGCTCATCGGGCAGTACGGCCACGCGGCTGCGCAACGCGACGCCCTGGGCCGAGACGTTCAGCACCTCCGCATCCGACAGGGGCAGCACCGGCAGAGTCCGATGCACGCTGATCGGCCCACAGGGCAGGTATCGGCTCTGTTCGCGTCGATCGTTGATAGGCGGTGGCGAAGATGTCGTCCGCGGCGCCTGCGGTTCCTGGGGTGTCATGGGGTCCACCTTTCCGGCCGCCGCACGGCCGCGTCGGCTCGGCACGCTTCACTGCCAGCGGTAAATGAGACGGGCAGGCATGCGACCGTCCACCAGCCGGCAGCGCACCAGGTAGTGGTCGCCCGTCTCCACGCACGGGTCCAGCGCCTCAAGCCTGATGCGGCGGTCGCCCGCATGGGTGGGGCGCGCGCCGTCCACCGTCACCACCACACGACTACCTGGCGATACGGGGGCGTGCGTACGCAAAGCCAGCCCGCCTGCCGATACATTGACCACCCGGGCCTCTTCCAGCACGCGTACCGGCTGACCGTGCCGGTCCACCACGACCGCGTCGACCGACCCGGTGCCCGCCAGTCTCAGGTCATGACGGCGGTCCTGCGCGCCTTCTGATCGCTGATCTTCCGTGGCTGGATTCATCGCATAGCCTCCGGAGTGGACGCGCGACGGCGCGCCCAGCCCCTGTGGACGGTCCAGACCGTAGGATCGGCACAATCGGCACCAGGCTTAAGACCACCGCGCCGACCTCGCCCACCGACGCCGCATCAAGCCTTCAAACCCGGTCTTCAACAGGTTCCACGCCCGGGGGTGTCAGGCGTCTTCGCGAGCCACCACCCGATAACTCTCTCGTTCACCCCGCCCACGCAGCGGGTAATCCTTGCGCAGCGGATGGGCCGGATAGGACTCCCACAGCAGAATCCGCCGCAGGTCCGGGTGGCCGTCGAAACGCAGGCCGAACATGTCGAACACCTCACGCTCCATCCACTCAGCCCCAGGCCACAGTTCCGTCACGCTGTCCACATGCAGGGCCGGATCATCTTCCGTACCGCGGGTGTCGAGGGTGGGATTGAGCAGCACCTTCACAAACAGCCGGCGGTTGTGGGTGTGGCTGACAAGGTTGTAGATGACCCCGAACCGACCGGCCGGCCGATCCGACGCGGGGTAATTCAGGTAGTCCACCCCCACAATGTCCGACAGGAAGTTGTAGTCGCACCGGGCGTCGCTGCGCAGAAACTTCATCACCTCCAGCAGGTCTTCACGCGGAACCACCAGCGTGGTCTGCCCGCGAAACTCGGCCACCAGCAGCTTGATGCCCGGGAAACGTCGCTTGACCAGCACCAACGTCGGATGATCCAGATTCGGCTTGCCCATCGTCCCTTGTCTCCACATCGCCCATGACCGACCGCCCTCAGGTGGGCTGGCCATCGGCCTCACGCACGCGGTCAATCAACAGTTCAATCATCCGGTCCCAGCGTTCAAGCGTTGTTGGCCATTCATACGCCAGCGTGTCTGCCAGACCGATGGTGTCGCTGTCCTGGAGCAACTGCCGGACCTGTTTAAGCTGCTCCAGAAGCTGCTCGATCAACTGCTGGCTGCTCTGGCCGTCCACATCAAGGTCTTCAAGCCGTACAGAAGTCAGCCGCAGCGATTGAATCACTGCCGCCTGCACCTGCTGCCACAGACCCACCACCCCGGCCACCTTGCGCATGGCCGACTCGGCCTCGTCCTGCTGGAGCAGTTCGGCCGCCTGCATCTGAAGCTCACGGGCCTCGCCCAGGCCCGCCCGACTGTCGGTCAACGCCGCCACCACCAGCTCGACGGGTTCGACCGATCGCAAGCGAATCTCGCGGCCATCGACCGCCATCTGCCCATGCTCGTCCAACTGCTCGCCAACCAAGGCCTGACCGTCGATCGCCACCTCCACGATCAGCCGCCCCCGCGGCTCAAGGCGCTCGCTCGCCGCGGCCAGCACCTCCGCCAGACGGTCCCCGGCCAGCTCAACACGCTGCTCGTCAATGTAGACAGTCATGCACGCATATTAGAGTCTGCCTCCTCCGCGCACCACCGACGCTCGCCGTCATGCCCCCGGGGACCGGATAGACCATCTGTAGCGAATGCGCCGCCTCGGCCAGACGGGATAACCCGCTTCTGACCATGTCCGGCCCACCGCCATATCTTCCATTTGGGGCGTCACCACGGTTTCTCCCTGACTGGGGGACGCGATGTCCGAGCCAACAACCGCACAACCGCTTCTCTGGCGGCGGCCGTGGTGGGCCCATGCCCGCTTCGCCGCGGCGATCTGGGCCGCCCTGGTGGCATACGGCTCACTCATGCCCTTCCAGTTCGACTTCGCGCGCGTCGGTCTGTCCATGTTCGCCCTTTCGAACGCCACCTCAACACTCGCCGACGTGGCGTTGAACCTGGCCCTGTACGTACCGCTGGGCGTGATGCTGCGACGGGCGTGGCGGCTGTGGTGGCCGGCGGTCGTCGGGGTGTGCGTCCTCAGCTATGGCCTGGAATGCGCCCAGGGACTGACCCCGGGCCGGGTCGCGTCCTGGCGGGATGTGGCCGCCAACGCCACGACAGGCACCGCCGCCGCTCTGCTCACACCGTGGGTCGCACGCGGGTTCCGCACCGCCGCCTTCGCCTGCTACCGTCGCGGCTGGCGGGTGCAGTCCACGCTGCAGGCCTTACGCCGCCAGCCGTGGCTCCTCTTCGCCGTCGTCGCCGTCAATGTCGTGCTTCTGGGCATCTGGGCCACCACCGTGCTGGCGCCGGTCCGCCCCTCCAGCTCACTGGCGACAAACTGGATGCCCTTCGGCCAGCACTTCGCACGGTCCTACGACAAGGCCGCTTTCTTCCTCAGCCGATCGATGTTCCTCTACTGCGGGTTGGGATCGGTGCTGTGCCTGACCCTGATGCGCCGCGTGCAACGTCGGCCGCTGCTCTGGGTCGCCCTGACGATGGCCGTGATCGTCGCCGTCCAGGAGGCGCTGCGCCAGGCGACCCGACACGCACAGGCCGACATCACCGAGCCCATCATCGCCGTCGCGGCGGTCGCCCTGGTCTTCACGACCGGGTGGCTTTTCATCCATGCCGTGCGCAAATCCTGCCGACGCCGCCAGTCCGTGCCCGTGGCCGTGGACAGACGTCGGCGCGAGCATGATTACCGGTTCGCCCTGACCGGGCCCGACAACGTCCAGACCCGGCGCTAGAGGATCACCCCGCGATCCACGTATGCCGCATCGCCATCGCCATGTCCGGGCTTTGGTCGCCGCGGCCGTTTGCCTTACATTCTGAGACATGAACCGCGGCCCCCTTGCGCATCCGAACCTCCGCGTCGTCGTGCTGGACGGCCGCCCCATGCATGGCGGCGATCTGGACTGGTCGGCCCTCGAACAACTCGGCGACCTGACCGTTCACGATCGCACCAACCCCGATCAACTGCTCGCTCGCGCCGCCGACGCCCACTGCCTGCTGACCAACAAGGTCGTCCTCGACGCCCGGGTCATGGCGGTATTGCCCGCCCTGCGCTACATCGGCGTGACGGCCACCGGCGTCAATGTCGTCGACCTTGACGCGGCCCGTCGGCGCGGCATCACGGTGACCAATGTCCCCGCCTATTCCACCGCCTCGGTCGCCCAGCACGTATTCGCCCTCCTGCTGGAACTGGTCAGCCACGTCGCGGCCCATGATGCCGCCGTGCGCGATACCGGCGAACACGCTGCCCGCGACCCACGCGGTGGCTGGCCCGCCTGCCCCGATTTCAGCTTCACCGTCGCGCCGATCACCGAACTGGCGGGCAAACGACTGGGCATCGTCGGCCTCGGCGATATCGGCCAGGCCGTCGCCCGCATCGGCGCGGCCTTCGGCATGCCGATTCTCGCGGCCGACGCCCAGCGAAGCCGGCCGACCATCGACCTGCCCACCGGCCCGGTCCAGTGGATGCCCCTCGACGACCTCTTCGCCCACGCCGACATCCTCAGCCTGCACTGCCCGCTGACCGACGCGACCCGCCGACTGGTCAATCGCCAACGGCTCGCCCGCATGAAGCCGTCCGCGATGCTCATCAACACCGGCCGCGGCCCGCTGGTCGACGAAGACGCCCTCGCCGTCGCGCTTCATGAAGGCCGCATCGCCGGCGCCGGCCTTGATGTCCTCAGCACCGAGCCGCCCGCACCCGACAACCCGCTGCTCCACGCCCCGCGCTGTTTCATCACCCCGCATGTCGCCTGGGCCAGCGTCGAGGCGCGACGCCGGCTCATGCGCACCGTCGTCGACAACCTGCACGCGTTTGTGCAGGGCCGACCGGTCAACGTCGTCAACTGATGGCTCTCGCCGCGCCGCACACCCACGGATCGGAATTCCGCATGCACCCGCCGCGACCGATCATCATCCTCGCCCCCACCCGCGGCGAATTGCTGCCCACCGTTCGGTGTCTTGAACTGATCGCCGAGGGCCCGGCCTACCGCGGCGCCCGACGCGGCGCGCCGCTGCTCGCGGCCGCCACCGGCATCGGCCGCGACCGCACTCGTCAGGCCGTCGAGCAGGTGCTTCGCCACCATCGCCCCCGCGCTCTGATGCTCATCGGCTTCGCCGGCGCTCTGGACCCCGCGCTGCCCACCGCCAAGGTCGTCCACGTCGCCGCCGCACTCGACGAAACAGGCCGACGCTTCACGCTCCACGCGAATGCCCCACCGCAAGCCGCACCTTCGTCTCACGAAGGCGCGGATCCCTCTCCATTCGCTCCCTCCCTCTTTCATGTTCTCCCCGCCGCCGTCGTCCTGAGCGTCAACCGCGTGGTCAGCACCCCGGCCATGAAACGCGATCTGCGCCGCCGTTTCCCCGAGGCCGCCCTGGTCGATATGGAGTCCGCCACGCTCGCCGCCTTCGCCGCCGAGCGCGCCGTACCGCTGGTCATCCTGCGGGCCGTCAGCGACGCCGCCGACGCCGCCCTGCCCGCCGACCTGCTGCAATGCGTCACCGCCGACGGCTCGACTGATCTGCGGGCCTCGCTCCGCCTGCTGCTGCGCCGCCCCACATTGCTGCCAGCCATGGTCCGCCTCGGATTGACCTCACGAACCGCGGCCGCCAACCTCGCCGTCGCCGTTCCTCAAGTCCTTGATGCCATCGCCGATTCGCCCGCCCTAGCGCCCGGTATTCACGACCAGTCGGTAAAGTGAGCGGTCATGGACCTGAAGCTCTGCTCGAGCCTGATTCTCTTTGGCGGCAGTTTCGACCCGCCGCACATCGGCCACGTCCGTCTGCCGCAACTGGCGCGCAAAAAGCTCCGCGCCGATGCCGTGCTCTACATTCCCGCCGCACGCTCACCCCTCAAAGTCCAGGCGCCGCCCACCCCGGCCCACCACCGTCTGGCCATGCTGCGCCTCGCCTTGGCCGATGAGCCGCACGCCGCCATCGACACTTTCGAAATCGACCATGCCGCCGATGCGCCCGGCCAGCCCAGCTACACCATCGACACCCTCAAATCCCTGCGCCAGCGCCTCGGCGACGAACCGACGCTGCGCCTGCTCATCGGCGCCGATCAACTGCTGACCTTCGACCGCTGGAAGGACCACCGCCGCATTCTTGAACTCGCCGAGCCGTTGGTCATGCTCCGCCCGCCGCTCACCCGCGATCGGCTGCTGGAGGCTTTGCCCCCCAGCCTCGATCCCGACCGCTGGGAGGACGCTTTGATCGAGTTGCCGCCGGTGGACGTGAGCGCCACCGACATCCGCCGCCGCCTGCGTGAGGGTCAGCCCGTCGAGGGTTTGCTCGATCCCGCCGTGCTGCGGTATATCCAGGATCACCATCTTTACGGCCTGTAGACCACCGCGCGCCCCTCAGCCGCATCAACACCGCACCAGCACCGTCCATGACGTCTATCCCCGCAGCCAACCCGCTGATTCTCTTCGCCTGCAGCGATCTGATGTTTTCCAGCCGCATCAACGCTGAAGCCCGCGCCTGCGGCGCGCAGACGCAGCCCATCGCCGGCGACGACGACGTCGCGGCCGCACTGCATGCCCACCCCACCGCCGTCTGCCTGCTGGTCGATCTTGAACGGGGCGATCCCGCCCTGACGCTCATCGCGCGAGCCCGCGCCGCCGCGCCCGACCTGCGCATCATCGCCTTCGGCCCGCACGTCGATCACGACCATCTCGACGCCGCCCTCGCCCACGGCGCCGACGCCGCCCTGCCGCGCAGCCGCTTCGTCGCCCAGTTGCCGCAGTTGCTTCGCCTCGGATCTTGACCCGGCCCCCCGGCGTCCACTACTTCGCTTCGCCCGCCTGGGCCAGTTTCGGATCCGCCACGACCTGCAGCTCGATCGCGTCTTCGCTGATCATCTGCGCGTGCAGATCGGTCACCCGCACCTTGAGAATGTAGCGGCCCACGCTCAGCCGCGCGGGCAGCTCCACCACCTGCCACGTGAAGAAATCGCGCCGCTGGTTGCGTGATCGGTCCACGATGGGCACAGGCGATTGCCGCCACACCGCCAGGCCGTCCGCCGCGTTGAAAAGCTCGACTTCCTGACGCAGCTTCACCTCGAATTGCCCGGACGAAACCTCCGCCGAGGCGAAGTTCTCCAGTTCAAGGTACAGTCCCAGACGGTGGGGTTTACCCACCAGCAGAACCCGCGACTCGATCGGGTCGAACACGCCATAACTCTGCACCCGCTGGCAGAGCTCAAAACGCCTGATGCGCAGTTCCGCCGGCCCGTAGATTTCCGCCAGCCGCCGGATCAGGGCATCGCGGTCCAACGATCCGCCGGCCTCCAGTTCGCCCGCCAGCGCCCGAATGAGTTGCGCGTAGCGCCTCGCCGTCCGGGCCGTCCCATCGTCCAACCGCGCCAAGGCCGCCTCGTTCACCTGCCCATCCGCATCGACCAGCGCCAGCGCGGCCGCACGCAGAGCCCGATCCGCCGCGGAACCGCCTTCGTCGGCGATCACCGCCGCCAGCGCCGCGACCAGTTCGCGCCGGCCCATCGGCGCGGGCCTGGCCTGCTCGATGACCGCACGCACCAGGGGCTCGTCCTGCGCCGTTGAATCAGCCGCCGGCTCAGGGGCCGCCAGTTCGGACCTGACTTTCGCCGCCTCACGCAGCACACGAACCGACGGCGTGGTTGCGTCGGCTTCGCTCTCGGGCCCACCGGCGTCGCGCGATTCATCCAGCCACAAAACGTCGCCGCCCGAAGCCGCCGGCACTTCCCCGCGTTCCAGGGCGGCCAACCCCGCCTCGATGCGCCGGGCATAGGCCTCGGCCTCCGCCGTCGCCGCATCCGCAGACGGAGCTTCCTCGCGGGCGCCCGCCTCCTGTGACGGCGGTGAACCCTCGCCAAAGAACGGTAGGCTTTCGCAGCCGCCAAGCACCCCCGCGGCCACGCCCGCCAGCATCGCCGCGTGCAGGCGCGAACACGCCCGCCGCCGCCCCGCCTCACGTGGATACCAATGGGTGTTCACGGGCATCATGGCACCTCCTGTGTCGTGCGACGGGCTCGGAACCCGTCCGTCCATCCATGGACCTTGCCCTGGCTGTCGCCCCGGCGAACCTCAGCGCTTGGCGCCGGCTCAGCCGCCATTCGCGCCCATGCGAAGCTCATCGGCCAGCATCGTACAGAATCTCTCAAGATTCGGCAGCGGATCGCCCAGGCCGCTCTTGGAACGCCGGTCAAGATCGATGATCGCGTCGAACAGCCGCCCCGTGGCGGGTCCGCTCAGACGCCGCTGGGCCTCGAAAAAAGGCTGCTCCAGTCGCCACAGCTTCAGCCGCCGCGCGATCTGAGCCGGGGCCGACCCCTGACGCGACAGATGCGCCGCCAGGTAGAGCTTGCGCATCAGGTCGCCGACGAAGTAGGTGATCGCCACATCCGACTCGCGGGCCAGTTCCACCAGTTCCCGGATCTGCGTCACCAGCGCCTCGATCGCCGACTGCCCGCCCGGCCCCAGCGACGAAGCCGCGATCGCGTCCAGTACCGCCTTCTGAATCGCGTAGGCCTTCTCCTCGCTGCCCTTGCCGGTCATCGCCTCCACCAGCTCGACACTGACTGTCTCGCCATCCTCAATCGCCGCCGCCAGCTTGCCCAGTTCCGCGTCCAGACGCATCAGGTCCGCGCCCAGCCGCGCGACGAGCAGTTGGGCCACCGGCTTGGCGATCGTCAATCCGTGACCCTCCCTGGCCCGCTTCGCCACCCATGCCGTCGCCTCCGCCGGGCTGTACGGTCGACACTCGCGCACCGCGCCGACCGCCTCGATCATCTTGTCCAGCTTGCTCTTGTGCCACGTCGCGCTGCGCAGCACGAGCATGGAGCCCTCGACCGGCTGCTGCGTGTAGCGTTCCAGGGCAGGCCGATACCGCTTCGCGAACTCCGCCGCCTCATCCACCACCACCAGCTTGAAGGACGACAGCAGCGACATCGTCCGCAATTCGTCGAGCACGGCCGCAAGCTCCGCCGTCTCGCCATCGAACACCACAGGATCCACTTCGCCGTGCGCAGCCGTCACGGCCTCCCGCAGCGTCTGGTAGTGCTCGCGCATGCGCATCGCGTCCGGACCGTAAAGCAGCACCACGCCCGCCGACGCGTCAATCGGCCCGTCGTTCTCGGCCTTGGGTTCATCCGCCGCCTTCGTCACACGGCCGCGGCCCGCACCTTTCGCCATGATCCCGCTCTCCGTGTTCATTGACCTGCCAGGACCGGCAGCAGATGCCGGGCCAGGAACAGCACCAGAAAGAACGAACCCATGTCCGCCAGCGTCTGCGTCACCGGGCTCGACGCCATTGCCGGATCCACATGAACCCGCCGCATCGCCAGAGGCATCGCCGCGCCCACCGTTACCGCCACAATACTGTTGATGGCGAACGCGCAGCCCACGACCAGTCCCAGTGACGCCACCTCGGGACGAATCGCCTTGGCCAACACCATCAGCACCACCCCGATCACCAGACCGTTGATCGCCCCCACCGGCGCTTCGCGCCGTATCAGACGCCAGATATCGCGCGGCCGAACCAGATCCAGCGCCAGCTCGCGGATACTCACCGCCACCGATTGATTGCCGCTGGCCCCGCTCATGTTCGCCACCAACGGCAGGAAGATCGCCAGCGCCGTCACTTCGTTGATCACCCCTTCATAGAACGCGATGATGCTCACCGACAGACCGGTGAGCGCGATGTTCGGCAGCAGAAACGCCAGGCGACGCAACGAGCGCGACGCCAACGGCATCGACCGCAGTTCGTCGCCCGCGATGATGCCGCTGGCGCGCTGTAGGGCCCGATCGGCCCGCTCACTCAACGCCTCGACCACGTCCGCCCGCTGAACCACGCCCAATAGAACCCCGTCGCCGTCCAGTACCGGCGCCGTGTGAAAGGCGTGATAGTCGAAAAAATCCTCCAGGTCGTCCAGCGTCGCGTCGGCCGTCACGGACTTCGGCTCGCGGATCATAAGGTCCGTCAACTTCGCCCCGCGCCCCAGCAGGATGTCGCGCAGACGGATCACCCCCACCAGCCGCCTGCGCTCATCGGTGACATACAGGTACTGCACGTCGTAATCGGCATACTCGTCGCTCTTGGCGCGCAGGTCGGCGATCACGTCCGTCACCGCCTGCTGGTCGCTGTACGCCAGGTATTCGGTGACCATCAATCCGCCGGCCGTGTCCGGCGCATACTGCGCCAGGTGCCGCACGTCCGCCGCCTCGGCCGGACTCATTTTCTCGAGGATCGCCACCGCGTCCTCGTCGTCCAGCGCGTTGAGGATGTCAGCCTGATCGTCCGACTCGAGGGCATCCACAATCGCCGCGGCCGTCTCCGTCGGCAACTCCTCGATCAGATCGGCCGCGTAGCCGTCGGAAAGATGATCGAACAGGTCCGCCGCCAGTTCCGGAGGCACCATCTGCAGCAGCTTCACACGCTGTTCTTCGTCCAGATGCGAAATGGTGTACGCCACGTCCGTCGGCGAAAGAAGCTGGATGAACGTCACCACGCCCTCGGGCTCACCGGCGTCGATCAGCTCGCGAATTTCCTCCCACGGCTCGGATGTCGACATCAGGTCGGCTGTGTCCGCCATGTCTGGTCCTTTCCCAGGCAGACCCAAGCCCGCCACCGCGAGCGCGGCGCGTGCGTAAAAGATGTCGGCCCGGGCAGCCATTCCGCCCGGGCCGTCTTCGCCGCTTCATCTTACCGCATTCGCGCGCATGAACCTCGCGCGGTTGCTCACGATGGCCCCACCGTCCGGCACCCTCAGGAAGGCACAGCTATCCAGCGGTCCGGCGTGCCGAGCCCCGCGTTGGCCGCCTCCAGAATAGCCGTCACCTCCACCGTCTGGGTTTCCACAACGGGAGCCGCCGCCCCGTCGAAGAACCGAAGCATGGCGTCGATCAAGCCCGGGAAAAAGTCGTCCATCACATCGATTCGATGGGTGCCGCCGGCTCCCGCCTCGCCCCATGCCGCGAACAGGCCGAACTCGGCGCCAGGGGTCAGTGTCAGACTGCCCCGCCGACCATCGCCATAGTCGACCACCACCACTCGGGCCGTGTCATTGCCCACGTGCATCACGCGTTTGGCCCCCACGCCCAGCGTCATCACCAGCATTTCCACCTGATGAATCGCATACTCGGCGAACTGGCCTGAGCCGCGCGTGGCGACGTAGCGGACCTGCTTGTCCGCCAGCTTCGTCGACAGCGCGTGGCGCAGCGCCGAGCCGAACCGCAGGGCCGAGCTCGAGAACATCGGCGTACGATGCTCGCCGGCCTTGGCGAACAGCCGCCGGGCCGCGCCCACGTTCGGCGCGAATGGCTTGTCGATATACACCGGTTTGCCGCTGCGCAGCGGCAGATCGGCAAGCTCCTCGTGAACCGTCGCGTCACGAGGAGCAAGCACCACGATCGCGTCGCACTCCTCCACAACCTGCGCGATGCTCCCTGCCCGGACGACGCCCTGCTGCTGGCACCACGCCTCAGCGTCAAGTCCCGACTCCGCCGGTCGCATCTCCCACGCCAGGGCCACCTCGTAATGCTCGCCGAGCGGATGCTCACGAAAAAACTTCGGATAGTTGTTCGCGTGCCAGTTGTCGAGGAACTGGTCAATGAAACCGATCTTCTTCTTCGTCATCATGCGCCTTCTTTCTCATGCGGCTCATCGCCGCTGATGCACCGCCCACCACCCTGGGATTCGCCACGGCGGACCGACCGATAACGGCTCCATCATCCCGCACGCGGCTGCATTCACGTCGCGCGCTTCGCGCGTCCGATGAACGCAGGATACCTCCCGTCGCCGGATCCGGCGGGCAGGACCAGTCCCATCGCCATGGCCCGTTCACTTCAAGGCCTTCCCATGTCGCAGCGAATCCTCAAGAGCCTGATGGTCCTCGGTCTCATGGCGGCCGCGATGCTCTACGGCATCGTCAGCCACCGGCATCACCTGCCGCCCTACAGCAGCCTTCAAACGATCTACCAGATCTTCGTTCCGCCGCCAGCGCCTCCGACCGCATCCGCCCCTGATAAAGCCGCCATGCAGGCGCTCCGCGATTTCTACCAGCTCACCGACGTGGATGCGCTCATCAGGCCACGCAGCTCCGCACAGGTCCAGGCTCTGCGCCAGCGCCTGGTCCGGTTTCTCTGGGGTCGCGATACGCTCCCGGCCCATCAGCCGACGGTCGTGGTATCTGGGATCGATGATCCGCGCTACAGCGATATGCCCTCGCTGCGCCAGATCGATCGTCTCACCGTGGACATGGACTTCGGTCTGCAATCGCACGCCTATCACTTCCACCCGCGTGATCCCATCGGCCGCTTTGTGCTCTACCACCAAGGCCACGACGGCGATTTCATCAAGGGAAAACCGCAGATCGCCGCCCTGCTCGACCGCGGCTATGACGTGCTGGCCTTCAGCATGCCCCTGATGGGCATGAACAGTCAGCCCAAGGTGGCGCTGCCGCGATTCGGCGTCTTTCAGCTTCGTATGCACCAGCAACTCGCGTTTCTCGAACCCGACGCCGGCCACCCGATCCGTTATTTCCTTGAACCCGTGATCGTCATCATCAACCACCTGAAGGCGCTGGCCCCGGAAGCCGACATCGCCATGTTCGGCATTTCAGGCGGCGGATGGACGACCACCCTCGCCGCGGCCGTCGACCCGCGCATCCGACAGAGCTTTCCCGTCGCCGGCTCCTACCCTCTGTTTCTACGCACCGCGCCAGGCCAGGACTGGGGCGACTATGAGCAGAACGAGCCGTCGCTGTATCGTGTGGCCAACTACCTGGAGCTCTACGTCCTCGGCGCCCACGGCACGGGGCGTCAGCAGCGGCAGTTGCTCAACGGTAAAGACCCCTGCTGCTTCAGCGGCGACGGATGGAGCACCTATGCCGACATCGTCAGCCAGCACGTGCGGACGCTGGGACCGGGCCGCTTCGAGGTGTCGGCCGAACCCGACCACGACCAACACACCATTTCCGCCACCGCCATGCAGCTTATCCTCGACGATCTGCAGGCAGGCGCCGTCGACGTGTCGCAACCCACAGCGCTTCGTTGACTCCGTGGGACAGGAACAAAAAAAACAGCCGACCCGCGCAGGATCGGCTGTTCGTTGATCTGATTTGTCTCCACGGTGTCGCGCGACGGCCGCGCTCCGTGGTTCGCCCGCCTTACTCCGCCGTGGCGGCAGCCGGCTCGCCCGCGGACTTGCCGCTCTTGCGCAGCTTCGCGGCGAATTCCATCCGTTTGTTGGCCTTGTCGCGGCGACGCGAATACTGGCCCGACACCTGCGGGCCCTCCTCGCCGCCGACCAGTTGCAGCACGCACAGATCCCCGCCGTCGCCGATGCGATGCTTGTCCAGCCGGACGATGCGGGTGTATCCGCCGGCGCGTTCGGCATAGCGCGGCGCAATCTCGTCAAACAGCTTGGCCACCACACGCGGGCCGGAAACCAGCTCGCCGTAGCGGTTGATCTTGTGCTGCGGCACATCCGCGGGATTGACGGCCTTGACGTCGAAGTCCACATGCAGCGGGTTGCCGATCTGCTTGATGACCTGCCGGCGGGCGGTCAGCGTGCCGCGCTTGGCGGTCGTGATCAGCTTCTCGACCAGCGGCTGCACCGCCTTGGCCTTGGGCAGCGTCGTGGTGATCTGGCCATGCGTGAGCAGCGCGATCGCCATGTTGCGACGCATGGCGATGCGGTGCTCGGTGTCGCGGCCCAGTTTCTTTCCGGCAATCCGGTGTCTCATCGTCTGCTCACCTCCCCCGCGCCGGCGAGCCGCCGGACACGCGGGGTCAATCATTGCATCCAGGACGACGTCGCCGCCGACGCCGCCCGACACGACTCACTCCATCGTCGCCGCCTGTTGCTGCTCCGCGAACTCCTCGGGCAGCTCCATCCCCAGCGACAAACCCATCTCCGCGATCTTGCGCTTCACCTCGCGCAGCGACGTCTTGCCGAAGCTGCGCACCTTCAGCAGCTCCGCCTCGGTCTTCGAGACCAGCTCGCCCACCGTGGCGATGCCCGCGGACTCGATGCAGTTGCTCGCGCGAACGCTCAGGTCCAGCTCACTGACCTGCATCTTCAGCTTGCGGATCAGGTCTTCCTCAACTTTGGCCGCGGCCGACGCGCTTTCGCTGGCCACCTCGGTCCCCAGCTCGAAATACTGCACAAACGGGTTCAGGTGCTTGCGCAGAATCTTCGACGCCTCGACCAGGGCCATCTCCGGGCCCACCGTTCCGTTGGTCCAGATCTCCAGCGTCAACTTGTCATAGTTGGTCTTCTGGCCGACGCGCGTGTCCTCAACCTTGTACCGCACGCGCAGCACCGGGCTGTACACCGCATCCACGGGAATCCAGCCGATCTCCTGATCCGCGTGCTCGTCGAACTGCTCGCTGGCCGGCATGTAGCCGCGGCCCTTTTCGACCACGAACTCCATGTCGAAGTCCACTTCCTTGGTCAACGTCGCCAGCACCAGATCCTTGTTGTGGATGGTGATCGACGTGTCGGCCTCGATCAGCTCACAGGTCACCTCGCCGGGCCCCTCGGCCTGGAGGCGCATCGTCTTGGGCTGGTCGCCTTCCAGCGAAACGATCATGTTCTTGACGTTGAGGATGATGTCCGTCACATCCTCCATCACGCCCTCGAGGCTGGAAAACTCATGCTGGGCCCCGCGAATCTTGATGCGCGTGACCGCAGCGCCTTCCAGGCTCGACAGCAGAATCCGCCGCAGGCTGTTGCCCACCGTCGTGCCGAAGCCACGCTCGAACGGCTCCACAATGAAGCGGCCGAACTTCTCGTTGTTCACATCGCTGTCAGGCACCACCCGGCTGGGCAGTTCCAATCCGCGCCATCTCATGCGCATGGTCGTTCTCCAGGATTCCGGCGGACCTTGTCGTCGCAAGGGCGTCCGAACAATCACGCTCCAGAACACGCCGCCAGGTCGCGTCAGGGCTTCTTTTGTCCGAACACATCGTTGACTCGTTACACGCTCAACCGGCTTGCGCCGGCCCAGACCTTACACGCGGCGCTTCTTGCGCGGGCGGCAACCGTTGTGCGGGATCGCCGTCCGATCCTCCACCGCCGTCACGCGCAGGCCCGCCCGCTGCAGCGCCGTCACCGCCGATTCCCGGCCGGACCCCGCGCCGCGCACGCGAACCTCGACTTCACGCATGCCGATCTTCGACGCCGCCTGCGCCGCCACTTCGGCTGCTCGCGTCGCGGCGAACGGCGTGCTCTTGCGCGAGCCCTTGAAGCCGATGGTTCCGGCCGAAGCCCACGCCACCGTCTCCCCGTTCATGTCGGTGATGGTCACGATCGTGTTGTTGAACGTCGCCTTCACGTGGGCGATGCCCCGCACCACCTGCCGACGTACTTTGCGCTTCTTCTTGCCCATCGTCTGGCCTCATCGGCGACCGGTCCGCGGCCGCCTTGCTTCGGTCTCCAGGTCTGTACCCGGAAGTCGTCTCGGTTCTCCAGCCGCGAGCGTCGCGGCCGGCAGTGTTTACTTGGCCCGCAGCGCCCGCTTGGTCGCCACGGTCTTGCGCCGACCCTTGCGGGTGCGCGCGTTGGTCTTGGTGCGCTGTCCGTGGGCTGGAAGACCCCGCCGGTGACGGTCGCCGCGGTAGCAGCGGATGTCACGCAGACGGGAAATGTTCTGCGCCACCTGGCGACGCAAGGCGCCTTCCACCACGTGATTGTTGTCGATGATCCCGGTGATCTGGGCCAACTGATCTTCGGTCAGTTTGTTGGCCCGAATCTGCCCGTCGATCTTCGCTTCCTTGAGAATCTGTTCAGCCGTCAGCGGGCCCACGCCATAGATGTAGCGCAGGGCAATGCGGATCGGCTTGCTGTCGGGAATGTCGACACCTGCGATACGTGGCATCTTCTTTCGCTCCGATGGGGCGCCGGCCAGTCACCGGTCCGCCGCGGGTCATGGTCTGAAAAACATCGCCAGGACGCTCAGCCCTGCCGCTGCTTGTGCTTGGGGTTCTTGCTGCAGATCACGCGCACCACACCCTTGCGGCGCACGACCTTGCAGTGCTCACAAATCCGCTTCACACTCGCTCGAACCTTCATGGGTCACCTTCCTGAACCTGTCCAGCATCCTGATCGCGAGGCACACACCCTCGCGGCCGCGCCGCCTTGGGCTTCAATGGCGGTACGTGATTCGTCCCTTCGTCAGGTCATACGGGCTGATCTCCACCGTCACCCGGTCCCCCGGAAGAATCCGAATGTAGTGCATCCGCATCTTCCCGGAGATGTGGGCCACCATCTCGTGGTCGTTCTCCAGACGCACCCTGAACATCGCGTTCGGCAGCGCATCCACCACTTCGCCTTCGACCTGAATCTTCTCTTCTTTGGCCACAGTCCGCCTTGTCAGTCAGTCTCATCCATCCGCCGCCGGCCGGCTGTCCGCTCCGCCGGTCCAACCAGCCGTCAACGGCCGTCGGTCAGCACATCAGCCCCGTCGGCGGTCACCGCCACCGTATGTTCGTAATGCGCCGAAGGCTGGTGGTCCACCGTCCGCACCGTCCAGCCGTCGGACATTTCCATCACCTGCCGCGAGCCTTCGTTGCACATGGGCTCGATGGCGAGCACCACGCCTTCCCGCAGCACAATGTCGTTGTTCAACAGATCCTGGCTTACAAAGTTCGGCACCTTCGGATCTTCGTGCAGCCGCCTGCCGATCCCGTGTCCCACATATTCCCGCACCACGCTGAAGCCCGCGGACTCCGCGTAGCTCTGCATCAACCTGGCGATCTGGCTCCAGCGCCGGCCTGGCTGAATGTTCGCCACCGCCAGGCTCAGCACGTGCTCGGTCACCCGGCACAACTCTCGCGTTCGCGGCGCCACGTTGCCGACCAAAATCGTCGTCGCCGCATCACCGCACCATTCGCCGATCCGCACGCCGCAGTCGACGCTCACCACGTCGCCGTCCCTGATCTTCCGGTCGCCCGGAATCCCGTGCACCACCTCGTCATTGACGCTGATGCACACGTTGCCGGGAAACCCCTGGCCCTCCCGGTACGTCGGGTAGTTCCTGAACAAGCCCTTGGCGCCCTCGGCTTCAAACAGCGTCAGGGCCGCCTCATCCATCTCCGCGGTCGTCACGCCAGGCTTGCAGATCGACCGGCAGTGCTCCAGCACCTTCCGCACCACGCGGCCGGCCGCACGCATACCTTCGATCTGCTCCGGGCTTTTCAACTCAATGCCCATGCCAAGCCGTTTCCGACGTCGGACGGGCGGGAATCCCTTATCCTACTCCGACGCATCCGTTCTGCCAAATCCTGTGCCGTCGGCGACTTATCCTCAACCCGATCCAGACGCTGCCGACCCAGCGGCCAGGACCGTCCCACGCCGGCTCCAAATCTCAGTGCTGGCGGCCGCGAATCCGCGAGTGACCGCCCAGAAAACCTTCATAATTACGCATCAGCAGGCCCGCTTCGATCCGCTGCACAAGGTCCAGCATCACGCTCACCACGATCAGAAGACCCGTCCCGCCCAGAAACGCGCTGACGCCGAACTCCACGTTCATCAGCGTCGCCACGAGCATCGGGATCACCGCGATCACCGCCAGAAAGCCGGCCCCGACATACGTGATCCGTTCCATCACCATTTCCAGGTAGTCGGCCGTCCGTGGCCCGGGCCGCAACCCCGGGATGAAGCTGCCGTTGTCACGCAACTGCGTGGCCATTTCCTTGGGCTGGAACTGCACCGTCGTCCAGAAGTAGGCGAAGAAGTAGATCATCGCCACGTAGACGACAATATAGAGGTAGCCCTGCATATCGAAATTGCGGCTCAGGAAGTTGACCAGCGCGCTGCCGCCGCCGAACGCCCCCTGCAGCCAGCCGATGATCAATGACGGGAACATCATCAGGGAACTGGCGAAGATGATCGGCATCACCCCGCCGTGGTTCACCCGCAGCGGCAGGTAGCTCTTCTGCCCGCCATACACTCGGCGCCCGCGCGTGTGCTTGGCCTGCTGGATCGGTATCCGCCGCTGGCCCTGCGTGATGACGATCGCCCCCGCCACGACGATCACAAACGCCGCGGCCAGGAAAATCACCGTGTCCAGGTGATACCGGGCTTCGCCACTGACAGAAAAGTTGCCCGCCACCTGCATGATCGCCGAAGGCATCTGCGCCACGATGCCCGCTGTGATGATCAGCGACACCCCGTTGCCGATTCCGTACTTGTCGATCTGCTCGCCCAGCCACATCAGAAAGATCGTCCCACCCGTCAGAGCCGTGACGCCGCAGGCCCAGAAAATCAGCGCGTTGGGCCCTTGCAGGTAATCCGCATATACCAGGCGCTGGGCGGCGATGAACTTGAGCCAGAACACCGACTGAATCAGACACAGCGCGACGGTCGCGTACCGCGTATATTCCTGGATCTTCTGCCTCCCCGCCGGCCCTTCATTCTGAAGCTGCTTGAGGCTGTCGAGCACCGTGGTCAACAACTGGAAAATGATCGCCGCCGAGATGTACGGCATGATCCCCAGGCCGAACACCGTCGACTGCCCCAGCGACCCGCCGGTGAAAATCGTCATGTAGTCCAGCAGGTTGCCCCCGGCCGTGCCCGACATGCGCTCCGCCCACTGGCTCAACTCGCTCTGGTCCACGCCCGCCAGCGGAATCTTGAACCCGATGCGATAGATCGCCAGCATGCCGATGGTGAACAGCACCTTGTTGCGCAGCTCGGCGACCCGCCACATATTCATGAAAGCTTTGAGCATCTGCGTCGGCCCTGCCTTTGGCTCTCGCCCCGTCCTCACCTTGATCGATCCGCGCTGGCGACGTCGGTCCGACCTTCATCCCCCGTCCATCGCGCCCCGCGGTCAGGCCACGGTGACCGTGCCGCCTGCCTTGGTGATCTTCTCCTGGGCCGACTGCGAAAACGCCGACGCCGTCACCGTCAGTTTCTTGGTGGTCTGGCCGGTTCCCAGCACTTTCACCGCCACCGACGCGCTGGGGATCAGCCCATGCGCCGCCAGCGCCACCGGCGTGACCTGCGCCCCATCGGCGAAACGGGCGTCGATCGCCTTCAGGTTCACCACCACGAACTCCTTGCGGAAGGGCGCGTTGCTGAACCCCCGCTTGGGCACGCGGCGGAACAGAGGCATCTGGCCGCCTTCGAAACCGCGCTTGGCCGCATAGCCCGATCGCGAGCCGGCGCCTTTGTGGCCCCGACCAGCCGTCTTGCCGTGACCCGAAGCGTGTCCGCGCCCCACACGCTTGCGATCGCGGTAACGTCCAGCCTTCGGTGTGATTTCGTGAATCATCATGGCCCGTCTTACTCCTGCCAACCGGCCTCATGCCCATCCGTTCGATCATCCGGACGCCGCACGCCGCCGCGGTCGGCTTCATCCGCTGCGCCCTGGCGCCGCGGAACGATTACCCGATCACTCCTGCGCCGACGCCGACTCGTCCGCAGCCTCAACTTCAGGGGTCGCCGCCTGCCTCTCGGACTCAACCGGTGACGCACCCGCTTGCGGCTCAGCGGCCTTGACGGCCGGGGCCTTCTTCACGCCCTTTTTCTGAACCGTCTTGCCTGTCTTGCCTCCCGATGCCGGTTTCGCCGCCGCCGTCTTCACCGGCGCGTACTTGGCGCCGACCTTCACGCGATCTTCGACCTCGGTTTCTTCCAGATCCAGCCCACGCAGGCTCTGAATCTGCTCACGTGTGCTCAGGATCGTCAACGCCCGAAGCGCCGCCTTGCACAGGTTCTTCTGATTCCGCGAGCCATACGCCTTGGTCAGACAGTCTCGCACGCCGGCCAGTTCCAGCACTGCGCGAACCGTCGCGCCCGCAATCACGCCCGTGCCCGGCGCCGCCGGCAGAAGCCGGACGCTCGACGCATTGAAGTCCGCCTGAACCGGATGCGGCAGGGTCTCACCCTGCAGCACCACCCGCACCAGGCTGCGACGGGCGGCCTTCTGGGCCTTTTCAATCGCGGCCGGCACACCCGGCGCCTTGCCGTAGCCGATGCCCACCTGGCCGCCGCGGTCGCCCACGACCACCAGCGCGCCGAAGCTGAACCGCCGGCCGCCCTTCACCACCGCCGACGTGCGGTAGATGCCGACCGTCGTCGACTCCATCCCGTCGCTCGCCTCGTTGCGCGGCGCTCGCTGCCGACGCTTGTTCTGCGTTGTTCCTGCCGTCTCTGCCATGGTCTTAACCTTCGTTCGCCCGGATGCGTCCAGCCGTCCGGGACATCGTTTGTCCAGCTCTCAGAACTCAAGCCCGCCCTTGCGCGCCGCTTCCGCCACCATCTTCACCCGGCCATGGAAACGAAATCCATTGCGGTCGAAGACCACTTTGGTGATCCCCGCCGCCTTGGCACGCTCGGCGATCGCCGAGCCCACCGTCTCCGCCGCCTTGATGTTCCCGCCGCGATCGACCTTCGCCTGCACCGTGGATGCCGACGCCAGCGTCTTGCCCGACATGTCGTCGATCACCTGCGCATACACATGCTGAAGGCTGCGGTAGACCGTCAGCCGCGGCCGCTCGGGTGTCCCCATGAGCTTCTTGCGAAGACCACGCTTGCGTCGCGCCCGTCTTGTCTGCTTGACCAATTCCGCCTTCATGCTCGCCTCTTCTTCTCTTTGACGCCGCCTTCGCTCTCACCCGGTCGAAGCCCGTCGCCAGGCCGACGAAACCGCCATGCGCCCGCGCGATGCTTACGCTCCGCCCGCCAGGGCCTTGCCCTGCTTGCGGGTGATGACCTCATCCACGTATTTGATGCCCCGGCCGTTGTACGGCTCGGGCTTGCGCTTGGCGCGGATGTCGGCGGCGCACTGCCCCACAGCCTGACGGCTGGCGCCGCTCACCGTGATTTTCGCGCCCGCCACCTGCACCGTGACCCCGTCGGGAATCTTCACCTGCTTGGTGTCCGCGTAGCCAACGTTCAGAAGCACCGTCTGACCTTTGACCTGGGCCGTCCAGCCCACGCCCACGATCTCCAGCTCCTTCTTGAAGCCGCCGCTTACGCCCTTGACCATGTTGGCGATCAACGCCCGCGTCATGCCGTGATACGCCCGCGACGCCCGCTCGTCATTCTGACGCTCGACGATCACCTGGTTGCCTTCAACGCGGGCCTTGACCTCCGGACGCACCGTCAGACTCAGCCTGCCCGAACTGGACTCGACCGTCACGGTGCGGTCCTGCACGCTCGCCTTCACGCCTGAAGGAAGGACCACGGGTTGTTTGCCGATCCGGGACATCTTCTTTCCTCTTCGTTGCGGTGACTGGCCGCCTCACGGGCGGGTTCAGCCGGCCTCATTCGCCGGTCACGGGTCCGAACTCTCCGGCCTGGTGCGCCCGGTCACGCGACATCGCGCATCACTCCACCGTGCACAACAACTCGCCGCCGATCCGCTGCGTCCTCGCCTTGCGATCGCTCACCACGCCGCTCGACGTGCTGAGGATCGCGATCCCCAGACCCGCCATCGGACGTGGCACTTCGTCCACCTTCACATACATCCGGCGACCGGGCCGGCTGGCCCGCCGCAACGTGCTGAAGGTCGGCTCGCCATGCGGGCCATAGCGCAGATGCACACGCAGGATGCCCTGTCGGCCGTCGTCGATCACATCAAAGTCGTTGATGTAACCCTCGTCCTTCAGGACCTGCGCAATGCCGCTGCAGATTTTGCTGTTGCGGCAATCCACGCGCCCCACGCCATTGCGCACGGCGTTGCGGATTCGCGTCAGCATGTCGGCGATCGTGTCGCTCAGGGACATTCGCTGCTACTCCGTCACCAGGCGGCTTGCCCGCCTTTTCCGAGCCGGCCCCGCATTGGGCCGACGTTCAAGGGCTTTGTTTCCGTTCCGATTCAGGTCGACGCGCCTCACCACGAACTCTTACGCATCCCCGGCACTTTGCCCGCCAGCGCCAGTTCACGCAGCTTGATCCGCGACAGGCGGAACTTGCGGTACACCGCGCGGGACCGGCCCGTCAACGCGCACAGGCTGCGAAGACGCGTCGGGCTGGCGCTGCGTGGAAGCTTCTGCAGGCCGGCGTAGTCGCCATCCTTCTTCATCTGCATGCGACGCTCGCGGTACTTGTCCACCAGCGCCTGCACTTTCTTCATCCGTTCAACCGTCGATTTCGACGACATACACGTCTCTCCTGTTCGCAATCCCTTCCGTGCCCCGCCTCAATCGGCCGCGCCCGGCGCCATCACGCCGCCTGGGCGTCTTCCTTCGTGAAGGGCATCCCCAGTTCCCGCAGCAACACACGCGACCGGGACGGATCGCTGTTCGAGATCACCAGCGTCACATGCATCCCGTGGATGTACTCGGCGTTGGCCAGGTCCACTTCCGGGAAGATGCCCTGCTCGGTCACGCCGAACGAGTAGTTGCCCACCTTGTCGAACCCCGTGGCCTTCAGGCCGCGGAAGTCCTTGATGCGCGGTATCGCCAGGGCGATCAGCCGATCCAGAAACTCCCACATCCGCTCGCCCCGAAGCGTCACCATCGCACCCGACTCGTAGCCGGCTCGCACCTTGAAGTTCGACACCGACTTGCGGGCCTTGGTCATCACCGGCTTCTGACCCGTGATAAGCGCCAGATCCTTGAGCACCTGCTCCTTGGCCTTCGGGTTGATCTTCGTGCCCTCGAGCTGTTTGCCCAGGCCGACACTGAGCACGATTTTGCGCAGCCGAGGCAGAGCCATGCGGTTGCTCTCGCCCAGTTCCTGCTTGAGCTTCTCGGTCACCGGGCCGTTGTATTGTTCTTTCAGTCGCGCAGCCATCGTCTGTCTTCCCATCTGCGTCCGGCGGCCGGGTTCGCCCCGTTCCGCCCACGGATTCGGTGCCCTCGGTTCCGCCAGGACGTTCTTACTTGCCGCCCTTCTTCAGAGGCGATCCAAGCTGCTCGCCGTTGCGAGCGGCCACACGCACCTTCGAGCCATCCTTCTTCGTCTCAAACCGCACCCGCGTCGGCTTGCCGCCGACCACCGGCGAAACATTCGACAGGCGGATCGGCATCTCCTTCTCCACCACGCCGCCCTGCGGATTCTGCTGCGACGGACGCACGTGACGCTTGCGCACATTCACGCCTTCGATCAGCACCATGTCGCGGTCCGGCATCACGCGCAGCACCGACCCCGTGCGGCCACGGGCGTCGCCGCTGGTCACCATCACCTGGTCGCCTTTTTTGATGTGTCGCGGCATCGTTTTGCCTCAATCTCTGTCGTTCAGGCCCCGGGCGCCTGGCCCGTGGTCGGGATTCGATTCACACCACCTCGCTGGCCAGCGAGACGATCTTCATGTAGTTCTGCTCGCGCAACTCGCGGGCCACAGCCCCGAAAATACGCGTGCCCTTCGGATTGCCTTCGTCGTCGATGATCACCACGGCGCTGCGGTCAAACCGCACATAGCTGCCGTCCGCGCGACGCACCGGATAGCCCGTCCGCACGACCACCGCCTTGACGATGGTTCCGGCCTTCATCTCCGCGCCGGGCAGCGCCTTCTTCACCGTGCACACCACACGGTCACCGATCGTCGCCGTCTTGCGCGTGAAGCGGCCTCGCCCCGTCGACCCCCCCAGCACGCGAATCACCATCGCCGTCTTCGCGCCGGTGTTGTCCGCCACATCCAGCCTGGTTTCCTGCTGAATCATCGCACTCTCGCCTTTCGCTGCCCTCGTCCAGCCGCTTGATCGCCGCGACGCACCGATTCACTCACGCCTCCGGCGCACGCTCGATCACCCGCAGAAGGCGCCAGCTCTTGGTCTTGCTGATCGGACGGCACCGCGCGATCTCCACGCGGTCCCCCAGCTTCGCCTCGTTGCCCGGGTCATGCACATGGTGCTTGGTCACCCGACGCAGGTACTTGCCGTACTTCGCGTGACGGACGGAAAAGTCCACCGCCACCGTGCACGTCTGGTGCCGCCGGTCACTGGTCACCACGCCCGTACGCGTCGACCGCAAGGGGGCCCGACCCGTCGTCCGCACCGCGCTGCTTGCTGCTTCGCTCATCACCTTACGCCTTTGCCTTCATGCTCTGCCGCACGGTCCGCACCTGACGCTCGGTCTCGATGCGGGCGATATCACGCTTGATCTGACGCATCTGCATCGGATTCTCGAGCTTCTCGGTCACCGCCTGGCAACGCAGCTCGTACAGACGCTTGCGCAGCCGGTCGGACTCGACCGTCAACTCGTCATCCTTCATCTTGTGAACTTCCTGGGCCTTCATCGTCGGCCGCTCCTCTTCAATGCGTGGCCGGACTTCGTCGCCCGGCGTCATCGGAACTCTTTCAACAACATCCCGCCGCCGTCACACCGCCCGCCGCTCGATCATCCGGCAGCGGAACGGCATCTTGTGCGCCACCCGGCTGAAAGCCTGCTTGGCCAGGTCGCGCGGCACGCCCGCGACCTCATAAAGCACCGTCCCCGGCTTGACCACAGCCGCCCAGTATTCTGGCTCGGCCTTGCCCTTGCCCATACGCGTTTCCAGCGGCTTCTTGCTGATCGGCTTATCCGGGAACACCCGCACGTAAAGCTTGCCTTCCCGTGATAGCTGCTGACGCGCCGCCACGCGACCCGCTTCGATCTGCCGCGCCGACAGCCAGCCGCCCTCGGTCACCTGCAGACCGAACTCGCCAAAAGCCACGTAGTTGCCCCGCGTCGCGTTCCCGCGGACCTTGCCGCGCTGCTGCTTGCGGAACTTCACTCTCTTGGGCATCAACGGCATGGCCGTCTTCCTTCTCTAAGGCTCACGCATCACACGATGCGCTGACCGTCGCTTTCCAGTTCGTCGTCGTCCGCCATTCCCGGGTCGCTCGCCTCACAAACGACCCCGGGCTCGCGCCCTGGCGCCTGCCGCTTTCGATTCGTATTCCTGGGCCGTCTCATCCGAGTACATGCCCTTGTACACCCACACCTTCACGCCGATCGTTCCGTATGTCGTACGGCTCTCGGCGAATCCGTAGTCCACGTTCGCCTGCAGCGTCTGCAGCGGGATCGCCCCCTGACGCACGTCCTCGGTACGGCTCAGCTCGTGCCCGCCCAGCCGGCCCGAAAGCTGAACCTTCGCCCCCTTGGCGCCCGCGGTCATCGCCGCGTCCACTTTCATCTTCATCACGCGGCGGAAACCCACACGCTTCTTGAGCTGCTCGGCGATGCTCATCGCGATGAGCTGCGCGTCGGCGTCGGGATTGCCGACCTCCACGCAACTGATCGAAATGTTGCGCCCGGTCATCTCCTGCAGATCGGCCGTGAGACGCTCGATCTCCGCGCCCTTCGGCCCGATCACCAGACCCGGACGCGCCGTACGGATGATGATCTTCAGCTCCTCACGCGTGCGCTCAATGTGCACGTCGCTCACCGCTGCGAACGGCGGACGCTGGTTCAGCCGCTGATCCAGATATTCGCGAATCTTCTGGTCTTCGATCAGCAGGTCGGCGTACAGCTTCTTCGGGGCGTACCAGCGACTGCGGTGCGCCTCGGTGATGCCTACGCGGAACCCGAATGGATGGACTTTCTGTCCCATATCGTCTTCCCACTGTCCAGGGTCGCCCGCGGTTTCGCCCGCCCGGCAACCTGCTCAGTTTGTCCGTCTTTCCGTCGTGCCTACTTGCCCGCCTTCTCCGCCACCGCCACCGTCAGGTGGCTGGTGCGCTTCAGGATCGGATGCGCCCGCCCGCGGTCCTTGGGCTGAAAACGCTTGATCGTCGGGCCCGAATCCACGCGGGCGTCGACAACCACCAGCCGGCGAACCTCGGCCTCGGCCTGGTCGGCGTTGGCCTGGGCCGCCAGAAGACTCTGACGGATCAGCACCGCGCCGCGCTGCTTGGACATCTCCAGAATGTCCAGAGCCTCGGCGACCGACTTGCCGCGGATCATGTTCATCACCAGCCGCGCCTTCTGCGGACTGATCCGAGCCATGCGATGGACGTTGCTGTATGCCATGACCTTTGCCTTGCCCTTGCCTTAAATGTGGCCGGCCGCACGCTGCGCCTTGGTGCCAATCGTGTGCGAGCGGAACGTCCGCGTCAGGCTGAACTCCCCGAGCTTGTGGCCCACCATGTCCTCGCTCACGAACACCGAGTTGAAAACCTTCCCGTTGTGCACCATGAACGTGTGCCCCACGAACTCCGGCACAATCGTGCATGCCCGGGCCCAGGTCTTGATCGGCTCGCGGCGATTTTGCTGATTCAGCTTCTCCACCTTCCGGTAGAGCTTCAGATCAACATTCGGACCCTTCTTCAGCGAACGTGGCATAAACCTGCCCTCGTCTTCTCTGGCGACACGCGTCGCGTCTCAATGCCTCTGGACCCTCGGTCCCTTGCTCATTCGTTTAAAGCACCAACTGCCCGTAACGCTTGCTGCGCCGGCGACGGATGATGCGTGCATCCGAGCTCAGGCCGCGCTTGCGCGTCCGCCCGCCCTTGGACTTCACGCCCGTCTTCGACGCCGGAGCGCGGTTGTGCTTGCTTCGTCCGTCACCACCACCCAGCGGGTGGTCCTGGTGGTTCTTCGCCATGCCGCGGGTGTGCGGACGCCGGCCCAGGTAGCGCGACCGGCCGGCCTTGCCCAGACGCACCTGCTGATGGTCGCTGTTGCCCACCTCGCCGATCGTCGCCTGGCAGTTCACCGACACCTGCCGGATTTCGCCCGACGGAAAAACCAGCGTCGCCCACTGGCTCTCACGGTTGGTCAGGCGGGCGTACGCGCCAGCCGACCGGCAGAGCTGCGCCCCGCGGCCGGGCACCAGCTCGATGTTATGCACGTTCAGGCCCGTCGGAATCACCGACAGAGGCATGGCGTTGCCGACCTTCGGCTCCACCGCACGCGACGACGCCACCACCGTGTCCCCGTCCCTCAGGCCCTTGGGCGCCACGATGTACCGACGCTCGCCGTCGGTGTACTCCAGCAGCGCGATGTGCGACGTGCGATTCGGGTCATACTCGATGCCGATCACCGTGGCCGTCATGTCCGGCTTGTTGCGGCGAAAGTCGATCTTGCGGTACCTCTGCTTGGCTCCGCCGCCGCGGCTGGTCGACGTGATCTTGCCGTGATGGTTGCGCCCGCCCTTCTTGGGCTTGGGAGCCAGCAACGACTTCTCCGGCTTCGACCGCGTCACCTCGGCGTGCAGGTTCACCGACGAGTTGCGCCGGCCAGCGCTGGTCTTGTTGTACACTCGAATCGGCATCGGTCGGATCCTTATCGCTTCCGCCCACGCGGAGCCGCCCCGTGTGAGGCGGACCACTGATTCCCTTTAGAACAACTCGATCCGGTCGTCCGGGTGAAGCTGCACCGTCGCACGCTTCCAGTCGGCCTCCTTGGCCGCGCCGAACCGCGTGCGGAAGTACCGCCCTTTACGCACCTGCGTGCTCACCGCCACGACGCGGACGCTGTAAAGCTCTTCGATCGCCTTCTTGATCTGCGGCTTGCGGGCCGTCGACGCCACCTTGAAGCTGTAGCGGTTGCGCGACTCGCCTTCCCATGCCGTCTTTTCCGTCACCAGTGGACGCTTGATGATGTCTGTCGCGTGCATCACGCCGCCTCCTGCGTCTTGCCCTGCTTCGACCGACCCGCCTGGGCCTGCGCCCTGGTCAGCCACGCCTCCAAACCCGCCTTCTCCACCAGCACATACCGGTGGTTGAGCAGGTCGAACGCATTGAGGCAGTCCAGGGGAGCGATCGAGATGTCCTCGATGTTCCTGGCCGCCAGCACCGCCTTCGCTGTCATGTCCGACACCGCCAGCAGACAGGAGCGGTCGATCGACAACGCCTTGAGCATCTTCGCGAACGCGGCCGTCGAGGGCTTGTCGAAGCCCAGGCTGTCGATCACCTTCAGTTCGCCGTCGATGGCCTTCGCGAGCAGGGCGTTGCGGTTGGCCAGCTTGCGCATGCGATGCGGCATGTCCAGCCGCCAGCTCCGGGGCTTCTTGCCGAACGCCACACCGCCGCCTCGCATCACGTTTGTGCGAATGGCGCCGCGGCGGGCGTTGCCCGTGCCCTTCTGGCGATAGAGCTTGCGGGTTGAACCCGCGACCTGGCCCCGGCCGCGCGTCGCCGCCGAGCCCTGACGCTGATTCGCGTGAATGCGGACGTACGCCTGCTTGAGCAGTGCAGGACGCACCTCGCCGCCGAGAGCCGCCTCGTCGACCGACAGCGTCCCGACCTGCTCGCCCTTCTGATTATGGACCGCGATCTCGATCATTTCGGATCACCTACGGTTCGGGGGCGTCGGCTCACGACCGACTGCCCCGAATGCGTCTTGAGCGCCGGTCCGGCGGCTGATCGGCCGCCCGACTGACTCGGCTGCAAGAACCACTTGTCGTTGCGTCGCAGTTTCCCTGTTACCTGCCGATTCGGTGCGGCGTCTTGCAGCAGCCGCCCACCTCTCAGCGGGACTTACGACGCGGCCTGGGCGGCCTTGGCCGCCTTGCCTTTGTAGAGGCGAACCGCCTCACGAACCACCACTAGCCCCTGGTTCGAGCCCGGCACCGGACCCTTCACCAGGAGCAGATTACGCTGCTTATCCACGCCCAACACCGGCAGGCTGCGCACCGTCACCGTCTCATTGCCCAGCCGCCCGGACATGTGCGCGCCCTTCTTGGGCTTGCCCGTGCCGCGGTTGCTCGAACGCCCGCCGATCGAACCCGGCGAACGGTGCTTGCGTTCCGTGCCGTGCGTCGCACACAGGCCCTTGAAGCCCCAGCGCTTCATCGTGCCCGCCGTGCCCTTGCCCTTGCTGGTGCCCGTGACGTCCACAAACGCCACGCCGTCAAACACCTCAACATTCAGCGACTGGCCGGCTTCGTACGACCCGAGTTGATCGGCCGACACGCGAAACTCGCGGTGCGTCCGCTTCGGACCGGAGCCTGCCTTCGCGTCATGCCCGATCACGGGCATCGTGCTGTTGCGAGCCTTGACGTCCTCAAAGCCCACCTGCACCGCCTCGTAGCCGTCGACCTCGGCCGTCTTCACCTGCGTCACCACGCAAGGACCAGCCGCGATCACCGTCACCGGCACGTTGCGACCCTCCGCGTCATAGCGGCGGGTCATGCCGATCTTGCGCCCAATCAGAAAAGCTGCCATCGACTCATGCCTCCCAGGGGCCGACGTTGCCGCTCACTTCGCGGCCATCGGCGGATCTTGGCTCGCCCTGCACGCGGCCAGAGGATCAGGCCTGCTTGACAATCCTTGGTTTCCGCTTCACTTCCCGCGTCGCGCCCCGTCGACGCGACCGTCAAACCCACTGCAACAAAACAGGCCCGCCGCTTGCGCCACGGGCCTTCTTCTTTATGCCTTGATCTTCACGAACACGCCGGCCGGAACCACCATGCGGTTCAGCGCTTCGACGGTTCGCGCGTTGGCCTCGAAAATATCAATGATCCGCTTGTGCGTACGGATCTCGAACTGCTCACGACTCTTCTTGTCGATGTGCGGGCTGCGCAGCACGGTGTACCGCTCGATACGCGTGGGTAGAGGGATCGGTCCCGCCACGCGAGCGTTGGTGCGCTTGGCGTGCTCTACGATCTCCTTCGACGACGCGTCCAGCGCCTGGTGATCGTAAGCTTCCATTCGGATTCGAATCTTGCCCGCTGCCATACGAACTTCCGTCCTGGTTGCGTAACTCGTTGTCGGACCTGATCGTTCAGGCTTTGGCCCCACACGTCGACGCCCACAATATGGCCGCCTCGGAGCATGGGCGAGCCGAACAGTGTATCGCAGCAGGTAGACCTGTCAAACCACCCCGACCCCGGACAGCCCGAGAATATCCCATGGGGAAAACCTGCCGTCCCGTCCCCCCCGCTCCCGCCCGCCCCATACCGCCCAAGCCCGCCTCTTCCGGGCCGGATGACATCGCCCTCAAAACGACCTCGGTGCGACACGCAAAAGCCACGCTGGCGGCATGGCCTCCCCCAGCCGGCATCTGCCCCGTTCCCGCCATGCTCTTTGAATGCGTGCCCGGCCCTATGCAGCCCGCTCCGATCAAACCGCGTCCGGCACGTGCAGCACCCCGGCCAGCAGCAACGCGGCGAAGAGCAGCGCGATCGCCAGGCGGTACCAGCCGAAGGGCCCCAGGCCCCTGCGCGTCAGAAACGCGACGAACCATTTGATCGCCAGGGCCGCCGAGAGCGTCGAGGCGATCATCCCGATCACCAGCGGCCACAGGCCGAATGCGTGGAACATCGCCGCCCCGCCGTCGAGTGTCTTGTAGCCGGTCGCGGCGGTGAGCGTCACCAGTCCCAGCAGAAAACTGAACTCTGCCGCCGCACGCGGACGCAGGCCCAGCATCAGGGCCGCGACGATGGTCATCATCGACCGGCTCGTACCCGGCCACATGGCGATGCATTGGCCGAAGCCGATAAGCAGCGCGATCTGCCACGTCACCGCATCCAGATCCCGACCTTTGTGCACCGTGCCCGAAAGCTTGCGCGAGTAAGCCACCGCCAGCATCAACCACGCCCCGACAAACAGCGCCCCCACCACCGGCCACGGACCATTGAGGTACTGCTCGATGCGGTCGGCGAACATCAGCCCCAGCACCGCCGCGGGCACAAACGCGATCATAAGGTTGACCGCCAGCCGCAAACCCGCCACGTCCTTACCCACCAACCCGCGGCACATCTGCACCACCCGCTGGCGATACAGGCCCAGCACGGCGAGGATCGCCCCTGCCTGGATAACGATGTTGAATGAGAATGTGGCCGACCAGCGATCCACGTCCGAGCCAAGCCCCAGCAGCCAGGCCGTCAGAATCAGGTGACCCGTCGAACTGACCGGCAGGTATTCGGTCAGCCCTTCAACCACCCCCAGTATCAGCGCCTGCCACCACGTCATCACGTGTCCCTTGAAAACCGTTAGTTACATGCGGGCAAAGAGGTTGCGAGCCGTTGGGATGTCCACCCCGGCCATGTATCTATCGGTCAGCACCCCGCCGCCGCCCAAGCCATTTGCCGCCGGCAAGACACCAGGCTATCATCCTTTAATCCGGATTAACGGATGGATTGTCGGCGCTCCTCCGAACCCCACCAGCCACGCGCCGACCAAACCTGGACCGCCCATGAATACCTTCCTGCAGCAGCTTGCCCGACGCGTCCTCATCTTCGACGGCGCCATGGGCACGTCGATCCAGCAATTCGACCTGCCCCTGAGCGATTTCAACAACCTCGAGAACTGTTCAGAAGTGCTCAACCTCACCAGGCCCGACATCATCCAGCGTACCCACGAATCGTTCCTGGAAGTGGGGGCCGACGCCGTTGAGACCAACACCTTCGGGGCCATGCCGCACGTCCTGCGCGAGTTCGATCTTCAGGATCGCGCCCACGAAATCAACGTCAAAGCCTGCGAGCTGGCGCGGGCCGCATGCGACAAATACGCCACCGCCGACAAGCCGCGGTTTGTCATCGGCAGCCTCGGCCCGGGCACGCGACTGATCACGCTCGGACAGATCGACTGGGACACGATGTACGCCAGCTACCGCGCCGCGGCGACAGGACTCATTGCCGGCAGCGCGGACGTCATTCTGCTCGAAACCTGCCAGGATCTGCTGCAGATCAAATGCGCTCTCAATGCCGTGCTCGACGCCATGGACCAGGCCGGCACAAGCCCCGACCGCCTGCCGATCATGGTTCAGGTCACCATCGAGCAGACGGGCACGATGCTCTGCGGCAGTGAAATCGTCGCGGCCGCCGTCGCCCTGCGCCCGTTCCCGATCATCTCGCTGGGCATGAACTGCGCCACCGGTCCCAAGGACATGGCCGAGCATGTGCACTGGTTGGGCCGCCACTGGGATCGGTACATCAGCGTGCTGCCCAACGCGGGCCTGCCCGTACTGGTGAAGGGCCGCACCGAGTACCCCCTGCAGGCCGGCCCGTTCGGCCAGGCGGTGCTCAAGCTTGTCGAGGAAAGCGGCCTGAACATCGTCGGCGGCTGCTGCGGCACCACACCTGCCCACATTGCCGCCCTGGCCCAGGCGATCGGCGACCGTGCTGCGACGAAGGTCGAAAAGACCCCGCTCAAGCCCGCATGCGCGTCGCTCTACAACGTCGTCGATTATGACCAGGATGTGTCCATCCTCAACGTCGGCGAACGGACCAACGCCTCCGGCTCACGCAAGTTCAAGCAGTTGCTTGAAGCCGAGGACTGGGACGAGATGATCAGCCTCGCCCGCGAGCAGATGGCTGAAGGTTCGCACCTGATTGACGTGAACGTCGACTACGCCGGCCGCGACGGCGCCCGCGACATGGCCGAGCTGGTCCACCGCCTGGTGCGGCAGGTCAATGCCCCGCTGATGCTCGACTCCACCCAGCCAGCCACCCTCGAAGCCGGACTGCGTCAGGCCGGCGGCAAGTGCCTGATCAACTCAGCCAATCTCGAAGACGGGCAGGAGAAGTTCGCCGCCATCTGCCGCCTGGCCAAACGCTACGGCGCCGGCCTGGTGCTGGGCACGATCGACGAGGATCCGCAGGAGGCTATGGCCCGAACCGCCGACCGCAAAATCGCCATCGCACACCGTATGCACAAGCTGGCGACCGAAAAGTATGGCCTGGCGGAGGAAGATCTGTTCTTCGATCCGCTGGTGCTGCCCGTGACCACGGGCATGGAGGCCGATCGCCGCAGCGCCCTGGAGACGATCGAGGGCGTCCGCCGCATCAAGTCACAACTGCCTCGCTGTCAGACCACAGTCGGCCTGTCGAACGTCAGCTTCGGCCTCAAGCCCGCGGCCCGGCAGGTGCTCAACAGCGTCTTCCTGCACGAACTGCAGCAGGCCGGCCTGACCAGCGCCATCGTGCATGTGACCAAGATCCTGCCGCGCACGCGCATCCCCGATCCGCAATGGCAAGCCGCCCTGAATCTCATCTACGACCGCCGCGAAGCGGCGACGCAGACCGGCACGCCCGATCCGCTGCAGGCCTTCATCGATCTGTTCCCCGACAACGCCGTCGAACAATCCACGGGTCCGCAGCTTGTCGAGTTGCCGCTCGAGCAGCGTCTGCAACGTCACATCATCGACGGCGAGAAAAAAAACCTCGAAGCCACGCTCGACGAGGCGATGAAGCAATACCCGCCGCTGGAGATCATCAACGACCATCTGCTCGCAGGCATGAAAGTCGTCGGCGAGTTGTTCGGCTCAGGGCAGATGCAGCTGCCCTTCGTGCTCCAGTCCGCCGAGGTGATGAAGCGGGCTGTAGCCCACCTCGAACCGCACATGGAGAAGGTCGCCGGCCGGACCCGCGGCAGCATCGTGCTGGCGACCGTTCGAGGCGACGTGCATGACATCGGCAAGAACCTCGTGGATATTCTGCTGACCAACAACGGCTACACGGTGCACAACATGGGCATCAAGCAACCGGCCTCCGCCATCATCGCCAAATGGCGCGAAACGAAGGCCGACGCGATCGGACTGTCGGGCCTGCTGGTCAAGAGCGTCAACGTCATGGAGGAAAACCTCCATGAGTTCAACGACGCGGGTATCACCGTGCCCATCCTGCTGGGGGGGGCGGCCCTGTCACGCCACTACTGCGACAGCTACCTGCGCACGCTCTACAGGGGCGCAGGCAAGGTGTATCACGGTCGCGACGCGTTCGAGGGCCTGCGCATCATGGACCACCTGGAGCAGGGCAAGCTCAACCTGCTCGACGCCGAGATCGCCGAACGCCTGACCAAGCGTGAGGAAACGGAAAAGAAGATCGCCTCCTCCCGCGCAGCCGGGACGGCGACCGCGTCGGCGGACCGGGCCCATAAAGCCCGACTCGGTTCGGAGAGGGCGATGCAGGTCGCCGCACCGCGCAGTGACGTGCGCACCGATGTCGACGTACCGACCCCGCCCTTCTGGGGCAGCCGCGTCGTCCAGGCCGTGCCGCTCGACCAGGTCTATCCCTACATCAACCAGGTCGCCCTCTTCCGCGGCCAGTGGCAGTTCAAGAAGGGCTCGCTGTCCGACGAAGCCTACGAACGGCAACTGCGCGACGAGGTGCGCCCGCTGTTCGAAAAGCTGAAGGTCCGCTGCCGCGACGAAGGCGTGCTGACCCCGAAGGTCGTCTATGGCTATTACCCCGTCGCGTCCGAGGGTGACGACCTGATCGTCTTCGACCCTGTCGATCATGACCGGCAGATCGAGCGATTCACCTTCCCACGCCAGACCGACAAGAAGCGGCTGTGCATCAGCGACTTCTTCAAATCGGTCCAGCAGACGCGCGAACTGGGCCGACGCGATGTGCTGGGCCTGACCTGCGTGACCGTTGGCCCGCGCGCCAGCGAGGAAGCCCGTAAGCTTTTCGAGGCCAATCGCTACACCGATTATCTCTACCTGCACGGCCTGGGCGTGGAGTCCGCCGAGGCGCTGGCGGAGTTATGGCATAAACGGATGCGCCAGGAACTGGGAATTGACGACCAGGATTCGACGAAAATCCGCGAGTTGTTCACCCAGCACTACCGCGGCAGCCGCTACAGCTTCGGCTATCCCGCCTGCCCGGACATGAACGATCAGGACAAGCTTTTCCGACTGCTCGATCCGGCCCGCATCGGCTGCACGCTGACGGAGAACTGGCAGATTGACCCCGAGCAATCGACCAGCGCTGTCATTGTGCACCACCCCGAGGCAAAATACTTCAACATCTGACCGCCCTGCCGCGCCCAGGGGCATGCCGCCGCGTGCAGCGGGTATTCGCAGACCTACCGCTGCGCGTTCCTCCGCGGCCCCCTTGCCGCGCCGCGTCCAAAAAACGGTGTCGAGGCCACGAAACGGTGTCGGGCCATGAAACGGTGTCGGATACCGTTTTTCGCGCCGCTCCCCCTTTCGCCTCCTTCGTGCGCACACGCGCGGCCGGGAATCGCCGCCCTGCTCACGATTTTTCGCTGCCTGCGCGAATTTTTTCTTCTCCCGCCTCC
>JAANMW010000051.1_pt1 | contig 107923 bp, 84 predicted proteins | sample 7279671 | NCBI WGS metagenome assembly JAANMW01 (sample SAMN14094541, study PRJNA606508) | bioreactor metagenome | isolation source: A lab-scale SPAN reactor treating ammonium-rich wastewater day 247 | place: Ireland: Galway | collected 2017-09-19 | reverse complement strand
CAGGTTGTACAGGGCGATCAGCCGGCGGGTCAGCAGAAGCTGGGTGTAGACCAGCGGCGGTGACAGCTTGTCGCCGAGCACTTCCAGCGCCGTGCGGGTAATCTCCTCGGCCTTGGCGTTGTCGTTCTGCTCCTTGTCCGGCCAGAACAGGTAACTGTGCGCCAACTGCGCAGCGGCGAAGGTGTAGTAGTTGGGGCAGTCGGCGAACTTGGCGATGATGCCTTCGGCCAGGGGCCGGTACTTCGGCGTGCCCCAGAACGCCTGGTTGCCCAGCACCGAGCCCATGACCCCGACGATCCGGCGTTGGTAGTAGCTGTCGCCAGGATACTGTCGGACGTAGGCCTCGACGCCCTGCTGCACGGCCTCGAACTTGCCGTCCTTGAGCAGCTTCTGGAGCGAGGTCCAGGCCGACTGATAGGCCTGCTCTTCGGCCTCGTCGGCCGACCCGACCGACACCAGCGCCGCCCCGAACGCCAGAACCAGCCACCGCACGCGCATCGCCACGACTCCCCGCCGGCCGCGCCGCCATCCCGTACGTTATGCAAGCCTTTGTACCCCCCCAAAAGCTGTTGTCAAGAGGCGCGCGAAGATTCTTTCTGGGAATCCTCGGTTAGGGCTCAGTCACGCGGGAGGGAAGCACGCCTTCACCACTCCTGGAGCACCGCTGCGGTGATGAAGGATTCGCCCTCAACCGGGGGCATCTTGCCGGCTGGAGAAGCTATTGGTGGGGGCTGGTGGTCAGTTCGCCCATCTTGACCACCTGCAGGTCGCGGCCCTTGACCCGCTTGAGCCACCCCAGGTGCTCGTCGTTCCAGCGCTTGTCGGGGGCGCCGCTGATGAACCAGTCGGAGCCGTTGTCGGCCAGCAACATGCCGTAGCGCTTCAGCGCGGTGAGGATGACCCGAGCCTCGGCCGGGGCGCCGGCCGGGATGGGGTAGTCGGCCTTCAGCCGCACGCGCAGACCCATCGGCGGGAGACTCGCGCTTTCGTCGCGGCTGGCCCAGTGGCGGGCCGGGTGGACGAAGGCGCGGCGGGTGCGGCGGGCGGTGAAGCGCAGCGCGTGGCGGATCTCGCCTTGCTCGACCACCTCGTCGTAGCGCGCCAGGCCGGGGAAGATGGGCAGTCCGGCGGCGTCGGCCGAGGTCCAGTAGAGCGGGCGCAACCGGTTGGACGCGAGGTCGAAGATCGCCCCGGAGCCGGCGGACCACCGGCCGTTCTTGAAGAAGGCGTTGAACAACTCGTAGAGCAGCCAGTGGTCGCGGTCGAGGATCAGGATGTGCCGGTCGCCGTCGGCGTCCGCGCCGCCCTCGATGGGCGGATTGGCCGGGATCGGGTAGGGTCCGGGATCGCTCTCGTCCGCGTACTCGAAGGACACCGGGACCTTGGGCGTGTCGCCGGCGACCACGACGTAGGGAATGCCGATGGGCCGGCCCGCCCAGACGGTGCCGAAGTCGGGGTGGAGTGGCCGGTCCGCGCCGATGGAGCGGATCAAGGTGTCGGAGGCCGGATCGACCGGCAGCTTGGAGACGTCCTGGTTCCAGGGATTGTCGTCGGGAAACGGCCGTGCGCCATGGAGACTGGCGCCGACTCCGAGGTCGATCCTGGTTCCCGGCGGGGCGGCCGTCGCGGCCACGGTCAGCGTCAAGACGAGCGTCACGGACCAGCGCGCCATGGCGATTCTCCTCGCCGACATTCTTTTTCTGGACCACTGAACCTTGTCCGCGGTTCCGTCGTCCATAGCCCCGTGAACGCGAGTTGTCGCCCTCGGTGACGCACGGTGGTGACCGCTCGAGACATGGCAACCTCCTGGAGAAGCCTCTCTCCAACGGACGCCGGCCGACCGCAACGTCGGCCGGCGTCTGGTTTGTAGGACCCTCTGCCCCACCGCGCCGGGCGGCCGGCGCACGTCCGCGAGCGCCTGCGTCACGGTAATGATGGCGCGCCGACCCGGCACGAACCGTCGGGGTTGCGGCATCATACCGAGAGGCGCTCACCGGCGCGGCGAGAGAATCATGCGTGAGGCCGGCAGACTGGCTGTGGCGTTGCTGATGGCGGTCGGCCCGCTCGCGGCCCAGGTGGTGATCGAGCCGAGGGAGTGGAAGCCGAAAGAGCCCCTCGTCGCCGAGCAGACCGTCAGCCAGGTCTTCACCGTCACCAACCAGGGGCCGAAGAAGGTCCAGATCCTGTCCGCCACGGGCTCGGTCGGGATTCAGCTCGAGCTGAAGCAGTCCCAGCTCGCGCCCGGGCAGTCGATGCCGCTCACCGCGCGCCTGTCCCACGGCCGGGTGGACACCAAGGATGTGTTCAGCGGCACCATCATGCTGATCCTCGATTCGGACCAGGACCGCGTCGCCGTGCCGGTCAAGGCCGACGTGGTGCCGTCGGTCGAGTACGAGGTCAAGCCGCCGCCCCGGAAAGCGTTCCGGCCGAGCCGCAAGCACCACCCGGTGACGGTCGACGTCTTCTACGACAACGGCTGCATGAAGTGCGTGGCCTTCATGCGCGACGTGGTCGAGCCGGCGCGGACGTACTACGAGCAGGGCCCGGTCAAGTTCCACCTCCACGACCTGCGCGAGGACGGCGCGGTCGATCTGCTCAACCAATACAAGGAGCGCTACTCGGTCACCACCGCCGACCTGGTCTACCTGTTCGCCGGCGGACAGAAGCTGATCGGCAAGACGGCAGTCCAGAACGGGCTGTACGACCTGGTCGAGGCGGAGCTGGAACACCCCACCGAGCCGCCGCCGGGCATCGTCTCGACCGGGCAGGTGGCCGGCCCGATGTTCGATCAGAAGGCGGCCAGCCGGCGGGTGTTCGCGAGGTACACCGTGCCGGCCCTGCTGCTGGCCGGGGTCGCCGACGGGTTCAATCCCTGTGCCATCGCCGCGGCCATCTTCATGATCGTCATGCTGACCCGCCTGGGGCACGACCGCCGGACGCTGATCGGCGCCGGCGCGGCCTACACGATGGCCGTGTTCGTGACCTACTACCTCCTCGGTCTGGGCGTGCTCCGCTTCCTGACCATCTTCGGCGATCGCAGCACCACAGCGCGGGTGGTGCAGGTCGCCGTGGCCGTCCTGGCGCTGCTGTTCGCCGCGTTGCAGGTGCGCGACGTGGTTCGCCTCAAGCGCGGCGGCGCCACGCGCGAGATGACCGTGCAACTGCCGGATCGCCTCAAGCAGCTCAGCCACGCCTTCCTGCGCGAGAACCTGTCGCGGCGGATGGTGGTGGTCGGAGCGGCACTGGCCGGCGTGCTGGTGACCGGAGTCGAGGCGGTTTGCACCGGCCAGACCTACGTGCCGGTGCTGGTCTCGGTGATCGGCACCCCCGAGCTGCGAGTCCGCGCGGCACTGCTGCTGACCCTCTACAATCTGGGCTTCGTCGCGCCGCTGGTGGTCATCCTCGTCTTGACCTACCGCGGCGTCACGTCTCAATCGATGGCCGCGGCGGCGCGGCGTCATCTGGTTCCGGCGAAGCTGGCGCTGGCGGTCCTCCTGGCCTCTCTGGGAGCTTATCTGCTGGTAGTCGCTCGGCACTGACCTCGCCCAGGGGCGCCGGCAGCAGGAGCACCGCGAGGCGGTGCGCGGCGCGCCAGGCGAGCCGGGTCCCGTCCGGTGAGAGCGCGGCGTGGCGGCCGCCGTCGACCAGGATCCGGGAGTGGAACGGGTCGGACTCGGTCCGTAGCGTGACCAACCACCGCTCGCGGTCCAACTCCTGCTGGGATTGCAGCAGACGCTTCGGTCCGGCGTACTGGAGGCTGAGCAGGGGGTTCAGCCGCGGCCGCTCCTGCTCGGCTTGGGGGTTGGCCAGCGGACAGGTCACCAGGCTCCAAGTATCGCCGCTGCCCACCCCATAGGCCAGCTCGGCGCCGTCCGGCGACCAGGCCGGCGCGGCCGGTTGGAGGACGGCGGTCAGGTCGTACGAGCGGAGCACGGTGGCCTGCTTGTCGGCCAGCGAGGCGACGCACACGGCCGGGGGATCGAACCAGGCCAAGCGGCTGCCGTCCGGCGCGAAGCGCACCGCCGGACAGGGGTGCGTGGCCACCGCCAGCCGCTGTGCGTCGGCCCCGTCGGGCCGGCAGCGCCACAGCTCGTACGGTGGCTCGCCGGCCGCGGTGCCGCGGAAGATCAGCCAGCTCCCGTCCGGCGCGACCGCCAACAGGCGCGCGGAGGTGGCCCCGCCGAGCGGCGGCTCGAGCGCCAGGACGGCGGACAGGTCCTCTCGGCCGAGCAGCCGCGCCGCGGCCTCGAAGGTCATGGTGTAGTGCCGCGCCGCTGGCGGCGGCCGGATCTCCAGGGCGCGGGTCATGGTCTCCAGGACCGCCACCACCGGCGCCTCGCCGGGTCGGCCGGCGGCGTAGGCCAGACGGGTCTCGTCCAGCCACAGCGGGCCCTCGTCGATGGTGGTCGGGTCGGCCGGCGCCGGGCCGGCGGTCTCCCGGTCGGGAAAGGCCGTGGCCGGCGGCGGCAGGGCCGGGCCGGTGAGCAGCACGCCCAGCGCCAGCGGCTCGAGCCGCAGCCGCTCCGGCGCGCCGACGGAGACCGGGTCGTGGCCGGTGGCGTGGGCCGGCCAGCGCCGCGCGTAGGCGGCGAAGCGCGCGATGCCGGGCTGGTACCGGCCGGCCTTCAGCGCCTGCAGCGCCGCCCGGCGGGCGAAACGCGGACTGATCGCCGGCCCGGCGGTCCAGGCGGCGGCCGCCAAGCCGGCCAGGAGCACCAGGGCCAGCAGCCACCGGCCGCGCCGGCGGCGAGGACCGTTCCGTGTGCCACCCTCCGCCTGTTCGCTCATCGTTTCCTGCCGCATCTGGGACAAGCTGGGACGGATCGGACCGATCCGTCCGATCAGCGAGCCGGCGTCAGCCAGAACCACCGGGTCTCGGCTCGGGCCATTTCCACGGTGATGCTGGTCGTCTTCTGGGCGACCACCTGGCCGCTGGTCAGGTCCTCCACCCGCGACGGCCCGCGCAACGTGAGCACCTTGCGGCCGGGCGACAGGGCGTGGATGGTCACGCACCGCTCGGCGGCGTAGACCGCGTCACCGGGCGGCGCGGCGACCCAGCAGCCGGCCCAGCGGGCGAGGTTGTTGACCAGCTCGGCCGACAGCCCGGGCACCCCGACGAAGGCACTCTTCCAAGTGCCGAAATCCCGCGCCGCCGCCGCCACGCCGTCGGCGCCGACCCACCGGGCCAGCGGCACCGCCCGGTCGTCGGTCACCGCGTAGCCCGGCGCGGTGAACCCGCCGGAGATGGCCGCGCCGGCCTCCAGGTCCTGCTGCAACGGGTGCCGGCCCAGCTCGGGCCGGGTGACCAGCCGGTCCAGCGCCACCGGTTGCACCTTGAGTCCGGTCACCTTGCCCACCTCGGCCGCCGGCTCCGCCGCGCCGACCACGCCGGGGGCGTGCGCGAAGATCAGCAGCCGGCCGTCGCGCTTCAGCCGCTCGACCGCCTGCCGCTCGGCCGCGTCGAGGCGGTAGGCGTTGAGGAACAGATAGGCCCGGTGCGGCGGCACCAGCCCGGCGCCCAGATCGGCCTGGAGGTAAAGCCGGTACGGCACCCCGGCCAGGTTCAGCTCGTGGATCTGCTGCACGATGCCCGAGTAGCGGAACAGCCCGCCCTGCTTCGGCATGACGTAGTGGTTGCTGTCCTCACTGACGATCACCGCCAGATCGGCGGTGGGGATGCCGGGCACCGACAGGTCCCGCCGGAAGGCGCCCAGCGCCTCGCGGATGCCGGCCATGATGCCGTCGTCGCGGAACCAGCCGCCGGACATGTCGTACCACCAGGTGCCCAACCCGTAGGCCAGCATCATCCCGCACTCGCGACGGACCATGGCGTTGTGGATCTCGGCCGTCTCGGCCCGGCCCCAGGAGCGGTTGTTCTCGGGGCTGTCGGGGTGCGACCGGAACGACCGCCAGTCCTGCTCGGTCAAGTAGGTCTTGTGGTGCAGGAGGGTCGACCCGAAGACGCTTCGGACTGCGCCCTGGTAGCCCGCCAACCGGATGCCGTAAGCGGCCGGACCGGCCAGAAAGTCGAGCGCGTCGTCGGTCAGGAGCCGGCGCAGGGCGATGTGGTTCGGGCTGTTGCAGGTGATGTCCTCGTAGTAGGTGCCGCACAGCACTCGCCGCGGCGAGGCCTGCTTGATGGTCGCCGCCAGGCCCATCACGGTCTCGGCCACGCCCTCGCTGTAGAACCGGGTGTAGTCGGCCAGGTCCTGCTGCGTGGCGGGATCGACCAGGAACCCGTCCGCCCAGTAGCGCTCGGCCGCCGGCACGGCGGCCTGCTCGAAGGTCAGGTCGGGGCGCGCCCAGGCCCGGCGCAGGCCGGCCACGTCGCCATAGCGCCGGCGCAGCCAGGCGCGGAAGCTGGCCTGGGCGGCCGGGCTGTAGTCGGCCAGGTGCAGATTCTTGGGGTCGAAGCTGGCCCACCAGAACCACTGCCCGTCGTTGGAGCCGGCCACGTGGTAGCCGATCACCGCCTTCCCGGCCTCGCTCTGCTCGACGTGGGCGACCAGCCGGCGGAGCGTCTCCGCCGTCTCGTCGCGGAGCCGCTGCGAGACCAGCGACGGCGCGTACCGCTCCCGGCCGACGGGGTCCTCACCCCACCGTTTGGGATGCATCTCGACGATGGCCTTGAGCCCGTTCTGGTCGCAGGTGACGTCGTCGGGATGCTCCTTGCCCCACTCCTTGTACGGGTCGCAGGCCATGTAGAACATCACGTAGCCGGCCGGATCGACCCGCAGCACGCGCCAGAGCAACTCGTCCACTTCGGTGAAGTCGTACTGCCCCGGTCCGCGCCACGGGCCGCGCTCGCCGTAGACCTGCCAGCCCAGCACCAGCGGCACCAGGTAGACCCGCGCGCCGGCCTGGCGGAAGTCGGCCACCTGGGCGTCGTTGGGGTTCCAGAAGGGCGAGACGTAGAACGCCCAGGGCACCGGCTGCCCGTCGACGAACAGCCGCGGGCGGCCCTGCGAGGTGTCGACCCGGACCTGTGCCTTCGCCCGCTTGGCCACCACCGCCCGGGCCGATTCGAGCGGCGGCAGGACCTCGGCCTCGGGCTTCTCGTACCTCGGCTTCGGCGCCTCGGCGGCCTCGGCCACCGCGAACTCGTCCCAGACCAGGTCGGACGGCGCGAAGGCCTGGATGCAGTGGATCCGCAGCCGCGTGCTGCCGGGCCGGATGGTTACCGTCGCGTCGATCATCTGCCAGGTGTTCTTGACCAGGCTCCGGCCGGTGTCGCCGAAGGCATTGGGCAGGTTCTCGGCGGCGGACTCGGCCGGGTATTGGCTGAGCATGAAGTAGACGCCGCGCTTGACCGATTTGAGGGCGTAGACCCAGGCGGTGACCCGGTAGGTCTTGCCGGCCTCGACCGGCAGGAAGTCGCTGCTCAGCCGCGAGAAGCCCAGCCCGTCGGTCCGGGTCACTCGGAAGCCTCGCCGTCCCGAGTGGACCGGCTCGGTCACCCAAGCGAACTCGGCGGTGCCGCCCTCGCCGACCGAGGCATCCCAGCCGGAGGGCGCCTGTGCGCCGTCCTCCAGCCCGGCGTTCGGCACCGGCACCGCCAGGGCAGCAGTCGCGGCCAGCAGCATGACGGTCCTGACCATCATCGTCTCACCTCACTCGCTCACCAGCTCGAGCTCGCTCAGCCAGAGCAGGCCGGGCCGCTCGGTCGAACCGCCGCCGTCAAGCTGGAACAGCCGCAGCGCCGGCACCGGCCCACCGGTCAGCACGATCTCGGTCAGCTCCGGCCGGGTCGGCGGCTGGATCTGTTGGCCGGGCATGGTCACCCACTGGTCGCCCGACCGGACCTGCACCTCGAACTTCCGAGAGGCGTGGACCTGGCCGGCGTCGCGGGCCCACCACAGGCGCAGCAGGCGGGGCTTGACCGGCTGCGGGAAGCGCAGTTCGACGAAATGGCTGCCGCCCTCGTTCGAGGCCCAGGCCTGCTTGGTCCAGTGCGCGCCCTCGGGGTTGATCGCCCCGTCCGTGAGGACCATGGGGGTATACCCGTCGAAGCTGCCGTCGACCGTGATCTGCGTGCCTTGGGGCACCTTGCCGACGTTCGCCCGGTACTGGCGCGGACCGGTCCGGACCTTCGGCGCGACCAGCGGCATGAACTCGGTCAACCGGCTCTCGCGCCGCGGACCACCCGGCGCGGCCACCGAGCCGGCCAGGTGCAGATGCCAGCGCAGGTCGGCCAAGTCGCGCAGCAGACGGTCGCTCTCGGCCGGCCAGGCGCGGTCGCGGGCCAGCTTCTCCAGCCGGTCGAGCCCCCCGCTCAGGTTGGCCATCGGCTTGCCCGCCATGCCCGCCGCGAAACCGTCGCGCAGCTCGCGCAGCAGCGTGGTCAGCTCCGGGTCCGAGGTCATCGGACGGTCCTGTTCGGGCTCGAACCCGCCGCGCTTGATCAGGTTGACGTCCGGCGCGCCCTGATCCGCCAGGCGCACGTCGTCGAACCAGGCCGTGCCGGTGTGCGCGCCGCGCATCATCAGATACAGGCTGACCGTCCGGATGGCCTTTTCCGGCTTGATCACCGCCTCGCCGTACTGCCAGTCATGGCTGCCGGTGTCGAAGGTGACGACGTTGCCGTAGGAGGCGCCGCCCTCGGCGTAGTAGCAGTCGACGTACAGGGCGAAGCTGGAATCCTTGGCGCCGGTGACATTCTCCGCCCGGCACCAGGCCGAGATGACCAGCGGCCGCGGCTCCTTCTGGTTGGCGACGTAGGTCTGGGTCACGCCAGCGGCTTCCTTGACGTCGCGCCGCTCGATCCGGACGGCGTGCCGGCTGTCGTGGCCGGGCCGGTCGATGGCGGTCGGGTTGGCTCCGTAAGGCGCCCACGGCGCCAGGCCGGCCGCGCCCAGGCTGGCGGCGGCGCGGTAGCCCTGCAGCCGGTCGAGGACATCCACCGCCCGGGCCGCGGCGTCAGCCGCTTGCCGGGCCGGCGTGGCGATGGCCCAGACCGCCAGATCGTCGGGGCCGAGGGTCATGTCCAGCCGGTCGTCGACCCGCGCCACGCGCCCGGTGAGCAGTTCGACGGCGACCTGTCCGGGCCGGCGCAGGGCCGGGTCCAGGGCGAGCGTGACCGGCCGCGGCGCGGCCTCGCCGGGATCGGTCGACACCGTCAGGTATATCGTTTCGCCGCCGAACCGCTCGACGCAGGCGCCGGCGGCGGTCGCCAACGGGTCGGGCTGCCAGCCGGCCGCGGCCAGCTCCCGGGCCGGCGGCATGTAGCGGCGGAACAGTGGCCGGTCGCGGTCGTACCACTCGGGGTGCAGCCAGTAGCTCGAGCCGGGGTGATCGCCCGAGGGCGAGATGTCGAAGTAGCCGAACAGGATCCCGTAGGCGACGCAGCGCCGCATGTAGGTTTCCATCAGCGCCTGGGGGACCTGATCGAAGTCGGCCTTGACCAGCGTGCAGAACGGCTTGCGGCCGACCAGCGAGCGGATCAGCCTGGCCTGGTCACGGGACAGGTAGATGCTCATCTCCCCGCCCGGGACGTCGATCCACGGGCCGACGAAGGTGAACGAGACCAGGCTGCTGTCGTTGAGCATGGTCAGCTTGCCGGTCCCGGCCAGCTTCTCGTGGATGTAGCGGCACCACTCGGCCGAGCTGAACAGGTTGTAGTTCACCGCGCGCTTCAGCTTGCCGTCCCACAGCAACAGGTGATCGGCGGCGGCCAGATGCTCCGGAGCGTAGTCCACCCCGGCCGCGATGCCGTCGTAGTAGACGCCGTCGATACCGCTGGGGGCCGGGCTCTTGACCACGCGCTCGAGCAGCCGGTCGGCCATGGCCTTGCCGTAAGGTAGATCGGGATCGACGCAGGCCTGGCAGAAGAAGTCGCCGTAGGTGCGCTCGGGCCGGAAGGCGATCTTCTGGTCGGGCGTCCGGATGCCGCACGAGTCCCACGCGTCGGCCACGCCGCTGTGCCGCTGCGCCACCTGATTGAAGGCCTTGACGATGTCCTCGTACGGCGGCAGCGGCTGGGTGCCGCGCTGGTACCCCGGCACGTTGGCGAACTCCCCGGCGCAGTGGAAGTAGACGAAGCTGTCGGCGCCCAGGGCGTCGTCGAAGGCGGCGTTGGGGGCGCCTTCCTGGTAGGCGAACCCGAACTCGTCAACGTTCGGGAGCCGGGCCAGGTCGGTGAACGGCATCCACCCCCCGAAGCGCTTGACGCGGACCTCTTGAGCCTCGGGCGGGAGCACCGCGGCCATGGCCGCCCGCAGCCCGCGCGGGCCGTCGCCCGACAGGCAGCGCAGGGCGAACGAGGCTTCGCCGGGTGAGCGGCCGTGCTGACTGATGGCCAGATCGACCTCGGCCATCAGCCGCGGCTCCGCGCCGCCGACGGCACTGAAGCGGACGAGGGCGAGTTGGTCCATCGGCCGGGCCAACCCCAGCCAGCCGCCGTCGCTCTGCACCACGCCGGCCGGGTAGGACGAGTACTGGCCGTAGTCGGGCCGCTCCGCTTCCCCGAACTCGGGCAAGCCGGGCAGCTCCCGCAGCCCCTTGGTGACCGACTTCGGCTGCTCGCCCAATGGCACCGCCGTGTCGAGGTCGTCCCACCAGCGCCAGGTGCCGGGGGGCAGGCGGAGCGACAGGCGGACCACCAGCCCGCGGTCGCGGCCGGTGAGGTCGTGCAGCCGGACCCGCACGGCGTCGGCGACGTAGGTCGCCTCGAACCGCAGCCCCGCCCCGTCCGGCTGGGCCGACAAGCTGCCGCCGGTCCGAACCTTGCCGGCGTCATCGTCCACGTTGTAGACTCGACCGGCGGCGACGTCGACCAGGGCCCAGCGGAGATTCTCCGGCTGCGGAGAGGAGACGGCGCCGGTGAGGAGAACGGCCAGCCAGGGGTGCATGGTGCGGCTCCCAGGCCGGTTCTGTTCGGGCTCGGCGTGACGGCACCTTCAAGGGGAACCGACGGCCGACTGGCGGTTGTGCCCAACCTTACGCATCCAGGGGCGACCCATTAGACTGACCGACATGTATGGGGCAGTGGTGGAGCAGCGAACCACCTGGCGCGCGGCGTTGCCGGACGTCGACGCCGGGAGAGTTGCCTACTACGGCGTCTTGCCGGTGTTGGTGGCGTCACTGCCGGTGCTCCTGCCGCTGCCGGTGCTGATCGCCTCCGGCTGGTCGGCCGGGCTGCTCGCCGTCTGGCTGCCGGCGCTGCCGTTCGTGGTCGTGGCGGCCATCTGGACGCTGCAGGTCCTGCCGGCCGCTGAGGACGAGCGGTGGCTGGCGGTGGACCAAGGACGGCTGCCGGAGTCGGTGGCTACGAGGCTCGACCGCGGTGCGGCCTGGGCGGCGTGGAGCCTGGTGCTGCTCATCCCGCTGGGCTACCGCCCGTTGCACGATGGCCTGACCCGGTGGCGGTTCGGCCTGACCTCGGCCGAGGCGCTCCGGGCGATCGATCTGCAGGTCACCGGCCAGGTCGACGACCTGGCCCGGCGGCACGGCCTGGGCAAGGCTTTCGTGGCCGATGATCCGGACCTCACACCGGCCGCCTTCGGCGGCCCGTTCGCCAGCCGCCAGGCCATCGGCAAGCTGGTGGTCGACGACCAGCGCCGGGCCTACTACGTCCTCGATCGCCCGCCGGGCAGCGCCCCGACTCCACTGGACCACCTCGGCGCCGACGACGACTACTGGCGGTTCGAGCGCGGCCTGGTGCGTGTCCCCACCAACGCGGACCCGCCCGCGGCCACGGTCTGGGGCATGCCGATGGTCAAGCTGATCCCCCTCGGCGACTGCTGGTCCTGGTATCAGGCCGCCGAGCCGAGCCGGGACGGCGACCGAAGGTAAGCCTGCCTGCTTCGTAGTCGGTTGCTTTCCTGGGCCCGAGCAGGTCGTGGACTCGGTGGACTCGATGGACTCGGTGGACTCCGGGCACAGCCCTGATCGGGCTAGCCCTGGCCGCTTTGCTTGCCTGGGCTCCTTCGTCGCCTTGGTCCCTGCCGTCCCATGGGTCTCTTTGGTCCCTGCCGTTCCCGTGCTGCTCTCCTCTTGTCAACCGGGGAACATCAGTATATGCTCATGGAGTTATTATCGCTGGAGAGACCGATGCTCGATGCCGTGGACCCGATGCTGCTGCCGCTGTTGGCGGAGCGGCTGAGGGCGTTGGGCGACCCGCAGCGGCTGCGGCTGATGCGGGCGCTGAGCGACGGCCCGCGGACCGTGGGTGAGCTGGTCGACCTGGTCGGCACCACGCAGCCCAACGTCTCGCGGCACCTGGCGCGGCTGGAGCAGGCCGGCTGGGTGACCCGCGAGCGCGACGGCAATCGGGTCCTGGTGCGCATCTCCGACGAAGTCAGCGGTGATCTGTGTGAGCTGCTCTGCGCGCTGGTCCGGCGGCAGGCGGCGAGGGCGGCGGCAACGGCCGGATTGGGCCGGGAAGGTGGCAACGGATGAAGCGACATATCGTGATTGTGGGCGGTGTGGCGGCCGGGCCGAAGATGGCGGCGAAGGCCAGGCGCGAGGATCCCGACATCCCTATCACCCTGGTGACCGACGAGTCACCCATCTCGTACGCGGCCTGCGGCACGCCCTACTACCTCGGCCGCACCTTCAGCGACCCCGACAAGCTGTTGGTCCGCCAGGCCGACGACTTCGGGCGCAAGAACGACGTGACCATGCTCACCGGCCATCGCGCCACGAAGGTGGACCCGGTCGCGCACACCGTCGAGGTGTTGGACAAGGCCACCGGCGAGACCAAGGTCCTCGAATACTCCAAGCTGGGCCTGGCCACCGGCGCGCGGCCGTTTGTTCCGCCGCTGCCCGGCCTCCCGGCCGACGGCGTGTTCACCCTCCGCTCGGTCACCGACGCCTTCGCCATCGACGAATACATCGACACCCACAACGCGCGGCGCGCGGTGGTGGTCGGCGCCGGGTACATCGGTCTGGAGGTCGCCGAGCAGTTCCGCGAGCGCGGGCTGGAGGTGACCGTGGTCGAGCTGATGCCCCAGGTCCTGCCCCGTTTCGACGTCCCGCTGGCGGGCGCGGTCAAGACCGAGCTCGAGCGGCTGGGGGTCGAGGTGCTCCTGGAGACGCGGGTCGAGTCCCTCGAGGTCGACCACCGTAACCGGGTCACCGGCGTCAAGACCAGTCGCGGCCCGCTCCCGGCCGACCTGGTCATCCTCAGCATCGGCGTCCGGCCGAACGCCGAGCTGGCGCGCGACGCCGGCCTGGCCGTTGGACCCACCGGCGCCATCGCCGTGGACGATCATCTGCGCACCAGCGATCCCGACATTTACGCCGCCGGCGACTGTGCCGAGCAGCATCACCTGGTCAGCGGGAAGCCGTGCTGGATCCCCCTCGGCTCGACCGCCAACAAGCAGGGCCGGGTGGCGGCGGTGAACCTGACCGGCGGCGACGAGCGCTTCCCCGGCGTGATCGGCACCAGCCTGGTGCGCGTCGGCCAGCTCAACGTCGGCGGCACGGGTCTGTCGGAGATGGGTCTGAAGGAGGCCGGCTGCGACTACGAGTCGGCCATCGTCCCGCAGGGAGACCGCCCCGGCTACATGCCCGGCGCGGCCGAGGTGACGCTGATCCTCCACGCCGACCGAACCACCCGCAAGGTGCTCGGCGCCCAGCTTTACGGACCCGGCGCGGTGGACAAGCGGGTCGACATCCTGGCCGTGGCCATCACCGCCGGGATGACGGTCGATCAGGTGGCCAACCTGGATCTGGGCTACGCCCCGCCGTTCGCCCCGGCCCTGGACGTGGTCATCACCGCGGCCAACGCGCTGCGCAACAAGCTGGACCAGAAGACCGCCGGCGTGCTGCCACACCGACTGATCGAGGAGCCGCAGGGCGAGCGCGTGCTGCTCGACTGCCGCGAGCCGGAGGAGTGGGCCCAGGGCCACCTGCCCGACGCGACGCTGATGCCCCTCGGTCAGATCGACCAACGCTGCCGCGAGCTGGGCAACGCGGATGGCCAGGAGATCGTGGTCTACTGCAAGGGCGGCCTGCGCAGCGCGGAGGGCTACCGCAAGCTGAAGCGGGCCGGCTTCGACAAGGTCCGGTACCTCGACGGCGGGATCACCTGTTGGTGTGGGCCGAAGGAGGAGTAGCGCGAGCGCTGTCCCAACCAGGCAGCCCAGGGGGTGTCCCGCGACGCGTCGCGCTCGGTCCGCGCCGAGCCGGCCACGGGCTTGCGGTCGTCGAGGGCCGGTCGATGAGCGAGTTCGAGGGCGCTGCTTTCCGGTGGCTGATGGTGGGGTTCGTCGTCGCCATTGTCGCGCCGCTGTGCTGGAGGCGCGGCGGCCGAACCGCTCGGTTCCTGCTCTTCTGCGGCCTGACCTTGGCGGTCCTGGTGGTGGTCACGGCCGTGGTGCTGATCCATGAGGGTCCGCGGTATCGGGCCGAGGAAGAGGCCAGGCAGCGGCGCCATGCCGAGCACCTGGCGGCGGTCGAGGTGCCCATCGCCAAGAGCGTCCTGCACCTGGTGCCCGCCTGCGGGCAGTTGCCGTTGGGCAAGAAGAAGCTCCAGATCGGCACCGAGGCGCTGGGCGAGTACACCCCTGGGTACTGGACATCGCCCGGACCGGTGAAGCTGTGGGGCGCGCCACTGGTCTGGTGGCAGGCGGAGAACGAGCCTGTCGATCTCGACTGGCGGCTGCGGGACCTGCCGGGCGTCGGCCAAGACACGCCGTTGGCCCGGACCACGGCCGACCCGTCGGGCGGCCCGGTCACCGTGTTCGTCATCACCCGGATCTGGCGCAAGCCGACGGGCAGTGGCAAATGGCACATGAAGGGCGGACTCCACACCTGGACCGAATACGGGTACGAGGACTTCATGGACGTCTGCGTCCTGTACTGGCCCGCCAAGAAGGTGGCCGGACGCCTGCGGATCAGCGACGGGAGCGAGCAGACCGAGGACCAGGCGGAGCAGGAGCGCGTGCTGAGCTACCCGTTGCTCAGTCTGGCGGAGGTAATCAAGCAGCTCCCGCAACGGGCCGGCGGCGGTTAGCCCGACGGCGCCGCGGTACCATCCCAGACGCACGCACGCCATAAACCAACATCTTGCCCCCGAGGTCCGCGGATCGTAGAATGCCGGGACATGACCCGTGGGTCGGTGGAGGAGGGACAATGAAGACGTTGCGGCTGCTGGCGCTCGTGCCGTTGCTGCTGGCCGCCGGTCAGGCGGCCGAAAATCAGGCGTTCTGGGGCATCTTCGCCGAGACGACGGTCACCCGCAACGCCGGGATGCCGGACATGTCGGCGCAGCTCAAGGGCATGGACCCGGCCATGCTGCAACACCTGCCGGCCAACGTGAGAGCGATGATGGCCGGCGGGCCGCAGCGGCGACTGACCATGCGGCTGTGGTCGCCGGGGATCGCCCCGGAGGGCGCCACCGCCACGGTCGCGCCGCCGGCCGGGCTGAAGCAGGGCGAGCGGCTCGAGCTGGCCTTGTACCGGCCCAAGCCCAGCGAGGGCACGGACGGCCCCGGCGGGGCCGCCGGCGGCGAGGTGATGCCGGCCAAGTTCACCATCAAACGCTACTGGGGTTCGTCCGCCACGGTCAAGGAAGGTCAGCCCGAGGTGGTGACCATCGAGACCATCCCGGCCGAGGACCGTGCCCGGATTCGCGAGGAGATGCGCAGGGCGCAGTCGGGCGAGGGCGGCTCGTACTTCTACAAGCCGAACTGGACCACCGGATACTGGCCGACCAGCAAGCAGCCCGGCCAGATCGATCCCGCGGCGGCGCTGACCGGCACCTTCACGCTGGCCACCAGCTACACCGGCGGGATCGCCCTCGACGTGCCGCGGACGGTCGACTTCCTGGCGGGCATCGAGCTCGAGAGCCCCGACCTGAGCACCTTCCCCGACCTGGCCAAGGCGCTGGCGTTCCGCTGGAAGTCCATCGCCAACCTGCTCGGCTCGCACGCGCGGATCATGGGCATGGTGGGGAAGGACACGCTGATCCTGTGGAGCTCGTCGGAGGTCCGCGAGGAGTTCTCGGCCGACCACGACTTCATGCAGATGGCCGAGGTGCGCGAGCAGGTGGGGCAGCGCAAGATGATGGCCGGCGACCGGACCGAGGTGACGGTCCCCGCCGGGATCTTCAAGGACTGCGACTACGTCTCGATGCAGATGGTCGGCTACGGCACCGGGACCGCGCGAGACGAGGGCCAGCCGCTGCCGCGGCTGCAAACCAAGACCTCGCTGTCGGCCATGCTGGGCGGCAAGAAGGCAGCCCGGATGGGCCGGGACTGAGGCCGCCGGCGAGGCGCGGCTAGATCCCGAGCATGCCCGAATAGGTGATGTGCCGCCGCCGCTGCCAGGTGCGCGGGCTGGTGATGCCTTCACCGGTGGGCGTGCTAACGGTCATCGTCGCGTACCCTTCGCCCTCGTCTCCGGACCAGGCGTAGCTGGGGCCGTTGATCACCGTGATAGTGGTGTCGATGGCGTCCACGAAGCGGGTGATGTGGTCGGTGTCGCGGGAGTGCAGGACCGCCGTGTGCCCGAAGCCGTGCTCGACGTTGACCGCGATCCGCAGCGCGTCGTCGAAGTCGCGGGCGCGGACGATGGGCAGGAACGGCATCATCTGCTCGTGGACCACCAGCGGGTGATCCTCCGGCAGTTCGGTGATCAGCACCTCCGGCTTGCCCTGCTCCGCGACCCCGGCCCGGCGCAAGAGCTCGGCGGCGTCCTGTCCGATACTCTCGCGCCGCGGGTGATCCCCGTCCAGGGCCACCGCCAGCACCTGGTCGACCTCCCGCCCGCGGAGGATCCGCGCGCCGTGGCGCTCCATCGCGCGCAGCCACTCATCGAGCACCTTGGCGTCGGCGATGCCGACCTTCTCGCTGACGCAGGGCAGGTTGTTGTCGAACGCGGCGCCCAGCACGGTCATCCGCCCGGCGCGGTCGAGATCGGCGCTGGCGTCGCAGATGCACGGCGGGTTGCCCGGCCCGGCGGCGAAGACTTTCTTGCCCGACTCCATCGCCGCCCGGACCACGCCCGGCCCGCCGGTGGCGGCGATCACCGGGATGCGGTCCGACTTCATGATCTGCGCCGCGGCCTTGAGCGTCGGCTCGGCCACGCAGGTCATCAGGTTGGGCGGACCGCCGGCGGCGACGATGGCCTGGTTCAGCGCGACCATGGTCTGCTTGGTGCACTCCTTGGCGCTGGGGTGCGGGCAGAAGACCACGGTGTTGCCGGCGGTGATCATGGCGATGCCGTTGTTGATGGCCGTGGCGGTGGGGTTGGTGCTGGGGGTGATCGCGCAGATAATCCCCCATGGCTTGCCGTCGATCACCTGCAGCCCGCGATCACCCTTGAGCAGGCGGGGCTCCAGGTCTTCGAAACCAGGCGTGCCGTTGGCCACGGCCAGGTTCTTGACCACCTTGTGGTCGACCCGGCCCATGCCGGTCTCCTCGCGGGCATGGCGGGCGAGCTTCTCGGCGTTGGCCCGGGCGCAGGCGCGCATGGCCTCGGTGACCTTCAGCCGCAGCGCGACGCCGCCGGCCTTGAGCGCGCCGAGCGCCTGGCCCGCCGCGGCGATGGCCTCGTCCGGCGTGGCGAACACGCCGTGGCCGGAGGTGGTGGCGCCGGGCACGGGCGCGCGGTCGGTCACGGGACCGGTCCCGTCGTTCATCAGCTCGCGCACCACGCGCTCCACGATTTCGGTCACCCGGCGCTCATCGAAGGCCATGTCAGTTCTCCCGGCTCGCCTCACCCAGCACGTCGCGAATCATCTCGGGCGGCGTATCGCCGCAGACCATCGCCTCGCCGAGGCGGCGCAGCAAGGTCAAGCGCAGCTTGCCGTCGCGCACCTTCTTGTCGCGGTGCATGGCGGCGAACACCTCGGCCGGGTCGGTCCCGGCCGGCACCCCGGTCGGCAGCCCGACCGCCGTCAGCAGGGCCGTCATCCGCTCCAGGTCGGCCTGCTCGAGGTCGCCGCGGCGGACCCCCAGCCGGGCCGCCAGGACCATCCCCACGGCCACCGCCTCGCCGTGGTGCAGCTTGCCGTAGCCGCACACCGCCTCCAGCGCGTGGCCGAACGTGTGGCCGTAGTTCAGCCAGGCGCGCTGGTCAGACTCACGCTCGTCGGCGGCCACTACCGCGCCCTTCAGCTCGCAACTCCGCTCGACGCAGTAAGCGGCCTGCGCCAGACTCAGCCCACAGCCGGCGGTCAACGGCAGCTCGGCCGGCGCCGGATTGTGCACGAAGGCCCGCTCAAGGCGCTCGAGCATCCCGACATCCAGGATGCAACCGTGCTTGATCACCTCGGCCAGCCCACAGCGCAGTTCGCGGGCCGGCAGCGAGCGGAGCGTGTCCAGATCGGCGCTCACCAGCGCCGGCTGCCAGAACGCGCCGATCAGGTTCTTGCCCAGCCGGCTGTTGACTCCTGTCTTGCCGCCGACACTGCTGTCGACCATGGCCACCAAGGTGGTGGGCACCTGGACGAACGGCACGCCGCGGAACAGGCAGGCCGCGGCGAAGCCGACCAGATCGCCGATCACCCCGCCGCCCAGGGCGAGCACGACCGAGTCCCGCCCGCACCCGGCGGCGATGGCCGCGTCGCAGAACTTCTCGACGGTGGCCATCCGCTTGGCCCGCTCGCCGGCCGGGATGGGGAACACCAGGTGCTCGTATCCGGCTTCGCCCAGCGCGGTCGCCACCGCCGGGCCGTAGCCGCGCCAGATGGCCGGGTTGGTGCCGATCACGACTTTCCCGCGCAGCCCGCGCTCGCGCAGCCGGGCGCCCAGACGCAACACCTCTCCGGGGCCGACATGGACCGGATAGGAGCGCTCGCCGAGGTCGATGGAGACGGTCCGGCCGAGGTTGCTCATACGCTGGCGTACTATAGCAGAAGGCGAGCGGTCCGACAAGTTGACAGGCGCCCTGGCGGGGGCTACCATGCCTGTGCTGGAGCGGCTTGTGCGCAGTCTCGACGACACCCCCGACATGGTCTTCGGCACCATCTGGAAGGACCTTCTGGCTCGCTACGACGAGTTGAAGAAGGACCGCGAGCGGGTCGGTGTCGAGGCGCGCGTGGCCGTGGTCGGGCGCTCCGACACGCGGCCGGACGAGGTCTTCGAGGCCCTCTTCGGCGTGGCCACCGGCCGCGCCACGCGCGAGAACCACGAGGCGACCTGGGAGGTCCAGGCGACCTTCGATGTCGATTCCCTGCCCGGCGGCGGGCACGTCGGCGGGGACGGCGACGAGGAGCGGGCGCTGACCTTTCTCCGCGAGAGCGATGCCATCTTCCTGACGCTCCTGCCGGACCGTCGGCCGACCGAATTGGAGCAGGGCCTCTACGACCACCTCCGCCGCTTGCGGCGGGTGCACTGCGTGGTGGTCCACCAGCCGGCCGACCACCCGGCCGAGCCGGCCAGCCGTGACGCGGCCAGTGCGGCCTGGGCGAAGTGGGAGTTCGAGCTGCGGCGCGACCTGAATGACCGGGACCTGACCTCCTTCCAGGTGCAGGGCCTGGCGACCGGAGACCTGGTCCGGCTGGCCCGTCACGTCAACGAGAAGTTCGACCCCCGCTTGCGCCTGAGCTTCCTGCGCATGCTGAAGCACCACGGCGCGCGCAACGCGCTGGTGGTGGACATGATCAACGGCACCAGCCGGACCGCGTCGGTGCTTGGGCTGAACCCCATCCCGTACGCCGACATCATCGCCATCACGCCGGTGCAGGTGTTGTTGGTGTGCCGGGTCGCGGCCGCGCATGGCCGGCCGATCACGGTCCGCTGGGCCTCCGATTTCATCGCCGTGTGTGGCGCCGTGCTGGCCGCCGGGTCCGGGTTCAAGTCCCTGTACCGCGCCATCAAGGGCGGGTTGGTCGAGCCGTCGCTGCCGTTGCAGATGGGCCTGGGCGCCGGGGTGGCCTGGTTCGGGACGCAGGTCGTCGGCCACGCCGCGCGGATCTACTTCCAAAGCTGGGGCTCGGCGACCATCAAGGAAGCGGCCGAACGGGCAGCGCGTCTGGTCTTGGAGAACGGTCCCGGCGAGTGAAAACAAGACGCGGCGGCCGGAGCCGCCGCGTCACGTCCTGGGCAGGAATTGAACCTGCGACCTCCTGCTCCGCAGGCAGGCGCTCTATCCCCTGAGCTACCAGGACACGGCTGGTAATCTAACACGCGGCCGGCGGCCCGTCAAGCCGGACGAGGGCGAACCGGGGCGCGTCGAGAAGCGTCTGAGACAAGAGAGAAGCGGGCAGTGAATCGGCGAGTTGCCGTGCTGGTGCTGGTTCTGGGAGCGGCGGTCGCGCGCGCCGAGACGGCGGGCGCGACGGTCAACGCCTACTATCCCCTGGCCGGCGGCATGCGGCTGCAATATCTGACGCGCAGCAGCTTGGACAACCGGGCCACGCTGACCTGGTCGGTGACCCACCAACGCACCACCGCCGGGCCGGAGGCGGCCGAGGTGGTCTGGGTCAAGAGCCTGGCCTCCCGCTGGCGGCGGGGCCAGCCGGTGCAGCGCGAGGAGCACTACCTGCGCGAGGAGCGTGGCGTCTTCACCCCGGCCGAGGACGATGCCGAATCCTACGGCCCGCGCTACCTGCTCCCGCCGGAAGACGACCTGGTCGCCGACGCGGTCTGGGTCTACGCCGGGCTGCGCGCCATCCCGTTCGCCTTCCATCTTCTCGGCCTGGTCCGCAACAACGATCTCCCGGTGCCCACCTCGGGGCGGTACCACGTGCTGGACGTCGCCCCGCTGGCCACGCCGGCGGCGGAGTTCGAGGCGGCTTGTCAGGTGACCGGCATCGAGCGCTTGACCATCCCCGTGCTCAAGCCGGAGCCCGAGGACGTGCTGCTGCGCTGCCGGCGGTTCTACGTCAAAGGCCTGGGCCTGGTCCGCGAGGACCTCGAGTTCTTGGACATGCCGCGCCTCGGCGCGCTGACCACCGAGCTGACCGGTTGGGAAAACGCCACGCCCGAGGGCGTCCGGCCGGCGGCGCGGGTGGCCAAGAGTACGGAGGGCTCGTGATGCGGCGCGGCTGGGTGCTGAGTTGGGTGCTGCTGACCGCCGTCCTGGCTCCGGCGGCCGAGGTCGAGCGCGGCTTGGAGCTGTTCCGCGCCGGCCGGTTCGCCGAGGCGGAGGCGGTTTTTGGCGCCGCCTGGCAGGGCACTGGCGAGCTGCCGGCGCTGTTCTGGCGCGGGCGCGCCCGCGCGGCTCAGGAGCGCTGGGCCGAGGCCGCCGCCGACTACCGCGCCGTGCTGGAGCGCAAGCCCGAGTCGGTCCCTAGCCGGCTCGCCCTGGCCGCGGCGCTGGAGAAGCTGAGCCGCCTGCCCGAAGCCGTCTGCGAGTACTGCGCGGTGCTCGACCTGGAGCCGGGCAACGAAGAGGCGGCGGAGGCCACGCGGCGGCTGGCCGCCGCTCCGGCCAGGCCGACGGCGCCGCAGGCGCCGCCGCTGACCGCGGCGCTGCCGCCGCCGGTGGCCGACCAGACCGCCGGGCCACGGCTCGGGCCGCACCTGGCGGTGCTCGCCGACGGGCTGCCCAGCGGGTTTGGCGGTCTGCTGACCGACGGCCGGCTGGACGCCGACGGCGGCCAGCTCCTGGACTACACCTTCGGCTCGGCGCCGACCGAGTGGGAACCGACCTGCGGCGTGTGGCGGGTCTCCAGCCGGTTCGCCTGCGACCCGAGCTGGAGCTTCTTCGGCGGCTACAGCCGCGGGTTGGCGGCGATCTGGAACAAGCGTGAGTTCGTCGGTGACATCGTCGTCGAGGCCTACGTCTCGTTCAAGCACGGGCTGCCTTGGAACTCGCAGACCTGGGGCTACCGGCCGGCCGACCTGTGCGTTACGCTGTGCGGCCAGGGCGACGATCCGGCCAGCGGGTACAGTTTCATCTATGCCGGCGATGAGGGCAGCCGGACGATGATCCGGCGCGGCGACCGGGTGCTGGCCGAGACCTCGGACCCGCGGTTCCTGTCGCCGTCCTACAACGACGTGAGGCCGGCGACCGAGGAGTTCCACCGCCGCTGGTGGCAGCTCGTGGCGAGCAAGTCGGGTGACAAGCTGACCTTCTACGTCGACGGCCGCCAGGCCTTGGAGGTGACCGACCCGGATCCGCTGGACGGCGGGCGGATCGCGCTCTGGACGGTCCACAACGGGATGATGGTGGCCCGCGTGCGAGTGGCCTACCAGACCGAGCGGGTGCGGCGCCAGCCGGCGGTGGTGGTGGCCGAGCCGGTGCCGCTGCCGGCCCAGGTCGACCGCCTCGCCGCGCGCTGAGCGGAGGGAGCCGTGCTGGCGATCCTGGCCGTGCTGGTGACGGCCGCCGAGTGCCCGGCGGACATCGGTCCCTGCGTCGGCTGGCAGTCGTCGCTGGCGCTCCCGCCTGACGCCGTTGCCCTCGACGGCAGCCGGCTCTACGACTACACCTTCGGCTCCGCGCCCACCGACTGGGAGCCACGCGGCGGGACCTGGTCCATCACCAGCCGGTACGCCTGCGAGCCCGAGTGGAGTTTTTTCGGCGGTCATGGGCGGGGGCTGGCGTCGATCTGGAACAAGCGCGAGTTCCTCGGCGACATCGCCGTCGAGGCCTACGTCGCCTTCAAGCACGGTCTGCCCTGGGCGCCCGACAAATGGTTCTACGTGCCGACCGACCTGAACCTCAACCTGTGCAGCCGGCCGGGCGAGCTGGCCAGCGGGTACAGTTTCATCTACTCCGGCCGCAACGGCTCGACGACCATGATCCGGCGCGGCGAGCAGATCCTCGCGGCGACCACCGACCCGCGCTTCCTGGACCCCCAGTTCACCGACCACAACCCGCTCTTTCAACGGGATGAGGACGGGCGCCCGTTCGGTCAGTTCCACCGGCACTGGTGGCGGTTGGAGGCCAGACGGACGGGGCGCCGGCTGACCTTCCTGATCGACGGCCGGGTGGCCCTCCAGGCCGAGGACCCCGCTCCGCCGGAGGGCGGGCATGTGGCGATCTGGACGATGGGCAGTGGGCTGGTCATCGCCCGGGTGCGGATCGCCTACCAGGAAGAGACCCGCCGCGCGGAGCCGGCACTGACCGTGGATGAGCCGACGCCGTTGCTGCCCTGAGCGCAACGGCCAGGGACCAAAGAGACCAAAGGGACACGCAACGGACGTTGTGCGTGTCCCTTTGGTCCCTGTGGTCTCTTTGGTCCCTGGCCGTTGCGATCAGAGCTGCGTCGGTGGCGCCGGAGCCGGTTCCGGCGTCGGGCCGAGGGACTCGCCCGGCATCGGCGCGGCCGACGGCACGGCCGCCAGCGGTCCGCGGGCCGCTGCCAGCTCGCTGATCAGCCCGTCGAAATCCGGCTTGGTGCCGGGAATCTCGCGCCGCAGGCGGGCCTGCACGGCGCCCGACCTGGTCAGCGCGTCGCTCGCCGGCGGCAGCACCGCCTGAGCCCGCTCGAGCGCGGCCAGGGCGACGTCGACGTCCTCGGCGACCAGGGCGTGTTGCTGCTCCTCGAGATGAGCGCGGCCCTGGATCAGCGCCCTGCGGGCGGTCTCCAGCAGCTTCTGACCCTCGTCCGCGATGCTCTCCAGCGGCGGCAGCTTGGCCAGGTCCTCTTCCTCGTAGCCGGGCGCCGCGGCCACCGGCGCGGCGGCAGCCGGCGCGGTGGGCGCCTGAGCCGGCGCGGCGGCCTCCGGCGGCGACTCATCGCCGGGCGCGGCCGCCTTGCGCGCGCAGCCGGCCAGCAACGAAGTCAGGGTCAGCAGCGCCAACAGGTATCGCGCGTTCCGCATCGCGTCTTCCCCTCGTTCAGTCGGCCGCCCGAATCGCTTCGGCCGGCCGGGTCTCGTCCTCGGCCGGGAGCCGGTGCGAGTAGGCCCGCGACACACCCGGCTCCGGCATGGTGATGCCGTACAGTATGTCCGCCACCCGAGTGGTCTCCGGGTTGTGGGTGATCACGATGAACTGGCTGTTGGCCGAGAACTCCCGCAGCAGCTCACGGTAGTTCCGGATGTTGGCCTCGTCCAGCGGCGCGTCCAACTCGTCCAACAGGCAGAATGGCGATGGTTTGACGCGGAACATGGCCAACAGCAAGGTCACCGTGGTCATCGCCCGCTCGCCGCCGGAGAGCAGCATGATGCTCTGCTTCCGCTTCCCCGGCAGCCGCACCGAGACCTCGATGCCGCTTTCCAACGGCGTGTCCGGCGTCGTCCACGACAGCGATGCCGCGCCCTCGGAGCCGAACACGCGGGTGAACAGCTTGCCGAACTCCAGGTTGACGCGGTCGAAGGCGTTGACCAGCCGGCCCTCGGTCACGCCGTCGATCTCGGCGATCACCTGGAGCAGGTCCTCCCGCGCCTCCTCGAGATCCTGGCGCTGCCGGTCGTAGAAGCGCAGCCGCTCGGTGATCCGCTCGTACTCCTCGATGGCGCCGGTATTGACCTCCCCCATCTCGTCCATCTCGGCGCGCAGGGCGCACAGCTCCTCCACCGCCTGCTGCCGGTTCGGGACCTCGTCCGCCTGCCTGGCGGCCTGCTCGAGGTCCAGCCCGCGGTGGTCTTCGGCCAGGGTTTGGCGCAGGTGCTCCAGCTCGGCGTCGACCTGAATCGAGCGCAGCTCGGCGCGGTGGAGGGACTGCTCCGAATCGGTCAGGTCCTGCCGCGCGGCGCGCTCGCCGGCCACCGCCTCTTCCAGTTGTCGGGCCGCGTCGCGGCGCATCGCGGCCAGCGCCTCCAGCGCCTGGCCCTGTTCCGCCTGCGCGCCGCGCCGCTCGGCGATGTCCACGTCCAGATCGCGGATGTCGCGGTTCGCCTCGGCGATCTCCCGCTCCCAGATGGCCAGCGAGTCGCGCAGCCGGCGCTGCTCGGCCGCGGCCGATTCCGCCGCCTGGGCCTGCATCCGATCGGTCTCGATCAGGCTGTTCCGCCGGCCGTCCAGCCGTGCCCGCCGCTCGCGCACGTCGCTCAGCGCCTCGGTCTCCCCGCTCCGCTGCGACCGCGCCCGCACCAGCGATTCCTCGGCCCCGGCCAGGGCCGCTTCGAGCTCTTGACGCCTCTGCCCGGCGGCCACCAGCGCGGCCTCGACGGCGGTCAGGCGCGACGCGGCCTCGGCCTCCTCGGCCGCCAGCTCGGCCAGTGATTCGCCGGTCCGCAGCGCCTCGGCCTCGGCCCGCGACAGCGCCGCCTGGGCTTCAAGCCGCGCCCGCTCGGCGTTGGCCAACTCCTGTCTGAGAGTCTCCAGCGCCCGCTCGCCGCCAGTCGCGGCCTCGCGCAGCCGGGCGCGCTCGGCCTGAAGCTCGGCCAGCTCGGCCCGCAGCGCGGCCAAATCGTCGGTCACCTGGGCGACGCGAGCGGCCAGGTGATCCAGCTCCCGGCGGCGGGCCAGCAGGCCCACCTCGCGTTGCTCGACGCTGCCGCCGCTGACCGCGCCCGAGGGCCGGATGAGATCCCCGTCCAGGGTGGCGATGGTGCAGTCGTCCCAGCCGCGCCGGCGGAGCGCGATTCCGGCGTCGAGCCGCTCGACCACCACCACCCGCGCCAGGAGATGTCGTCGCACCGGCTCCAGCTCGGGCGCCATGCCCACCAGCTCCAGCCCGTGGCCGACCACCCCGGGCAGGCCCTCTGGCGACTCGGCACCGCGCGGCCGGGGCGGGTCGCCGAGCAGATCGAGGGGCAGGAAGGTGGCCCGGCCGGCGCGCTCCTGCTTGAGGTACTCGACCGCCGCCTGCGCCTCCTCGGCGGTTTCGCAAACCAAGTCCTGAAGCCGGGAGCCCAGCGCCGCCTCGATGGCCGTCTCGCACCCGGCGGTGACGCTCAACAGATCGGCCACCGCTCGGTAGTCGGCCCGCAGCCGGCCGCGGTCCCGGGCTTCGAGCACTGCCTTGACGCCGCGATGGTACCCCTCGTGCCGCGCCTCGGCTTCCTGCAGCACGCGCTGCCGCGCCTGCTTCTCGGCCAGGTCGGCCTGGGTCTCGGTCAACCGGTCGGTCACCCGCCCCAGCCCGCGGTCCAGCTCGCCCGTCGACTCGGCCACCCGCCGCGCCTCGGCCAGGCCGGCGGCCAACTGCTGCTGAGCCAGCGTCACGCGGTCTTCGAGCCCGATCAGCTCGTCCCTCGCGGCGCTCCGCGCCTGGTCGGTGGCGCCGCTCCGCTCGGCCAGCCGCTGCCGCCGCTCGCCGGCTGCCGCGCCGGCCCGCAGCGCCGCCTGGCGCTCGGCCTCGCCGGCGCGCAGGTTGGCCGTGACCTCGGCCAGCTCGCGCCGCCGGCGGTCGGCCTCGGTTTCGGCCGCGCGCTCGCGCTCCAGCTTCTCCCGCAGCGCCGCCTCCAGCCGCTGCAGCTCGGCCGCCACGGCCTCCAGCTCGGCGGTCACGGCGACCAGCTCCGCCTGCCGTGCGCCGGCCTCGTCCGCTGCCCGGCTGCTCTGCTCCGCGTGCCGCGCCAGGGCCCCCGAGGCCTCGTCGACCCGGGCGGTCAAATGGCGCAATCGCTCCTCGGCGACCTGCCGTTTGGCCAGCCGCTGGTCGATCTCCCGCTCGGCCTCGCCGGCCGCGCCGCGCGCGGCGGCCAACTCCTCGTCGAGCCGGTGGACGTCCAACCGGAGCCGCTGCGAGGCGGCCTCGGCCTGCGACAGGAGCGTCCGCGCCGAGGTCACCGCGTGGTGCAGCGCGGCGACCTCCTCATCGCTCTTCAGCCGCCGGCGGCGGACCAGCTCCCAGTCCTTGACCAACAGGCTGAGCCGCAGCCGGCTCGCCCGCTCGCGCAGCGTCAGATACCGCTGGGCCACCTCGCGCTGCTCGGCCAACGGGCCGAGTTGCATCTCCAAGCCGAGGGTCACGTCGCCCAGGCGGGTCAGGTTCTGGGCCACCGACTCCAGCCGCTGGACCGTCTCCTCCCGTCGCGAGCGGTAGCGCTCGATCCCCGCCACCTCTTCCAGCAAACGCCGCCGGTCTTGGGGATCGATGCTCAGGATGGCGTCGATCTCGCGCTGCGAGATGACCGTGAAGCTGTCGCGGCCGATGCCGGTGTCGAGGAACAGGTCGACCACGTCCTTGCGCCGGCAGCGGCGGTGGTTGATCAAATACTCGTTGTCCCCGTTGCGGTGCAGCCGCCGGGTGACGCTGATCTCGTTGAACTCGGCGGCCAGCGCGTGATCGCTGTTGTCCAGGGTGAGGGTCACCTCGGCGAAGCCCAGCGGTTTGCGGCTGGCCGACCCGGCGAAGATCACGTCGCCGCTCTGGGTGGCGCGGATGGCCGACAAACGGCGCTCGGCCAGCACCCACAGCAGGGCGTCGGCGCAGTTGGATTTGCCGCTGCCATTGGGGCCGATGATGGCCGTGATGCCCTGGTCGAAGGTCAGCTCGGTGGCGTCGGCGAAGGTCTTGAAACCGACCAACTCCAGGCTCTTCAGACGCATCGGCACCTCACGGCCGTCGTTATTTCAGCAACAGGTTCAGCCGATTCATGAGCTGCGCCCGGTCCAGCGGCTTGGTCAGGTACTCGGTCGCCCCGCGCCGGCGGGCCTCGTCGCGGTCCCAGGCCTGGTCGCGCCCGCTGATCACCACCACCGGGGTGGACTGGGTCCGGCGGAACCGGCGCAACTCGTCGAGCACCTGGAAGCCGTCCTTCTTGGGCATCACCACGTCCAGGAGAATGAGGTCCGGTTTGTGTTGCAGCGCCAGCCGCAGCCCTTCCTCGCCGTCCTTGGCGATCAGCACCTCGTGCTTCAAGGCCTTCAACAGCGAGTCGACTATCCTCAACTGAAACTCGTCATCATCGATCACCAGAATGCGCGCCATCCTCCGACCTCACCGGCATCGAGCGGATGCCGACGCGACGAGCGTCCCTCGATCAGGACTACTTGACCCTCTCGCCGGCGGCCTTAGCCGCCTCGCGGACCTCGGCATTCGGGTCGCGCATGGCGATTTCCAGCGCGTGCGCGGCCCGTTTGTCGCCCAGTTTGCCCAACGCCTCGATCACCTTCAGCCTGACCGTCGACTTCTCGTCGGCGGCGGCCAGGATGAGGGGGATGACCGCCTGCTTGTGCCCGATCTCGCCCAGCGCCTCGGCGCAGAAGCTGCGCACCGACCACTCGCCGTCGCGGAGCCCGCGCACCAGTGGCTCGACGGCGGCCGGATCGCCCAGGTCGAGCAGCGCCTGGGCGGCCTGGAGCCGGACCATGGCGTTGGTGTCGTCGAGCATCTCGCTGAGCGCCTGGACCGCCACTGGCCCGCCCAGATCGCGGAGGGCGTTGATGGCCACCGAGCGGATGTCGCGGTGCTTTTCCTTGAGCAGCGGCAGCAGCGCTCTGACGGCCCGCTGCACGTCCACCTGGCCGACCTTGCCGAGGGCCTCCGCGGCGTAGTGCCGGACGCGCGGATCGTCGTCCTCGAGCGCCTTGGTCAACGGCTCGAAGGCGGCCGGGTCGCCCAGCCGGCCCAGCGCGTCGGCGGCGTGGAGCCGGCCATGCGCGCTGTCGTGCGAGAGGATCTTGATCAGCTCCGAGGTCGAGGCGTTGCCGATCTTCACCAGCGCCTGAACCGCCGTATCGCGCAGATCGCCGCTGGTGCTGGTCAGACAGCCGACCAGCTTGGGGATGGCTTCGGCATCGCCGATCTCGCCCAGCGCCTCGGCCGAGTACCGGCAGATCTCGACGTTTTCGTCGTCGAGCATGTCGATCAGCCGCGCCGTGGCGCCGCTGGCCTTGATCTTGCCCAGCGCCCGGGCGGATTCCTTGCGGACCTCGGCATTCTCGTCGCCGAGGCTCTCGACCAGCGCCTCCAGCGCCGTATCGCTGGCGATCAGGCCCAGCGTCTCGGCGGCGCGGCGGCGCATTTTGGGGTCTTTGTCCAGCAGCCGCTCGACCAGCAGCGGGACCGCCTTGGGGCCCATCGCCGCCAGGGCGTCGACGCCGGTCCGCTGCACGTTGACGCTGGGGTCGGAAAGCGTCTCGACCAGTGGCGCCAATGCCGCCGCGGCGTTGATGGTGCCGAGCGCTCGGGCGGCGCCCATGCGCACCTGGTAAGAACCGTCCTTGAGCGCGTGGATGAGGTCGTCGAGGATCGCCTCGCCGCGCGCCACCAACGCCTCGTGAGCGCGGTCGAGCTCGTCCTCGCCGCGCGACCGGAGCATCTCAATCAGATCCTCGATGCCCGGAGGGTCCGGGGAACCTGCCATGTGCTATTCCTTCGCCTGATCGATTTGAAGCGGGACAATCGCCTCGCGCAGCCGCACGCAGGCGGCCTCGAGCTGTTCTTGGGTCTGCGGCTGACTGAGCAGCAACGCCGCCTGCACCGCCGCCTGGGCTGACTGTGCTTGCTGCACGCCGGGCGCCAGGGCGGACAGGTTGCCGCCGGCCACCGTGCTGCTCAACGAGCGCAGCGACCGATCGACGTTCTCCAGGTGCTCGAGCGCCTCGCCATAATTCCGGTTGCGCACCTTGCGGTAGACCCATTCGGCCTGCTGCTGGGCGTCGTCGGCCAGGGTCCGAGCCAATTGGCCGAAGCGGTCGGCCGACATGAGCACCTGCTGATTGGCCTGATTCAGGTCCATCTGCAGCGCCCGGACGCGATCCGTGCCGACGGTCATGTACAGGATCAACCCCAGGACCATCAGCACCAGGAGCACCGTCACCCCGACCAGGACGGGGTTGCCGCCGGCCGGGAGATTTTCCGCCGGCTCCGGCCGCGGGGGCGGCGGGGTATAGCCGCGCAGCGCGTCGAGTTCGGCCAGACCGTCGAGAATGCGCTGCCGGAACTTGGGGCCGATGCCGCCGTACGACTCGATCTCGGCGGCGGTCATCCCCCGGAAGTGTTCCAACGGCAGCTCGTCGAAACCGTACGTCAGACTTTCGAGTTCCTGAATCCTCACCTCCGAGGACACCTTCGGGTCGTCTGCCAAGGCCCACCTCCTCGCGGATCGGCCGGTTCGGCGGCGTTATGGAACGGCGCCAGTATAGCACACCGTCGGGCGCGGTGCAACCGCCGCAACAAGCCTTGGCACGGCGATTCCGGGCCACCGCTCAGGCGGTCAGCGCCGCCTCGCGAGCGGTCCCGGAGCGCTGGGAGAGGACCAGCATCAGGGCGATGGCGGCGATCACCACCACCCCGTAGGCGGCCGACCGGGCGAAGTAGCTGTGCCGCATCTGGTTCCACATCTCGATGGCCAAGGGGCGGTTGGCCGGCGTGTACAGGACCCACGAGGCGACGAACTCGCCGATGGCCGCGATCATCGCCAGCGTGCCGCCGGCGACCAGCCCAGGCCGGGCCAGCGGCAGCACGGTCCCGGCCAGCACCCGCCAGGGCGGCGAACCCAGCGAGGCGGCCGCCTCCTCCAGACTGGCGTCGACTTGAGCCAGCGACGCCTGGACCGCCCTCAGCGTCAGCGGCAGATTGCGCACGAAGTAGGCGATCGGCAGGATCGCCCAGGTGCTGATCAACACCGTCCGCCCCAAGTACCATTGCCGGACCGAAAACCACTCGGCCAGACCGAGGGCGATGACCGTGCCGGGGATGGCGTAGGGCAGCATCGCCGCCGCCTCCATCAGGCCGCGGCCACGGAAGCGGAAGCGGGTGAACAGATACCCGGCCAGCAGCGCGAAGAGCAGGTTGGCGCTGGTCGCGGTCACCGCCATCTCGACGCTGTTGACGATGGGCGTGCGCCCGCCCGGGGTGGTGAACAGGTGCCGGTAGGCGTCCAGGTTGTACCGCGGCGGCAGGATCTGGGTGGTCCACCGGGCGTCGTCGGCCAGACTCATGAGCACCAGCATGGCGTGGGGCAGGAGGAGGATCAGCACGGCCGTGACCCCGAACGCGGCCAGCGCCAGCCGTGGCCAGCCGCGGCCGACCACCCGCCGCTCGGCCCCGGCGCCCTTGCCGCCGCCGATGTACTCGCCGCGCGACTCGGCGAACCGGAGCAGTGCCAGGAAGGCGATGCAGACCGCCGCCAGGACCACCGTCTCGGCGCTCATCAACAGCCAGTCCTCGTTCCGGCGGGACTCCAGAAGCTGGATGGTGAGCACCCTGACATCGAACATCAACGGCGCGGTGAAGCTGGCCATGGCCATCATGAACACCAGCAACGCCGCGCCGACCAGGGCCGGGGTGAGCAGCGGCAGAGTGACCGTCGCGAAGCGCCGCGCGCGGCCGGCGCCGAGCATCGCCGCGGCTTCGAGCTGCGAGCCGTCGAGCCGGGCCAGCCCGGCGGTGGTGAAGGCGTAGAAGAAGACATACATGCTGTAGGCGTGGACCACCAACACCGCCGTCACGCCGTCGAACCGCCAGGGGGCGTGGTCCAGGCCGAAGGCCAGCTTGGCCAGCCTGGTGACCACGCCGCTCTCGGCGTAGAGGAAGTAGAAGGCCACCACGCCGACTAGCGGCGGGAGGAGCACGGGCACCGTGGCCAGGGCGGCGAAGACTCGCCGGCCGGGGAACTCGTAGCCCTGGAAGATGAACGCCAGGGGCACGCCGAGCAGCGCCGACAGAGCGACCGAGCCGAGGGCGATCAGCACCGAGTTGCGCAGCGCCTGCCACTCGACATTCGGCGGCTCGCGCAGGCCGGGCGGCCCGAGCAGGAACCGCCGGTAGCCGTCCAGCGTGGGCCCGTCCGGGCCGACCAGGCTGCCCTTGACCAGGGCCAGACCGGGACCGACCACGAGCCACAGCAGCACCGCCGCCACGACCAGCACCAATGCCCTGGACCAGCCCTGCCGAGGCGACTTCATGCCTACTTGCCGGTCCGCACGGCGCGGCTCCAGTGATCCATCCAGCCCGGCCCCTTGGCCTCCACCGCGGCCCAATCGATGGGCATCGCCACGACGTTGGTGGGCATCCGCTCGGGGAGCTGTCCGGGCTCGATGTCCCCGCGCAGCGGCATGCAGTCGAACTGCTCGGCGGCCCAGATCATCTGCTCGGGGGCGGTGACGTACTCATAGAAGACCTTGGCCGCCTCGGGCTGGTGGCCGCCCTTGACCAGGGCGATGGCGTCGAGGATGACCGGACAGCCGGCGGCCGGGATGACGTAGCCCAGAGGGTACTGGTTGACCCGCTTCTGGATGGCCACGTCGCGCAGGACCCAGACGGTCACCACGCCTTCCTGGGTGGCGAGCTGGCGGTAGAGCAGGGCCGGGTTGGCCGGATAGGCTTTGGTCTGGGCATCCAGCTTGCGCAGCCAGTCGAAGCCGGCCGACTCGCTGGGCTGACGCAGGATCATGGCCGCGAAGAAGGTGCGCATGGTCCCGCTCTCGAGCGGGTTGCGGATCACGATCTTGTCCTTCCAGGCCGGCGTGAGCAGCGTGTCCCAGTTCTGCGGCGCCGTCTCGGCCGTCAGCGCCTCGGCGTTGTAGACGATCACGATGGGCGTGCGGTACTGGCCGTACCAGAGGTCGCTCGGGTCGTGCTCGTCCGGCTTCACCTGCGCCGACCAGGTCGGCTGGTAGGCGGCCAGCAGTCCGTCCTTCGCGCCTTTCTGAAACATCGTGTGCGGCGCGCCCCACCAGATGTCGGCATAGGGATTGGCCCGTTCGGCGCGGAGCCGGTCGAGGACTTCCTGCGAGCCCATGTCAAGCCATTCCAGGTCGATCTCGGGGTGCGCGGACTCGAAGCGCTGCTCGAACGGCTCGAGCATCTCGCGGCCGTGGGGTGAGTAGACCACCACCTTCCGTCTGGCCGTCGGCGCCGGCCCGCCCTCGACGGACGCCGGCGGTCGGGCACAGCCGGCCAGGACGGCGCAAGACAGGAGCAACGGCACGCGGATCGACACGGCTGACCTCCGGCCGGACCGTTGGCGATTGCCGGCCCGGCTCCTTCGATTGTGGGGCCTCGCACCAGAAACGAAAACACCCCGCGCGGCGCGCGGGGTGTTGGTCGGACGGTTCGGCACCGGAGCCTACTGCGTCGGATCCCACATGTACTTCTCGCTCTTCTGCAGCCACTTGACGTGGCCGTCGGCGAAGACCCAGTTCGAGCCGTCGTTGTGGCGCTTGTCGATGCTCCCGATGCCGTCGGCCGCCCAGGCGTCGGTCTCGGTGGCATAGGCGCTGACCTCGATGTCGTTGGACTCGCAGATCAGGATCAGCATGCTGGCGCTCTTGATGTCGCCGAGCATCCGGGCGGTGTTGCCGCCGTTCATCACCGCGCCGGCGCCGCCGCCGTTGGCGTTGGCCGAGTACGAATAGAGCAGCGGGTTCTCGACCCACGACCAGGCCGGCCGCCGGTAGGTGTAGCTGGCCGGGATGTCGCTCGGACACTTGAGTAGCTGGTAGTTCTTCATGTACGGCTGGATCAGGTCGTCCCACCACAGCAGATCGTTGCTGCCTGGCGACTCGTAGACGTAGTTGGCCGGCAGCCGCTCGTCGTAGTCCTGAGCGTACTGCAGAATGCCCAGACCAATCTGCTTGAAGTTCGACTGGCAGCTCGACTGCCGGGCCTTCTCCCGTGCCTTGGCGAACACCGGGAACAGAATCGCCGCCAGAATCGCGATGATGGCGATCACTACCAGCAGTTCGATCAGCGTGAACGCTTGTCGTTCACGCGGCGTGGACGCGCGTCGCTTCATCTTCATCCTCCTCGTCGCGCCGGGGCGCGTGGTCGTACCTCGGCTGGCATTCTACTGGAATCCCTCCGGTCGGGCGACCGTCTGGTTGAGACGGAGTTAAACGGGCAGGTCCCGCGGCCCGCCGTCCACGGCCGCCGCGTCGACCGCGCCGGAAGCGATCAACTCCCCCAGGGTGGCGAAGCCGCCGAGCCCTTCGCCGCTGACCTGCTCGACCACCGCGCGGACCACGCGAAACGCGTGATCGTAGTCGTCGGCGATGCCGTGGGTGTGCATCAGGACCACCGCCAGGTCGCTAACCTCGGCGATTCGCGCGAGGTCCGCGCGGGCCAGCGCCAGGAACTCGTCGGACCGCTGACCCGAGCCGCGCCAGGTGTACTCGTTGAGGATGGGGCACTGGACCACGCCGCTGTACCAGCGAAACGGCTGCGGCGGCACCTCGGGCTGCCAGCAGGACTCGATCTGCCCGCTGCGGTGCTCCAGATGCTCGTACCCGGTGGCGCTCAAATAGACGCACGACTCGTACCCGATCCCGACCTGGTGCAAGGCTTCGTACAGCGCCGTGGAGCGCGCGCCGCAGGGGGCACGGAAGGCGGTCGGGCGGAGCCCCAACCGTTGGTCGAAGACCTCCAGGCCCTGTTCGATCCGGGCCCGCAGCCGGTCGACCGTATAGCGCGGCAGGAGCTCGTCGCGGCGCGCCTCGAAATCGGTCACGAAGTCGGGCTTGACGTTGGTTGCCGGCCAGGCCGGCGGGCCGAACTCGTAGCAGTCGGAGTGGGTCAGGCCGTGGAGCTGAAGGTCGTGGCCCGCGTCGCGGCCGGCGGCGAAGGCGGTCGCCCACGCCTCGGACATCGGCCGATCCCCGGCCCGCGGCACGACGAACCAGGTGCCCCGAACGCCCAACTCCTCGAACCAGGCGCAGGTGCGGCGGAACGAGTCGATCATCGCCTCGGCGCCGGAGCCGGCGTCGTCGATGCTGAACACGAACTGGGTCATGGCCTCACGTCCTTCGGTTCGGTTTGCGGTAGCCTTCGGGCAGCCCGCTCAGGTCGACGCTGGCCGGCGGGTCCTGGAACAGCAGCCCCTCGTCGGCATCGCGCCATTCCGGCGGGGGCGGGTAGTCGCGCCAGCCGTCTCCGTCGATAGCCTGGTCCACCCCTTCGGCGCGCAGGTAGGCGATCAGCCGCTCGCGCATCGCGGCGGCGGCGGCGCGGCCCATGGGGTTGTAGGCCAGGTTGTGCAGCTCGCCGGGATCGCGGCGTCGGTCGAACAGGAACTCGCGCCGGTCCGGGACCGAATAGAAAAACTTGTACTCGCCGGTGACGGCGGCGTAGGTGGCCAGGCCCTGGTGCTGGTGCTGGCCGTAGACCACCTCGCGACCGCCCTCGCCGGCGGCGATGCGGCGGAGGTCCAGGCCCGGCAGACCGTCGGCCGGTGGCGGGCAGCCGGCCGCTGCGCAGACGGTCGGGGCGATATCCAGCAGGCTGGTCACCTCGTCACAGCGCGTCCCGGCCGGAAGTTGGCCGGGCCAGCGCGCCAGGAGTGGGACCCGCGCGGCGGTGTCGAGGAAGCTGCGCTTGCCGAAGCAGTCGTAGTCGCCTAGGTGCTCGCCGTGATCGCTGCTGAACAGGACCAGCGTGTCGTCCAACTCGCCACTTTGCGCGAGGTAGTCGAGAATCCGCCCGAGCTGGTGGTCGATGAACGAGATGCAGCCGTAGTAGGCGGCGCGGAGGCAGCGGAGCAAGTTGTCGTCGATCCCGTGGTCCCGCCACTTGTACCGGTTCTGGTGCCGATTCTGCCAGGTCCACAGCGCCCGGTAGCCGTCCGGCCGTTTGGGCAGAGGCATCTCCGCGGCGCGGTAGAGCTTGTTCCACGGGGTGGGATTCTCGAACGGCGGGTGCGGCTTGATGAAGCTGGCCCAGAGGAAGAACGGCCGCGAGCGGTCGCGCGCGGAGAGGAACTCGAGGCTCCGATCGGCGACGAAGGTGGTGTGGTGCAAACTCGCGGGGAGCTGCGACGGCTGCGGCACGTAGTACATCTCCGAGCGCACGCCGTGCGGGTCGAAGACGTGGTCGTAGCCGGCGGCGCGAAGGTGTCGGACGAATTCGTCCTGCTCGCCGGCGCCCTCCTCGCTGATCACCCGCGACTCGAACCCCCACAGGTAGTCCTGCCGCGGGGTGAAGTGCATCTTGCCGATCCCGTGGCTTTGGTACCCGGTCGCGGCCAGCGATTCCATGAAGCTGGGGAGGTGTTGCGCCATGGGCATGTTGTCGTCGCAGCCGGTGCGGTGCGGCGGCTGGCCGGTGACCAGGCTGCAGCGGGCCGAGACGCACACCGGGGAGGGGGTGTAGCAGCTCGTGAAGGCGGTGCCCTCGGCCGCCAGTCGATCCAGGGACGGGGTCCGGATGAGCGGGTTGCCCAGCGCGCCGATGGTGTCGTGGCGCTGCTGATCGGTGAACACGAACAAGATGTTGGGCCGCCGCATGACCGCCTCCCGGGGCGCCGGGTTCGACGCGGGCGGCCGACTCCCTGCCGGCAGGAGGGTAGCGCCGCCGGCCGGCCAACCACACGCCGACCGTGGGGCGAGGAGAGCCCTTGATTCGCTTCAGCGTCTCGGCCGACGACATCAACCGCTTCCTGGCCTCCCTGCCCGAGGCCGAGGTGCGCTACCGCCAGGGCACCTTCCAGATCACCCGGCAGGTGGCGGCGATGCGCATCACCGCCGCCGGCCACCTCGACCTGCGCGACGGCCGGGCGCGGGTGGCCCTGCCGTTTGCCGAGATGCGCACCGAGCGAACCGGGGCGCTGCTCGGCCGGCTGACCTCGATGCTCTGGCCGCGCTGGCTGGAGCCGTGGCTGGAGCGGACCATCGCCGACAAGCTGACCGCCGAGGGACTGCCCTGGGACCTGGTCTGGGTCGATACCATCGACGACCGGGAGCTGGGCCGGATCGGGACCATCAACTTCTCGCCGCACACGCTCAACGAGTGGCTGCGGCGGAAGGTCTCCCTGGACGGCCTGGCGCCGCGGCTGGTGAGCGTCGATCTGCAGCGCGACCAGATCGTCTTCGGGATCGAGCTGATCGAGCTGGGCGGGCCGGCGGGAGAGCGTCGTGAGTGAGAGCAGCCGGCTGTTCATCCACCCCGAGACGGCCGAGCTGCTGCTCCGCCGGGTCTTGGCCGGCCGGCCCGAGCTGGCGGCGACCCTGTCCGACGACGGGCTGCGCCTCGAGCTTGACGGTCTGGTCATTACCGTGCATCAGGCGACTCTGACCGCCGCCGGGATCGATCTCCGGCTGCGCTTCGACAACCGGCCCGGCGCGCCGGGCGAGGTGGGAGACCAACCGTGACGTCGCGCGAGCGGATGACCGCGATCCTGGCCGGCGAGGCGCCCGACCAAGTGGCCTTGTACGAGCACTTCTGGGGCGAGACGATCCGCGACCGGTGGGTCAAGGAAGGCTACCCCGAGGGCAAGTCGCCCGGCGAGGTGTTCGACTACGACCTGCTCCCCCTCGGCTGGAGCGTCGACCCGACCCCGTTCCGGGGTGTCAACGAGGTGCTCGAGGAGACCGACCGCCACACCCTCACCAAGAGCGGCCGCGGCGCCACGCTGCGGCACTGGAAGGGCAAGTCCGGCACGCCCGAGCACATCGCCTTCGAGTGCACCACGCCCGAGGTCTGGAAGCGCTACCGCGAGCCGCTGCTCGACCTGGATCTGGAGCGTATCGACCGCGAGGGGCTGCCGGTCCGTCAGGAGCAGTACCGCCAGGGCGACAAGTACCTGGTCCACGGCAACGCGTTCGTGTTCGAGCTCCTTCGCGGCATCCTCGGCGACGTGTGCATGTTGGAGAGCTTCCTGCTCGACCCCGAGTGGATCCACGACTTCTGCCGCGTCTACACCGACTTCTTCAAGGTCCACTACGACTGGATTTTCACCCATATCGGCCTGCCCGACGGGATGTTCATCTACGAGGACCTCGGCTTCAAGAACGGTCCGTTCTGCGCGCCGGCGACGTACGGCGCGCTGATTCAGCCCTACCACGCCGAGCTGGTCGACTTCTTCCACAGCTACGGCCTGCCGGTGATCCTCCACAGTTGCGGCGACGTGCGGCAGTTGTTCGACCGCATCCTGGCCACCGGCTGGGACTGCCTGCAGCCGATGGAGGCCAAGGCCGGCAACAACGTTGTCGAGTTTGCCGACATCTCGATCCGCAGCGGGCGACGGATCGGGTTCATGGGCAACATCGACGTGACCGTGCTGAACACCGGCGACAAGGACCGCATCCGGACCGAAGTGATGACCAAGATGCAGGCCCTTCAGCAGCGCGGGGTGGGGTACTGCTTCCACTCCGACCACTCCGTCCCGCCGGACGTCAGCTACGACAGCTACTGCTATGCCGTCTCCCTGGTCCGCGAGCACGGCGCCTATTAATTAGGGACGCCACCCTATTTCTCAGGTGGTTGAGAAATAGGGTGGCGTCCCTAATTTACTACATCTCTTCTCCGTCAATCCTGGCCGGATAGTTGCAGACCAGGCAACCTGGAGCAGGCCGGATCGGCTCCACCCCGCGCAGCTCGCGTATGGAGGAGACAGGTCGTGTCGGATAGCACTTCCAGCCCGCAGAACGCGTCCTCGGATTGGCACGAATACCAGCGCTGGCTGGTGCTGATTGGGGCGTTGATGGTGCAGTTGGTCCTCGGCACGGTGTACGGTTTCAGCGCGTTGATCAAGCCGATCCAGGCGCAGTTCCCCGACTGGTCCAACAAGCAGGTCCAGTTGGCCTTCACCCTGGCGCTGCTGACCTTCGCCATCGTCATGGTGCCGGCCGGCCGGCTGCAGGACCGAAAGGGGCCGAGGACGCCGGCCCTGATGGGTGCCGCGGCGCTGCTGATCGGCTCCCTGCTGGCCTCGTTCGTGCACAGTTCGTCGCAAGTCTGGCTGTGGTGGCTGTCGTATGGGATGGTATTCGGCGCGGGCATCGGGCTGGCCTATGTCTGTCCCATCGCCGCCCTGTCGAAGTGGTTCCCCGACATCAAGGGCCTGATCACCGGCGTGGCCGTGGCCGGGTTCGGCGGCGGCGCGGCGATCTTCATTCCGTCGGTCTCGAAGTTCCTCAGTCCCGACGCGGGCGGGCACTCGCTGTCCGAGTTTTTCACCACCCACGCGATGGTCTGCGGCCTGATCGTCGCCGTGGGCGCGCTGTTGCTGAGCAACCCGCCGGAAGGCTGGACCCCGCCGTCCGCGCAGCCGGCGGCGGACAAGCCCAAGGCGGCCAAGCCGAAGCTCGCTGCCGCCGACGTGGCCTGGCAGGACATGGTCAAGACCCCGCGCTTCTGGCTGCTCTGGGCGATGTTCGTGGGCAGCGCCATGGCCGGGCTGATGACCATCGGGATCGTCAAGGCCGCGGTCAAGGACGTGACCATCATCAGCGAGGCGCAGGCCGCCACCGCGGCCAGTGTGCTGTCCATCTGCAACGCCCTGGGGCGCATCTTCTGGGGCGGCATCAGCGACCGCATCGGGCGCGATCGGGCGATGCTGATCATGTTCGGCCTCCAGGCGGTGGCGATGTTCACGGTGACCGCCGGGATGAACCTCGGCGCCGCCGCGGCGTGCCTCTGGATGGCGCTGATCGGGCTCAACTTCGGCGGCAACTTCGCGCTCTTCCCGTCCGCCACCGCCGATGCCTTCGGGACCAGGAACCTGGGCGTCAATTACGGCTGGGTGTTCACCGCCTACGGCGTCGGCGGCACCATCGGCCCGATGGTCGCCGCGTACTACAAGGACACCGTCAAGGACTACTCGCCAGCGTTCATGGTTGCCGGAGTGCTGGTCGCCCTGGCCACCCTCGGCGCGGCCTGCTACGGCAAGGTGGCGGCGAAGTCGGCCGAGCCGGCGGAATCCTGAGACCCGGTGTGCGGAGCCTCTGGTAGACTGTCGGCGCAGCCGACGGAGACCATCGTGACTCCACGCGAACGGATCCTGGCCAGTCTTGCCCGACGGCGGCCGGACCGGGTGCCGCTGACCGTCTGGGCCCGCCCGGAAGTGGGCCGCGCCTTGGGCGAGCGGTTCGGCTGCCCGCCCGGCGAGGTCTGGGGCAGGCTCGGGGTCGAGGGTTGGGGTGGGGTGGGCATCGGCTTCACCTTCCCCGACTGGCCGCCGGCCGAGACCACCCGCCTGGAAGGTGACTTCCCCTACGCCGGGCAGGACGTGGTGCTGGTCGGGCCGGACACCTTCCAGGATCGCTGGGGCGTCATCCGGCGGATTGGCGCCGACCGGCGCTACGTCGAGTGGGTCAGCGGTCCGCTGCAGGACGCCGTCGAGCCCCGAGAGGCATGGTTCCCCGGCGAGGACCGACTGGCCGATCCGGGCGACCTGCCGCAACGCGTGGCCGAGCAGAAGGCCCGCGACCTGTTCGTCACCGGCGGGTTGGGGATGCCGTTCAAGATGGTCTGGGAGCTGCGCGGGCTGTCACAGACGCTGATGGACTACGCCGGCAACCGGCCGTTTCTCGAGGCGATGTACGACCAGGTCTACGGCATCTCGACCGAGATCGCCCGCCGCTACGCCGCCGCCGGGGTGGACATGATCGGCCTGACCGGCGACATCTCGATGCAGGACCGGCTGCTGATGTCCCCGCGCTCGTGGCGGGAGGTCGACAAGCCGCGGCTCAAGTACCTGTGCGATGAGGCCCGGCGGATCAAGCCCGACCTGCACTTCTTCATCCACAGCGATGGCAACTACGAGGCCATCATCCCCGACCTGATCGAGTTGGGCTTCGACGTGCTCAACCCGATTCAGCCGGAGTGCATGAACCCCTACGCCCTGAAGCGGCGGTACGGCGACCGGGTAACGCTTCACGGGACGGGCAGCATCCAGCGCACGCTGCCGTTCGGCAGCGTCGCGGACTGCCGCCGCGAGGTCACCGACCGGCTCACCTGGTGCGGCTGGAACGGCGGCCTGGTGCTCATGCCGTCCAACGTGATTCAGGCCGACACGCCGTTGGACAACGTGATCGCCTGGTTCGAGACCGCCCGCGAGTTCGACTTGTCTCGGCTCCCCGACGAGCCGCCCGACTACGATCACGCCCCACCGCCGCTGTACGTCTGACCGGCCGCCAGGACTCCCGCCGGCCGCGGCCAACGGTTGCCCAACGGAGAAAGCCATGCCGCACCGAGCCTTGCTGATGCTCGCCCTGACCGTCGCGCCGCTGAGCGCCGAGATCGCGCTGGTGACTGGCGGCAAGGCGACCGCCGAGATCGTCCCCGCCGCCGGCAACAAGGTGGCGGCGATGGCGGCCGCGGAGCTGGCCGCCTTGGTCGAGCAGTCGACCGGCGCCAAGCTGGTGGTCGCCACCGCGCCGACCGCCGGCGTGGCGCACGTCTTCCTGGGCGACAGCGACGCCTCGGCCAAGGCGGGCGTGACGGCCAAGGGGCTCGACCCGGAGGGATTCCGGCTCAAGACTATCGGTCAGGACCTCCACATCGTGGGCGACGACCGCGGTGAGGATCCCGGCCGGATCAACCGCAGCCAGCCCACCCTGACCGGCACTCTGAGCGGGGTCTACGAGCTGCTCGAGCGGGTGGTCGGGGTGCGCTTCTACTGGCACGACGCGCTGGGCACCATCGTCCCCAAGCACGCGGACCTGAAGGTGCCCGACCTGGACGTCACCGAGGCGCCGCGCTGGCGGTACCGCGCGCTGCCCTACGCGCCGGAGAATCAGACCTATCAGATGTTCGGCCGCCGCCTGCGGCTGGGGCAGGCCTACACCATGTCCCACGGCCACAACTGGTACGGCATCCTGCCGGCCGAGAAGTATGGCGAGCAGCATCCCGAGTATTACGCGCTGGTCAACGGCGTGCGCCAGAACCGGTACTACTCCGGCCACCACGGCGGACAGGTCTGCACCACCAATCCCGAGGTGATCGACCTGTTCGCGGCCAAGTGCATCGAGTACTTCGACCAGCACCCGGACGTGGGCATGTACTCCATCTCGCCCAACGACGGCGGCGGTTTCTGTCAGTGTGAACCGTGCCGCGCGCTGGACGTCGAGGACTGGGGCGACGAGACCCCCGGCATTCCGGTGATGACCGACCGGATGCTGACCTTCTACAACGCCATCGCGACCAAGGTGGCGGCCAAGCATCCCACCAAGTACCTCGGCTGCTACGTCTACAGCTACTACAAGAAGCCGCCGGTGAAGGTTGCCCCGCACCCCAACCTGGCGCTGGTCTTCGCGGTCAACAGCGCCGGGACTCACGGGGCCAAGTGGGCGCGCGAGCAGGCCTGGATCCAGGCCTGGACCAAGCTCACCCGGAACTTCTACCAGTACGACATCTTCTGGCTGGACAACTGGAGCCTGGGCTGCCCGGCGCCGGTCACCCGGCACGGCGTCGAGAAGATGAAGTACCTGCTGTCGACCAGCATGAGCGGCGGCTACCTCTACGCGGCGCCCAGCTACGAGTCGCTCGGCGCGTTGCACTACCTGGTGGCCAAGCTGATGTGGGACCCGACGGTGGACGTGGCGGCGCTGGAGAAGCAGTACTACGGCGACCTGTACGGCGAGGCCGGGCCGGACGTCATTGCCTGGTACGAGCTGTTGGAGGGCCGCTTGCGCCAGGTCTGGCTGGAGGGCGCGACCAGCGACGATCCGGTGGTCCAGCGGCTGATCGCCGCGGGGAACGCGACGGTCAGCAACCCGGTCGCGGCCTACCTGCCTATCCTCCCCGCAGCCGAGGCCATCGTCCGGCGCGCCGAGGCGCGCAACCTGACGGCCGAGCAGAAGCAGCGGCTGGCCAGGCTCCGCGACCACCACGACCTGCTGCGCACCACCATCACCGCCTACGTCGGCGCCGAGCGGCTGACCGGCCTGGGCGCCTGGGATCCCGACCAGGTCGAAGCCACCCGCCAGGCCATCGACGACCGCGCCGCGCTGCTGCCGAAGATGGCCAAGTACGCGCCGACCCTGGCCAAGGTGGTCGAGGATTCGGACCGGAGCCAGACCGCGCGGATCACCCCCACGGCGGCGGCCTACCAACTCGCCGGCCGGGCCGGCCCGACGGTGGTCTACGCCATCACGCCCGAGGCCGTCCCGGTGGTCGACGGCAAGCTCGACCGCGCATGGGGCAAGGCGGACTGGCGCGACCTGGTGCAGAACAAGACCGGCGCCGCCCCGGCCGGCCCGGCCCGCGCGGCGATGGTTCTGTCCGACGACGCGATCTATTTGTTCGTCGAAGGCTGGGACCAGGAGGCCGGCAAGCTGAAGAGCGGCGCCAAGGAGCGGCAGGACCTGGCCCTGTTCGCCGATGACAACGTCGAGTGGTTCCTGGTTCCGCCCGGCGAGGGCTACTACCAGGTTGCCGTGGGCTCGGGTGGTGCGCTCTACACCGGGCACCATCCCACCGGCGATCCCAAGGTCAAGGCGGACTGGATGCCAGAGGTCCAGTCCGCGGTGGTTCGCCACGAGCACGGCTGGTCGGCGGAGATCAAGCTGCCGCTGGGCAGTCTGAAGCCCGTGCCGGCGGCCGGCGCCGAGGGCTGGCGGACCGATGTCTTCCGCACTCGCCGGTGCGTCGAGCCGACCGAGTACGCGGCGCTGGCGCCGACCTTCGCCGGGCACCACGAGCCGATCAAGTACGCCGTCCTGCGCTTCGGCCAGCGGCCGGCTGGGCCGCAGTTCGTCCACGGCGACCTGGAAGGCATCGACCGCGAGCGGTTCGAGAAGGTCTTTCGGGTCAGCGCCAAGGGCGAGGCGGTGGTCGAGAAACGGGACGACTACGCCTACGCCGGGAAGTCGTGCGCGTACCTGAAGGTGGGCAAGGACTCGCTGGCGCAGGTGACGGTCACCAGCCCGGCGATGCCCGGCAAGTCGTACCGGGTGACCTTGGCCCACCGCAACCAGCCGACCGGCGTCGATCCCAAGGTCCGCCCGCAGGCGCCGATGTCGCGGGTGATTTTCCGCGACAACTCGGGCAAGGCGGTAACGGATACCAAGGGCTATTCGTGGAACGGCACGGCGCTGGACTTGCAGCCGGGCACGTGGCGGCTCTACGCGCACACCTTCACCGCGCCGCCCGGAACCGAGCAGATCTCGGTCAGCCTGTTCTTCCACCACCCCGGTGAGTACTGGCTGGACAACCTGCGGATCGAGGCCATCGAGTAGGAGGGCATCAGCCGGAGGTCCGGGGCGACGGCATAGGTTATATAGGACATATATGTCCTATATGACCCGGCGCATCCGGCCGGACGGCCTAGCGGATGCCCACCAGGGCAATGACGGACACCGCCACCGAGGCGCCGACGCGCGTCAGGTAGGTGGCCTCCCCGAACGACCGGTCGCGGTCGCGAACCACCTCTTCAGCCACCAGGGGTAGCACCAGCGCCGAAACGCAGGCCAGCGCCGGGCCGAAGCCGCCGGCACCTGCGGCCAGCCGCAGAGCCGCCACCGACGCCAGGCCGGACAGGCCCAGGTACAGTGCCCGCACCACCGCGGAGCCGCACGAGAGTCGGATGAAGGCCGCGAGATGCAGGGCCGCGACCACCATCACCAGCGCAGGCAGGAAGTGGCGCAGTTGGAGTCCCTTCGCGTCGTCGACGCGGAGGAGCAGTCCGTAGCCGGCCAGCAACAGGCTGGGCACCCACCACAGACCGCGTCGCCGGGCCAGAGGGTTGCCGATGACCCAAGCCGCTGCGAAAGCCGCGGGGAACCAGGCGTAGGAGCGCAGGGTCATCACGCGCCACTCCCGGCGGCGTCCGCCCGCCAGCGCGCCGCGATCTCCTCGGCCACCTCCGCCGCCTTACGTCCCGACACGTCGATCCAGGTCACCTCGGCCATCTTCCGGAACCAGGTCATCTGCCGTTTGGCGAACCGCCGTGTGTCCTGCTTGGTCAGCGTCACCGCCTCGGCCAGCGTCGTCTCGCCGCGGAGAGCGGCCAGCAGGCGGCGGTAGCCGAGCCCTTCCAGCGCGCGCTCGTCGCCGGTCAGACCACTCCTTTGCAGTAATTCTACTTCGGCCAGCCACCCGCGCGCCACCATGTCTTCGACCCGGCGGTCGATCCGCTGGTAGAGCTTGGCCCGCGGGCGCTCCAAGCCGTAGAGGTGATAGTCGTACGGCACCCGCCGGGTGCCGGCCAGCCGGTGATGCTCGCTGAGCGGGGTGCCGGTCAGCTCGTAGACCTCCAGCGCGCGGATCACCCGCTTCCGGTCAGCCGGAGCCAGGCGACCGGCCGAAGCCGGATCGACTTCCCGCAGTCGGGCGTACAGCGCCTCGGTGCCGAGCGGTTCGAGCCGCTGGCGGACCGCCTCGTCGCCGGCCACGCCGGTGAGGCTCCAGCCGTAGACCAGGGTGGACAGGTAGAACCCTGTCCCGGCCACCACCACGGGCGTCCGGCCGCCGGCCAGGATCTGAGCGATGGCGGCCTCGGCCAGGTCACGGAACTCGGCGGCGGTGAGCTGCGCGGTGGGTTCGAGGAACCCGACCAGGTGGTGCGGCACGCGGCGGCGGTCGGCCGCGGTCGGCGCCGCCGAGCCGAGCTCCAGGCCGCGGTAGACCTGCCGCGAATCGGCGCCGATCACCTCGCCACCGAGCCGCTCGCAGAGGGCCAGCGCAACCTCGGTCTTGCCGACCGCGGTGGGGCCGAGGAGGACCGCAACGGCCGGCCGAGCCGCACTCACACGCCCAGGTCCGCGCGGCGGAGGAGCGGGTCAAACCGGTACCCGGCAGCGGCGAAGTTGGCTGCCGCGCCCTCCTCGCGGTCGACGATGCTCAGTACCCGCTCGATCTCGAGGTGAGGATAGACCTCGCGCAAGCAGGCGATGGCGTCCAGGGTCGAGCCGCCGGTGGTGGTCGTGTCCTCGACCATGGCCACCTTCACCACCCCGTCCAGCGGCGGCCCGGCGATGCGGTCTCGGAGCCCGTGATCCTTGACCGCCTTGCGGACGATGAAGCCGATCAGCGGGAGGTCGGTCTCGGCCGACAGCGCGACCATCGCGCCGACGATGGGATCGGCGCCGAGGGTCATCCCGCCGACCGCTTGGACCCCGCTGCCGAACAGCTTGGCCAGCATCAGCCGGGCGACCAGGTTGAGCCCTTCAGGCTGGAGAGTCACGTTCTTGCCGTCGACGAAGTAATGCGACTGCCGGCCGGAGGCCAAGGTGAAGCTCTGCCCCTCCCCGGCCACCCGCAACGCGTCGCGCCGCACCAGCGACAGCAACCGGTTCAGACTCGTCTCAGGACCGCTCATCGCCCACCTCACAAAAACCGGGGACACTCACCGGTTTATCAGCTAGTTGAGAAACCGGTGAGTGTCCCCGATTTCCTTCGACCCAGGCGCTGATGGTGCCGGGGCGCCAGCACAGGGGGAGCAGCACGTAGATGGGCACGGTCAGCGCCATCCACCATTTCTCGGCGGCACCCAAGGCCGGCTCCCGGCGCCAGATGCGCAACACCAGGTAGAACCGGACCACGTACCACATCCCCTGCCACGCCACCAACGCCCACAGGCCGCGGCGCAGCCACGGCTGGTCCTTCAGCATGAAGGCCAGACCCGCCAGCCCACTCAATCCGAAGGCCGCCAGGCCGACCCTCAACCACATCCGCCGCGCCCTTCGGCTCATGCCCGTAGTATATCCCGAAACGCCCCAGGAAACCGGGAACCCGTAAATTGGGGACGCCACCCTATTTCTCAGTTGATTGAGAAATAGGGTGGCGTCCCTATTTTACTGGTTTGTCGGGCGGGTGTCCCTGGTTTTGACGGGCGGGTGGGAGGGCGGTATACTCGCCGCGAGTTGAGATGATGCTGCCGACGCGGGCGATGGTGGGTCTGATGGTCGCCGTGGCCGTTCAGGCGGCGGTGGTCGTGCCGGAACGGGCGGACGGGGGAGTGGTTTCCTATCGATGCTGGATCTCGCTCCAGGCGCCGCCCGATGTCGAGTTGACCGTGGACGGGGGGCGGATCCTCATCTGGAACCGCGACGGCCGGTTGATGAGCAGTGTGGCGGTCAGCGCCGAGGAGTTCGCCCGGTGGACGGGTGGCCGGACCAAGCTGGCGCGCGGGCAGCAGCTCATGTTCGGCCAGCGGCTGACGCTTCCCGGAGACCAGCGTCCGGCCCGGGCGGAGTACATCTTCAACGCCGTTACCGAGCGCGCCGATCGGTTGCGCCTGGTGCGCGCCTTCTGGCTCGGCGCGGCTCCCTCGGCTGAGGAGCCGGCCCCGGGGCCCGGCGCCCGGTTCGAGGTCCGGGTCTACCCCGACCGGCTGGAGGGGGTCCGCCTGGGCACGGGCGAGCGCACCGCCTGGGGATTCCAGATCTGGCTTCAGGAGACCAACGGAGTGGGGGTCGACCTGGACCACGTCGAATGGCTGGCGCGTGGCCCGGACGGACAACCGGTGGCCCGCGGGCGGCTGGAGGCCGAGGCCTTGCGGGAGGCGGCCGGCGCGGCCCGGTGCGGGCCGGACGGCTACCTGGTGCTGCCCGGCCGGACGGTGACCGGCGAGTTGGGCCAGATGCCGACCGAGTTGGTGGTGGCGGCGAGCGGCGTGCAGGAGGGTGGCGGCAAGGTCACCGCGTTGAACCGGTTCCCGCTCGAACCGGCCGTGCCGCGGCCGTCGGTGACGGTGCTCCGGCTCCCGGTCTCCGGTGTCTGGCGGGTGGTCCAGGGTCCGGGCGCCCCGCCGCACGTGGGGCGGCTGGCGTACTCCTGGCTGTTCGACCGGGCTGACGCCGCCGGCCGGCCGTTCCGCGGCGACGGCGCGCGGCTGGAGGACCACGCCGCCTACGGCCAGACGGTGGTCGCGCCGGCCGCCGGCCTGGTGGCCCGGGCGGTGGACGCCTACCTCGACGCCGCGACCGCGGTCGGCGCCGGGCTGTTCAGCCCGCCGCTGGGTGACAACCACGCGCTGATCGACCACGGCCACGGAGAGTTCAGCTACCTCGGCGGGATCCAGTACCGTTCGCTGGCGGTCAAGGTCGGGCAGAAGGTGGCGGCGGGCCAGCCGCTGGGCCGAGTCGGCTGCGGCGACACCGGAGCCGGCCGGCCGGCGCTGCTCTACCGGCTGCTGAGCTGGCCGAGCCAGGACCTGCCGCAGGTCGCTCTGGAGGCGCGGTTCACCAACTGGCAGAAGGTGGGTGGCGCTCCGCCCGGGGTGCCCTGCGCGCCGGAGACGGGCGATCTGGTGCAGGCCCCATGACCCGTCGCGAGGAGCCGCCACGCCGATGCTGCTGACCCTGCTTCTCGCCATCCTCGGCACCGCCCCGGGCGCCAACCTGCTGGCTGACGACACCGGCTTCGAGCTGGGCTGCGGGCCGTTCCGGCTGGTTGCCCCAGCCGGCGCGCGCCAGACTCCGCGCGTCACCGAAGGGCTGGCCATCCTCCCGGTCGAGGCCACCGGCCGCGGCGCCAGCCTCGTTTTGGACGCCTCCCCGCCGCTCGAGCCCGAGACCGTCTACACCCTGGCGCTGCGGGCCAGGTCCGAGTTCGGGTCGGGCCTGACCATCGCCGCGCGCGACGGCTTCGGGCGGGGCGAGACCGGCCGGTTCAGGCTGACGGATTCATGGCGCGAGCTGCAGGTCACCTTCACCGGTCTCGCGGCGCCGCGCGACGAACTGGAGGCCGCCGCGGCGGGAGTCGACTGGAGTCGGCGGCGGCTCGTCCCGGGACGCGACGACGGCGCGCTCCGGGTCTCGGTGGCGATCGAGGCGGTGGGCGCGGCCGGGCGGGTGTTCGTCGACGACGTGCGGCTGGTGGCCGGCCCGCTGGCGGTGCAGGTCGAGCCGCCGGAGCTGGCGGTGGACCTGGACTGGGGCGAGCTCGGCCCGGACGCCCCGGCCTGGCTCGATCAGGAGCCCGCCCTGTCGATTCGCGCGGCCGGGCCGCCGGAGCTGCTGGCCGACGTCAGCCTGCGCGATCCGCGCGGTTGGCTGGTGCTGGCCCGCGAGTTGCGGCCGGAGCGGGACAACCGCTGGCGAGTGCCGCTGACCGGGCTGGGCGTCGGCTGCTACCGAGCCACCGCCACCGTGCGCGACGGCGGGCGGGTGGCCTCCCGGACGCGCTGGCTGGTGCTCCTGCACGACCGCCGCGCCGCGCCGCCGGGGCCCTTCCTGCTCGACCGCGAGGCGCTGCCCCCGCTGGCCTTGGCCCGCTCGCTGGGCTACCGGCGGGTGCGGCTGGCCGCCTCCTGGCGCGAGCTGGCCGACGACCGGGGCGCGCTCGACGTGGAGCGGCTCGACGCGCTGCTCCGCCCGGCGGTCGAGGCCGGGTTCGAGGTCGCGCTGGCGGTCCGCCTGACGCCCGCCGCGGCGCTGCCCAGACTGGCGGTGACCGAGCGCCGGATGGACAGCCACGGCTTCGCCAAAGGCGTGCCGCTGCCCGACCTGCCGCGGTTCGCGGACTGGCTGACCGCGGCGGCGCAGCGGTACGCCGGTCACGGACTGGTCTACGAGTTGGACGACGAGGCCTGGAAGAGTTGGAACGCGGCCGACTATCTGGAGTACCTGACCCGCTGCGCGACGGCGCTGAAGGTCGATCCGACCGCGCGGCTGGCCGGCGCCGGGGCCACCGCGCCCGGCCCGGTGCCCAAGCCGGTGACTTTCCTCGACGAGGTGCTCAAGCGCGGCGTGGCCGGCTGGCTGGAGCGGGCGACGATCCACTTGCCCGGGCCGGGAGAAGACGCCGCGGACGAGGTCTTGCTGGCGGCCTCGGTCGAGGTGCTGGCGGCGCGCTGGCCGGCCGGCGCGCGGCCGGTGTTCCAGGTCGCCCCGCGCCGCTGGCCGCCGGCCGCCCCGCTGGACGAGCAGCCGCGACTGGTGCCGGTGTCGCTGGCCGAGCTGAGCCCGTTCCAACTCGCTGCGCACGGGCTGCGCGACTATCTGCTGGCGCTGCGGGCCGGGCAGGTGCTGTGGCCGACTGGGTGGTCGGGCGGCTGCGGCCCGCGCGAGGCGGCGCTCGACGAGTGGCTCGCACGTTATGCCGAGGCGGCCTACGTCAAGGATCTCGCCCCGGTGGCCGAGGTGCGCGGCGTACTGCTCGAATTGCCCGACGGGCGCGGGCTGGCGGCGCTGTGGGACGCCGGCGACCAGCGTTGGTCGATGGCCGCCGAGCGCGTCGATCAGCCGGTCCCGGCGCTGGTGTTGGACAGCCGGTACGGCGTGCCGGTGCGGCCCCGGAGCGCCTTTGGCCGGGAGCTGCGGGAGACCTATCACGACGACCTGACGGTGGTGCCCGTCGGGTTTGAGCCGACGTACCTGGAAGGCCCGTCCTGCGGTGAGCTGGAGGAGCGGCTGGCGGCGGCGCGGTGGCGCGAGCAGCTCGGCGTGCGGGTGGCGCCGCGGCTGGCGGTCAGGGCCGGCCGGCCCGGCGTGGCCATCGACGTCGCCGGCGACGGGCCGGAGCTGTCCGGCGGCGTCCGGCTGACGGTGGGTCCGGAGGCCGAATTGCTGGCTGACTCGGTCCGCTACCAGGCCACCGGCCCGGCGACCGAGGTGTTCGTGCCGTTCGTCTCCTGGCCGGGCCGGACCGCCGAGCTGCGCGTGGTGGCCGAGGCCGGGTGGTGGCTGGCCGGGTTCCGCCGCCGGCTGCTGGCCTGGCCGGCGGTCGATGTGCCGGCACCCGTCCTCGATGGCGACGACGGCGATTGGCCGGCGGCGGTGCCTCGCTACACCGTCGCCTCGGCCGACCGGCTGCTCGACCGGCAGGCGGAGTGGCGCGGGCCCGACGACGCCTCGCTGACCATGGCCGGCCGGCTGTGCGAGGGCGCGCTGGTGTTCTGGTTCGAGGTGGCCGACGACCGGCTGGCCGACGAGGTGGCCGACCCGTTCGCCACCGGCGACCTGATCGAGTTGGGTCTCGATCTCGACGTGGCCGGCGACGCCCTGGAGCCGGCGCCCAACGGGGATGACTACCGGCTGCTGCTGTCCCCGATCTCCGGCGGTCAGTTCGACGGCCGGCAGCGGCTGGTGCGCGGCCCGGGCCCGGGCCCGGCGCTGCTCGACGAAAAGAACGTCCGCTCCCGCCTGGCGCGGACCCTCAACGGCTATAGGGCGGAAGCCCGGCTGCCGCTCAGCAAGGAAGGCCGGGAGCTGGTCGAGGCGGCGCGGGTGGTCGGCCTGGAGGTGCTCCTCGACGACAACGACGGCGCCGGCCGGGACGTGCGGCTGGCGCTGTTCGGCGCCGACGGTGACGCCGCCGGCGAGGCGCAAGTCTGGCTCGGCGCCGGGCCGGTCCCGCCCGAGGCGCTGGAGCTCCCGTTGGTCGCCGACCCGTGGCGGGTGCGGGTCGGGTTCGACCCGCGCGAGACGTCACCGTACAAGCTGACCCCGGCGGGCTTCCGCGGCGCGGCGGTGCGGCTGGCGCCGGTCACCGACTTCGTCCGCGGCGAGCACGCGTTGCGCATCGACACCCGCCGGCTGGACGGCCTGGCCGAGGTGGCGGCCATCGAGTTGCCGGCGGACGACGACGGGCTGACCGTCTCGATCTGGGCCCGCGCGACCGGGTCCGCCGACCGACCACCGCCGCGGCTCGGGTTGCGCGTCGGCGGCCGGGTCGAGTGGCGGACGCCGGCTGGGAGGTGGCGGCGGTTCGACCTGCCGCTGCCTGCGGGCGCGGAGCTGCTGGACCTGCTGGCGGACGGGTCGGGCCTGATCGAGGTGGCGGAGGTGACGGCGCGGCGGGGAGCGCCGCCCGCGGCGGCTCGGCCGGCGCGGGGACGGCCGGGATGATCGGCCGGGCGGTCGAGACCGCGGCGTTGGTCGAGGTCGAGCGGGCCTTCGCCCCGGATTGGCTGGAGGCCGGCGACGGCGCCCCGCTGGGGGTCAACGTGGCCGCGGTGGAAGCCTACCTGGCCCGGCGGCCGGCCGATGCCGAGGCCTACCTGCGCGCCGCCGAGCTGACCGAGGATGCCCTGCTCCGCGCCGATTGCCTGGCCGAGGCCCTGGCCGGCGGGCTGGCCGCCGAGCCGGGCCGGACCGAGCCGGCGGCGGTGAGGAAGACGGCCGACTGGTCGCTGCGCCTGGCCCGAGCCCGGGCCGGCGGCGATCTCGAAGAGCTGGCGCGGCTGCGCGAGGAGGTTGGCCGCGAAGCCCGGCGGCCGGCCGCCGCCGGTTTGCCGCTGGCCGCCCAACGCGGGCTCGGCGCCTTGGCCGAGCGGCTGGCGGCGCCGGTCCTCGACCTCCTCGACGGCGACCTCGACGAGCTCGATCACGCCGCCGGGCTGGCGGCGGGAATGCTCTCCGCCGAGCGAGCCGAGCGGGTGCTGGATGGTGGCCGGCAGCGGTTCGAGGCCGCCCTTCGCTCGGCCGCCGCCGAGCGGCTGACGGACGCCACGGCCGCCGCGGCGGGCTGGCTGCGGGTCGCCTCGATCGTTCACCCGGTAGCGCCGGGCAGGGCGGTCGAGGGCGTGAGGGACCGCACTCGCGACTGGCTGGAGGCCCTGCCGGCCGAGCGGCAGGCGGCGGCCAGCCGGGCCTGGGCGGAGCTGGCAGTCCTGGCGGCGGCCGGCGGCGACCACCGAGCCGCGGTCGAGCTGCTGGCCGAGCGGGTGGTGGCCTGGTCGTGGCGGGTGGTCGGTTGGCGGCGGGTGGCCCTGGCCGCCGGACCGTCGGCCGGGTCGTGGCTGGAGACGGCCGGGGCGCGGCCGGAGCCGGCCGAGCTGGTCGACCAACGACAGGCCCTGGTGGCGGCGCTGGAGGCCGAGGACGGGCGGGCCGACCGCGCGGAACTCGCCCTGGCGCGGATCGCTGACGCCGTCGTCCGGCAGCGGGCTGTGACCGAGGTGGTCGCGGCCCTGGCCGCCGCCGAGCCGCACCAGGCATGGCGGCTGTGGAGCCTGGCGGCGCCGCCGTCAGGCGAGGCCTGGCTGGTTGTCGCGTGGCTGTCGGCTGGCATCGCCGCCGCCGGCGACGATGAGGACCGGCTGCGGGCGGTCTGGGCCCAGGCCACCGCTGCCTCGCCCCGCCTGGGCCGGGCGGCGTGGTGCGCTCTCCTGTCGGCCGCCGGGCCGTTGCAGAACGCCGGGCCGCGCCAGCGCCGAGCGGTCTGGGAAGCCATCGACGCGCTGCCGGAGCCACTCGACCGGGCCGCCGTCCGGGCCAGTCTGGCCGGGCACGATGGGCGGCTGGACGAGGCCGCGGCGGTGCTTCACCAGTGTCTGCCCGAACTGCTCGCGTCACGGCCGAGCGCGCGGCCGTGGTGGCTGCCGGAGCGTCCCCAAGGCTGGGAACGGGCACTCCTGGCGCTGCCGGGCGAGCGCTTTGCCCGGGTGGCCGGCCCGGCCTGGCGGCGCGCCCGCCGGCGGGGTTGCCACGAGGCCTGCCGGCGGGCGGCCGGGTTGATCGTTCAGCGCCTCACCGCCCACGTCGCCGCGGCCGCGGGCGGTCGGGCGATGGTCTGGCGCGCCGCCCTGGCCGAGCGGATCGACCTGGCCCTGGCCGCCGGACGGCGGTAGGGAGGTATCCCGCCGCGGCGCGAGAAGGGACCGGCGGAGAGACCAGCCTCTTGACCCCCAACGCCCGCCTGATCATCGACGCCCGACCGGCCGCCCTGTGTGCCGGCGGCACCGTTCGCGGGTTCGTCGTGCTGACCGCCGTCGAGCCGCTCGAGGCCCGGTCGCTGCGGATTCAGGCCGCCGGGCGGGAGGTCATCGGCGCCCACCCGCGGTACCTGCCGGTGGTCTACCTCCGTCCGGTGCCGCGGCCCTGGGGCCGGACTCGCAGCGGACACGCGCGCCTCCTCTACCAACTCGACGAGCCGCTGCCGGTGACCTGGCCCGACCAGCTCGAAGCCGGCTGGCAGCTCCCAGCCGGGTCGCGCACACCGCTGGCGCCGGGCACCTGGGCGTTTCCCTTCAAACTGACCCTGCCCGCCGACGCGTTGCCCACCTACGGTGGTCTCAACGCCGTCATCGAGCACGAGCTGACCGCGGTGCTGGAGACTGACCGCGGGCGGCTGACGGCCTGGCTGCCGCTCCACCTCTGGGCCCCGCCGGCGGAGGTCGGCGCGGCCGAGCCGGTGGTGGTGACGGCCGAGGCCGCCGGGGACACGGCCGTGGACTGGCTGGTCCGCCGCTGGCGCCCGCCGGTGCGGCTGACCGTGACCGTGCCGTCGTCCACAGTGGACCTGCGGTTGCCGCTGGCGGTCTCCTGGGTCTTGGAGAACCCGCGCCGGCGGCCGCTGCGGCACCTGGTGCTGGAGCTTTCGGCCATCGAGCGGACCCGGCACATGGCGGCCACGGACCTGCACGAAATGCCGGTCTCGCGGCGGATGCTGCCCGTCCCGGACCGGCGGGACTGGCGCGGCGAGGTCGAGTGGGATCTGCCGCAGCGGGTGGCGCCAAGCTTCCAGAGCGAGCGGATCCGGCTGGCCTGGCGGCTGAGTGCCCTGGTGACGCAGCCCTGGGCGCTGGGGATCTCGGCCGCCGGCGAGGTCACGCTGGTCGACGGCGGCGCGGGTGTGGAGGATTCGATGAAGGGGACCGGATCCCGTGTCGAACACCACGATCCGGGTCGGGAGCGGCGTACTCCGACCCCTGAGCAGGAGAGACAAGCGCATGGCTAAGGTTCGAGTAGGTCTGATCGGCTGCGGCGGCATGGGCCGGGCGTTGATGGCCCAGGCGGCCACGCTGGACGACGCGGCCATCCTGACGGTATCCGATCTCGACGAGCAGCGACGCGGCGAGGCGGCCGAGCAGTTCGGGGCGGAAGGCATCGCCGACTACCACGACATCCTCGCCCGCGACGATATCGACGCCGTGTTCGTGGCCACGCCCGGCGGGTACCACAAACAGGTGGTCCTGGACGCGGCGGAGGCCGGTAAGCACGTCTTCAGCGAGAAGCCGTTGGCTACCACCGTCGCCGACTGCGACGCGATGATCGCCGCCGTCGAAAAGGCTGGCGTGAAGCACATGACCGGCCAGGTCTGCCGCTACCACCCGACCCACTCCGGCCTGAAGCGGATGGTCGACGACGGGACTCTCGGCCCGGTGCTGTCGATCTATGTCGAGCGCGTCTCCGGCCGCTGGGGCGGCGCGCACCCCCCGTGGCGGTACAGCTACGCGCTGAGCGGCGGCAATCTGATGGAGATCAATGCCCACGAGCTGGACTTCATGCTCTGGCTGTGCGGGCCGGTCAAGCGCGTGTACGCCGTCGGCGAGCTGTTTCTGGAAGACCGCATCGACTACCGCAACGTGATGTTCGTGTCCCTGAACTTCGCCAGTGGCGCGGTCGGCGTGCTCAACTCGTCGGGCATCGCCGAGGTCGGCGCGGTCTCGGCCCGGGTCGATTGCCAGAACGGCTCGGCCGCGGCCTATCCGCTGTTCAACGGCGACATCCGCTACAAGATCCGCGGCGCCGAGGCGGCCGGAGTGGTCCCGATCGACGAGCTCAAGGGCGACAACCCGGTGCTGGGCGAGGTCAAGGCGTTCATCGAGGCCGTGCGCGACGACACCACCCCGCCGGTCAGCTTCCATGACGGCCGCGCCGCGGTCCAGGTGGCCGAGCTGGCCTACCTGTCCGCCGAGCGCGGGGCGCCCATCGACGTCTGAACCCGGGAGCGGGCCATGCCTGTCGGAGAGATCGTGCCGGTGGCCTTCGAGTCGCATCGTGACGCGCTCACCGGCGCCACCGTCGATTGCCTCACGCCGGGCGACCACGAGAGCTGGATGCCGTACTTCAACCAGGCTCTGTTCGACGGCGGCAGGCTCCTGGTCCACAGCGACCGCGGCGGCGCGACGCAGGCCTACCTGCTCGACCTGTCCGCCGGGTCGATGCTCCAACTGACCGACGAGCCGGGCGGGATCTCGGATCACGCCACCACCATCCTGCCCGGCCGCGGGGCCATCGCCTGCCTGGCCGGCAACGAGGTCAAGCGGGTCGACTTCGAGAGCCTGGCCGCGCGGTCGCTGTACACCGTGGTGCCGGGCTTCCGCGGCAGCATCCTCAGCGCCAGCGGCGACGGGTCGTCGGTGACCTTTGCCACCGTCGAAAAGCTGGAGACCAGCACGCAGGTGGCCGGCCAGCAGTACAGCACCATGCGCGAGACTCACTACCGCCGGCCGTCGTCGGTGATCTTTCGGGTCGATACCGAGACCGGCCGGCCCGAGGCGGTGTGGGGCGAGCGGGAGTGGATCAGCCACGTGATCGTCTCGCCGATCGACGCCGACGTGGTGGTTTTCTGCCACGAAGGGAGCTGGGACCGGGTCCATCGGCTGTGGCGCGTGCGCGTCTCGACCGGCGAGTGCGGCCCGGTGCTGGACGAGCCGCGGCACCTCACCCGCTGCGGCCACGAGTTGTTCGGTCCGGACGGCCAGATCGTCGTCCAGTACTCGCGCCGGATGACGGCCTCGGCCAGGGACTGGGTGCACTACAATTGCGTGACCGATCCCGATGGGCACGGCCCGCGGTTCTGGCGATTCCCCGCCGGGATGCCGGGCCACGTCCAGGTCTCCCGCGACCCGGCGCTCCTGGTCGGCGACCGGGCCTACCCGCAGGCCGGGTTCGAGGCCGCCACCGCCAGCCTGAGCCTGATCCGCCACCGGGAGGACGAGCAATGCGAGGTGACCGTGCTGTGCCGGCACGATACCTCCTGGTCGACGCAGCGGTCGCACCCGCACCCGGTGTTCACGCCGGACGATCGCTTCGTCTGCTACAACTCGGATCACGGCGGCCGGAACCGGGTCTACCGGGTACCGGTCGCGTAGGAGGAGGGCCATGCCGGAGCACCACTTCCTGGAGCCCGACGGATTCGTCTACACCTTCGGCGGCCAGGAGCCCGTGCTGACCATCGCCGACGGTGACTCGGTCACCGCCTGCACCCGCGACGCGCGCGGGTTCGACGAGGAGAACCGGCCGCTCCCGCCGGAGCTGCTGCCGCCCTCGCCGGGGTTCCATTTCCTGACCAGCAACCCGTGTGTCGGGCCCATCTGTGTCGAGGGCGCCGAGGTCCACGACGCGCTGGCCGTGCGCATCGACGCCATCGTCCTCAACCGCGACAATGCCTGGAGCTCGCAGGGCGCCGGGATGGGCTCGATGACCGGCGAAGTGCCCGGCCGCCGGCTGCTGCTCAACGAGCCGCTCCCGGACCGGATGTTCAACTGGCATCTCGACCGCGAGCGGATGACCGGCACGCTGGAGCTGCCGAACAGCACCTTGGGCCGGGCCGAGATCCCGCTCCACCCGTTCATCGGCAGCATCGGCGTGGCGCCGCGCTACGGCCGGGTCGAGACCACCCTCGCGCCCGGCGAGTTCGGCGGCAACATGGACTGCGTCGAGACGCGGGTGGGGACCACGCTCTACCTGCCGGTCTGGGTCCGCGGCGCGCAGCTCTGCTTCGGCGACATCCACGCCGCCCAGGGCGACGGCGAGCTGTGCCGCAGCGCGTTGGAGACCACCGCCGAGGTGACCTTGACCGTCAAGGTGCTCAAGGGCTGGGAGATCCACTGGCCGCGCCTCCACGACCACGACTGGCTGATGACCGCCGGCAGCTCCCGTCCCTTGTACGAGGCGATGCAGATCGCCCAGGTCGAGCTCCTCAACTGGCTCACCACCGACTACGGCTTCGACCGCGACGAAGCCTGGCAACTCAACTCCCAGACCGGTCGGATGCGCATCGGCAACGTGGTCGACCCGTTCTACACCGTGGTCGCCAAGTTCCCCAAGTACCTCCTCCCATGACGAGGTCCTGGCTGATGGCAACACGCTCCCTGACCGTCATGCCGGTCCTGCTGGCACTGAGCCTGGCCTCCGCCCAGACCACGGTGCTCCATGAACAGGTGGAATCCACCTCGCCACAGGTCCTGACCTGGCCTCTGACGGTCCCGCCTTTCGGGGTGGAGCACCAGGTGCGCCTGTCGCTGGAGGCGCGGATCAACTGGCCGCAGCTCGCCGGCTCCAACCCCTGGATCACGGTTACCGTCAACGGTAACCGCCTCGGTCGAGACGACTTGCTCAACAAGCGGGACAGCTTCACCATCCGCAGCGGCGTGGACATGACCTGGTACGTGGACGGTCGTTGGCGGGTGCTCTACTCCCCGGACTTCGAGGCGGCGCTGACCGACCAAGCCACCCCCTACGGCACCAGCGAGGCGGACCATCCGTACCGTCTGGTCTGGGACATCACGCGCTATGTCCGACCGGGGGCCAACGAGGTCCGGTTGGAGCATCACAAGGTGCTCCAGGACCCGGACCAACTGGTGCTGCGCAACGTGGCCCTGGAGGTGGGACGGTACCTCGAGCCGCCGCCGGCCAACGTGGTCGAGCCGGCGCCCACCGGGCCGCTGCCCACCCTCGTGGCGAGCGTGCCCAAGCCGCCGAAGCTGACGGTCTCCGCGGGTGGCGGCACCATCGCCGTCGGCCTCGGCGGGCACACCATCCGGGTGCGGACACGCATGAGCCTGCCCGGCGGGAAGTGGCGGGAGGCCCAGGACGGCGGCGGCACCTGGACCGCCGGGCCGTGCCGGGTCTCCCGCAGTGTCAAGGTCAGCGGCGACCACGTGAGCGTGGCCGACACCTTCACCAATACCACCGACCGGCTCATCGGAGTCCGCCTGGAGCACTGCGCGGACCTGCTCGGCGCTCCCGAGGCGGTCTACCTGGCCGGGCGCAAGTCGTTCAGCGAGTCCGGCAACCAGTGGGAGCCCGCCCATCCCAGCGTCTTCGCCCAGTTCAAGGATTTGGGCGTCGGCCTGGTGGCCGAGGATGACGTCTTCCGGGTCCACGCCCGCAGCCTGCACAGCCCCGAGGGCTTCGCGCTGGCCGACGACCGCCTGGGCCTTGCCCCCAACGCCAGCGTCACCCTGGAGTGGGCGATCTACCCGGCCCTGAAAGGCGACTACTGGGGCTTCGTCAACGCGGTCCGCCGCAACTGGGGCGTGAACTTCACCATCCCCGGGGCCTTCGTCTTCAAGAGCGGGTACACCAAGGACGTGAAGGGGGCGGCGTGGGCCCGGTGGATGCACGAGCGCGGCCTGAAGTACATCTGCGGCGGCATTGCCCAGTACCCCGACGGTCTTTATGCCCACGGCACGGGCATCCTCTTCGCGCCGGAGTTCGTGGCCAGGGAGCGCGAATGGTCCACGGCCATGGTTGCCGCCGACCCCAGCCTGGTGCCCATCGCCTACTTCCATGCCCAGTGCTGCACCGAGCCCGACAGCCGCGCCAAGTACGCCGACTCCCGCCTGCTCGACGCGAGTGGCAAGCAGATTGACTACCCCCACGGTTTCGTGCTGCCGCTGTTCGTGCCCACCGAGGGCAACAGCTACGGCAAGGCCATCTGGAAGTACGTGGACTGCCTGATCAACGACGTCCAGGCGCGGGGCATCTACTGGGACGAGATGAGCTACAGCGTCCAGCAGTACGCCCACGGCCTGGAGTGGGACGGCTGCTCGGTGTCCATCGACACCGACACCAACGAGGTCACGGGGAAGATCAGCAGCGTGCCGCTGGCCATGCAGTCCCTGGCCCTGAAGATCGTCGATTACATCCAGGGCAAGGGTCTCTTCTTCATGGCCAACACGCAAGCCCACACCCGGACCATGATGCGCCGGAAGCTGGTGCGCTTCGTGGAGGGCAACTCGTTCTCCGCGATGAGCGATACCCACCTGGGCTGCCCGCTGGGGCTGGGGAACCGCACCATCGAGGAGACTCACGAAGAGAGTGCCCGCCACGTGCGCGAGCACCTCAAGCGCGGGGCGCTGTACTACGGGCATTACTACTTCCGCCAGCCGGCTCCGTGGAACTTCACCTCGGTCATGTTCCCCATCACCCCCCAAGAGATCGGGCCGGGATACGTCCTGGGCAAGGAGCGCATCCACACCGCCGTCTCCGGGCGCTTCGGCTTCCCCGACGGCGCGGCGGCGGACGTCTATGTGGTGGACTCACACGGCGCCCGGGTCACCGGGATGGTCACCGAGCGGCGCGAGGACGGCCGGCGAAGGTACGAGATCCGCATGCCGGGAGATCACTTCGCCATCCTGGTGCGCAAGCCCTGAGGCCAGCGGCGCACGTTCCTTCTCGCTGACCGCGGTCCCGCAACTCACTTCACGAAGTAGATGTGCCCGAACAAGTCGGGTTGGTGGAACTTGCCACGGAGCAGCGGGCTCCAGCAACTGAAGGCGTCGGCCGGCTGCGGTGGGTGGAGCATCGAGCGGCAGAAGTTGGCGCCCCAGGGCCGCTCGTCGGGTTGTTCGAGGCCGTCGGTCATGCTCTTGCGCGGCAGCCTGACCTCGACCACCCAGAACCCGTCGTGCTTGCGGGTGACGATCTCCGCGCCGCTCTGCCAGGACTCGTCGGGCTTGGCCCCGGCGTGCTCGAAACGCCAGTCGAGCAGCCGCCCGCCAAGGTCGATCCACAGCCAGAAGTACCGGTCGTGGTCGTGCTGCGGGTCGAGGAAGATCTCCACCGAGTCGGCCTCGCCCTGGTTGGTCGACAGCTTCGCCGTGTCCGGGTCGTGGCAGGTGAAGCCGAAGTACAGGTTCTCCGGCGCGCGCAGCAACCGTAGATCGGTCCTCAGGCGGGTCGGCTGCCCGTCCACGTTGTTGACGAACCCGACCACCGCCGAACGGGCCCAGCCCGGCTCGTCGAGTTGCCCGTCAATCTTGATGTCGCCGGGCAGCAGGCGAATGCTGACTTTCCCGCCCGGACTCTCGGCGACTTCCTTGACGTTGTGGACGTAGTCGGCCCGGCCGCGCTCGATCTCGCCGGTGAACCAGCGTGAGAACACCTCGGCCGCGCCGGCGAAGCGCGTCCCGGCGGTGATCTTGAGGAGCTGGTCGGTCTGCTCGCGGTACCGCTTCACCGCCGCCTCGGTGAAGTGCTCCTCCCACACCGCCACCGTCCCCGCCTCGCTCTCGCCCACCGCCCGGCTGCGCGCCTCGACGTCCTTGAGGATGGCCGCGGCCAAGTCGGCGCCCGGGCCGTACAGTGAGCGGGCGTAATCGGCGACCAGATCCGCGGCGTTCAGGTTCGGGTTGTACAGCAGCTTGAGCATCACGTAGCGGTTGAGGTGCTCCAGGGTCAGGCTGTCGGCGTCCACCTCGACGTGCATCATGTCGGCGTGCGGCGCCAGGTCGCGGAAGAGGCGCTCGAAGAGGCTGGTCAGGAGCATCGGCACGCCCTTTCGCCGCGGCGCGCCGTAGCGGTAGAGGTGGTGCAGCCAGATCAGCATCTTCCGGTCGTTGACGCTGCTCCACTCGCCGACCATGCGCATCAGGTCCTGGTAGTGCTCTTCCTTGACGTCGTTGTGCGTCCGAGCATAGTTGGCCGGACACATCCCGACCACCACGTTGTCGGGCAGCCGCTTCAGTCCGGGCGGCCGTTCGGAGTAGGTGGCGTACGCCAGACAGGTGATCAGCTTGCCGGGGTGGGCGGTCTTCAGCCAGGTGGCCATCTGCTCGATGAACTGCCAGATCAGCTCGCTATGCTGCGCCCCGTACGGCCGGTCGGCGTGGACGAACGGCGCGCACCGCGGGCAGGTGCAGGCCCGGAACGAGTCGTGGGGGAGCAGGGAGATGGTCCGCCCGTAGATGGCGCTGGCCGACCAGCCGCGGTTGTCCGGATTGAGGGCGATAGAGTGGGCCGACATGCCCACCTTGTCGGCGGTCACGCCGGCGTAGTAGCTGTCGATATCGGCCTTGGTGATGGTCAGCACGCCGGGTTCGGTGTAGCACAGGTGCCCGGTCCGGCCCGGCTGCGGCGCCAGGTCGCGCTGCCCGTTGGCCAGCAGCGCGAAGTATTCCGGATGCTCCTTGCCGTACCGCTGCTCCAGCTCCATCCGCGGCGGGCGGTGGTTGAAGGCGAACCACTCCGACGAGCCGCGCATCCGCAGCAGCCAGTGCCGCAGCTCCTGGCCGCCCCAGCCCAGCTCCTCGTACTCATCGACGTTGACCGTGCTCTTGATCCGGTCCGAGCCCAGCATGTACCACTGCCAGGTCTCCTGCCCGACCTTGCGCAGGAGGTAGACCGGCTGCTCGGTCAGGTTGAAGGCCGGCACGCTCAACTCCGGGGTGGGCGGGATCACGGTGCCCTTCGGCCCTGGGAAGAACCACCGGCAGCCCAGCTCCTCCAAGAACCGGTAAGCGCCGTAGAGGGTGCCGCGCTCGAAGTCCCAGGTCGCCGCGCCGAGCCGCCGCTCCATCTCGTACCGCCCGGCCGTGCGGGGGAACGGCTCGGTGGTCAGCTTCAGCAACACCTCACTCTTGGCCGTGGTGTCGTCCCGGCCGGCGATGTAGATCCGCTGGCCGACGGTCCGGATCGCGTACCCGTCCCGGGCGATGGCATGCACGTCGAGCCCGGAGGCCCGGCTGGCGGGCGTGTCGCCCAGCACGATGGCCGCGCCGTCGGCGGGAACGTCGGGCACGATCGCGAACGACGCCCCGGTCATGTCGTCGAGGTGACCCTTGAGCTCCTGCGCGGCGAACCGCACCGCCGCCGGCGCCCCCTCCGGCGCGACGATTACCGCCAGCGCCCGACCGCCCGCGGCCAGCGGCACGCGATGGTCCAGCTTCCGGTACTCAAACTCCCCAATCGGCGCGGCCACCACGACGGCCGGCAGCAGGGCCAGGATACAGGCAATAGCCGACATCGACATCTCCGCGACGACCAGCTCGAACGTGATTCGCGCTACTCCCCCTCCGGCCTCCCGCGACACGCCACCGACGCGGAACCACCCACGAAACGGGGACGGAGGTAACTGCTCAGCCATCAGTTCTCGCCCGGGATCACCCTTTCCCCTCCCTGCAAGGAGGGGATCAAGGGGTGGTTCGCTCGGCGTGGCGTGGTCGGTGGCGAACCACCCCTTAGTCCCCTCCTTGCAAGGAGGGGAAAGCCGCTCCTCAACGGGGTTTGCAGTGCCTGAGCAGTTACGCTCCGTCCCCATTTGGTGGGCCGATGGGGGCGTGGTACACTGGGAACGCGAGGTGGGCTGATGGAGCGACGGTGGGTGCTGCTGGCGGGATGTCTGCTGGCCGGGGCGGTGGCGGGTAAGGAGCGGCCGTCGGTTGTGACCAATGTGGCGGTGGTCGACTTCGCCGTCACGGGGTATGGCGAGCCGCGGTATTGGCTCGGACCGCTCTACGCCGAGACGCTCGCGCGACGGATTGTCCTGTGCGAGAACGTGCTGGTGATCGAGCCGCTCCAGATCCGCCAGCAGCCGGCGACCACCACGCCGCAGACCATCGAGGCGGTGACCGAGCGGTGCCGGGAGGTGATGGGCCGGCTGCGCGTCCCGTTCGTTCTGGGCGGGCTGATCGAGGACGCCGGCGAGAAGCTGAAGGTCATCGTCCTGGCCGTCTCCACCGCCACGCCGCAGGTATTTCCCCTGGTTCAGGAGGTCACCTGGGAGCAGCGCTACCTGCCGCAGGTCGAGCTGGTGGTCAAGCGCTTCCTGCCGAACATGGGCGTGCGGCTGTCGCCGGTCGACGTCGAGCGCGCGGCGGGGTACGACCCGAAGCTGACCGCGGAGACCGAGCGGCTGGTCGGCGATGGCTGGCGCGCCTACGCGCCGGCCGAGCCCGAGGACGCCTTCCGGCTGTGGCACCAGGCGCTGCACCTGGACCCCACCTGCCGCCTGGCCCGCGAGGCGCTGGCCGGGGCGGGCCTGCTCTACCGCCGGCTGCTGCTCGCCCGCGCCACCGAGTACTACCAGCAGCGCGTCGCCGAGGATGACGGGGACCCGATCGCCCACTACCACCTCGGCGAGATTCTCGCCGAGGGTGGCCAGTGGCCGGAGGCCGAGGCGCAGTTCCGGCGGGCGATGGGGCTGCGCAACACCTTCTTGGAGGCGTACAACGGCCTGACCCGCGCGCTGATCGCCCAGAGCCGGCTGGAAGAGGCCTTTCTGTCCTGCGAGGGCACGCTCAAGCTCTTCCCCGACAACCTGATCGCCCTGCACAACAAGGCCGTGGTGTTGTACAAGCGCGGCATGGTGGGACCGGCCAAAGAGGTCTGGGGCTACATCCTCAAGATCGATCCGAACAACGACATGGCCCGCGACCGGCTGCAGCGGTACGGCCGGCCGGGCGAGACGCTCCCCCAATGACCGATGGGAGCCGCGCCGAGGGCCGCGCCGCGCGGTCGCTGATCGGCGAGGTGCTGGCCACCTGGTGGGCGCTGGCCCCGGTGCTGCTGCCGGCGGTGCTGGCGGGCTACTTGCTCAACGGGCTCCAACTGGCGGTGAAGGTGGCCTCCGACGCTGCCGGCGCGACGACGCTGGGAGCCGGGTTGGGGGTGCTGCGGGCGGCGCTTCTGGTGGCGGCGAGCTGGCTCGGCGCGACCTGGACCGCGGCGGCGGTGCTGGCCGGCCGGCACGGGCTGGCCTGGCGGCTGTGGCGGGCGGCCTGGCCCGGTCTGCCGGTGGCCGGCGTGGCCAGGGCGCTGGTGGTCTACGCGCCGTTGATGGTGGTCGGTCTGGCAGCGGCGGCGCAGCCGGCCACGCCGCAACAGGCGGGCGAGCCGCGCTTCTTGCCGGTGGCACTCCTGGTGTTCGTGCCGCTGGCCTTGAATTTCGCCGCGCTGACCGCGCTGCTGCCCGCGGTGACGGTGGCCGAGCGACCGGCGGGTGCGGTGGCCGGACTCCGCCGCGCTTTCGCCCTGTCCGAGGCGGTGTTCGTGCCGCTGCTGGTCTGGGGCGGCCTCGGCTTCCTGGTGGTGGCGCTGACCTCATTCCTCCCCGCGGACCAGCCGGTGCTCTTCCCCAATCACGTCGCCGGCTCGCTGCTGTGGGTGCTGGCGGCGGTCGCCTACCGCCGCGCGCGGTCGCGCCTGGAGCGCGATTGGGAGCCCTCGAAGTTGGTCTGAGCCGAGGCGCTCGGCTTGACATCCGGCGTCCGGCCAACCTACACTTCCGGCACGCTGACGACGGGAACAGGCGATGAGAATAGACCTCGAATACGGGCGTCGCGGACTGTCCGCGGAGTTGCCGGACGACCGGCTGCGCGAGGTGCTGCGGCTCAACCCGATGCCGCCTTTGCCCGATCAGGGCGGCGGCGTGCTGGCCGCGCTGCGCGAGCCCATCGGGGCGGCCCCGTTGGCCGAGCTGGCGCGCGGCCGGAGGGACGCCTGCATCGTCATCTGCGACGTTACGCGCCCGGTGCCCAACCGGACCATTTTGCCGGAGGTGATCGGCGAGTTGGAGCGGGCCGGGATCGCGCCGGAGCGGATCACCATCCTGGTCGCCACCGGCAACCACCGCCCGAATGAGGGCGACGAGCTGAGCGAGATGATCGGCGCCGACCTGGCCGCAAAGTATCGGGTGGTCAACCACCACAGCTCGGTCGATGCCGAGCAGGCGCACCTCGGCCGGAGCCGAGCCGGGGTGGACATCCTGGTCGACCGGACCTATGTCGAGGCCGACCTGAAGATCCTGACCGGCCTGATCGAGCCTCATTTCATGGCCGGCTACAGCGGCGGGCGGAAGATCGTCTGCCCGGGTCTGACCTCGCTGCGCACCGTCCACTACTTCCACAGCCCCGCCCTGCTGGAGGACGAGCGGGCGACCAACGGCGTGCTGGACGGCAACCCGCTGCACGAGTTCGCCCTGGAGGTGTGCGAGCGCGCCGGCGTGGACTTCACCGTGAACGTGGTGATCGACGAACGGCGCGACATCTGCGGGGTCTTCGCCGGCGGATTGGAGGAGGCTCACGCGGCGGGGGTGGCGTTCTCCGACCGGATCTGCCGCGTGCCGTTCGACCAGCCCGCCGAGGTGGTGGTGACCAGTTCGGCGGGATACCCGCTGGACACCACCTTCTACCAGGCGGTGAAAGGGATGGTCGGCGCGCTGCCGGCGCTGAAGCCGGGCGGGACGATCATCATCGCGGCCGAGCTGAGCGAAGGCATCGGCGGCGAGGAATTCACCCGGATGCTCCTGGAGACCGACGACTCGGAGCGGTTCATGGCGGACATCCTCGCTCCCGACCACGTCTTCCAGAAGGACCAGTGGGAGGTCGAGATGCTGGTCCGCGTGCTGCGCAAAGGCTCGGTGATGGTGGTCTCCGACGGGGTCGAGCCGGAGCTGCTCAACCGTTGTCTGGTGACGGCCATGCCGACGGTCGAGGCGGCGGTCGAGGCGGCCCTGGCCCGGGCCGGCGCCGAAGCCGGAATCATCGCCATCCCGAGCGGGCCGTACTGCATCCCCACCCTGCGCCAGCTCGTCCCAGCCGGCGGGTGACATGCGGACTCTGCTGCTCGCCGGCCTGTTGGTCGCGCCCCTCGCCGCCGAGGTGTTCTGGGAGCCGTTCGACGACAACGGCCACGGTTGGCGGCTCGACGACCAGTGGCGGTTGGAGGCGGGCGCGCTGCGGGCCAACGGCCTGGCCGGTCAGATCCTGGTGGTCGGCTGCGACGCCCCCAGCGCGGGGGACTTCACCGCCACGCTCCGCGCCGAGGCCACCCCCGCGGAGGCCGGCAACTGGGGCTACGGGCTGCTCTACCGCTACGACCCGCGCCGCCGGGTGGGCTGTTTCGTGGCCGTTGGCGCCGGGCACGGCTACGGTTTCGGCCGGGTCGAGGAGGGCCGCTTCACGCTGGTCCAGCAGGGCACCAGCGGGATCATCGACGCCGCCCGGCCGCTGGCGGTCGAGCTGACCGTGCGTGGCGACCGGCACGCGCTGCGGGTGGGCGAGGTGCTGGTCGATGTCTGGCGCGATCAGACCAGCCGCGCCGGCAGCGTCGGGCTGCTGGTGATCGAGGGCGCCACGGTCCGCTTCGAGGAGCTGCGGATCGAGTCGTTCGGGGTCAGCCCGGCGGCGCCCGGGCAGCTCGGCCCGCTGCCGCCGGCGGCCGGCACCCAGGAGGTGGTCGGCCGGGCCGATCTCGTTGCCGCGGCCGACTGGCGCCGGCAGTGGAACCAGATGCGCCGGGCGCTGGGCGAGCCGGCGCTGCCGGACGGTCTGGACGCGGTCGACGTGGCGGTGGTGGCGCTGCTCAAGGACTACCATCTCCATGGTCGGCCGGCGCCGGCGACGGTCCTGGCGCGGTGGCTGGCCCTGCCCGGCCTGGCGGCGGGCGACGGACCCGCCGGCCGGGCGGCCCTGGAATATTGGTTGCAGTACGCAGGGCGCGCCACCAGCGCCGAGGACATCGGTGGGCAAGAGGACTTCCTGGCCGGTCTGACCTGGTACCAGGAGGTCCGGGCGCGGGTCGCGCGAAGCGGAGCCGGGCCGGACGCCGAACTGCAGGCGCGGGTGGAGGCGCAGCGGGCCAGGCTCGAGGTCGGCCTGATGGAGGCCGAGCGCGGCCCACGCTACGCGGCTTGGACGGCGCTCGGCGAACGGGTGCTGGTCCTGGCGGCCGGCCTGGTGGAGCAACCTTGACGACGAATCCGCCGGTGGTGTAGGATCATGCGGCTTCCCGATTTCAGCCGGCTGTCTCGCAAGCGGCGTGCCGAGCCGCAACTGACGCGGCCCGAGGCGCTCGCGGCCAGACCGTTGCGGAACCCGGCGATCGAGTGGGAGCTGCAGGACAACGGTCTGGTGTTGCTGACCGTGCCGTTGGAGCTGAAACCCTGGATGCGCGTGGTGCGGGCGGTAGTGCACTTCCCGACCGAGCGTCGGGTCGAATTGGACGAGGTCGGGTCCGATGTCTGGCAATGGGCCGACGGCCAGGCCACGGTGGCGGAGTTGGTCGGGCGGATGACGGCCAAGCATCGGCTCAACGCGCGCGAGGCCGAGGTGTCGTTGACGCAGTTCCTGCAGACCCTGGCCAAGCGTCGGTTCATGGCCTTTGCGTTGCAGTTGGATGATGAGCGCGCGGAGGAGTTGCGGCCGTTGATGGCCAAGACGGCCACCGAGCCGCAAGAGGATTCGTAAGCGCGCCCCGGCCGCCCTGGCGCGGTCGTGGCGGAGCAAGTACCCGAGCCGGAGGCGATGGCATGGCGGACGAGGACAAGGCACCGCAGGCGGCCAGCGACGAACAGGCCACCCGCGCGGCGTTCGACCAGTTGACGGCCGAAGATCAGGCCAAGTTGCTGGGCGTCGACAAGATCGAGGCGCTGAGCGAGGAAGAGATCGCCGCGCGGCTGTCCGGCTTGGACTCCGGCGACGTGATCGGCCACGAGGAACTGGTCACCGGCATGGCCACCGAGCTGTCGGCGCAGAGCCGGGTGATCGGTCTCTTGTCGGACCAGCGCGAGGAGGAAAGCCTCAACATCGCCAAGGTCCTGGACAGCTCCAAGATCGACCTCAGCCTGTTGATGGCGGTGCAGGTCAAGGAGCCGACCTCCAACATCATCGGCAAGAACGCCGACCCCGAGCGGCGGCACGCGATCCGGTCGCAGATCACCCTGCCGACTTCGACGGCGTTCCAGATGTGTCTGCGCAGCGTGTTCATCCGCATCGGCCGGGTGGCCATCACCGCCTCGGGCATCTTCCTGGGGATCGCCTTCTTCGCCTCGGTCAAAATGACCGCCTTGATCCTGGCGGCCTCGGCCGTCGCGGATCAGACGCTGGAGGGTGACGAGGCGCGCACCACCTGGCTGATCGTCATGGCCCTGCTGGTGTCGGTGGTGGGCATCTGCAACTCGATGCTGATGGCGGTCACGGAACGGTTCCAGGAGATCGGCACGATGAAGTGTCTGGGGGCACTGGACGCGTTCATCGTCAAGTTGTTCCTGATCGAGTCCGGCGTGCTGGGGGCGTTGGCGGGGGTCACTGGCTCGCTGGTCGGATGCGTGATCATGTACATCGTCAACACCTTCCGATACCAGTTCAAGTTCGGACAGGTAGCGGGCGGGATGCTGCAGATCATCGTTCTGTCGGTCGTCCTGGGCACGGTGCTGAGCGTCGTGGCGGCGATTCTGCCGGCCCGACAGGCGGCCCGCATGCCGGCGGCGGCGGCGTTGCGAACCACGGTATAGGGAAGGACCGGCCATGGCCGAGACGGCAAGCCACATCAGAAGCGACGAGTACGTCGTGCGCACCAAGGACCTGAAGAAGCACTATCGGATGGGCGACGAGACCATCGAAGCCCTGAAGGGTGTCACGCTGGACATCTTCCGCGGCGAGTACATCTCCCTGATGGGCCCGTCCGGCTCCGGCAAGTCGACCCTGTTCAACATGATCGGCGGTTTGGACAAGCCGACCGACGGGACCGTGTTCATCGACGAGGTGGACATGGCCCAGCTCGACGCCTACGAGCTGGCCTGGCTGCGCTGCCGCAAGATCGGCTACATCTTTCAGACCTTCAACCTCATCCCGGTCATGACCGCCTTGGAGAACATCACCCTGCCGATGGTCTTCGCCGGCATGAGCTACGACGACATGATGGCCAGGGGCCAGGAGCTGCTCAAGACCGTCGGCCTGGGCCACCGACTGCACAACAAGCCGGCCGAGCTGTCGGGCGGCCAGCAGCAGCGCGTGGCCATCGCCCGCGCGCTGGCCAACTCGCCGTCCATCATCCTGGCCGACGAGCCGACCGGCAACCTGGACCTGAAAACCGGCAAGGAGATCATCGAGCTGCTCCGGCGCCTCAACAAGGAGAGCGGCGTGACGGTCATCTCCGCCACCCACGACCTCAAAATGGTCGACGTCTCGGACCGGATCATCTGGATCCGCGACGGCCTGATCGACCGCATCCAGACCCGCAGCGAGATGGAAGAAGAGGTCATGGAGCACGGGGAACACTAGCCGGCGGGGGCACGCGGGCGTCAGGACTCGTTGGCCTTGCCGGTCTTGACAGGCTTGGCAGGTCCGCCGTTGGCGGCCTGCGGTACCCCCGACGGTCCTGGCGGCGGCGTGGTCGGCGGCTTGTCAAGACCCCCGCTGGGCTGGTACACGCGTTCCGTTGCCGCCTTGTCAACAGTCCGGATTGTGGCTGGCCTCGCCATCTTGGTCGCCTTCGCCTTGCTGAACGTCTACGGACTGCTCAGAGTTCCCAGCTTCAGCAGGTGCCTGAGCGTGAAAGAACTCCACCGCCCAGATTCGGTCGCCTTCGATCAGGATGCCATCGGTCCATTCTACCGGCGCTACCAGCCGTCCGGCATCCAGACGCCAGACCTGTTCGACATACAGCGCCTTGGCCGCCGGCGCGCTGGAAGCGATGGACTTCTACCCGAACCAACCGCCGACCGACTGCCCGTCGGCGAGGTGTATGACGATCCACCCAGGTTCTCGGCGTCTGAAGACATTATCCCATGGCCGCTGTCGCTGGGCGCGGGTGAGCCGGTTCTTTTCGCTCCACCGGTCGAGCAGTCCGAGCACGACGCCAAGGCACAGCGGTCCGATGAGGAACAGCACCACCAAGTGCCCGCCGCGGGTTCCTCGCAACCAATCGTCGGCGTCCGGCGCCGCGAGGGCCGACTGCAATAGCGGTAACGACCAGAAACAAGTCAGCACGAAGTTTACCACGCTGAAAGCGATGGCCTCCATGACAGACTCGGATGTCGGCTTCTCACCCGTGTGGCTGAGCAGCTCCCGGACCTATAGGGCGAGCAATCCTGGAACCACGAGAAGCAAGGTGCCCAGGATCCCTACCGGATTGCTGATGTCCACGTTGACGGCTCACTTCGCGTCGCGTTCGGCACTTCGGCGTCGGGTGGGTCTACTCCTTGTAAGCCAAGCAGGTCTTGGTCCGATAGGTTGGGAAGGCGCTCGACAGCTACTCCGGCCGGCGGTAGAATCGGGCCATGGTGAGGATTACGGTCGCGGTTCCCGATGAATTGGCCACGTGGGTGCGTGCCCACGCGGCTGAGCGCGGCACCAGCCTTTCGGCGATGCTGAGGCAGATGCTTGAGGAGCGGATGCACCAGGAACTCGGTTACGCGGAGGCGATGCGCTCCTTCCTCACCCGCGAGCGGCGTCCGCTGAGCCTTTCGGGCCGCTATCCTAAGCGCGAGGAGTTGTATGACCGGGAGGTCTGCCGTCACCGAGACAAACCCGGTCCATGAGCGACAATCCCTCGGCGAGAGTTCCAGTGCCTGTGCGGCGCCGTAGGGGTGCGATCAATCGCTTCCGGTCGGCGCTGGTCCAGCACGCTCCGACCAGACTGGCTGCTCTCGGTGGAGTTCGGGCGGAGCATGCCCGGCAGCGACGAGGTCGTGCCCTATGAGCACTGATCACCCCTGGCAGGGACTGGTCCAGCTCGACGCCGCGTCAGCGGCAAGCCCGGGCTACGTCCGGTTGAGCTTCCGCCAGCCCGAGATCGCCGCCTGCGCGGAGCCGGGGTTGTTCGTCAACATTCTGGTCGAGGAGCCAGAGCTGTGCCTGCGGCGGCCGATCTCCTTCCATGGAGTCGACGGCGACCAGGTGTCCGTCCTGGTCGGAGTGCTGGGGCGTGGGACCGGGTGGCTGGCCGCGCGGCGGCCGGGCGACGTGCTGGACATCATGGGGCCGCTGGGCGGGCGCGGGCTGACTCCCGAGCCGGGCGCGCGGCGGGTGGCGCTGGTCGGCGGCGGGGTGGGCATCCCGCCGCTGCGGTTCTTCTGCGAGCGGCATCCGGAGTTGGAGCGCCTGGTCGTGGTCGGCGCGAGGTCGGCCGACCGGCTGCTCTGCTGTGACGAGCTGACCGGATTGGGCGCGGAGGTGGTCGCCAGCACCGACGACGGGTCGCACGGGTTCTGCGGCACCGCCGTCGAGGCCCTGGCCGAAACGTTGAAAAGCGAGTCCGTTGACCAGTTGCTGACTTGCGGCCCGACGCCGATGATGCGCGCCGCGGCCGAGTTGGCGCGGCAGGCGGGAATCCCTTGTCAGGTCTGCCTGGAGGCGCGCATGGCTTGCGCCTTGGGCGCGTGTCTGTCGTGCGTGGTCGAGACGCGGACCGACGGCTGGCAGAAGTACCAGCGAGTCTGCACCGAGGGCCCGGTGTTCGACGCCGGGCAGATCGTCTGGAGCTCGCTCTCACCGCTCTGCGCGCCGTGAGGCGGGAGCGGGCGCTGACGGGTGCAATGGAACTCGGCCGTCAGGTCACAGGTTGGTGAGATTGAAGGAGATGCGCCGCTTCACGCCAATCCGGCATGTGGCATAATGGACTCGGCGCACGGTTGCTTGAGAAGGAGCCTGGAAGCCATGTACGGTGACAATCGGGGCGGATACGACAACCTGACGGCGGCGGTGCATGACCGGCGGTTGCCGTTCATCCAGAAGGTCTACGGCCTGTTGCTGGCGAGCATCGGGTTCGCGGTGTTGACCGGCACGCTGGTCATGGCCACGCCCAGCGCGGGGTCGTTCCCGCTGGCGGACGGGCGGATGATCTCGGTGCCGATGGGCGTCGTGGCGATGAAGAAGGGCAGCTTCCTGATCTGGCTGCTGCTGTTCGGGATGCTCTTCCTCGGGCGAGCCGTGGCCCAGAACCCAATCGCCGGGCTAATGCTCCTGTTCGGCTTCACCGGCGTGGCCGGCGCCTGGATCGCGCCGAACATCTGGTACGTCTCGGTGATGCAGGGCGAGCCGCGGCTGGTCGGCCTGGCCGGGGCGCTGACCACGGTCACCTTCCTGGCGTTGACCATCTACACGATGTTCAGCCGCAAGGACTTCAGCTTCCTCGGCGCTGGCTTGTTCGTGGCGGGCATCGGGCTGATCGCTGCCTGTCTGCTCAACGCGTTCTTTTTCCACTCAGGCTGGGGGCTGACCATCCTGAGCTGGGGCATCCTGGTCTTCGCCTCGGTCGGCGTGCTGTTCGACACCCACCGGCTGTTGCGGGAGCTGCCCGAGAATGCCTATGTGTTCGCCACGTTGAGCCTGTTCATCGACTTGCTCAACATGTTCCTGGCGATCCTGAGCCTGCTCAGCGGCAGTCGCCGCTAGCGCCCGGGCCGCCACGGCAGACACCTGGCGCGGCCGGCGTCCGGGGTCCACGAGGATCCGGGGCGCCGGCCGCGAACCTTTGGGTGGCGGCCGCGCCAGGTGACCGCCGCGAGGAGAGACGGGTACCATGGCGGACCAGGTCAGGATCGGGTTCATCGGCACCGGCGGAATCGCCGGCCACCATCTGCGCCAGCTACAGCCCATCGAGGGTGCGGAGATCACCGCGCTGTGCGACCTCAACGAGGCCGCCGCACGCAAGGCCGCCGACGAGCATGGCGGGACGGTCTACACCGACTACCACGCCATGCTGGACGCCGAGGAGCTGGACGCGGTCTACGTCTGCGTGCCGCCGAAGTTCCATTCCGACGCGGAGATCCTCGCCGCCCGCAAGGGGTGCGCCCTGTTCGTCGAGAAGCCGGTCACGCTGACTCTCGATCTGGCGGTCGAGATCCGCGACGAGATCGCCCGGGCCGGGGTGCTTTCGTCGGTCGGGTACACCATGCGCTACTGGCCCGGAATCGGCGCGGCGCGAGAGTACCTGGCGGGCAAGACCGCCTCGATGGTGTCCTGCAACCGATGGGGTGGGATCGCCGGCGGGCCGGACCACTGGTGGCGGAACATGGCCATCTCGGGCGGTCAGCTCGTCGAGCAGGCCACCCATCAGGTCGACGCCATCCGCTGGATGCTGGGCGAGATCGAGGAGGTCTGGGCGAGCTACGAGTACGCCTCGATGGCGCACCACGAGAACTTCACCATCCCGGCTTCGCAGGCGGTGGCGTTCAAGATGGCCTGCGGCGCGGCCGGGGTGATGACCTGTAGCTGCGCCACCCACAAGGGCGGCGGCGGCGGCGGCTGGGACGTGCTGCTCGACGGCGAGCGCCTCAGCGTCGAGGGCCAGCAGGCCAAGCGGCAGCCGGTGCCCGACGGCGAGGACGGCACCTTGAGCTGCAGCCTGCCGGCGATGAACATCGACGAAGGGTTCGTGGCCGCGGTCAAGAGCGGCGACGGGTCGACCATCCGCAGCAGCTACGCCGACGCGGTGCTGTCGCTGGAGGTGACCCTGGCGGCCAACGAGTCGGCCGCCGGCGGCCAGCCTGTGGCCTGCACGCTGTGGCGGCAGTAGGGGTGCCATGGACCTGACCTGCCGGCTGGCCGGCCTGACGCTCCGCAACCCGGTGATGACCGCTTCGGGTACCTTCGGCTACGGCCCCGAGTACGAGGGCTTCGTCGATCTGGAGCGGCTCGGGGCAGTGGTGGTCAAGGGCCTGACCATCGAGGCCAGACCCGGCAATCCACCGCCCCGAACGGTCGAGACGCCGAGCGGGATGCTCAATGCCATCGGGCTCCAGAACCCCGGCGCGCGGGCCTTCATCGAGGACAAGCTGCCCTACCTCCGGCGGTTCGACGTACCGGTGATCGTCAACCTCAACGCCGGCCGGATCGAGCAGTTCGGCGAGCTGGCGGCGATGTTCGACGAGGCCGACGGAGTGGCCGCCATCGAGGTCAACATCTCCTGCCCCAACGTCAAGAAGGGCGGCATGGCCTTCTCCGCCGATCCGCGCCTGGCCGAGGCGGCGACGCGGATCGTCCGCGAGGCGACCGCCAGGCCGGTGATCGTCAAGCTCTCACCGAACGTGACCGACATCGGCGATCTGGCCCGGGCGGTCGCCGCCGGCGGCGCCGACGCGGTCAGCGTGATCAATACCCTGGTCGGCATGGTGATCGACACCGAGCGCCGCCGGCCGGTGCTGGCCAACGTCACCGGCGGGTTGAGCGGACCGGCGATCCGCCCGGTGGCGGTCCGCTGCGTGTGGGAGGTGTACCGGGCCGTGGGTCTGCCCATCATCGGCATGGGCGGCATCGCCCACGGGCGGGACGCGATCGAGATGATGCTCGCCGGCGCTTCGGCGGTGGCGGTCGGCACGGCCAACTTCGTCCGGCCGCGGGCCTGCCTGGAAGTGTTGGAAGAGCTGGCCGATTATTGCCAACGCCACGGTCTCACGCCGGCGGAAATCGTCGGCGCCGCGCACGGGCCGGACAACCCGAGGAGCGCCTACCACCTTGCCTGAGGATACCCGAGCCCAGCGGATCATCGTCCCTCTGGACGTCCCCGAGGCCAACAGCGCGCTGGCCCTGGCCGAGGCCGTGGCGCCGCACGTCGGCGCTGTGAAAGTCGGTCTGGAGCTGTTCAACGCCGTCGGGCCGGCCATCTTCGCCCAGCTTCACGCCCGCGGAGCGCGGGTGTTCTACGACGCCAAGCTGCACGACATTCCCAATACCGTCGCCGGCGCGGTCCGCGCCGCGGCGCGGCACGGGCTGTGGATGCTCAACGTCCACGCCTCGGGCGGCGCGGAGATGATGGCCGCCGCGGCGCGCGCCGCCGGCGAGGCCGACCGACCGCCTCTGCTGATCGCCGTGACCGTGCTGACCAGCCTGGACGCCTTCGGCCTCCTCGAGGTGGGCGTGGCCGCGTCGCCGCGGGAACAAGTGGTGCGGCTGGCGCAACTGGCCAGGGACAGTGGACTGGACGGCGTGGTCGCCTCGCCGCTGGAGGCCGCCGCGGTGCGCGAGGCGTGCGGGGACGGGTTCCTGATCGTCACGCCGGGCGTCCGGCCGGCCGGCGCGGCGGTGCAGGATCAGAAACGCGTCGCGACTCCGGCCGAGGCGGTTCGCAACGGGGCCGACTACCTGGTCATCGGCCGGCCCATCACCCAGGCGCCCGACCCGGCGGCGGCGGCCGCGGCCATCGCGGAGGAACTCCCGTGAGCGATGAGCTCGAGCTGCCGGAAGGCGAGCCCATCGAGATCGAGTTCGCCCGCGAGGGCAAGCCTCTTCAGCGCGGCGTGCTGCTCGACCCGCTCGACGATGCCCGTCCGGGGTTCGAGTTCATCGAGGTCCGGGTCCCGTCCCACCTCGGCTTCGGCGATCCGTTCACGGTCGAGTTCCAGCGGAAGTGGATCAACCTGGGCGCGGTGGCCGAGATCCGCTACCTGCCGCCGCCGGCGCTGGCCGCGGAGGTGGAGCGGCTGCGACGGCTCCACCAGGAGGTCCGCCGCCGGCTGGAGTCGCCATGAAGGTCCAGGGGGTGCTGTTCGATTTCGATCACACGCTGGTCGACTCCCCGATCGACTTCGCCGGCATGCGCCGCGGGGTCTACGACCAACTCGACACGCTTGGGCTGGCGGTGCCGGACCGTGACCGGAAGCTGATCCTGGAGGTCCTCGACGAGGCCGTGGCGTTGGCCGACGGCGTGCTGGGCGACCGTCTTCGCGAGGCGGCGGAGCGGCACATCCTGAACACCGAACTGATCGCGGCGGCCCAGGCGCGGCCGGTGCCGGGCGTGCCGGAAGCGTTGGCCCGGCTCCGTGACCAGGGCCGGCGAATCGGGATCATCACCCGCAATTGCCGCGAGGTGGTCGACGGCGTGCTGCGGCGCGTGCCGTTGGACTACGACGTGCTGTTGACTCGCAACGAGGTGGCCCGGCTCAAGCCCGAGCCGGAGCACGCCTGGGAGGCGCTGGCGCAGATGGGCGTGACGGCCGACGAGGCCATCCTGATCGGCGACTTCCGCGGTGACGTCGAGTGCGCGCTGCGGGCCGGCATCGTCCCGGTCGGCGTGACCACCGGCAGCGCCGACGAGGCCGCCCTCCGCGCCGCCGGCGCCGCCTACGTCCTGCCCACCGCGGCGGTCGTGCCCGAATGGCTGGTCGAGCAGGGCTGGTGATCGTTGACGGCGACCCGCGCGGGCGTCAGCATCGTGGCATGGACAGGTGCGCGACGGCCCTGAAAGAGTGGGCGGTGGTGGTCGATGCGTTGCGGCGCGGCGACCAGGTGATCCTCTTGCGCAAGGGCGGGATCCTCGATGTCGGGGGCGAGTTCCGGCTGGAGACGGAGCGGTTCCTGCTCTGGCCGACCTACCTCCACCAGTCGGCCGACTGGCTGGCCGAGGCGCACCAGGACCGGCTCGCGCCCATCCTGGCCGAGCCACGCGCGGCGGACGAGTACCGGCTCGACACCTTGGCCGAGGTGGAGCGCGTGCTCGCGGTGCCCGGCCGCCAGGCGCTGGACCATCTCAACGACGAGCACCTCTGGTCGCCGGCCTATCTCGACCTGCGCTGGCGCTACCGGCCGGAACTGCCGCTGTACCTGCTGCTCCTGCGCGCCTGGCGCCTGCCCGGGCCGGTCATCGTCCACGAGACCGTGGAGCAGTCCGGCTGCCGCTCGTGGGTGCCGCTCCGCGAGCCGGTGGAGCTGACGGGCCGCCGGCCGGTGCTCGACGACGAAACCTTCCGCCGTCGCGCCGACGACCTGACGGCCCGTCTGAGCTGATCAGCGCCCGCGTTTGTACAGCGCGACGTTGCCACCGGCGTCGACGGCGCTGCCCATGCGGTGCAGGGCGTGGGCGTAGGCGGCGATGCGCATCCCCAGCCGGTGCTCGTCGGACAGGGTCCGCACCCGTCGGTACTCCTGCGCCATGCTCGCCCGCAGCCGATTGTGGACTTCCGCCAGGGTCCAGTACAGGCCGGCCTTGTTCTGCACCCACTCGTAGTAGCTGACGGTCACGCCGCCGGCGTTGGCGAGGATGTCCGGAATGACCATCACCCCGCCCTGGTGGAGCGCCTCGTCGGCCTCGGACTCCACCGGGCCGTTGGCCAGCTCGACCACCACGTCGGCGGTGATGCGGGCCGCGTTCTTGGTGGTGATCACGCCTTCCAGCGCGGCCGGGACGAGGACCTCGACGTCCAACTCGAGCAGTTCCTCGTTCGACAGCGACTCTCCGTCGGCGTAGGCGGTGACCGAGCCGGACTGGTCCTTGGTCTTCTTCAATGCCGCCACGTCGAGCCCGTTGGGGTTGTAGACGCCGCCCTGGCTGTCGCTGACCGCGACGATCTTGAACCCGTCTTCGGCCAGGAGCCGGGCCATGTGGTAGCCGGCGTTGCCGAAGCCCTGCACGGCCACGGAGATCTTGTCGTAGGCCCAGCACTTGTCCTTGGCGACTTCCAGCAGGATGTAGTACCCGCCGCGGGCGGTGGCGTCGTCGCGGCCCAGGCTGCCGCCCAACGCCAACGGCTTGCCGGTGATCACCGCCGGGGTCTTCTTCCGCACGATGGTGCTGTACTGGTCGGCCATCCAGCCCATGATGGTCGGGTTGGTGTAGACATCGGGCGCGGGAATGTCGCGGTCGGGTCCGATGAAGTCGGCGATGGCGTCGATGTAGCCGCGCGACAGGCGCTCGACCTCGAACAGGCTGAGCCGTTTCGGGTCGACCACCACCCCGCCCTTGGCGCCGCCGTAGGGCAGGTCGACGCAGGCGCACTTGCAGGTCATCCAGAAGGCCAGCGCCTTGACCTCGTCCAGACACACGCCGGGATGGTAGCGGATGCCGCCCTTGGTCGGCCCGCGGGTGTCGTCGTGCCAGACCCGGAACCCCTTGAACACCTCGATCCGGCCGTCATCCATCCGGACCGGGATCGACACCTCCAACTGGGCCTTCGGCTGCTTGAGCTTCATCAGCGCCTCTTCGCTGATGTTGGCGTACGGGAAGGCCTGATCGATGCGCGACACGGCGTCCTCGAACAGACTCGGCTTGTCGATGGTCATGGTCGCTGCCATGGTTACTGCTCCTTGCGTCCACTCACCTCAAACGGAACCCCTCCAAGAGCCTCATGATCGTGGCCGTGGCCCGGCTCAGCTCGGCCAACTCGACGTATTCGGCCGGCCCGTGCGCCTGGCGGATGTCGCCCGGCCCGAAGACCACCGCCGGGAAACCGCGCTCGTGGTACGGCCCGGCGTCGCTGAAGTAGCTCACGCCCCGCGCTTCGCCACTGGCTCCCGACTGCCGGGCAGCCTCGATCATCCGCTGCGCGAACGGGCTGTCGGGCGGGAGGTCGAAGCCCGGGAACGGCCCCGCGGCGGCAACCACCTCGACCCCGTGCCCCGCTTCGCCAAGGTACCGCCGCAACCCATCCTCCAGACGATGCAACGTGGCTGCCACGTCCATGCCCGGCAGATACCGGTGATCCAGATCGATTCGACAACGCGCGGGGACCACATTCACCTTTTCGCCGCCACGAATCATGCCGACGCTACCGGTCGGGCGCCCCAGCAGCGGGTGGTCGAAGGCCGCCAGGCCCGGCAGCCAGACTTCTTCCAGGTAGGCCACCACCCGGCGCATGAGGTAGATGGCGTTCTCGCCGGCCTCCGGCACCGAGGCGTGGGTCGACCGGCCGTGGGTGGTGATGGTCAGCCAGGCACAGCTCTTGTGGGCGGTGACCACTTCACCGCCGGTCGGCTCGCCGACCACCACCCAGCCCAGATCCACGTCGCTCGCGGCCAGGGCCAGCGCGCCCTCACAGCCGGTCTCCTCGCCCATCACCGCCGCGAGTTGGACCGGCCGGTCGAAGACCCAGCCGTCCTCGCGGGCGAACCGGAGCGCGCTCACGAAGCAGGCCAGACTGCCCTTCGTGTCGCAGCAGCCGCGGCCCCACATCCGCCCCTCCCGCACCTCGGCGGCGAACGGGGCGATGGTCATCTCGTCGACGCCGACGGTGTCCACGTGCGCTTCCAACGTGACCGGGGTGCCGTCCGCGGGCCACTGGCCGAGCAGGTTCTCCCGCCCGCAGCGGACCTCGTGCCGGGTGGTTTCCATGCCCAGTTCGTCGAGCAACCCGGCCACCCGTGCCAGCATGGCGGCCTCCGGCCGGCTTAGGTCCGATTCGGCGGGGTCCACGTTGACGCTGGGGATGGCCACCAACTCGGCCAGCAACTCCTGGACCTGCTGCTCGCGCTCGGCCGTCAGACCTGCCATCACCGCCACCTCCCGGGCTCAGACTTCTTGGCGAAAGACCGTCAACTGCGACCCGCGCTCGGGCTCCTTGTAGACCTCGATCCGGTTGGCGAAGCGCTCCTTGAGCGCGGCCATGTGGGAGACCACCAGGACCAGGTCGAACTGCTCGCGTACGGCGTGGATGGCCTCGACCAAGAGCTCGAGGCCGTCCTCATCCTGGGTGCCGAAGCCCTCGTCGAGGATCAGCGTGCGCAGCCGCGCGCCGGCGCGTTTGGCCAGGAGCTGGCTGAGCGCCAGGCGCAGGGCGAAGTTGATCCGGAACGCCTCTCCGCCGCTGAAGCTCTCGTAGCCCCGCGTGCCCATCTCGTCGCTGATGTCGATGTCCAGCGTGTCTTTCTCACCGCCGGCTTGCAGCTCGCGTCGCAGCCGCACCGTCAGGCTCATCCGCCATTGGGTCAGCCGGCCGAGGATGTCGTTGGCGGCGGACTCGATCTCCGGCACCGCGTTCTCGATGATCAGCGCCGGGATCCCGTTCCGCCCGAACGCGTCTTCGAGGTGCCCGTAGAGCAACACCTGGTGGCCGGCGGCGCGGATGCCCTCGCGCAGGGCCTCGAGATCCTCGCGCTGTCGCTCTCGCCGGGCGACGATCTCCTCCAGCCGGCCCTTCTCCTGAACCAGCCCGGCCAGCGTCTCGCGCCCGGCCGACAGCGCGGACTCGGCGGACTCCAGCGCGGCCGACTCGCTGGGGCGGTCGAGCAAGCCGTCGCGCAGCGCCGCCAGTTCGTCGCCCAGGTGCCGCAGCTCCTGGCTCCGCTCGGCCGCTCGCCGGCGCAGCTCGGCCACGGTCTCGCGCAGCGCCGGCAGCTTCTGGTGCGCGTCCTCGGCGCGCATCAGCCGCCGCGGCACGTCGGCCAACTCGGCCAGCTCGGCATCCACCGCCGCGCGCTCGTCCTCGGTGGCACCGATCGCTTCCAGCTCGCCGCCCAGCCGCTCGTAGGCGGCCCGCTGGTCGACCGCGACGCGGTTCTCGGCGAGCTGTCCGGCCAGGTCGTCGCGGTGGCGGACGGCGGCCGGCAGGGCCTCCCTGGCGGCGGCGGCGGCGCGCTCGGCCTGCTGCAAGGCGACCACCGCCTGATCGGTGTCGCGGCTCTCGTTCAGCGCCCGGAGCAGCGCGGCGCGCTGCTCCGGGTCATAGCCCAGCGCGGCGATGGCGCCGCGCAGCTCGCGCAGCTCGCGGTGGTCGTCGCCAGCATAGTCCCCGGCGCCGAGCCTGGCCTTGAGCTCGGTGGCGGCGGCGTCCACGCGCAGCAGCTCTGTCCCCGCCGCGGCCGCCTCGGCGCATTCCTGCTCGCGCCGGTGGACCTCCCGCGCCCGCTCCTTGACGGCCGTCTTGAGTTGGCCGAGCTCCTCCAGCCGGGCCGACAGCGTGGCCTTTTCGACCTTCGAGTCGCGCCCCTGCTGGTTCAGTTCGGTCAGCCGCGCCTCGATCTCGCGGCGCTGGTCGGCGTAGTCGATCCGGAGTCTTGACCTCAGGCCGGCGTCCAGGCGCTGGCCGCAGACCGGGCACTGGCCGCCGCCCGACTCCAGGATGGTCTCATGATCGGCCAACTCCTGCAGCTCGCGGTCGCGGCGGTCGCGTTCGTCCTTCATCGCCCGCCGCTCGCCGTCGAGCTCGATCAGCCGCCGTTGGACGCCGGCGGCCGCCGCCTCCGCCGCCTCGGCGGCGTGCAACAGTTCACGTGCCTCGCTCATCCGGGCGGCCAGCTCCGGCGCGCGCTCGGCCCGCTCGCGCAGCGCTGCGCGCTCCGACTGGAGCCGGGCCAGCTCGGCCTCGAGCTGGCCCAGGACCTTCTGCACCCGGGCCTCGGCCGCCTGCCGGCGCTCGTCAAGCTGCCGGTGCTCGGCCTCGGCCGCTTCCAGCACGCCGAACCGGCGGCGCAGCTCCTCCAATTCGGCGGCCCGCGCGGCGATGGCCTCGCGCTGCGCCAGCCACGGCTCGGCCTCGGCCAGCCTGGCCTCCAGCTCCTTGACCTCGTCGTCGGCCCGGCGCAGGTCGCCGGTCACCTCGCGCACCCGGCTGTCGATCTCGGTCTTCAGCCGGTTGCGCTCACTCTCCAGCTCCCGTCGCCGGACCAGCGCCGCGTCCAGCTCCCCGCGCCGGGCTTCCAGCGCGATCCTCCGGCTCTCCTGCTGGAGCAGCGCGTCGCGCGCGGCCAGCAGCTCCGCCAACTGTTCGGCTTCGGCCTCCCGCGCGGCGCGGTCCTCGTCCAACTCGGCCAGATGGCGCTCGGCCTGCCGCTGGCTGTGTTCGAGCCGGGCGATCTGCTGGCGCCTGGCCTCGTCCGCGGCCAACGCGTCGCGCCGCGCGCGCGCCTCGGCGTCCAGCCGCGCGACCGCCTGGCTGTGCTCGGCCACGCCGGCGGCGACCTCGGCCAGCTTGTCGGCCGCGCCGGCGGACTCGGCCAGCTCGCCGTCCAGCTTGTCCGCCGCGACGGTTTGCGCGGTCAGCCGGCGGTCGAGCTCGAAGCGGTGGCCGCGAGCCAGCTCGCGCAGCCGGTCGTAGCGACTCAGGCCGAGGATCTCGGCCAGCACCTGTTTGCGCTCGGCCGGCGGGCGTTGGGTGAACTCGTCGGCTCGGCCCTGGCGGATGAAGGCGCTGTTGACGAACGTGTCGTAGTCCATGCGCAGCAGCCGCACGATGCGCTGCTCGGTCTCGGCGGCCGAGGGACAGGTCATCAGCCGGTACTGGCCGCCGGCGGGGTCCCACTGCCACAGATCCAGGCTGGGCCTGCCTCCGCGCCGGGTGGCCTGATAGCCGCGCCGGACCCGGTAACGGGTCTCCTGGTGATCGAAGTCGAACACCACCCAGGCTTCGGTGGTGCCGGCCCGGACGATTCCTCGATGCGCCTTGCCCGCCCCGCCGGACTTCCGCGCTTCGCCCCACAGCGCCCAGGTAATCGCCTCCAGCAGCGCCGACTTGCCGTGCCCATTGGGTCCGGACAGGCAGGCCATGCGCAGGCCGTCGAACTCCAGGGGAGCGACCTGATCGCCGTACGATAGGAAATTGTGCAGCTCAAGGCGAACCGGTACCAAGGGAGCCCTCGTCGGCGGCAGTCTAGTCGGCCGCCGCGGGGCCGTCAACGGGCACACGCGCTGGTCGCGAGCGCCTATAATGGGTGTCGGCGCGGGCGGGACCGAGCCGTCGTCCGCGAGCTGCCGGGAGTGTGAGGGGATCATGGCCGACGATGACATCGCCGCTTTGGAGCAGGCCGCCGCGGACGGGCCGAAGTCCGTCCCGGCGCAGCTTGAGTTGGCTGCCGCCTATGTCGAGGCCGGCCGGCTGCAGGACGCCGCCGGCGCCTTTCGGGCGGCGCTGGAGCTGGCGCCCGGCGACCTGGAAGTGCTGCTTGACCTGGCCGCCGTCGAACACGCCCTGGGTCACGACACCGCGGTCGAGGAGCTGATCCACCAGGCGCTGGGGATCGACCCGGACCACCCCGGCATCTACCGCGTGATCCACCAGACCTCATCGCGCGAGGAGCAGGTGATCGATCGCCTGGTCGGCGCCGCGCGGTACCTGGAGCTGTCCGAGCAGCCCGACGACGGTGAGGCCGTGCTCGACGATCTCCGCGAGACGCTGACCGGCGCCGTCGAACGGTTCGCCGGGACGCTGGTCGCCGACGAGCCGGCCCGCCTCGCCGCGGCGGCGCAGTTGGGCGAGCTGGTGATGGTCCTGCCGTACCTCCGAAGCGCGCTGCCGGCCGACGAGGCCGAGGCCGCGGAGGCCAGCATTCGCGGCTTGCGCGCCCGGACCGAGGCCTCGCTGGCGGCGACCGAGCTGGACGACGACCCGGTGGTCGCCGCGCGCCAGCGGCACGCCGAGCAGGAACACCTCGACGCGGCCATCGACGAGTTGAGCGAGCTGGCCGACATGAACCGGCTGGACGGCGACCTGACCCAACTCAAGGCGGCGCTGCTGGAGCGGCGGGCCGAGCACGAAGCGGTCCTGGAGAGGCTGGGCTACGGCGACGAGACGCAACCGTTGTTCGAGCAGCTCGAGCTGGCCAACGTGGCCCTGGCCGGAGGCGAGCCGGAGCGGGCGCTGGCCGGGTACCAGTCCCTGCTGGAGACCATCAGCGGGATGGGCGACGACCGGACCGCGCCACTCGCCGGCCCGGCCGCGCTGGCTTACAGTGGCCTGGCCCAGGCCATCGCCGCCGCCTCGCCGAGCGATCCCGTGGCCCGCGCGGAGCATCTGGAGATCGCCCTGGAGGCGGCCAACGAGGCGGCCGAGCGCGAGCCGAGCATGAAGCAGCGGTACCGGGCGGCGATCCTGACCGAGCTGTCCCAGCTCCGCGCCGCCGCCGAGGAGCCGGAAGCCGAAGAGGTCGACGCGGCGGCAGCCGTGGCGGTCGAGGAACCGGAGTCCGAGGCAGAGCCGATGGCCGAGGCCGAAGCGGTACCCGAGCCGGAGGTGGTCGAGGAACAGGAGCCGGAGTCAGTCGTCGAGGCCGAAGTCGAATCCGTCGAGGAGCCGGAGGCCGAGGAGGTCACCGAGCCGGAAGCGGTGGCGGTCACGGAGCCGGCGGCCCAGACCACCACGGAGCCCGAGGTCGCGGAGCCGGAACCCGAGTCCGTCGCCGAGGCCGAGGTGGAGCCGGTCGAGGAGCCGTCGGTCGCGGCGGTCGAGGAACCGGTGGCCGAGGAAGCCAAGGAGCCGGCCGCGCCGGCGCAGGAGGCGGATGCCGCGGCGGAGCTGGACCTGGGCACCGTCTTCGGAGAGGCCCAGGCGGCCTACGACGGGCGCGACTTCGAGGCGGCCGAGTCCTGGTTCCGCAAGGCCATCGACCTGTCGGACGAGCCGGCCATCCAGGCCTTGGCCCTGTCTGGCGTGGCCGCGTCCGAGCTGGCCCTCGGCCGCAAGGGCGAAGCCATCGAGACCACCGAGAAGGCGGTCCGCCTCGACCCGCGCTGCGTCGATGCCTTCCTGGTGCGAGCCGAGGTGGCCGAATCCAATGAGGACTGGCCGGCCGCGCTCCAGGCCTACCAGCGCGGCGAAACGGCCGACGCCGACGACCCGCGGGTGCAGCGCGGGATCGGCCTCACCCTGTGCCGGCTGGAGCGCTGGTCGGACGCCGCCGCGTCGCTCGAGAAGGCCCTGGCCGCCGAGCCCGACGACGCGGAGCTGTGCTTCCGCATGGGCCAGGCGTTCCGTGGCCTGGGCCAGCGCGACCACGCCCTGGTCTGTTTCGAGGAGTCCCTCAACCTGGGCCTGCAGCCGCCCTCGTCCTTCGACGCCAAGGCCTTCATCGAGGATGAGAAGTCGCGCCGCGAGCGCCGGACCGCCGCCGCCGCCGCGCGGGCCCAGGCCCGGCCGGCCGTCGAGGAGGTCGAGGAGGGCGACGAGGAGTTCGACCCGGACACCGCGCCGCCGGAGCTCAAGCGACCAAAGGCCGAAGTCGATCTGGACGTCCGCTCGCGCGTGCTGAAGCGCGCCATGGCCGACCTGGACTACGACCCGGAGCGCCACCAACGCTGCCCGGTGTGCCGCTGCCCGAATTCCAAGGACGCGGTCACCTGCGAGCGCTGCGGGCATGACCTGAGCTTCGTCGAGCAGCGTTATGCCACCGCCTCCGGCGGCCGGCCCTGCTTCATCGCCACCGCCGCCTGCGGACACGCCGACGCGCCCGACGTCGCGGCCTTGCGCCGCTTCCGCGACCGGGTGCTCGAACCGAGCCGCACGGGCCGCCTGGTGATGGCCGCGTACGACCGGCTGTCGCCGCCGCTGGCGCGGTTCATCACCCCGCGGGAGCGCTGGCGCGGCGCCGTCCGCGGACTGGTCGTGCGGCCGTTGGCCACCCTGGCGCGGCGCGCGCTGGACGACGGGAAGGTGGAGTGATGGGTCTCAGCCGGACGCCGCTGTACCAGCGGCACCTCGACCTGGGTGGCCGGATGGTCGAGTTCGGCGGCTGGTCGATGCCGGTCCAGTACCAGGGCATCGTCGCCGAGCACCTCGCCTGCCGGCAGGCCATGGGCCTGTTCGACGTCAGCCACATGGGCGAGTTTCTGGTCTCCGGACCAGGCGCCGTGGCCTTCTGCGATGGCGCCCTGACCAACCGGGTCGCGGACCTGCCCACAGGGCGATGTCGCTACAGCCTGATGTGCCGCTCCGACGGGGGGATCGTCGACGACCTGTTGGTCTACCGGATGGCCGACGAGCAACTGCTCCTGGTGGTCAACGCGGCCAACATCGCCGGCGACCTGGCCTGGCTGGAAGACCAGCCGGCCGCCGGCGTCGAGCTGGTCGACCGCAGCCCGGGGCTGGCCCTCCTGGCCTTGCAGGGCCCGCGCTCGCGCGACCTGCTGGCGAGCCTGGTGGCGCCCGAGGAAGCGGGGCGGCTGGCGGCCATGAAGTACTACCACTTCGGATGGTTCCGGCTCCCCGGCGGCGAGGCGCTGATCTCACGCACCGGCTACACCGGCGGCCTGGGCTACGAGCTGATGATCCCGGCCGAGCAGGCGGTCGGGCTGTGGGACAGGCTGCTGGCCGCCGGCGGCGACGACGGCTTGGTGCCGGTCGGACTGGGCGCGCGGGACACGCTCCGCCTGGAGGCCGGGCTGTGCCTGCACGGGCACGACATCAGCCCGGCGCGCAATCCCATCGAGGCCGGTCTGGAGCGGTTCGTGAAGCTGGACAAGGAGTTCTGCGGCCGGGACGTGCTGGCGCGGCTGGCCGCCGAGGGCACGCCCGAGAAGCTGATCGGCGTGCTGGCCACGGGGCCTGGGGTGATGCGCGAGGGCTGCGCGGTCGAGGTCGGCGGCAAGCCGGCGGGCAGCCTCACCAGCGGCACCTTCTCGCCGCTCCTGAAGCGTTCGATCGGTCTCGGTTACGTCCGCCGCGAGCTGGCCGTGGCGGAGACGGAGGCGACGGTCCAGGTGCGCGGCAAGCCGCTGCCCTGCCGCCTGGTCCACCCGCCGTTCCACCAGCCGGGCTAGCCGGAACCCGAGCCCGCTTGCCGGGCGTTGAGAGTGTCAACCATGCCGGCCAGAACCAGCCAGCCCGAGCTCGCTCAGCAGACCGAGGTGGCGGCGCTCCGCGCCGAAAACCAGCGGTTGCGCGCGGTGCTGGACGCGGTCGCGCAAACCAACGCCACGCTCGACACCGACGTCGCCCTGGACGCCATCCTCGACGCCGCGCAACAGGTCTTCGGCGCCGATCGGTGCCTCATCCTGCTCGCCTCGCCGCACTCCAACCATCGTTCGGTGCGGCGCTCGCGGGGCCTCTCGGCGGCCTACCGACGGCATCTGACCACCGGTCATGTAGCGGTCCAGAAGCTGCTCGAACAGGGGCAGGTGCTCAACGTCTACGACCTCCTGACCGACTCCCCGGTCCCGCTCAGCGACGAGGTGCTGGAGCTGGTCCGCGGCGAGGGGATTCGCGGCTGTGCCGCGTTCGGTCTGTGGGACGGCGACCACGGGATCGGCGCGCTGGTGCTGTACTTCAACCAGCCGCACCGACTCTCGCCGGGCGAGCTGGAGCTGGCCGACATCTTCGCCCGGCAGGCCGCCCGGTCGCTGGTCCACGCCCAGGACTTCGAGCTGCTCGACCAGATGCGGGCGCTGCGGGCGCAGTCCGAGCAGCGCCTGCAGGCGATTCTTGACCGGATCCGCGACCTGGTGATCGTCTGGAACCCGGAGATGGAGATCCTGGTCGCCAACGCCAACGCCCAGCGGTTCCTCAAAGAGATGGGCGCCGACGAGGACCCCTCGCGCCTCGGCGAGTGTCTGCCGCCGCCCGGCAACTGCCCGGTCCATCAGGTCTTCCGCGACGGCCAGTCGGTGGTCGGGTGCGAGGTGGGCATCGGCGAGTCCGTCTACGCGGTCGATTGCCATCCGCTGCACGACTCCTCCACCGGCGAGCTGTTGGCCGTGGTCCAGCACGCGCGGGACATCACCGCGCAGCACCTGCTGCAAAAGGAGTTGGCGTACCGGGAGGAGCACGTTCGGCAGGCGATGGAGATGGCGCCGGTGGGGATTGTGCAACTGGGCGTCCCGGACGGCGAGGTGCTCAGGGCCAACCGCCTGATGGGCCACTGGTGCGAGCACAACCCCGACGACATGATCGGCCACTCGTTCGCGCAGTGTCTGCCGGAGGACGAGCGCGAGCGCTTCTCCGAGACCTGGCGGGAGGTCATCGCCACCGGGTCGTCCTACCTGGAGGTGGTCCACTTCGGACCGCCGGACAACCGCGTTCCGGTCAGCCTGACCCTGGGCCGGCTGCAGTACACCAACGGCGACCAGCAGGTCCAGTGCATCGTCAAGGACATCCGCCGCCGCCAGCGGCTTCAGGCGCAGTTGATCGAGCAGGAGAAGCTGGCCGCTATCGGCCAGCTTGCCAGTGGGGTGGCGCACGAGTTGCGCAATCCCATCAACATCATCGGCGGCGCGCTGTTCGATCTGGACGAGATCCTCGAGTCCGACGATCCCGATGTCCAGGAGGACCTGTCCATCGCCCGCGACGAGATCCTCCGGGTCCAGGAGATCATCAACAACGTCCTGGACTTCGCCCGGGGCAACTCGGTCGAGCGGGACTGGGTCGACCTCGGCGCGCTGCTCAAGCAGACCGTGGCGCTGCTGCGCAAGAGCGTCGCCGCCCGCGACGTGGAGCTGCACCTCGACCTGGGCGACGCGCCCGCGGTCTGGGCCAACCCCAGCGCCATGCGTCAGGTGGCGCTGAATCTGATCACCAACAGCTACCAGGCCACCTCCGACGGCGGGCGGATCGGCATCCAGCTCGAGCCCGCCGGCCCGGAGCGCGTGCGGTTCAGCATCTCCGACACCGGCAGCGGGATCCCCAAGGATCAGCTTAGCCACATCTTCAACCCCTTCTTCACCACCAAGGCGCCCGGCCAGGGCACCGGGCTGGGGCTGAGCATCGTCTACTCGACCATCCGCGAGCATGGCGGGACCATCGAGGTCGACAGCGAGCCCGGGCACGGGACCACCTTCCGGATCGAGCTCCCCCGGCGCGCCGAGGCTCAGGCCGCCGAGAACGTCACCCCCCTGGTCGCCGCCGCCGACGAGCTGCTCTAGCCGCCGCGGCTACACCGGGGCCAGCAGGCGCCAGCCGTGGTGGTGCGGTGGCAGAGCCACCGGCTCGGCGGTGTCCGGCACGAAGCCCGCGGCTTCAGCCCAGGTCCGCAGTTGCTCGGCCGTGGGTCGGATGGACAGGTCCGGCCCGCGAGGCGTGGGCCGGTCGCAGACCCAGTGCGTGACTGCCAAGACGCCCGCGGGGGCCAGGATGCGCCGGGCCTCGGTCAACAGCCGGGCGGGCTCCTCGCAGTGCAGCAGGTTGAAGATCAGGAGCAGCGCGACGCCGTCGTCCGGCAGGCCGGTGCCGTCCTCGAACAGGTCGCGCCGGACCGGTCGCAGGTTGGTCAAGCCAGCCTCGGCGGCACGCGCGGCAACCCGTTGCACCGCCGCCGGTTCGAGGTCGAAGGCCCACACCGTGCCGCTCACCCGCGCGGCCAAGGGCAGCGTGAAGGTGCCGTAGCCGCAGCCGAACTCGGCTGCGTCGCCCTCGATCCGGTCGAGGCCAAGTCGGTTCAGCGTTTCCACCGGCCGCACCAACGTTTCCCAGTACGCCTCCTCCGGCATGCCACTGTCGCGCAGCTTCATCGCTTCCCTTCCACCAACTCCAGCCCGGCCCGGCAGAGCGCCTCGAACAGCTTCCGGCCGGCGTCGTCGGGCCCCTTGTCAAAGCTGTTGTGCGCGCCGCCGACGCGGTTCGTGACGTGCGCCACCACCCCGACCGGGAACCCGCGCACGGCCCCGAAGGCGAACAGCGAGGCCGCCTGCATGTCCACCGCCAGCGCGCCCAGGGCGCGGTTGAGCGCGACCGCCGCGGCGGTCTCACGGTAGGGGGCGTCGGTGGTCCATAGCAACCCGGTCCGCACCGGCAAGCCGACCTCCCCGACGGCGGCGGCCAGGGCCGTCGCCACCACCCCGTCGCCTGTCACGCGCTCGCCCGGGGGCAGGTAATGGAACGAGGTCCCTTCGTCCCGCACGGCCGAGTCGGCGACGACCACGCCAGGGACCGGCAGTTCCTCGGCGATGCCGCCGGCCGAGGTCAAGCCGAGCACCACCGCCGCTCCGGAGACCGCCAACTGCTCGGTCACCAGGACCGCGTAGGGTCCGCCGATGGTGCGCGGAATCAGGCCGCAAGTCTGCCGCGCCACCTCGACCCGGTAGAGCGAGGTGTGGAAACAGGCCCAGGCCGGGCACGGCCGGGCCAGGCCTTCGGCCACCAGGGCATCGGTCAGATCGCCGTCGAAATCCAGCACGCACACCGCCGGCACCGGCTCGGCCGCCCGAGGACGTTCGGCCCGCACTGCGGCGAGCAACGCCTCGGGGGTGAACAGCGACGGCCCGGTCAGTTCATGGCGTAGCAGCGGCAACTCGGGCATGGTTCTCCGTCGTTGGCTCAGAAGGTCAGCACGCGGTCCGAACCGGCAACCCAATCGACCAACTCGGGCATTGTGCCGAGGCGGCCTTCCATAGAACTCTAAGACACTGACCATCCGCGGTGGTGTCAAGGGCAACTCGCCGGCCCAGCGGCCGTCCAGGGCTCGGGCACGGTACGCCGGGCCTATCCCGTCTCCGCCGCCCGATGCCCCAGGTCTCGGCCGCGGACCAGGAACCAGGTAGTTCCCGCCAGGCCGAAGCCAAACGCCGTCCACAAGTTCACCTGCGGGCTGAACCGCCACAGGAACCCACCGCCAAAGGCCGCCACCGAGACGATCACGTCACGCACGAGATAGTAGGCCCCGAACGTCGCCGCCTTCCGCCCCTTCGGCGCGAGGTCCATGATCAGCGCCTTGCGCGTCGGCTCGCCGAACTCCTTCAGCCCGCGCACCACGAAGGCCAGCACCAGCGGCCACCAGGATTGGCTGATCAACAGGACGAGCGGGAACAGCGTGAAGAAGCCGAAGGTCATCGCCACGAATGGCTTCTTCGTCCCGCGGTCGGCCAGCCAGGCCACCGGGATATAGATCAGCACCGCGGTGACCATCTCGATGGTCGTCAGCCAGCCGAACTGCAATTCGGTCACCGGCACGCGGACCAGACGGGTCGCCCAGACAACCACGAAGGCGTAAGGGATGCGCTCGCAGAAGCGCACCAGGATGTCCGAGATGAGCAGCTCCTTGAGCGCCGGCGGCATCTCGCGCCAGACGGCCCGCAGGCTCGGCTGCGGCTCCGGGCGCTCCTCGTCCCCCTCGGGCTCCTCGATCAGCCTCTGCTGCATCACCAGCGCCACGAGCGCCAGCAGCAACGCCACGCCGAACGCTGCCCGCACCCCGCGCTCGACGCCCAACGCACCGATCAGCGCACCGCCCACCACGGGCCCGAGGGCCATCGGGAAGCGGCGCACCAGCGAGTGCATGGTGACGCCCATGGTGTGCTTCTTCGAGGGCAGCACGCGGCTGACCAAGGACATGGAGGCGGGCAGGCTGATGGCAGTCCAGGAGAGGAAGAAAGACGATCCGGCGATCACCGCCGGCCAGGTCGGGATCAGGATCACGATCAGGTACCCGCCCATCGCGATCAGGTTGAAGATCGCCAGGGCGCGCTTGGTGCCCAGCTTGTCGGCCAGATACCCGCCAGGGAACGAATACAGCGCCGAAAGCAGGTCGTCGAGTCCGGCCAACAGCCCAATGACGATCTCGGTCCCGCCGAGGACGAGCAGGTACAGCGGCAGGAACCGCTCGGCCATGCGCTCGCCCATGCCGACCAGGACGACCATGCCGAGCAGGCCGACCATCGACCGGCGCAGGCCCAGGAACGTGATCACTCGGCGGGTGGTGCGCATGACAGCTCTCGGTAGCGGCCCAGGGGGTCCCGGCCCGACGAGTGATATCACCAGACGCGAACTGGCGCAACCGCTCCGCGGCCCGCTGCCCAGTGGGGGAGGACTCGCCACGGGCAGGGCCAATGCGCGGGCTCGCCTCAGGAGTCACGGCATGGAATTGGCGGAGCATCGGTCCCTGGACGAGGGCTATCTGGTCCAGAATTACGGCACGCGGCTACAGATGGCCTTCGTCCGCGGCGAAGGCTGCTGGCTCTACGACTCCGAGGGGCGTCGCTATCTCGACTGGCTGGCCGGCATCGCGGTCAATACGCTTGGCTACGGACATCCGCGGCTGGTCGAGGCGCTGTGCGAGCAGGTCCGGGCCATCACCCACAGCTCGAACTACTTCTACATCGGGCCGCAGGCGAAGCTGGGCCGGCATCTGGTCGAGTTGTCGGGGCTCGACCGGGCCTTCTTCTGCAACAGCGGCGCCGAGGCCAACGAGGCGCTGCTGAAGCTGGCCCGGCGATGGAGCGCGGCGATGTTCGGCGAGGGCGTCCGGCCGGGGGTGATCACCTTCGGCAATTCGTTCCACGGGCGCACCCTGGCCACCCTCACCGCCACCGCGCAGGGCCGCATCCAGGAGGGCTACGCGCCGCTCATGCCCGGCTTCAAGCACGCGCCGTTCAACGATCTGGCGGCCGCCCGGGAAGCGGTGGACGAGACCACTTGCGCCATCCTGGTCGAGCCGATCCAGGGCGAGGGCGGGATCAACCCCGCCGACGAGGCCTTCCTCAAGGGCCTCCGCGCGCTGTGTGACGAGCGCGGGCTGCTACTCCTCCTGGACGAGGTGCAGTGTGGCATAGGCCGCGCCGGAACCATGTTCTGCTACGAGCAGTACGGCTTCCTGCCCGACGCGGTGGCGCTGGCCAAGGGACTGGGCGGTGGCGTGCCGATCGGCGCCGTGGTCTGCTCGCAGGAGTTGGCCGACCAACTCAAACCCGGCTCGCACGGCACCACCTTCGGCGGCAACCACCTGGCCACACGTGCCGGGCTGACGGTGGTCGAGACCATCTTGGAGGACGGCCTGCTGGCGCACGTGCGCGACGTGGGCACGCGGCTCAAGGCGGGGCTCGACGCGCTCTGTGAGCGCTCCAACCTGGCCGTCTCGGCCCGCGGGCGCGGGCTCATGCTGGGGCTCCAACTCGCCGAGGACAGGGCCGCGGCGCTGCGCGACGCGTGCGCCGCCGAGGGGTTGATCGTCAACGCGGTCAAGCCGGACACGGTCCGCATCGTCCCGCCGCTGGTCATCAGCGCCGACGAGGTGGACGAAGGACTGGCGCGGCTCGAGCGAGCGGTGGCCGCGGTCGGGTAGCCGCCGCGCGAACGCGGACGACGCGGTCAACGGTCTTGGTTGAGGCGAGCCAGGGCCGCCCTGGTCTGGGACAGGCCACGGAGCGTGTGGTTGGACAGTTCGGTAGCCCAGGCGCCGAGTTGCCGGACCGTGGCGCCGCCGCCGTGGCCGTAGACCGGTTCCGGGTCGGTGCCGTCGGGACGGACAGTCAGGACCGTGGTCAGGTCGGCCACCACCAGCCGATCATCCTGCCGCCAGCCGATGGCCAGGTGGTTGCCGACGCTGTCCAACACCTTGGTCTTGCCGGTCTCCAGTTCGATGGTGGCGATGTCCCAGGTCTCATCGCTGCGGATCTGGCCGTCGAGCGCCAGATACCGCCCGTCGCGGGAGAAGGTCAGCCGCATCGGCAGCTCACGCGAGGCGAGTCGCAGCCCGGTGTCGACCACCCGCCGGCGGCCCTCGGCGACATCGAACACCGACACCCGGATGCGCTGCCGGCGGTCGACCTGAGCCGCCGCCAACCGACCCCCGTCGCGGCTCCAGCCGAAGGCCACCGGGTAGATGTCGCTCAGCACCCGTCTGCGGCGGCCGGACATGTCGGTCACGCCGAGATCGATGCGGTCGATCTCCCCGCGGCGGAAAACCAGCTCGAGGTAGGCCAGATGCCTACCCGAGGGCGCCACGCCGGCCGGGACCACGAACGGGAACGGATCGAGCGGCGCCTCGCCAGCCGGCACCAGTCGCCGTGCCCCGCCGTCCACGGCGACGCGGAAGATGCCGCGCTCGGTGATCACGAATCCACCCGGCTGATCGGCCTGCCAGGCGCCAAGGAGCGCCAGCCGGCAGCCGGGCACGGCCAAGAGCTTCTTCGGCCCGCCCGACGCCGGTACGACGAACGAGCGCGGCACGTCGCTCAGTCCGCCGGTGGTCATCAGCCAGGCGCCGATCCAGTCACCGCGTTTCGACCACATCGGCAGCGACCAGGTCTCGGCGGCGCCGGGCGGCTCCAGCACCCGCCGGCACTGCCGCCCGTCGAAGGTCGCGGCCCGGACGCCGAACGGCACGTCCTCCTCTTCCCACGACCGGTCGCTGTCCATAAAGGTGACGCTGTTGCCGGCCGGGCACCAGTCGGTGAGGAACAACGGATAGCCGCGGAAGGTGCGCGCCAGCCCGCCGTCACGGACGTCCAGCGACCAGAGCGAGAAGCTGGTGTCGTCCTCCTCGTCGATGTCGCGGAGCGAGAAGAGCAACAGCCGCCGGCCCTCGGGATCGAGCTCCAGGGGCAGGAAGAATCCGGGTCTGGACGCCGTGGCGGGCGCTGTCGCGGGCTCGGGCAGCGGACAGCGGAGCACCAGCGCGGTGGCGACCATCAGTCCCAGCGGCAACGCCGCGTGCCTGGCGACCCGCGCCCGTGCCGCGGGCGTCAGGGCGGCCAGCCAGCCCGCCAGCAGCAGGCCGGCGGCGGCCGACACCAGCACCAGGCCGGCGTCCAGCGGCGCGATCAGCGCCGCGGCGACCCACACCCCGGCGGTGCCGACGGTGGCCATCACGAACGCCGAGCCCGGTGCCCGCCCGCGCGCTCCGGCCAGCCGCCAGGCCGCGTACAGCACCAACGTCAAAGCCGGCAGATCGGCCAGACTGGACCCCGGCCACCAGCGCGCCAGGACCAGCGCCGGCAGCAACGCGGTCCAGGGCAGAACGAGATCCATCCGGTCCAACCGTCGCATCACCATCTCCGCAGCCTACGCACCATTGTAGTCCCTTCCCGCCCCCATGACGCCAACCCGCGCCGACCCGGGCGACCATCCATGGGGTCAGGTCCTGCAATCGCACACGTGCGCGATTGCAAGACCTGACCCCGTGGGTATTGCGCGGTCTTGCATTGGCTACTGTTGTCTATGACCGTGCTCGGCGGTTGTTGACGGTGGGCTGGAGGCGGTGCTAGACTGCCTCACAGCCCCGGCGCAGAGCCTTGGAGACGACATCATGGCGGTGATGGAACCGGTCATTGCGACGCCCGACGAGTGCTTCCGCTTCTACATCGGCGGGGAGTGGTGCGACGCCCTGGAGGGCGGGCGGCTGGGGATCGTCAACCCGACCGACGAGAGCATCATCCGGGAGGTGCCGTACGGCTCTCGGGCCGACGCGCGGCGGGCGTTGGAGGCGGCTCAGGCGGCCTTCGACGGGTGGCGCAACGCGACCGCCTACGAGCGCGGCGCGTTGCTCAAGAAGGCCGCCGACCTGACCCGCGAGCGGTGCGACGAGATCGGCACCTTGATGGTCCTGGAGGAGGGCAAGACCCTCGCCGGGGCGCGGGCCGAGGTGCTCGGCGCCGCCGACACGCTGGAGTGGTTCGCCGAGGAGGGCAAGCGGGCCTACGGCCGGATCGTCCCGCCCAGCGTCGCCACCAAGCGGCTGTGGGTGCTCAAGCACCCCGTGGGCGTGGCCGCCGCGGTGACACCGTGGAACTTCCCCATCACCCTCCAGGCGCGCAAGGTCGGCGCGGCGCTGGCCGCCGGCTGCACCAGCGTCTCGCGCCCCAGTTCGCAGACTCCGCTGTGCACCATGGCCTGGTTCACCTGCTTTGCCGACGCCGGCTTCCCGGCGGGGGTGGTCAACCTGGTCACCGGCCCGCCCGACGAAATCGTCGGCGAGTTCTTCGACAACCCGATCTGCCGCAAGATCAGCTTCACGGGCAGCACCGAAGTCGGCAAGGAGCTGGTCCGCCGCAGCGCCGATCAGCTCATGAAGGTGTCCCTGGAGCTGGGCGGCCACGCGCCGGTGCTGATCTTCCCCGACGTCGATCCCGAGCAGGCGGCCAAGGTCTGCGCCGTGGGCAAGTTCCGCAACATGGGTCAGGTGTGCATCTCCCCCACCCGCTTCTACATCCATCACGACCTGCGCGCGGAGTTCACCGAGGCCTGCGTCGAGACGGTCCGGGCGATGAAGCTGGGCAACCCGCTGGATCCGGAGAACGAGGCCGGCCCGTTGTTCGAGCGGCGCAACGTCGAAAAGACCGAGATGTTCGTCAACGACGCCGTGGCCAAGGGCGCCCGGGTGCTGGTCGGCGGCAAGCGGCCGGAGCAGTTCACCCGCGGCTTCTGGTACGAGCCGACGGTGCTCGACAACATCGACCGCACCATGCGCCTGACCTGCGAGGAGATCTTCGGCCCGGTCATGCCGCTGATGGATTTTTCCACCATCGACGACGCGCTGCGCGCCGCCAACGACACCAACTACGGGCTGGCGGCGTTCGTGCTGACGCGCGACCTGAACACCGCCATCCGCTGCGCCGAAGGGTTGGAGTACGGCATCATCGGGATCAACGACACGGTCCCGGCGACTCCGCAGGCGCCGTTCGGCGGGATGAAGGAGAGCGGGCTCGGGCGCGAGTGCGCCATGGAGGGGATCGAGGAGTACCTCGAAACCAAGATGATCTCGCTCAGTCTCTGAGCACCCGCCAGGCCTGCTTGATCAGCGACGGCCAGAAGTACGGCGTGCCCACCGCCAGCTTGTCGCGGCCGTACAGTTCGGCCGCCAGCCTGTCGGGGTGGACGCCGCCCCCGTAGAGGGCCAGCACGGTGGCGTTGATGGCCATGCTGGCCAGTACCCCGGTGCGCAGGTACTTGGCGGCCGAGACGGTCACCGGCCGGCGCGAGACATGGATTCCGCCCGGCCCGAGAGTCGCCAGCAGCCAGTCGGACAGGGCCACGTCCTCCAACATTCGCCACGGCCGGCGCGGCGAGCGCGCCCACAGCTCACGGTCCAGCCACACGGCGTTGGTGCCGACACTGCGCCTACGGCGGCGCAGGCGCCAGTCGTTAAGCCACCAGGCCTGGAGCGCGAGCAGCCGGTCGCCGCTGTCGTAGACCTTGGGGAAGCACCCGGCGCGGTGCGAGGCGGCCGCCTGCCGGATCTCGGCCAGCGCGCCGGGCGGCAGCCGGTTGTCGGCGTGGAGGATGCACAACAGGTCGCCCGTTGCGGCCTCCGACGCGGCGGCGATGGCCGCGCCGCGCGGCAGGGGCGTGGCGCGAGCGGGATCGAAGCGATGGTGCAGCGTGCGCAGCGCGTGGGGGAACTCGGGTCCGGCCAGCTCGCGCAAGAGCGGGCCGAGGGGATCGCGCCGCGCCGGGCCGGTGCCGGCGATGACGATTTCGCACGGACCGGCCTGCCCGCGCAGGGATTCGAGGTAGGCGCCCAACTCGACGCGCACCGCCGGAACCCGCGGGTCGCGCGCGTAGAACGGGGTCAGGACAGAGATCAGGTGCTCGGTCATCGGGCCGACGATGTTCGCGGCCGAGCGGCCCGAACCTGCTCGCCGAGCCGCTTGACGACCGCCTTCCCGGGGCGGCAGCCGGTTTGACGCCGATCCTACGAGCGTGTTACAATCCGGCAACAGGAGAAGCTCGGTTGGGCGTTACCAAGCGGGCGGCGGTGATCGGGGCCGGCAAGATCGGCCGCCATCACGCCAAGTGGTACCACCACAGCGGGTGCGAGGTGGCCGGGTACGTGGTCTCGAGCGCGGCCAACATCGGCCCGCGCGGCGACGAGATCCGCGCCGACTGCCCCAGCCTCGGGGCGGGCTACGCCGACGTGGCCGAGATGCTCGACGCGGTCCGGCCGGACCTGGTCAGCGTCTGCTCCCCGGCCGGCCTGCATCACGACCACGCGCTGGCCGCGCTCCGTCGCGGGATCCCCGTGCTGTGCGAGAAGCCCCTGGTGTGGAGCGACTCGCCGGACGAGGCACGCCGTCAGGCGGCCGCGCTGTGCGAGGCGGCCGAGGCGGCCAAGGCGCTGCTGGCGGTCAACTTGCAATACAGCTACGCGGCGCCTCTGTACCGGGAGCTGGTCGGCGAGATGGGCGCGCCGGAGCGGTGCGAGGTGGTCTTGGAGAGCAAGGGCCGCGGGGCCGAGCGACGGCCCGACGAGGTCTGGATGGAACTCGGGCCGCATGCCTTGAGTCTGGCCTTCGCGCTGCTGCCGGGCGCCGAGCTGGACCCGGCCACGGTGCGGGTCGAGACGCCGCCGCGGACGGTCACGGCGTGCTTCGACCTGGTTCTGGGCGACCACCGGGTGGCGACCACGGTGCGCACCGGCCAGGTCATGGAAGGCGACCTGACCCGCCGCTTCGGGCTCAACGGCGCGCTGGCGGACTACGCCGGCCGCAACAACGCCGATGGGGTGTTCTGCACCTACCTGAGCCACCAGGGTGTCGAACGAGAGTACACCGACTTGATGCGCACCTCGATCGAGCGGTTCGTGGCGGCGGGCGACGGTGGCCAGGTGGCCGTGACCGGCGCCGTCGCGGCGCGCAACTTGTCCGCCCAACTCGACGTCGCGGCGGCGGTGGCGCGCAGTCTGGAGAAGGTCGATGGCTGAGAAGATCATGGTCGTGGAGGACGACCCGGCGATCCAGCGGAGCCTGGCGGCGCTGCTTGGAGCCGAGGGGTACCAGGTGGTGGTCACCGCCGACGGCGCCGAGGCGGTGCAGATGGCCACCGCCGAGACGCCCGACCTGATCCTCCTCGACCTGATGCTGCCCGGTCTCAACGGGCTCCAGGTCTGCCAGCAGATCCGCGCGCGGATCTACACGCCGATCATCATGCTGACCGCCAAGAGCGACGAGTTGGACAAGGTGCTGGGCTTGGAGATGGGCGCCGACGATTACGTCACCAAGCCGTTCGCGCCGCGCGAGCTGCTGGCCCGCTGCCGGGCGCACCTGCGGCGGACCAGTTTGTACGAGAACCGCGGCGCCGAGCAGGGGCCCATCACCGTCGGGGCCATCACCATCGACGAAGCGGCGCGCGAGGTCACGGTCAGCGGCAAGCTGATCCAACTCACCCCCAAGGAGTTCGACCTGCTCCTGGTCCTGGCCGTCAACGCCGGGCGGGTGCTGGAGCGGGACACGCTTCTGGAGCGGGTGTGGGGAGAGAGCCTGTACCTGGACAGCCGGACGCTCGATGTCCATATCCGGCGGCTGCGGCTGAAGGTCGAGCCGGAGCCCAGCGCGCCGAAGTTCATCACCACCGTGCCCGGCGTCGGCTACAAGCTGGCCTCGGCCGAGCGGCAGCAGGAATCGAGCTGAGCGGCCCGTGGCGGACACGACAAACCCGCGGCGGGCGCCGCGGGCGGTGGTGACGGCGAAGGGTCGCTACTCGGTCTCGTCGGGATCGTCGCCGATCTCGATGGCTTCCAGCTCGGGGTCGATCTTCTCGGTGCCGGTGACCACCACGACATTGACCGCGCGCGGCCCGCGCTCACTCTCTTCGACCTCGAAGGTCACCCGGTGGCCTTCGTACAGGGTCTTCGGCTCCGGCTCCTGGATGTCGGCGGAGTGCAGGAAGACGTCGCGATTCGCGTTGTCCTCGTAGACGAAGCCGTACCCCTTTTCGAGGTCATACCACTTGACAGTACCGCTGGCGATGGCCGTATCCTCCCCGCCCTACCGGGCGCCGGCATGGTCTCCTCAGCCGGCCGGGCCGGTCGCTTGACCAACCTGTCGGCAGGCTATCACAGCGCTCCCGAACGGTCAACCGCCGCGGGCCGGCGAAGCCTCTCCAAGCGCCGCCAGGGGAACGTGGATCTGGTCGGGCGTGAGCCCTTCGTTGAGGCTGCCGCTGCGGAAGCCGAGGAGGTCCAAGGTGACATAGAGGAAGCCCAGCTCGCGCACGCCGCGGGCGACGGCGTCGCGCAGCTTGGGGTCGAGCAGCCGCGGCAGATCCTCGGCCGGGAGTTCGATCCGGGCCAGGTCGCCGTGGTGCCGGACGCGGTACTGGCGGAACCCGGCTTCGGCCAGAAGGTCCTCCGCCAACTCGACCTGGCGCAGCTTCTCCGGGGTGACGGACTGCCCGTAGGGTATGCGCGACGCCAGGCAGGCGAAGCTGGCCTTCTCGGCGGTGGGCAGGCCGTACTCCTGGGACAGCCGGCGGACCTCGTCCTTGGTCAGGCCGACGGCCGCCAGCGGCCAGTGCACGTGGTGCTCCCGCGCCGCCTGGAGCCCGGGCCGGTGTTCGCCCAGGTCGTCGGCGATGGCGCCGTAGGCGACGTGGCGGAAGCCCCATTCGGCGGCCAGTCGGTCCAAGGTCTCGAACAACTCGGTCTTGCAGAAGTAGCAGCGGTTGACCGGATTGGCGATGTACTCCGGGTTGGCGGTCTCGTGAGTCGCGACCAGCCGGTGGTCGATGCCGATCTGTTGGGCCAGGGCGACGGCGTCGCGCAGCTCGCGGCGGGGGATGCTGGGCGAGTCGGCGGTCACCGCGACCGCCCGCGAGCCGAGCACGGCCTGCGCCACGGCGGCCAGCAAGGTGCTGTCCACGCCGCCGGAGAAGGCGATCAGCAGCCCATCGAACTGCGCCAGCGCCCCCTTCAACGCCTCGTGCTTGGCGTCCAGGCCATCGGTTTCGGCGCGGCTCAAGGACCTCTCCACCGGCCGTTCGGCGGCCGGTCTACCGATCATTGTGCCATGAGCTTGGTTGCTCGTAAACCCGCCGGTGGCCGGCCCACTGGTGATCGAGGTTGGACCCGCGCAGCGCGCCCGAGCAGGCGAACGCGACCATCACCACCGCCAGAGTCGTCCACAGCAGCCATCTGGCCACCAGCACGACCCAGATTGTCAGCGCCGCCTCCATCGTCTTCGTCACGTCGGGCCGTTGCCCGTCAGTGATCCAGACGGTTCCGGGCGACCGCGCGTCAACGGCGGAACGTGGTGGACTTGGTGGACTTGGTGGACCTGGTGGACAACCACCGCAATGAGAGAGTCCCTTCCGTCCCTTCCGTCCCTTCCGTCCCTTCCGTCCCTTCCGTCCCTTCGCCTCAGAAGAGCTTGCCCACCGAGAACTGCACCTGCCCTGCCCCCGCCTCGCCGTAGCTGATGCCCAAGAATGCCGGTCCGAAGATGGTGTCCGCCGCGAACCCCAGCGTGCCGCTGCTGAAGAACTTCGCGTCGTCGAGCCGGGCGGCGGCGGTACCCGTCTCGACCATCCCCGTGCCGTAGACCTTGCCGCCCAGGAACAGCGGCAGGTCGAACAGTGGCCGCAGGTAGCCGAGTCCGCCGTACAGCGCGTGCGAGCCGCGGAAGCGATCGCGCCGGTAGGCGGACAGCCGCGCCAGGCCGCCCAGCGTGAACTCCCCGTACGGCGGCGAGCCGTCGAGACTGGTACCGACGTCGCCCAGGACGAAGACCGTTCCGGCGAAGGCCGGCTGGAAGAGCTGCAGTTCCCCGTGGAGCCAGGTGAACGACGACTGGGAGCCCAGCGCGGCAGTGTACCAGCGCGCCTCGCCGTCGAACCGCAACCCGCGCGACGGGAGCGTCACGCGGTCGCGGGTGTCGACCGTGGCCTGCGCCCGAAAGTAGCCGAACGGCTCCTCCACCCGCGGCCGCAGCGGCACGCCGAAGCTGATGTGCTGGTCGACCCCACCGTAGGCCAGGCCGGCGCGCAGCCGGGCCTCGGGAATCGGCTGCACGCCGAGATCGAGCCCGGCCGCCACCTCGCGGCTGAGGTACTCGGCCTGGCGAGCGTCGCCGGCATACAGATCCGTGGCGCGGCTGCGGTACCAGGCCCGCGGCGCGACGAACAGCATGCCGCCGCCCAGCGGCTGGTGGTACTCGGCCGCCACCACCGTCCGCTCGCCGACGGTCAGATCCCCACGCCACTCGGAGCCATAGCCGGTCAGGTTGGTGCCGGTCACCCGCCCGGCCAGCGTGAACCTCGTCTCGTCGGCGGTCCCGCCGTGGAAGTCGATCCCCACCCGCAGGTAGGGCGGCCCGTAACGCTTCTCGCTCAGGCCGATCATCAGCCCGGTGCGGCCGTCGCGGGTGAACGGACGGTAGCCCAGCCGCGCGTAGTACCCCTCGCCGTAGAGCCGGGCCAGCTCGGCTTCCACCTTGTCGGCGTCCAGCGGCTTGCCGAGCATCAGCCCGAAGCGCCGCTCGATCTCCTCGCGAGTCAGGTCCGAGCCACCGCGGATGTCGAGAAAGCTGGGGGTCACCTGGCCGCCGGGCCGCCGGGCCCGACGCTCCGCCAGGTGCCGCGCCCAGGCCGCCTCGTCCAGGGCCAGCGGGGCAAGGATGCGCTGCTTGGCCTCAGCCGCCTTGTACCCGCGATCGGCCATGGCGTCGGCGGAGCGGAACGAGGCCGAGGAAAAGCCTTCCAGATCGGGCGAGAGGATGATGTCGGCCAGGCGGAGGTTGGCGCGCACGTTTTGGATGATCATCACGCTGAACGACTGATTGACCATCCCGAGCAGGTTCTGGAGCGATTCCTTGTCGCCCAACGGCGTGCCGATGTCGACGGCGATGACCACGTCGGCGCCCATCTGCTTGACCACGTCGGTGGGCACGTTGTTGAGCAGCCCGCCGTCGGCCAGCACCTTGCCGCCGATTTCGACCGGCGCGAACACTCCGGGCACGGCCGTGGTGGCGCGGAGGGCGTCGGCCAGGCTGCCCGAGCTCAGCACCACCGGCTCGGCCTTGAGCATGTCGGTGGCCACGCAGCGGAACGGGACGGGCAGCTTGCCGAACTCGGTGATGTCGCTCACCGGGAGGGTCACGCGGCTGAGCAGCAGGCCGGCCTTCTGCCCCTGGACCACCCCGCCGGGGAGGCTCACCCCGTGGCGCAGGCCCAGCTCCAGCCCGTTGGGGAATGCCTGTTGGTCCTCTTTGCGCTGCCAGGAAAGCTGGGCATAGGGCGGCGCGTCCTTGAAGAACTCCAGCCACTCGACCCGGCGCCCCATGTCGCGCATCTCGGCGGTGGTCAAACCGCTGGCGTACAGGCCGGCGACCAGCCCGCCCATGCTGGTCCCGGCGAGGAAGTCGATGGGGATGCGATGCGCCTCGAACCACTCCAGCACGCCGAGGTGGGCGAATCCGCGCGCGCCGCCGCCGCTGAGGACCAAACCGATCTTCGGCCGATCGGGCTCCGCCCCCGCGCCGGCCACCACCAGGGCCGCCGCAACGGCCAGCCATCGCCACGACCATCTGCCCTTGCCCACGGCCCACTCGCCCATTCCGCCGACTCCGCGCCGCACGCGCAGCGCCGGCATTCGCACCGCCGCCCGGCCGCCCTCCGCACTTTGGTTATGGCTCCACCACCCGGCCGCGGCAGGGATCGGCGGTCAGGCGGGAATAGCGCAGCCGGAGCGCGCGATGATCACGTTTCGCTGCCGTGCCCTGTGGCTGGCCATCTGGTCCGCCAGTTTGGCCTGCGCCGCCACCGCCCCGCGGGCCGACTCCTACGCCGCCGCCATCGAGCGGGTCCTGGCCCATTCCGAGTCCCTCATCCCCACTCTCACCGCCACCGCCGAGGCGGCCGCCGACCGGCTGGTCGCCGGACGCGGGTACTGGATCACCGGCTCGATGGCCGGGTTCGACATCGAAGGCATCAACCGCGCCGGCGGCCCCTGCCTGCTCAAACGCGTCACGCCGAAGACCCCGCCACAGCCGGGCGACGTGATTCTCTACGGCGTGCTCGGGACCGGGCTGCCCACCGACGCGCCGCTGCTGCGGGCCTGGCGACAGGACGGCTGCTACGCGGTCCTGTTCGGCTCGAAGGGTCCGCTCGCCGCCGAGGCGGACGTGTTCATTGACACCGGCGTGTTCGAGCACGGCCTGGCGGTCGAGCTGACGCCGCAACTCAAGATCGCGCCGACCGACGGCGTCGCCAACGTGATCAACCTGTGGGCGTTCAACGCCGAGTTGGTCGCGGCGCTGACGCGGCGGGGCAAGATGCCGACCATGTACCAGAGCGTCATGCTGCCCGGCTCCCGCGAGCGCAACGCGCGGGTGCGGCAGACGCCGTTCCACACCGATCTGACGCCACCGGCCGTCCCGGCCGGCCGGCTGGCGGCACAGTACCTGGCCGGCCTGCGCGGCCACGTCGCCCACCTTCGCCAGCCGGCGCAGCTAGCGGCCATCGACCGCGCCGCGGCGCTGGCGGCCGAGGCCGGGCGGGCGGGCGGGCGGCGCTGGGCCTGGATGTTCGGCCACTACCCGCCGTACGTCTGCGGCACGCCCGGCGACCCCGGCGCCTGGACCGCCTTCCCGGGCAAGGTCACCCCGGAGACGGTGACCGCCGCCCTGCGGCCAGGCGACGTCTTCGCGCACATCGGTTACACCGCCGTCGAGACGGCCATCTTCCAGGCCGCCAAGGCCGCCGGGGCCAAGACCATCGCGGTGGTCGCGCCCGGCCCGGACGGCCCGCCGGCCGGTAGCGAGGTGCCCGACGTGTGGATCGACCCGCACTGGATCCTGGGCGATGCCGAACTGACCTTGGACTTCTACGACGTGCGCATCCTGCCGCCCTCCGGAGCGATCCAGATCGCCATCTACTGGATGCTGGTGGCCGAGACGCAGGCCAGGCTCTAGATCTGTTCGAGGCCGAACCGGACGGTCGCCTCCAGGGCCGCCGCCGCGGCTCGGAACTGGCGGGCCATGGGGGTCGGCTGGTCGGTCTTGTGGTGCCGGTTGTTGCGCACTTCGACCGTCAGGCGGCGCAGACCCTCGCCGCGACCGGCCCAGAAGTCGCGGAACAGCGCCTGCCGCGGCTGGCCGCGGTAGGGCACCGTCCGCCGGCCGAGCGGCCCGATCCCGACCGCCGCCCAACCGGCCTCGATGGCGTCGGCCCAGGCCGCCAGATGCGCCTGCTCGTCCGCCGGCAGCTCGTCGTAGCTCTCCGGGAAGAGCACCATGTCGTCGTGCTCGTGCTGGTGGAGATCGAGGTAGTGGGTGCAGCGGTACCGGGCCTGGATGTCGTCCAGGGCCCGGCAGTGGGTCGAGCGGCGGTCGGTGTTCGGCTCGACGTACAGGTCGTCGTCGAGCGCCTCGTACTCGGCGCCGATCCGCTTGGGGTGATGCTCGGACACGCGCCACTCGCGGTAGCGGCCGAACTGCTGCCCGTCGGCCGCCTCGCCGAAGGCGACCTTGAGGAACTCGTCGTTGGTCAGCGTGCCGTCCCAGCAGCGGCTGGTCGCCCGGGCCCGGCCCTGGCTGTTGGTATCGGGCAGCAGCGTGATCAACGCGTGGTCGAGAATCCGCTCGCGGTCGAGGGCCGTGGCGGCGCCGTCGCCGCGCAGGCCGGTGGCCAGTTGTCGGGCCAGCTCGACGCAGGCCGCGGTCTGGGCCGGCTCGTGGGCGTGGGGCACGGCCGCGACCAGCCGGAACGCCGGCGGCGGGTCGGCCCGGCCGAGGGTCAGCCCACGGACCGACTGCCCCCCGTACTGCGGCCAGTCGTGGAGCGTCACCCGGTCCGGCCTGGCCGCGCGCCACTCCTCCAGCAGCGGCTGCCACTCGTCCGGGCCGCTGACCCAGCACCTGGTCACGTCCGTGTCGTCCGGCGCGAGCCGTCCATTCAGGCCCATTTGACCAATCCCATCAGCAGCGGGTTGTCGAGATCCGGGTGCTTCGGCAGCACGCGCAGGGAGAAGCCCTGCCGGCCGGAGTTCTCGCAGGCCAACTGCCCGGTGAAGACGTGGCATTCGCCGTTGGCTTCGCGGTACTCCATCGGCGCCGCCGTGCCCTGGATGAAGTCCCCCTTGCCGTCCACCGCGCCGTGCCAGATCTGGACGCTGACGTCCTCGGGCGTCAGCTTGCCCAGCTTGAGCTCGGCCCGGATGTGCTTCTGGTCGCCGACCAGCAGCGCATCGCCCTCCTCGCTGGTGACCCCGGCGATCTCGACCCGTGGCCACTCGCGCCGGAGGTTGGACTTCCACTCCGCCAGCGTCCGGGCGCGGCCCTGGTCGTCGGCGTTGAGCTGCCGGAAGCGCGTGCCGGCGGTGAGGTAGAAGCGGCGGGTGTACTCCAGGACCATGCGGTTGGTGTTGAACACCGGCGCCAGGGTGCGGATGGAGTTCTTCATCCGGCCGACCCAGCCGCGCGGGATGCCGTCGGAGCCGCGGTCGTAGAAGACCGGCACGATCTCCCGCTCCAGCAGGTCGTACAGCGCGCTGCTTTCGACGTCGTTCTGGTACTCCAGGTCGTCGTACTCCTCACCCCGGCCGATGCACCAGCCGTTGAGGCCGTTGTAGCCTTCCGGCCACCACCCGTCGGGGATGCTGCAGTTCAGCCCGCCGTTGAAGACCACCTTCATGCCGCTGGTGCCGCTGGCTTCCTGCGGCCGGAGCGGGGTGTTAAGCCAGATGTCCACTCCCTGGACCAGGTACCGCGCCGCCTGCTGGTCGTAGTCTTCGAGGAACAGGATGCGGTGCCGGAAACCCTCGGTCTGGGCGGTGTGGACGATGGTCCGGATGAGCTCCTTGCCGGAGTTGTCGCGCGGGTGCGCTTTGCCGCTGTAGATGATCTGCACCGGGCGCTCGGCGTCGGTCAGGATGCGCCGCAGGCGGTCGAGGTCGCGGAGCAGGAGGGTGCCCCGCTTGTAGGTGGCGAACCGCCGGGCGAAGCCGATGGTCAGCGCCTTGGGGTCGAGCACCTCGGTCGCGATGCGGATCTCGCGCGGCGTGGCGCCGACTCGTTCGAGCTGCGCCCGGAGCCGTTTCCGGGCGAACGCCACCAGCCGCTCGCGACGCCGCTCGTGAGTCCGCCACAGCTCCTCGTCGGGAATCTCCTGGGCCCGCTCCCAGACGGCCCGGTCCATGGGATCGTCGGCCCACCTGGGACCCAGGTACCGGTCGTACAGCTCGGCCATGTCGCCGCTCACCCAGCTCCGGCCGTGGACGCCGTTGGTGACGTGGCCGATGGGGATCTCCTTGAGCGGCACCGGCCCCCAGATGTCCTCCCACATCTTGCGGGAAACCTGGCCATGCAGATCGCTCACGCCGTTCGAGTGGACCGCCAGCTTGAGCGCCAGGACGGTCATGCAGAACGGCTCCATCGAGTCGGCCGGGTTCTCGCGGCCCAGCGCCATGAACTGGTCGCGGGTCAGGCTCAGCTCCTTGTAGTACGCGCCGAAGTAGCGCTCCATGAGCTCCGGCGAGAAGCGGTCGTGGCCGGCGGGGACCGGAGTATGGGTGGTGAAGACGTTGCCCGCCACGGTCGCCTCGCGGGCCTGCTCGAAGCTGGTGCCGTGCTCGGCCAGGTGCCGGCGGATGCGCTCCAGCGCCAGAAACGCCGCGTGGCCCTCGTTCATGTGGCACACGGCGGGCTCGATCCCCACCGCCCGCAGCGCGCGCAGGCCGCCGATGCCGAGGACGATCTCCTGGCGCATGCGCATCTCGTTGTCGCCGCCGTAGAGCTGATCGGTGATATCGCGGTGCGCCTCGAGCTGGTTCTCGGGCAGGTTGGTGTCGAGCAGGTAGAGGTTGATCCGGCCGACGGCGACCCGCCAGACCTTGGCCGCCACCGGCCCTTCGGGCAGCTCGACGGTGACCGTCACCGGCTCGCCCGCCTCGTCGCGCTCCTCGGTCAGCGGCAGGTTGTAGAAGTCGTTTTCGGGATACTCTTCCTGCTGCCACCCGTCGGCGCTGAGAAACTGGCGGAAGTAGCCTTTCTGGTAGAGCAGTCCGACCCCGTGCAAGGGCACCGCCAGATCGCTGGCGGACTTGAGGTGATCGCCGGCCAGCATGCCCAGGCCGCCGCTGTAGATGGGCAGGCACTCGGTCAACCCGAACTCCAGCGAGAAGTAGGCCACGTCGACCTCCTGCTCGCGGCAGCCGCGGCCGACATAGCCCTCCTCGTCAAGGTAGGCACAGAACGCCTCGTGAGCGCGGCGCAGTTGGGCCAGGAATCCCTCGTCCTCGGCCAGTTGCCGAAGTCGGGCCTGCTTCACCTCGCCGAGCATCTTGACCGGGTTGTGGCCGGTGGCTTCCCAGAGATCGCGATCCAGCCGCCGGAACAGGTCAATCACCTCGGTGTGCCAGCACCAGTACAGGTTGTAGGCCAGCTCGCGCAAGGCGGCGAGGGATTCGGGGAGCGAAGGCGCGACGTGGTAGGTCTGGAGCGGCTTCATGCGGGTCATCGTCCTTATCAGGTCATCAGCGTCAGCGGGTATTCGGACAGCAGCTCGCAACCGGTTTCGGTGATCACGAAGTGGTTCTCGACCCGGATCCCGGCGTTGAGCTCGGCGGAGTAGGCGCCGGGCTCGACGGAGACCGTGTCGCCGACTTGAAGGATGCCCTCCCGGTCCAGGTTCAGGTCGGGCTCGGTATGCGCCCGAAGCCCGACCCCGTGCCCGGCGTGGTGAGTCAGGCCGGTGTCGGCCAGGTGGGGGTGCTCGCGGATGCGGGCGTCCATCCACCGCGCCAGCTCGGTCCCGGACCCGCCCGGCCGGAGCCGCTGCGGCACCTCCAGCAGGATGTCGACCAAGTGGTCGTAGACCGACTGCTGGAGCTCGGTCGGCGCGCCGACCGAGTACGTCCGGCAGAGATCGGACCAGTACCCCCGGTAGATGCACCAGGCGTCGATGATGTACAGCTCGCCGGCCAGGCACTCCCGGTCGCGCGCCGGCCCGCCCATGCTGGCGCACTGGTAGTCGCCGCCGTGCCACACCGGCTCGCCCACGTACAGCGCCGCCCCGCGCGCGCCGGCGGCCAGCACCTCCAACTCGTTCACGCCCGGCCCGACCAGGTCGCCGACCGCTTCGTAAGCGGACAGGTCCGCTCTTATGCTGCGGTGCAGGCAGGCCAGCTCGTCGGGGTCCTTGGCCCGCTGCATGGCGTAGACGGCATCGTCCACCGGCACCAGCTCGGCCCCGGTCGCGCCGACCACCGCGGCCACCGAGTGCGCCAGGTGATCGGCCTGGTAGCCCACCCGCCGCGGCCGGGCAGCGGCCAGGGCATCCTTCAGCAAGCCCGCCGCGGCGCGCTGGTTGTCGAGGTTCCGGGTGTACCCGACGTGCCACGGGTAGGTCGCCACG
>JAANMW010000050.1_pt1 | contig 108133 bp, 94 predicted proteins | sample 7279671 | NCBI WGS metagenome assembly JAANMW01 (sample SAMN14094541, study PRJNA606508) | bioreactor metagenome | isolation source: A lab-scale SPAN reactor treating ammonium-rich wastewater day 247 | place: Ireland: Galway | collected 2017-09-19 | reverse complement strand
GCCGGCGAAGGGGTGGCAGTTTGTCGACGTCCAGCCCCACCGCGTCGGCCAGAAGCTCATCCCAGTCGAGCGCCGCCAGGTTCAGCATGCCGGTGATGGCGGCGTTGCTCGCGTCACTGCCCGACTCGCCGGTGAGCCAACGGCAGACAAAGTCTTCGACACTGCTCAACGTCACGGTTTGCTCGAGCGCGTGGGGGGCATGTTGTGCGAGCCAGGCGAGCAGTGGGGCGAGGATGCCTGCGTCACTGCGGCCGGTGCGGGCAAAAATGGCATTAGACCCCAGCTTCCGCGTCAGGGACCGGCGCGACTCGCTCGCCCGGACGTCCATCCAGGAGATGATCGGCGTCATCGGGACGTGGCTGGCGTTGAGCAGCAGCGTCGCGGCCGCCTGGGTTGACAGTCCGATGCCGCATACGTTGGCGTTGTCGGCGTGGTTCAGGGCGGCGTGGACGGCCTGGACCATGGCCGCCTGCAACTCCATGGGGTTCTGCTCGAACCACCCGGGCTGCGGGCTGTGCAATCCGTAGGCGGCCGCATGGGCTGGAAGCGGCCGACCGTCGCGAGTCAACAGCATGGCCTTGACGGCGGTCGTACCCACATCGATGCCCAGGACCGCGTCCATGATACGCCTACTCCGCCTCGTTCTCCGCCGCGTTGGTGACGACAGTGCTGTCGATGCCAAGGGTTTCCGCGGCGGCCAGCAGCAGGCCGACGGCATCGCCGCGCACCATGACCTGATGATGGGATCCGCCAAACTGGCTCCAGGTCGCGAGGAAGTCGTCGAGCGTGCCCGCAGGCTGGAACTTGAAATGCGGATGGCGAACGTGGTCGAATGGCCCCCAGGCGGCGACTTCGCCGGTGGCGACGACCATGCGGAAGTCGCCATCCGGGGCCAGCGCGAGGGAGGCGAGCGTCACCGGCCCGGGCTGCGGCGCGAAGACGGGTGTGGCCGGCGCCTCGGGTGTGGGCGCGAGCGGGAAAGGACGGGGTGCGAGCAGCGGCTTGCGGCGGGGGGCGGCGGTGGCGTAGTTGCCCTCGCCCATGTGGGCCATCACGACGGCCTCGCCCTCGAAATCCATGGAGAACATTTCGACAAAATCGGCCGGACCGGCCACGTCTTGCATGGCTGCGACCAGCGAGGCGCAGCATACGTCGCCTTCACCCGCGTAGCCGTAGCCGTCGGCCAGCAGTTTCGAAGCCGCGTAGAACGGCAGCGTGGGAATGCGGCCATCCTCGCTGACGGTAAGGAAGTGCACGGCCAGGGCGTCGAGGTGGTCCTCGACGGCAATCTGCTCCAGCGCCAGGGACACGCGAACAGCTGCTTCGTGCTGGATGTCGGTCAGTTCGTCGCTGATGCGGAAGATTGAGGCGTTATCCTTGATTCGCTGCTTGACCACTTGTGCATTCGCGCTCGCGGCGAGTTCGGCGATGCGTCGTGGTTCGACGGGCAGGATGGCCGGTCCGATGCGCATGAGCAGGGCGGCCTCGTCGACGGTAAAGTCGCCCATGCCGGCCATCGGGCGGCCAACGATGCCGGTGCGCATGGAGCGAAGGAGCGTGCGTATGCGCGCGGCCATGCACCATGTGCGCAGCAGGCCGATGGCCATCGGATCACGCCAATGGCCGACGATGACCGGCGGATGCTTGCCGCCGCGGGCCAACACGTTGGCCAGATCCTGCACGCCGTGGACGCCATGGTTGCGCGAAAGGAAGGTATTGTCCTTCAGGTCGCCGGGGCCGGCGTCGGGCTGGGTGTCGAAAAGCAGGATCGGCAGCGGCGTTTCGATCAGCGCGCTGGCGCTGTTGAGGCTCGGGGCATAGGTTAGATGCACGACCACGATCACGTCGCAGGGCTCGGCGCTGAACCCGCGCACGGCCATGTCGACCTGATCGCGGCTGAGGCAGACGCCGGGGTAGCGGACGTCGGCCCAATCCCACGAAGCGGCGAGTTTTCGGGCCCACGCATCCTGCGTCTCACGGAGCTTGGGGCCGCCGCGTTCATAAAGCTGGGGCATGAGGGCGAGCAGGCCAATCTTCACACGGGCGCCTTGACGGCATGGGTGCGTCTTCGTTTTGTCAGAGCTGGGTGACACCGCCGGCCTCCTTCACGCTTGTGAGCAGACGCTGGGCATTGTTGCAGAACACGTCGGCCACGTCGTCGTGGCTCAGCCCGCACGCCTCGGCCGCGCGGCGGAACGAATCGATCTGCTGATACAGGAAGAAGGTGTAATCCTCATCCCCCGCCGGTGTCTTGCGCACGCGTCGGTCCTCCCAGTCCGCCTGGTAGATGACGTTGACGTACTCGCCACCCTCGTCCAGCCGCTTGCCGCGGAAGGCCAGAATCGGCAGATCCGAGCCGTAGAGAATCCGCTTCGGGCCCGCCGTCTTGATGAGCGTCCGCATGATCGGCTCGCAGTCGTTGGCTGAGAAATCCCACAGCAGGTTCTCGCACTGACCGATGCGTTTCACCGCGTCGTGCCCGTCGGGTGTATCCGTGTACGCCCGGCCGATGTGGGCCACGATCACCTTCGCACGCGGGTACCTGCGGTTGATCGTCTCCAGTTGCGTCAGATTGAACTCGTCAGCAATCCGCCGATCACCGCGCGGCACGTGCAGCATCACGATCAGGCCATGATGATCCGCCCACTCCAGGTGCGACTCCGGCAGCATGTCGAAGATCTTCACCTCGGCCGCGGGAATCTTGTGCGGCATCGTCGGGTAGGGCTTGAGTCCCGAAAAGCGGCCAGTTGCGAATTTCTGCTCCAGCTCCGCCACCGACCAGTACGGATTCTCCAGCAGCAGACCCCAAAGCCGATCGGCCGGATAGCGCGTCATCACCTCGGCCACGTAGGCATTATCCGGCTCAATGTATGGCGGATGCGGCGAGCCGAATACGCACACCCGCACATCCTTTCCGGGCAGCATCTTGATCTGCCAGTCGAAATACTCGTTAGCCCGGAAGCTGCGGCCGCTGGTCACACGGCCGGCCCAGTCCAGCCTGGCGCCGGGTACGGGGTCCGACAAGCCGATGTGCCCGTGGATGTCGATGATCCGCCGCGGCAGAAAATCACGCAGTCGCTGCTCGTAGAACGGCATATCCACGTCGAAGTAGTGCGCGTCGGGCGTCAGAAAACCACGGCGAAGGTCGTGAATGCTCATGGCTGAAAAGTTCCTGTCAGACAGCCTCAAAGGCTGGGTATGTCAATCCACCGCTGGGTGACGCTGCTTTGCTGAGCCGCGTGCATGATGGCCTGCACCGCGATCGCCTCATCAATCCCGGGACTGGTGGGCGCATCGTCGGCGATCGCGCGCAGGAATGCGGCCAGGCATTCGATGTGAGCTCGGTCCCAGCCGATGGCGAACTTCGGGCCCGGTAGCCGGGCCTTGGGATAACGCTGCACACATTCGATGCGCTTGAAGCCGCGCTCTCCGCCATACGCCGCCTCGGCCGGCGTGTTGTCGTATACCTCCAGCCAGTTCGGGTCCATCAGGTTGAACCGCATCGCCCCGTGCGAGCCATGCAGCTCGAAACGCAGTTCGTCCTGCGCCCCGGTTGCCAGCCGGCTGGCCTCGACCGTGCCTGTGGCGCCGCCAGCCGTCTTGAGCAGCATGTACGCGATGTCGTCGACCTGCACCTTCGCCTTGCCGCCATCAGCCGTGGGACGCTCGGGGATGAGTGTGGGCAGATCGGCAAATACTTTTTCGAACGGCCCGACCAGATGCAGCAGCAGGTCGAGGGCGTGACTGCCCAGGTCGCCCAGCGCCCCCGCGCCGCTACGGCCCATGTCCATGCGCCAGCTCATCGGGCGATTGGGATCGACGTAGCCCGCGTGCAGGTAAACCGCGCGGAAACCCAGCAGCCGGCCGAGAAACCCCGCCTCGATGAGCTGACGGGCGCGGATTGTTGCCGGCAGGTAGCGGTACTGGCACACAAGCTGAAACTTGCCGCGTGCGTCCCGGGCGGCGGCCGCGATGGTCTTCGCTTCGTCAAGCGTGCGGGCCAGCGGCTTGTCGCAGTAGACGTGCTTGCCCGCCGCCAGGGCCGCCGCCGCCTGCTGGGCATGCATGTCATTGGGCGTGCAGACGTGGATCACATGCACATCGTCGCGGGCGATGAGCTTGCGCCAGTCGTCGGTGGCGAAGCTGTAACCATGCGCCAGCGCCTCGTCAGCTGTGCGCTGCCGCGTTGTGGCCACGCCCACCAGGCGCGTACGCGCTGGCGGCGGATCATAAATCCACGGGATAGCGGTGTGGCAGTAGCTCTGGAGCCTGCCCATGAACCCGAAGCCGATAATACCGATGCCAAGTTCGTTCATCCCTGGTTCTCAGTCCTCGCTCACGCGTAGCCCAGTTCGCGCTCCACTTCGCCGATGGACTCGTCGATGATGTCCATGCACTTGTGGGCTGTCGACTCGTTCATCACAATCGGCGGGCTCATGCGCAGAATATGTCCGGCGGGAATCCACGCCAGACCCTTGCGAAACGCCCGCTGGTAGATCAGCTTGCCCGCTTCGTCGAAAGGTTCCTTGGTCGCGCGATCCTTGACCAGTTCCACGCCCATCAGGCAGCCTTTCACACGCACGTCGCCGATGACAGGATGCGCCTGCTTCATCGTCGCCAGCCGCGAGGCAAAGAGCGTCTCCAGCCGGGCCGCGTTCTCCAGCAGCCCCTCCTGCTCGATCGCCTCGATCGACGCCAAGGCGGCCGCACAGGCCATCGGGTTGCCGCCGTAGCTGGTCGAAGCCGAGATGGATTCGATCGCTTCGCCGTAAGGCTCGCGGGCCATCATCGCCGTCACAGGGAAACCGTTGCCGAACCCCTTGCCGATGGTCACCACGTCGGGCAGAACGCCCCAGTGCTCCATCGCCAGGAATTTGCCCGTGCGGCCCATGCTGGTAAGCACCTCGTCGGCAAACAGCAGGATGCCGCGCTGATCACACCAACGACGCAGCTTCGGGAAGAAATCATCGGGCGGGAAAACCGACCCGGCCCAGCCCTGAATCGGCTCGAGCACGATCGCCGCCACACGCCCCACCGTCGCCTCGACGATGAACTCATCATAGAAGCGGATGTAAGCGTCCGTGTCGATCGAGCCGTCGGGCTTCTTGAACAGCGGCCGATACGGATCGGGCCGCGGCACAAGGTAGAAACCCGGCGAGCGTGAAGGGCCGCTGCTGGCATTCATCCGCGCCAGGCTGACGGCATGGCCCGACTTGCCGTGAAAGTCGCGGTAGCACGAAAGAAACTCGGCCTTGCCGGTCGCGGCCCGGCACAGGCGGATGCCCGCCTCCACCGCCGTGGTGCCCGAGTCATAAAGCTGGCCCACCTTCAGATCGCCGGGCAGGATGCCCGCCAGCTTCTCGAGCAGTTTCATCTTGATTGGCGTGGTGAAGTCGTGACAGTTCATCAGTGTCCGCGCGTAATGGGCGACCGCCTCCGACACCTTCGGATGGCAGTGGCCCAGCGTCGTCACGTAGATGCCCGACGAGAAGTCCAGATATACGTTGCCGTCCACATCGGTGAGCGTCACGCCGTGGCCCTTCTCGAAGCAGACGGGAAAGAGCTTCACCTGCCCGGAATAGCCCTTCATGACCTTCGCCGCCCGCTCATGCATGGCCCGCGATTTCGGCCCGGGGATGTCGGATGTCACCAGGCGCGGCAACTGAGCCAGGTCCACGTCGGCCCAGGCGGTATCGATATGGTCGGCAGTGGCGGTCATGATGCGTCTCCCATGAGTCAGACTTGTGCAGTCGCCTTGCTGATCTTCGCAGCAAGCTGCGCCTTGTGGTCTTTCAGCCAGTCGGCGAAGTCCGGGCGGGTGGTCACCGGCTCGTTGCATAAATCAAGCAATTCGTTGATGACGCGGGCCGCATCCGTTTCGGGGTGCGCGTCGGCAATGCGGCGGGCCACGCCCAGCCACGGCCTGCACTGCGCGTGGGCCTCGGACAGTTTGTCGGTCAGATCCAGAACTTTGGCCGGCTCCTTCATGTCGTCGACCAGCCCCGCCCACGCCGACCACGAGCTGTATGCCTTGGCCAACTGGTCCAGGTGCTTCATTGCCGTGTTGAACTGCCCCGCCAGCTCGCGGTCAAACTTGCCGCCGAACGCGCCGTGCTCCACGTCGTAGCGTTTCTGGGCACGATGGTCGTTGCGGTGATGGTCGCGCTGCTTCGGGTCGCGGAAATCGGGAATGTCGTACGGCTGGCCGTTCTCCTGCGACGAGCGGTAGCCCAGGATTCCCTGCAGTGTGCAGTCGGCCGCCGTGTAGATGTCGAACGGCGCCGGCTGCCCCGTGTGAATCTGCCGGGCGAAGTAATAGAGCACCCAGAAGTCGCCCCCGCCGTGGCCTGTCCGTCGCGCCAGTTCCGCCAGCGCCGGGTCAGGCCAGTCGGCCTTGACCTCGAATTTGGCCGTCTCTCCGCCGCCGCCCAGTCGCAGCTTCAGCGAGTTCCACTGCCACTCCGACGCGCCTCTGGTGCCCCACAGGCGCTGGATGTTCGTATCGTCGGTCATCGCTCCCATCAGGTTGCGCACCAGCCCATGATTGGACATCTTGACCAGCGACGGGCAGGGAATGCCCCATTTGCCTGCCGGGTCACGCATCACGTACCCCGGCAGGTTCTGCTCCGATCGCAGCGAAACCACCCGCGTCGGCCGCAGACCCGTGATGATCATGATCGGACCCAGCGAGTGCGTGTTGTAGTAGTGGCCATTGATCCAAGTCCGCCAGTTGTGCACCTGCCAGCCCGGCTCGATGGGCACGCCGTCAATGTAGGTGTACTGCAGCGTGCGGATCTCGTGGATGTACGAGTACTCACCATACATCAGCTCGCCGAAAAGCCCCTGCCTCCACCTGGCCGCCAGCCACATGTTCGGCGCGCTGAAGGGATAGTTCTCTGCAAGGTTGTAGACCTTGCCGCTCTTCTCCACCGTTTCAACCAGACGCACGCCTTCGGCCAGCGTGTGGAAGCTGGTGACCTCGCTGAGCACGTGCTTGCCCGCTGCGAGAGCCGCGATGGCGTCGTCGGCATGGTTCGGACAGAACGTAGCCAGCAGCACAGCATCGAAGTCCCACGACAGAAATTCGGCCGCGTCCTCGGTCACGCGGGCGTCGGGCTGCTGCTTTTTGAAGTTTTCGCGCATGTGGGCATTGAAGTCGCAACCCGCCACGACGTCGATATTCAGGGCTGCACATGTCTTGTAGAAGTTCATGCCCCGGCCCAGCCCCCAGATGCCCAGACGCAGGCGCTTGCCGCCGTCGAGTACGGGGTCGCTGTGTGATCCGGCCGATTGTGTGGCTTGGTGCGTCATTTCAATGCCCTGTTCGACAACCGAAAAATTCGCCCAACGAGCCGCGACTGTTCGCAAGCGGTCTGCTTGCGTGTTCGTGCATGCACCCTCGGTCACGCTCGCGGGTGGTCATGCGCGTCCTAGTCCTTCAACTCATGTGAGGTCATGGCCTGGTCCACAGCCTTGCCGTGCCGCACCACGTCGACCAGCGCCCGCTGAAACGCCGCGGCCTTGGGCCAGCTGAACGCATTGCGGCCGAACACGACGCCGCGGGCCCCATCATCAATCTCCCGCCGCGCCAGAGCAAGGGCGTCGCGCATCGTCTTCTTCTTCGACGCTCCCAGCGCCCATACCGGCACGGGGCAGCCACCCGCCACCTGCGCGAAGTCCTCGGTGTGGAACGTCTTGACCGCGTCCGACCCAAGCTCCGCGAGGATGCGCACGCCGATCTTCACTTCCTCGAAAAGCTCGCGGCCTTGCACATGCTCGCCACGGGCCGGGAAATATTCCCCGATCACCGGCAGGCCGATCTTCCGCGCCCCGGCCGCGAGGCGGCTGAAAACCTTCACGTTACGCGCATCGCATCGCTCGCTGCCTGACTGCAGCGACAGACTGATGAGCACCGCGTCAGCCCCCGCGGCCGCGGCCTCGGCAGCCGTCATCGCCGCCACCGTCTCGGCCTGCGTGTAGTTCCACGAGAAGCAGTACGTTGTCGCCCAGTTAAGCCGCACAATCGCTGCAGGCGACCCCTTGCGCCCGAACACATCGACGCAGTGCCCGATCATCCCCGGCGACAGCAGGATCGCGTCCACCGACGGGTCAATCCCGCGCGCCACTTTCGGCGCATCCTCCAGGTGGGCGATCGGGCCGTCAAATTCGCCATGGTCGATCGCCACGACAACCGTGGGTCCGGCGCTGGTAAGTCTGCCCAGTCGTATGGCGTGTCCGTTCACGTGCGTTTCTCCTGAAAGGCCGGTTGTTCGGCGAGAATGATGTGGATACCCATCGCTCCCAGTCGATCAAGCTCCGTCGCCGCGACGGCATCGAGCTGGCCAGCAGTGATGATGGTGTGAATGCGTTCACTGGACAGGTATGGGCTCATGGCATTACGTCCGAGCTTGGAGGCGTCAGCCAGGACGACCACCTGCTCGGCATGTTCGGCCATGAGCCGGGCGCTGACCGCCGCCTCGGCCCCGGCCGCCTGGGCGCCACGCTCGACGGTGAGTCCGTCAGCTCCCACCAGCGCGAGCCGGGCATGGATCTGCGCGAGTTGGGCCTGGACAGTCGGGCCGGTGAAGGCCATGCTGTGGCGGCTTAGCACGCCGCCCAGGCAGACGATTTCGACTGATGGTGCACCCTCGAGGGTGTCGATCACGGGGATCGAGTTGGTGACGACCGTCAACCCCCTGACGTCGCCCAGTGCACGGGCGGCGAGAAAAGGCGTCGAGCCGCTATCGAGGATCACGCTGTCGCCGGGCTGAATCAGAGCGGCAGCCGCCAGGCCGATGAGCTCCTTGTCCCGTCGAGCAGTGTCGAGCCGGTCAACAAATGACTTGTCCGGGATCGTGTCGAAAGCGGCGGCCGCTCCGCCGTGGGTTCGGACGATCCGGCCGGCGTCCTCGAGCTGCTGCAGATCGCGTCGGATGGTCACCGCGGAAACGCCAAAACGATCAGACAACTCGGCAACCGTCGGGCGCTGCCCATGGGCGACCAGATCAGCAATGACATCCAGCCGTTGAGCGGCGTTCAAACGGCCCAAACCCGCCGGGTAATCTGGAAGGGCGTCCGCCATAATTGTTGTGATCGTAATAGCGATCGAAACGAAAGTCAATATGTTCGTTTCGATCGGTTACGCCTGAAATCGACGACTTCATGTATGGCAGAAAGGGCAGTCGCCAGGTTTCTCGGCGAGCAGGCTGCGACCGATCATCCATACTCCGGTGGCGACCACCAGAGCAGCCGCAAAGCGGTGACCGTTGTGCCGCCAGCGTGCGGGCAGCAGGCGATGGCCGATGAGGACCGCACTGAGCGAGGGAATGGTGCCTAGCCCAAAGGCGATCATGCCCAAGGCGGCCCAGGCCGGCGACGCCAGGGCGATGGCCTGAAGGAGGGCGGCGTAGACCAGACCGCAGGGCAGCAGGCCCATCATCGCTCCCAGCAGCAGCCGGGCCAGGCTGCCGGGTGTGCGGGCGAGGATGGCGATCCAGCGGCGCGGGCCGTTGCGACGGGCGGCTGCTTCCGTCTGATCTTGTGGAGCGACGGCACAGGTGCCGGCGAGGCGGTCAAGATTCACCCCGGGAACGATGCCCGTGAGCACGACGCCGGTGAGCAGCATCAACGTCCCGGCCCCGATGCCAAGAGCTCGCTGCCAGGCGAGGGTTTCCGCTTGGGCGGCCAAGGCGCTGCCCAGAGACCCGGCGAAGAAACCGAGGACGGCATACGTCCAGATGCGCCCAGTGTGATAGAAGAGAAAGTCACCCGCGAGTGGAAACCGGGGCCGCGCGATCGATTGCCCCCCGATGGTGACCCGCGTGCGGTCGAACACGCTTCCGAAGCCCAGCAACAAAGGTCCGCACATGGCCGCGCAGTGCAGACTGCCCGCCAGTCCCAGCAGCAGCAGGGAACTGAGCAGCGTCAGGGTTTGTGTGCTTGGCGCATTCATGAAGCAGGCGTCTCCGTCCGCGTTGGGGTGGCGGCGAGCGGCCGTGCCCCCGCGCCGCGCGACATGGCGATGATGACCGCGCTGGAGACCAACATGGCCGAGGCGGCGAAGATCGGCGTCAGCAGGCCGGCGGCGGCAAGGACCAGGCCGATGGTGTTGTAGCCGAAGGCCCATGCCAGATTCCAGCGAATGCGGTGGACCGTATGGCGACCCAGAGCGATTGCCTGGGGCACGCGATCGAGTGCATCGGCCAGCAGGTGGATGTGCCCCGCCTGTCGCGAAAGATCCGTCGCACCGGACACAGCGAAGCCCACGTCCGCGCCCGCCAGAACCGGGCCGTCGTTCAGACCGTCACCCACCATACCCACAGGTCCGAAGCACTCACGCCAGGCTCGCAGGGCGGCGAGCTTCTGATCGGGCAGGCAGCCGGCGCGGGTCATGGCGGCATCGATACCCACCGTCTGTGCGACGTGCTGGGCCGCGGTGGGCTCATCACCGGTGAGCAGAGCGGTTTTCATCCCCAGGGCATGGACCGACGCGACGGCGGCCGCCGCATCGTCGCGCACCTGCTCACGCAGCCACAGTCGGGCGACGACCTGGCTGTCGATGATGAGCAGCAACTCCATCTGACTGCCGGGGGCGGCGGGCAGATGGAGAGTAGCCGCGGCATTGAGCAGCCGACGGTTGCCGAGTTGGCAGCGTCGGTCATTGACGGTCGCCTCCACCCCCGCTCCCGGAAGAATGCAGGCATCGGTCGCCTGCGGCACGAAGATCGCAAGGTTGGCGCTCTCGGCGGTGAGCGCTCGGGCGATGGGGTGGTCACTGGCGGATTCTATGGCGGCGGCGATGGCGAGGATTTCAGTTTGTGTCCGCCCCCCGGCACCGTCGATGAGTTCGATGGCCTGCAATTGCATCGCATCGCGGGTGAGCGTCCCGGTTTTGTCGAAGGCGATGAGTTTCAGACGAGCCAGACGCTCCAGGGTCTCCGGCCCATCGATGAGCATGCCGCGTGATGCCGCGCGGCGCAGGGCGGTCCAACTGGCCAGTGGGGCCGCAAGGCCCAAGGCGCAGGGACAACTGATCAGCAGCACCGCCAGCGCGGTGAACAGGCCTTGCGTCACGGAGCCAGTGAAGGCGTGGAATGTGAACACGGCGAACGCCAGCAGCACGACGCCGGGTACGAACAGGGCCGCGACGGTATCGGCGGTGCGCTGAATAGCGGGCTGGCAGGTGCGGGCGTGTTCGAGCATCTGCACCATCTGATCGATCAGCCGATGTCCGGTTGTCCGCGTGGTTTCAAGCCACAGTTGCCCGTCGAGTGCGATGGCTCCGGCTGGGACGTGGTCACCTGGGCCGACGCTTCGCGGCCGTGATTCGCCGGTAAGGATCGCTTCGCGCAGGTGGGCGCTGCCTTCGACAACGCGGCCATCCACGCATGCGGCTTGGCCGGGCTTGACTTGCACGACGTTGCCGATGCGCACCTGTTTAACGGGCAGTTCGCGCACTGTCTGCTGGTCGCGGATGACGGCCTGCGCGGGCAGATCACGCAGCAGTTGGTGCGCTTCGAGCAGGGCCTTGCGACGTGCCGTGGCTTCGACCGCGCGGCCGAGGGTCACGAGCACGAGAACCATCGCGGCGGTGTCGAAGTAAAGCGGCCCCTGGCCATGGAAAGTGTGGGCACTGCTGAGGGTGAAGGCGGCGGCGACCCCGATAAGGATCAGGCCGTTGGCGTCGACACGGCCGCGCCATGCGGACAAGCCGCCTGCGTCATCAGGTCGCGCCAGCAGGCGATCCAGCGCATCCACAGCCAGCGGCGTGCCGAGCAGAGCGATGACCGCAGCGCACAGCGCCATGAGCAGGTAGGCGACCAGGGCCGACAGGGCGTCCATCGGCGCGTGGGGGTCGTATACCTCGCGGCCATAGAACAGGCCGCTGAAGACCATGATGTTCATGGCCAGAAAGGCACCGGCTCCGAGGCGGAGCATCAGGGCGCTGACCGTACGACTGTCGACGTCGGGTCCAGCTCCTCCGCTCGTGGTGATGTGGAAGGCGATGCGGCATCCGACGCAGCAGTACTTGCCGGCCGGGCTGGTGCTTCGCCGTCCCGCGGGCACCGGCAGGCCGCAGTGGACGCAGACGGCAGCGGTTTGCGGGCCGCCGTCATCTCGCGTGGAGGGTAACGCATTGGTGATCAAAGCGGCCATCAACACAAAGGATACCGCGTACGCGCACGGCGCGGTTGGTCAGCGAAGCAGGATGTTGCGGACCAGATAGAGCACGCCGCCGATGAAGAAGCTGATCCAGATCAACGTGACATACCACGGGAAGGCGTAACCCTGGTAGCTGAGAAACTTGTGGCGGTGGAACATACGGTCTCTCCGTAGGTCAGTCTTTTCCGCGGCCGAGGAGGATCAGCCGGCCCGCGGGGCGCGGCTCTGGGCGAGGTCGATCTGCTCCTGCATCTCGAGCATGCGGTACTTGGGCGCTTCGACGTCGCTGTAGTGGCCCCGCAGGAACGCCCACGCGAACAGGCAGCCGAAGCCCGCCGCGACGGTCAGGTAAGTCAGCACGGGGATCAGAAAAGACGCGAGGGCTTCGGAGCCGTCGGTGGTGGCGGTGTAGAAGAACTCGATGAGCTTGAACATGAAGGCCGTGCCCGCCGTGACCATGAGAATCACGCTGAAGACCCACAGGAACACCCGCGCGCGGCGCGAGGTGCCCGACGCGGTCGTCTGTCGGACTGCGTGTTCGGGCGATGCGGAGGGTCTGTCGCGTGCGATCATGATGAGGCACTCCCGCGCGACGGTTGCAGGTGGCTTGTCTCAATAACCATAGTCGGCTTCCTCACCGTTTTCGTGGCCAGAGGTATCGTCGGCCCCGTAGGCGTCCGCGTCGTCAGGCGCGGCCTGGGCATCGGCGGCATCGACCGCCTTCGCCACGGCGCCCGGATGGACGACCTGCGGTGCGTCGTATTGGCGTTCAATCGCGCCCACGCTGTGAACAGTCTCCCTGATGTTCGGTTCCCAACTGCCCAGCCACTGGATGTAGGCGATCAGAGACAGGCCGACCTTGTTGGGCGTCAACCCGTCGGCTTCGAAGAACCAGGGATACTCGGGCATGACGCTCAGAGGCGCGACGTCGGTCGGCTTCCAGAAGTGGGCGACGTGCCAGTCGTTGGACTGCCTGCCGCCTTCGCGGATGAGATCCGGACCGATACGTCGGGTGCCCCAGAGCGGGGGCATGTTCAGCTTGTTGTGATACTCCTCGGGGTAGGAGATTCGGCCGAAGCGGGCCTCGTCCTCGCCCCACGGTCGGACCTGCTGTGAGTGACAGTGCCAGCAGGCCTCGCCGACGTAGGTCTTGTGGCCAAGGCGCAGCGCCTGGGCGAAGGCCTGTTCGATGGGCTGATCGCCAAAGGCCTTGGTGAATGCCTCAGGGTACTGCTCGCGCAACTCGACGAACTCGATGGGCGGGTTGGCGGCGAGCTGCTCGACGGTGGCGACCTGCAGGTCGGCCACGGGCAACATCGGCAGATAAGCACTGACGCCGAATGCCAGTGCGAAGAAGCCCAGACCGGCCACCAGAAAGATGAAGCTAAACCGTTCCATGCGCCAGCCTCTCCTCTTGCGTCACTTCGTATGGCGCGTAGTCCATGTCCACATGGGCAGCCGTCTGCGTCCTGGGCTGTCGCGCCGTGAGCCACATGTTGATCAGCAGCAGAATGTGGCCGACGATGATCGCCACGCCGCTGAAGGTGCGCACCAGCCAGAAGGGATAGCTGGCTCTGACCGTTTCGAGCCACGGGGCGAGCTTGATCCACATGAAGCCCTGGACGAGGCCGGCCCCGGTGAGATCGAGGAACATGACCCACAGACCGACGGCGGTGAGCCAGAAGTGCCAGGAGCGCATGGCCTGACTGGCCCAGTTGCGGCCAGTGAGTTTGGGCCAGAGGTGGTCGATCATCGCCAGGATCCAGAAGCTGAAGACGCCGAACATCACCAGGTGGGCATGCCCGACGACCCAGTCCGAGAAATGGATGATCTGCTGAAAGGTCAACGTGGTCTGGAAGGCGCATTGCAGGCAGGTTACGAAGTAGTTGAACGCGCCCAGAAAGAACCAGCGGATGGCCATGTTGTCGCGGAGCTGGCGACTGTCGCCGCGCAGCGTCATGAAGAAGTTGATCACAACAGTGGTCACGACGATCTCTATGGCGATCGTGCTGACGACCGCGCTGTACTGTGCGAACATCGGAATCGGCGAGCCCAGGAAGTGATGCACGCCCTGCAATGGATAGAAGAACGCCAGCCCCCAGAAGCCGACCAGCGACAAAGCATGTGACCAGATGGGCTTTTTGAGAATGATGGGCACGAAAAAGTACATCATGCCCCAGCCCATCGGCGTGACCCACAGGCCCACCAGGTCATGGATGTACAGCCCCAGCAGAGGGCCGGCCGCGTTGCCCGCGACCAGGTACTGCGGGAAGAAGTTGCCCATGATGTATGTCAGACCCAGCCAGATGAAGCCGGCCGTGAAATACCAGAGGGAAACATAGAACGCCCGCTCGGAGGTCTTGATGATCGGGGTGTAGAACTGGATCCAGACAAGAATCGCGCCAACGACGACCAGCGGGTCGATCCAGACCGGCGTCTCGCCCCACTCCACCGCCTGGGCCTCACCCAGGTGCAGGCCGATCCATGTGCCGGCGACGATGAGGTTCCATGCCAGAAAGATGATCCAGCCCAGGAGATTGCTGGCCACACGCTGCCCGGTCAGACGCGGCACAGCCCAGTAGAGCATGCCGAAAAACGCATTGGTCAGGAAGCCGAATGCGATCAGGTTTGTATGCACCAGGCGGATGCGGCCGGGCGAAAGAACCGCCCACTTGGGCAGCATCCAGTATTGCAGAAGCTGGGTGGAGTAGAACAGCCCGGCGAACAGCGCGAGCGTGAACCAGAAGAGGCTGGAGACCAGATGCCACTTCACCAGTGAGCCATTGCACAGGTCGCGCAGGTCGGGGCCGGCGTTGCTGGCTGGCGGGTTCGCGGCGGGGGGATTGAAGGCCGTCATCACTCCTGCCCTCCTTCACCCGTTGGAGTCGCCGTCTGGGTGCGACGCAAGGAGAGGATGTAGGCCACCAGATCCCAGCTGTTGCGCGAGGCCTGATCCAGCAACTGTGTTTCACTCATCGCGGTGATGTCCGTCATCGATTCGGGGAACTGCGCGAGGTAAGGGGCCAGCGTCTGCTTCTCGCCTTCAAGCATGAAGCGGTCCTGGCTCAAGGCTTGCTGCCGCGAGACGTAAGCCAGCGTCGTGCCGCCGAAGCTGGGCATGACGCTGCGCAGGCCGGTGTGGAAGACGCGGTAGATGTCTTCCGGGTCGTCGCCGCTCTTGAGCCGGCCCTGGGTGAAGTTGAAGGCCTTGATCTTGTCGCCCCAGGCGTCGTCATATTCATTTTGCGTCGCGCCGGCGCCGGCCCCGTCCATACCGTGGCAACTGGAGCAGCCCATCGCCAGGTACACCACGCGACCACGCTGGGCGCGCTCCTGGCTGGTGACGTCCCGCGGCGCCAGCGGTACGAACACCTTCTTGCGCTGCGGCGCCTCTTCGTGCCAGCGGGTGTAGAAGGTCTTGATGTATTCGATGACGGCGACCTTGTCCTGCTCGGGCATGAGCGGGAAGGCGGGCATGCTCACGCGCGATAGACCGCGGACGATCGTGCGATGGATGTCGGTTTCCATCGGCAGCGATCCGGAGTCAGTCGAGCGGAACTTATAGATGCCGCTGGTGAAGTCGCGAGGTTTGACGATCAGGCGCTTGGCCGCCGGGCCGTTGCCGTCGCCCACTTCGCCGTGGCAGCCGATGCAGTAGTTCTGGTAGACCACCAGGCCTCGCCGCAGCAGCCGCGTCCGCTGGTTGTAGCCGGTGGCGATCATGACCGATTGCCTATCGGGTGGGGCGATGACAGGCGGCACGGTGGGCGGCGTGGTTTCAGCGGCCAGCGCGGGCGCTGGCTGCTGGGCGTGGCTGACGCCGATGAGCAGCCCGGCGACGGTAAGCGCCAGGGTCAGCAGAGCCAGCGTCGATCGCCATGGGGCGCGTGATGCTGTGCGGCTGCGGTGTGGATCGCGGGTCAAGCGTAATCTCCCGTTCACAAGCCAAGGTGGAGCGGAACACGGACGCGGCACGTCATACGGCTTCTTGTCAGGCTCCTCGGCCGCGCGGTTCGAAGCGACCCCAGGATTCCACGAGCAGCATGGTCCAGGCGAAGGCCAGGTGGGTCAGGCCGGCGACCCAGAAGGGGATCTGCTGGAGAATCCAATTGCCGCCCAGCAGCATTGGCTGAAGCCAGCTCAGGATCAGATAGAAGTTGACAGCCCAGATCACCAGGCCGATGAGCGTGGCGACGAGCAGGCGTGTGACTAGGCCAGCTTCTGAGACATACAGACTCATCAACAGGTGAAACACCACACCGTACAACGCGCCGGTCATCAAGTAGAGAATGCAGCCGATGGTGAGGACTTCGCCGCTGGTCGCCGTGAGCGCGGCTTCGCCCATGGGGAACGTCAGGTACACGCGAATCAATTCAAGCGGGTGTTTGTCCACCAGCGGGGCGCCTGCGGCGTTGAGCGCCAGCGCCACGGCCGCGCCGATCATGCCCAGCAGCAGTCCCACCACGATGTGCCAGAGCAGGTAGTAGCCCTGCGGCGGCCAATCGCTCTGGATCGGAGCGGCTTGGGTTTGGAGGCGGCGGATGGCCTCTAGGTGTTCCTGGATTTGGCGTTGCCGATCGGCTTGTTCCATGAACCTGAATCCCTCGCTGTCCGCACGCTCATGCGCCGACGTGGTTGATCTCGCGAGCAGCGTGCCGCAGAAATGAGTTGCCGCTCAATATGAGAAAAAACGCGCATGCGTCAAGACGCCAATTCGTCTTCCACATCTGAATACAAATCGCGGCGATGGTCGTGATGGTATGGCCGGCGTCCTGCGCTTTTCGGCTAAGTCTCAAGTGCGCGCGGTCGTCTGATCGGTGGGGGATGTTGGACTCCCGGAGGCGGCGTCGATGTGCTGAGATCCTGCGAAATAACCCAGCCTCAAGGGCGCGGCCTCGCGCGGCGTGCCCTTCCTGGCCACCATGAACTGGCATGCAACGATGCAGTCGCCGCACTCCAGACAGTGGTTGAAGCCCGGTGCGTCAGCGATGGTGATGCCCACGCGGTCGCTCACCGGTTCGGCCAGCGTGCGCGGGTGCAGGTCGACCGGGCAGACGTGGTCGCACGCATCACATTCGATGCATGTGCGCTGCTGATTGCGAAAGTGAATGCCAAAGTAGCGGGCCGGCGCGACGAAAGAATAGTAAAGGCCGATTGGGCAGACGCTCTTGCAGAAATTCCAGCGCCATACCCGCCCGTGCAGATACGCACCGACCGTCCCGAAGGTGACCAGCGCCCAGCCGATCGCCATGGCCCGCGGCGACCCCAGCACCAGCATCCGCAGGTCGGCCCACCAGTAAAGCACCGCCAGCACGAACACCGCGCTGTACAGGGCGGCGCCGGCGTGACGCAGCGCTCTGCGGCCGCGCGACAAGCCCGGTTCCTCGACGGCGTCGCCAAACCGGCTGACCTGGCCCACAGGGCAGCCCCAGCCGCAGAAGAGCCGACCCGCGACCACATTGCTCAAGAACGTCACGACGTACATGCCCGCGATGCCAAGGATCACGCCCGCTAGCGTGTGCTTGATCGACGCGGGCTCGAACAGCAGCCGATGCTCGCCGCCCCAGAAGTCAACCCGCGCCAGGCCCGCGGCCGGAACAACCGCGAGAATACCAAGACTCATCGCCTGACTGAGAAAACGCAGGAACTGGTAGTGATGGCGCGTCGCGCCGATGGCATGCAACACCTTCGGACGCATCTTTCCACGCTTTGTTTTCGACCGTGGCGGTTGTCCAGCCGTGGGCATTACTACCCTCTCCAAGAGACCTGCAAGTCTAGGCCGAGGCGGCGTCCGAGATGGGCAGGCTGGCGTCGGCGCGCAGGAACAGCGGAATCCGGTCAAGCGGTGCATCCACATCGATCGTCTTGCCGCCGTCGTGTGTCTGTCCCGTCCAGGCGTCGCGCCAGTGCGTGCCGGCCGGCAGATACACGAGCCGCGACGTCGTACCCGCTTCCAGCACCGGCGCCACCAGCAGATCCGGGCCGAACATGTATTGGTCGTCCACGTCGGCTGTCTTCGGATCGCGGTCAAAATCGAAAAACAGCGGCCGCATGAGCGGCGTGCCGCGCTCGTGGGCGGCGCGCATCAGCTGCATGACGTAAGGCCGCAGCCGCTCACGCAGCAGCATCAGGTCGCGGATGATCCCATAGGCCACGTCGCCAAAGGACCAGACTTCGTTGGGGCCGCCGGTCTCCGGCGTGATCGGCTGACGGTAGCCGTGCAGCCGAAACAGCGGGCAGAAGACGCCGAACTGGAACCACCGCACGATGAGCTCACGGAACTCGGGCGACTGTGGGTCGCCATGCAGGAAGCCACCGATGTCCGTGGTCCACCACGGAATGCCGCTGAGGCCCATGTTCATCCCGGCCCGCACCTGCGCCGCCAACGAGGCGAAGGTGGAATCGATGTCGCCCGACCAGACGGCCGCGCCGTAGCGCTGGCTGCCCGCCCACGCGGAACGACAGAGCGTGAGAATCTCCTTTTCGCCCTCCGCGTGAAGCCCGTCGTAAAACGCCTGTTGATGGGCGATGGGGTAGATGCACCCGACCTCCAGGCCGTTGCCCGCGTGATAGCGCAGGTTGTCCGGGTCGATCGGGTCCATCTCAGGCTCGCAGGCGTCGAGCCAGAAAATCCTGATGCCGTGCTTGTGGTAGTTCTCGCGTATCTTCTCCCAGATGAACGCGCGCGCCTGCGGATGCGTGGGGTCGTAGTAGTGGATGTAGGTCAGTCGTCGCAGGTCGGGTGTGTCGACGAAAGGGAACAGGGCGGGCACGCCGCGCTCCGTACGCAGCAGCAGCCCCCGTCGCTTCATCTGGTGGAAGTTGCGGCTCGCGGTGTTGACGCTTGGCCAGACGGAGACCATCAGATTCACATCCATCTCGTCGAGTTCGCGCACCATGGCCGCGGGGTCGGGGAAGGCCTGTGGATCAAAGCAGAAATCGCCCATCACCGGCCAATGGAAGTAGTCGATGACGATCACCGACAAAGGCAGACCCCGACGCCGGTGCTCACGAGCCACCGCCAGCACCTCGTCCTGCGTGTGGTAGCGCAGCTTGCTCTGCCAGAAGCCGCTGGCCCATGCCGGGAGCATGGGGGCGCGACCCGTCGCCTCGCCATAACGCTCCATGAGCGCGTCATAGCTGTCGCCGCCGGCAATCCAGTAATCGATTTGTGTGGTCGCCTCGGCGACCCATCGCGTCTGGGTGTGGCCCAGCTCGACGCGGCCGATCGCGGGGTTGTTCCACAACAGGGCGTAGCCCCGCGACGAGACCAGCAGAGGAATCGCGACCTCGCAGTTACGCTGCACCAGGTCGATCACGCTGCCTTTCTGATCGAGCCGACCGTGGCGATGTTGCCCCAGTCCGTAAAACCGCTCGCCGACCTGGGCGCGGAAACACGTCTGCGCATGGTAGAGCCGCCCACCGACACTGCGTAACTGCCGGGGACGCGGATGCAGCGGCTGGACGGGCATCTCCTCAACCAGCAGACGGTCGTCGACCGCATCAACAAACCGTACGTGGCCACCGCGTGAGATCATCGCGACGATGCGTCCGTTGCGAATCGTCGCGCCTTGCTCTTCGATCGCGATCGTGCTGTCGGTCGGCTGTGCATCGAGCAGGGCGGAGGGCTTGTCGGGTACGGTAGGCTCCAGGAAGCACCGCACGCGCAGGGCGTCGGTTCCCCACGGCTCCAGCCATAGCGTTTCATGTTCGGTCGACCAGACCAGACGCTGGCCGTCACGGGTGAAGGGCGAACTCATGGCATATCTCCAGGGCGGGCGTCCGGGCATCATGGCGATCGGGCCGCAGGCGGCAACTGCGTCGGGTCATCGGCACGGGGTCACTTCGCGCATTGAGCGCATGTGCCGTAGAAGACGATTTCGTGGCCCCGGGCCTTGAAACCGCGTGGCAAGCGCACGTCCGGACGCACCGCGCAGCCATCGAGATCGAAAACGCGATCGCACTGCGTACAGTGGAAGTGATGGTGGTGGGGTAGCCTGGCGACTTCGTAACGGTCCGGCTCGCCGGGCAGTTGAACGGGGCTGATGACTCCCTCGTCGACCAGGCTCTTGATGGCGCGGTAGACGGTGGCGATGCCGAGTGTGGCGACGTGGCGCCCGGCCAGATCGAGCACCTCCCGCGGGGCAAGAGGTCGGCCGGCGTCCTCGAACGCACGACGTATGGCCTGTCGCTGCTGGGTGTTGCGCTGCATGAGGGCATCCGATCGGGCGCGGGCTGTCTACGACGCGGGTGCGGACGGTGACACGGGCGCCCGAACCTATTATAATGCGACTGCGTTATCAATAAGCACCTCGGCGGATCGCCCCATGTGCCAGGCAGCCAATCACGTCGGTACCAGTGCGAGATATCGTCGCGCGTCGCGTGCCTGTGCGGGCACGGTGGGTGTGATCCTGACAAGCGTGCTGGTGGGCTTGTTGTCCGGGTGCGGTCGTGACGGTTCAGCTTCCACAGCTCATCAGGGCGATGTGTGTCGTGTCCTGGTCAGCATTGCCCCGCACGCGTGGCTGGTGCGGCAGATCGGTGGTGAGCACGTGCAGGTCACGACGCTGGTGCAGCCGGGCGAGAGTCCACATACCTACCAGCCCAGCGACGCGCAGATCAGTGCGGCCATACGGTGCGAGCTCTACTGCCGCACCGGCGTGCCGTTCGAAAATGGTCCGTGGCTGGAGGTGATGGCTTCGGCACGCGGTGGACCACGGGTGATGGATCTGCGCGAAGGGGTGGCCCTGCGCCCGATCGAGGCACATGGGCATGACGACGGTGGGAACGATCATCCGCATGGTCCTGCTCGCCATCCGAGCAAGGTCGAGGCGCTGGATCCGCATATCTGGCTTTCACCGCACCCGCTGATCACACAGGCCCACACGATCGCCGCGGCCCTCAGCGACCTGTTGCCTCAGCATGCCGAGGCGTTCGCGGCCAACCTGGCCGCGTTCACGCAGGCCGTCCATGACGCCGACACACGCATCGCCGCACTGCTCGGGCCACATGCGGGGCGGCGGTTCTACATCTTCCATCCGGCATGGGGCTACTTCGCCGACGCTTACGACCTCGTGCAGATTCCCGTTGAAATTGAAGGCAAGGAGCCCACCGAACACGAGCTGACAGAGCTTCAACGCCAGGCCCGCGCCGATGGCGCGCGGGTGATTTTTGTGCAGCCGCAGATTGCCGGGCGCACGGCGACGGCGCTGGCGGCCGCGATTGCCGGGCGCGTCGAAGTGCTCGACCCCTTGGCCGAAGATGTACTGGCGAACCTGCTGCACGCGGCCGACGTGCTCGCGGCATCATTCGCTGAGGCTCAGCCCGTATTCGACATGCACGAAGAGCGCCGCCATGAGTGAAACCGCCATCGATATATCGAACGTCTGGTTCCGCTACATCGGGCCCGGGCCTGCGGGCTGGGTCCTGGAGGACGTGAGCCTGCGCGTCGAGCCGCGGGATTACCTGGGGATCATCGGCCCCAACGGCGGCGGCAAGACGACGCTGCTGAAGCTGGTGCTGGGTCTGCTGCGTCCACAGCGAGGCCAGGTGCGTGTGTTCGGCCGTCCGCCGCGAGAGGCGCGGTCATGGATTGGTTATGTGCCGCAGCACGCGCGCCTGGATCTGAGCGTTCCGGCAACGGTCTTGGACGTGGTCCTGATGGGGCGCCTGGGTCGCCACCAGTGGGGCATGCGATATCGCCGTGCAGACCGCGAAGCGGCGCGGGCGGCGCTGACGCAGGTGGGCGTCGAGTCGCTCGCGGCCGAGCCGATCGCCGCTCTGTCGGGGGGGCAGCGGCAGCGCGTGCTGGTGGCGCGGGCGCTGGCGTCCGAAGCCCGCATTCTGCTGCTTGACGAGCCGACGAGCGGCGTCGATCCCCACATGGAAAAGAGCCTCTACGACCTGCTGGCCCGACTTAACAGGGGGATGCCGATCGTTGTGGTCAGCCACGATATCGGGTTCGTCTCCGACTACGTCACGCACATTGCCTGCCTCAATCGGCGCCTCGTGAGCCACGCCGCCGGCCAGATCAGTTCGGCCGTGCTGGCGGACCTCTACCACAACCACGGCAACGTCCGTCAGATCGAACACGACCACACCTGCCCGACGCACGAGCCGGTCGGGCCTGACGCGTCCAATCACCATCACCGCGTCACGGAGACCCCCTGAGCATGCCCGCTTTTTTTCACGACATGACGGTCAATCCGCTGCTGCTCACCGGCCTGTTGGCCGGTCTGCTGGCGAGCGTCGCCTGCGGCGTCATCGGGCCCTACGTCATCGCCAAACGCATCGTATTTCTGGCCGGTGCGATCGCCCACGTGACCGTCGGCGGCATCGGGGCCGCCATCTTCCTGCGCACGCACTGGCCGGCCTTGTTCGGCTGGATGACGCCCCTGCACGGCGCGATCGTCGTGGCCCTGCTTTCGGCTCTGGTCATCGCCCTGGTCAACCAACGCGTGGCTGAGCGCATGGACACGCTCATCGGCGCGATGTGGGCCGTGGGCATGGCCCTGGGCGTCCTGCTGATCAAGTTCACTCCCGGCTACCACACGGAGTTGATGAGCTACCTGTTCGGCAACATCGCGGTGGTGAGCTGGGCCGACGTCTACCGCATGGCCGCGCTGGACGTGTTGATCCTTGGCGCGGTGGCTTTCAGTCACAAAAGGCTGTTGGCCTGGTGCATGGATGAGGAGTTCGCGACCTTGCAGGGCGTCGATCCGCTGTGGACGACGGTGCTGCTGCTGGGGCTGGTGGCCCTCGCGGTGGTGGCCCTGATGCAGGTGGTGGGGTTGATCCTGGTGATCGCGTTGCTGACGCTGCCGGCCGCGACGGCTGCGCACCATGTGACGCGCCTGGCGCCGATGATGCTCGCCGCCACTGTCTTGTGCCTGCTGCTGACCACCGGGCCGCGCATCGCGGTATACGGCAGCCGTGTGTCGCCTGAGTCGGCGATCGTGCTGACGGCCGGGGCCGTCTACCTGCTGTCGGTGTCGGCGCGCCGTCTGATCGCGCGGCGCCGTCATGCCGCGCAGCCCGCGCCTTGAATCACGGGCGCCATGGGCCAAGGATTGTCGGTATTCACCCGTCATCGGCCGCCTCATGTTCCTGCCGCCAGCGAGAGGGAGCTTGGCTCATGTCCAGTGAGAAGATGCACGATCTGATTCGCCGTCGCTGGAGTCCAGTCCAGTTCCTGGACCGCCCCGTCGCAGGGGACAAGCTCGCGGCCGCGTTCGAAGCGGCGCGCTGGGCCGCGTCCAGCTTCGGCGAGCAGCCGTGGCGGTTTATTGTGGGCGTGAAAGGCGAGAGTGGGACGCTGGGCCTCACATGGGAGAAGGTTTTGGCCGCCCTGGCGGAAGCGAACCAGGCGTGGGCACGGCACGCGCCTGTGCTCGGCCTGTCGGTGGCGAAAATGAAGTTCCAGCGCAACGGCAAGCCCAATCGCCATGCATGGCATGACGTCGGGCTGGCGATGTCGCAGTTGACGTTGCAGGCCACGGCCATGGATCTGTTTGTGCACCAGATGGGCGGGTTCAACAGTTCTCAGGCCCGGGCGGCGTTCGGCATCCCCGAAGACGCCGAACCCGTGGCCGCGTTCGCTATGGGCTATCATGGTGCCAACCCGCAGCTAGCCGACGAGCTGCGCAAGCGCGATCAGGGTCCGCGGCAACGTCGACCACTGAGCGAGCTGGTCTTTGCCGGTCAGTGGGATCAGCCGGCCGACCTGGCGGTGTGAGCGGCACCAAGCGATCTCACGTCGCGGAACCCGCCGCACCCGGAGTTCGACGATGCCATCTGCCTCGCCCTTGCGTCTGCAACCACCGCGTAAGCCTGTCATTGGCTTGATCGGCGGCATCGGGTCGGGCAAGAGCCTTGTGGCCCGATGTCTGGCGCAGTTCGGTTGTGCGGTGATTGATGCCGATGCGCTGGCGCGTGAAGCGTTGCAGAGCCTGGACGTTCGAAGGCAGTTGACGGCGTGGTGGGGCCCCGACGTGCTGGATGGCGAGGGGCGGGTAGATCGCGAAGCGGTGGCCGCGAGGGTATTCGAGGACGAGTCCCAGCTTCGCCGCCTGGAGGGGTTGATCCACCCCAAAGTCCACCAGCAGCGCCAGCACCTGCGCGCCCAGCACCAAGCCGACCCATCGGTCGTGGCGATCGTGGAGGATTGCCCGCTGCTGATCGAGGCGGGCCTTGACGGGGCGTGCGACGCGATTATCTTTGTCCGTGCCTCGCGGCCGGTCCGGCTTCGTCGCGTGGCCGAGGATCGGGGTTGGAGCCCCGAGGAACTCGCCCGCCGAGAAAAACGACAGGCCCCGCTTGACATCAAGGCCCGGCGTGCCGATTATGTGATAGACAATGATGCCGGCGTGGACCAGTGCTGCGCACAGGCCCGCCGCGTCCTTTCCCAGATCACCCAGCAAGGTGTTCCCCAAGACGCTTGAGAAGACCGGGTTTTGACGCCCCGTGACCGGGCCGATTGCGGCGACCTTGCTGCCTTGGATCCCCCGCTGAACCTGATGCGTCACCTGCGGAGGCAGGGCGCACGAGCACCATCGGGTCCACCACCCCGTGCGCTCTTAAGGTGAATTCCCACAAAGCTTTGCGTTTCAACGCCATAACCCCAGCCAAGCAAGTTCCCTGAAGACCCACCCGGCGCCCTTTCGGCGCTGCGGGGGTAGGAGAAGTCCGATGGCCGACGGCAACAAGAACAGCCAGCGCAACCGCAAGCGCCCGCCCAACCGTGGGGGCGGTCGCCCCCATCAGGGTAAGTCCGATGCCCCGGGTGTGATGGCGGCCGGTACCGACGAACAGCTCGACGCCGAGACGCAGCGCCGCTACGACGAGGCCAAGGGCAACCAGTTCAGTCTCCACGACCTTCAGAAGATGGCCGTCGAGGATCTGCACGAGCTGGCGGAAAAAGAAGGCGTGAAGGATTACGCCGGCGTCAAGAAGCAGGAGCTGATATTCAAGATCCTCCAGCACACCTCGACCAAGCAGGGCCTGATGTACGGTGAGGGTGTGCTTGAGATTCTGCCCGACGGCTTCGGCTTTCTGCGCAGTCCGGAGTATTCCTACCTGGCCTGCCCCGACGACATTTACGTCTCGCCCAGCCAGATCCGCCGCTTCGGCCTCAAGGTCGGCCACGTCGTGCAGGGCACCATCCGTCCGCCTAAGGAAAGCGAACGCTACTTCGCCCTGCTGCGGGTCGACGCCATCAGCGGGCGTATGCCGGATGCCCTCAATGACGTGAGCAACTTCGAAGACCTCACGCCCCTGCACCCGCAGGACCGGCTCGTGCTGGAGACGCCCGGCGATCCGTCCAACATCGAGATGCGCATCGTCGACTTGGTCGCCCCCATCGGGCGCGGACAGCGCGGCCTGATCGTCGCGCCGCCCCGCACCGGAAAGACCATCCTCCTCCAGAAGATGGCCAACTCGATCATCACCAACCATCCCGACATCAAGGTCATCGTGCTGCTCATCGACGAGCGGCCGGAGGAAGTGACCGACTTCCGCAACAACACGCCGGATGACGTGGAAGTCGTCGCCTCCACCTTTGACGAACAGTCCACCCGCCATGTGCAGGTGGCCGACCTGGTCATCGAGAAGGCCCGCCGGCTTGTCGAGTTCGGCGAGCACGTGGTCATTCTGCTCGACTCGATCACCCGCATGGCCCGAGCCTACAACACCGAGATGCCCCACTCGGGCAAGATTCTCACCGGCGGCCTGGACTCCAACGCCCTGCAGCGGCCCAAGAAGTTCTTCGGCTCGGCCCGCGCGATCGAAGGCGGCGGCTCACTGACGATCCTCGCCACGGCCCTGGTCGACACCGGTTCGAAAATGGACGACATCATTTTCGAGGAGTTCAAAGGCACCGGTAACAGCGAACTGCACCTGGATCGCCGCCTCGTCGAGAAGCGCACCTGGCCGGCCATCGACATCGCCGCCTCCGGCACCCGCCGCGAGGAACTGCTGCTGGACAAGCGTGAGCTCGAGCTGGTCTACCGCCTGCGCAAAGTCCTGGCCGATATGAACGTCGTCGAAGCCATGGAACTGCTCAAGGGTCGGCTTCAAAAGGTCAAGACCAACGCGGAATTCCTCCTGACGATGAATCTCGACTGATAAACTTTCCATTCTGCGCCGGTATGGTGCATGTTCCGGTTGCGCGATCACGTGCGGGTGGCAACAGTCGGTGACGGCATGGAAGCCGCACAGGCGCGCCTGGGACCAGGTTGGCTATCACGTCACCCCCACACTCAAACCGCCGGCGAAACTGATGCCGGGGCAATGGTATCTGCTCTTCTGTGAACCACGACCGCTTCATCGGTGCTCTGCGCCCATCTCGTCCGCCGGGTGGGGGTGGCCGTGTATCATGCCCCGGTTCGCGTAGTTCGCCGTCTGCATGCGGCTGAGAAGACCTGGGTTTCATGGACAACACTTCCTACGTACTGCTGATTACTGGCTCACTGGTCTTGCTGAGCATTCTGGCCAGCAAGTTTTCGGAGCGCCTGGGTGTGCCGGCCCTGCTGATGTTTCTGGGCGTGGGTATGCTGGCCGGTTCGGATGGACCCGGCGGCATCTACTTTGACAACGCCCGGCTTGCCAATTTCATCGGGTCTGTCGCCCTGGCCTATATTCTCTTCTCCGGCGGTCTGGACACGAGTTGGCGAAGCATTCGCGCGGTATTGCGCCAGGGTCTGATCCTCTCAACCATTGGCGTGGTGGTGACCGCGGGCCTGTTGGGCCTGTTCATCTCGCTGGTGCTGGACTTTTCTCTTATCGAAAGCCTGCTGCTGGCGGCGATCGTCTCTTCGACCGACGCTGCGGCTGTGTTTGCCGTGCTGCGGTCGCGCGGCGTAAGCCTCAAGGGGAACCTGCGGCCGCTGTTGGAGTTGGAATCGGGCAGCAATGATCCGATGGCCATCTTTCTGACCATCGGTCTGATCCAGTTGCTCACAACGCCCGACGCATCATGGATCGATCTGCTGCCCATGTTCGCGCTGCAGATGACGCTGGGGGCGGTGATCGGGGTTGGAGCCGGTGCTGCCGTTGCACGCCTGCTCAACCATATCCGCATGGATTACGAGGGGCTGTATCCGGTGTTGAGTTTGAGTGTGGTCCTGCTGGTGTTCGGCCTGGCCGAGTCATTGGGCGGCAACGGCTTTTTGGGCGTGTACCTTTGCGGGATCATGTTGGGCAACAGTGATTTCCCCTACAAGCGGAGCCTGATGCGCTTTCACGACGGCTTGGGCTGGCTGATGCAGATCGGCATGTTTCTGGTGTTAGGACTGCTGGTCTTCCCGTCGCATTTGCCGGCGGTGGCGGGGGGTGGCCTGCTGGTATCGATGTTTCTCATGTTCGTGACCCGGCCAGCGGCAGTGTATCTCGGGATGTGGCGCAGTTCGTTCAATTTACGGGAGCGGACGCTGGTGTCATGGGCTGGCTTGCGCGGCGCGGTGCCTATTGTGCTGGCGACTTTCCCGCTGCTGGCCGGCTATCCGCAGTCCGAACGAATTTTCAATATTGTCTTCTTTGTGGTGCTCACGTCGGTACTGCTGCAGGGGAAATCACTGATGCTGTTGGCTCGTTGGCTGAACGTTGACGATCCGGTGGCAGCGCACCCGCGTTATCCGCTGGAATTCGAGCGCACCACCAACATGCACGGCGAGACACGCGAGTTCGAGATCATGCCTGGTTCGCCGGTGGTCGGCAAACGCGTGGCCGAGTTGACGCTGCCGCAGGATGTGCTCATCCTGCTGATCCGTCGCGGCGGCGGGTTCATCGTGCCGCGAGGCCAGACGTGCATTCAAACTTATGACACCCTGCTGATCCTCGCCGAAGCCACGTCGCTCCAGGATGCCCGCCGGCTACTCGAAGGCAAGCCGGAGAAGCCGTAGGCATCCGACGCAAGATATCCTAAGGCGTCAGGGGAGCCATCACATGACGGTTTGCGGCATGCCCGGCCTTGCTGGCATGCGCGGTTCCACAAGCTATAGTTACGCCATGGTCTGCCGTATGGCACGATTCGGTCTACGGTGCGTATGCGCTTTGAGCGTGCAGTGGCTGTGGTGTGCGACCGTCGCGGTCTCGCAAGCCGGCATGCTGTCATCTTTTCCCGGGTGGGCGGATGACCACCACGGTGCCGTGCAGCCTGCCGCGATGCTGACCAGTGATGGGCCGGCCAATCCCGCGCCGACGGAACGATCGGGCAAGCGTTCCTGTGTTCGGGCGCGGTTGAATGTGCTGTTGCCGGCGGGATTCGACGTGAAATTCACCCCCGTCAGCACCGCATGCATGATGGGTTTCACCACCGCCGCCACTCCCTGCAGCCGTAAGAGGCGGTGTGCTTCGAATCATCACATCCCCGAGTGCGCCCGTCGGCGGATGCACACAGCAGGCCGTCATCCGCCGCGCACGTGACCCGCAGAAACCACGCGATCGCTCCACTCCGAACGTGCTGCGTGCTTGTCGCAACACGAGCGGGGCGTGAGGGTACGTACGGTCCCTGCGCGTGCGGCGAGTCCTCAAAGTTCTCCGACCTGTGCATGGCGTCCTGACGCCGCCTTCCTTCTACACCTCGCGCCCAGTCCGCGCTGTCGCTGCGATGGGCTCACTCTGACCGACGGGCACTACCATGACCCGCACATACTCGACACAGACATCGATACTCCAATCCACTTCCATTCACGCAGGAACGGCAAACCGTACCGCCTGGCTCTCACTCGTGCTCTCCATGGCGGCAGCGGTTCTGATCTGCATCGGTGATCCGTTCTGGCTGGGCATGCCCTTGAGCGTTGCGGCCGTGACAGCGGCTTGGCGTGCGCTGCGGCGCAGTGGGCAGACATCCGTCGTGGCCCACTTCGGTCTAACTCTGGGGCTTTTCGATGTCCTGCTGTGGATTCTGTTGGTATTGTTCATCCAATATGTAATGAAGATGGACACATCGTTTATTTTTGATTTCTCGCAGTCCACGGGGCAGTAGCATGTGCGATTACAGACTGGGGCCGGCCCCGTCGGAACGTCCAGAGAGTGTGGCGCAAACGTGTCCCGTCGTGTGCGGCTACGCGTAGACGACGCAACAACTGCCGCCGGCCGAAGCAACCATGCCGAGAGGCGATGACGGGTGCCCGCATATCCTCGTGCGTCTGATACCCGGTTGGGGCAGCGCGACCACCCAATTCCCCAGACGGCACGCACGGCGTCCACCCGTTGGCGCGGCATGTGGATGCAACGCCAGCTCGAAGGGTTGGAAGGCGATCTTGAAATTGCGGCGTCACCTGCGTCGTGCGCTGGCTGGAGGGTTGAGCTGACTCACCAGTAGATGTACCGCGTGAACAGCCGGCGATCTCGCGCGGGCAAGTCGTCGATGTTCGTGATGAGGTAGCGGTTCTCGTCGATATCCAGCAACAGTTTGCCGTTTGTGCCGTAGTCCTGGGCCCGGTCGCCCTGATGGCGCATGACGAAGCACATCGGCCCCAGGTCGGTGTCGACACTCAACTCCAGGAATCCACCGTGAAGGACGGTGATGGACTCGACGGCCGTGATGGTATGGACGAAGTAGCGCTTCAGCAGCGACTGACGCACCAGTTCCTGCGCCTCGGTCGGCCAGTGGTCCAGGTCGTCGATCAGCCCCAGTTCCACTTCGCGTTTTTCCGCGTTGAGGTAACGCAGCGAAATGAATCGACTGGGGTAGTGGACCGGCAGGCAGCGCAGGGCATAAACGCCCGAGTAAATGCGGTCGTCGCGCACCGTCACGTGCAACAGGCCGCGGCCGCCCAGGTGGATATGACTGTCCTCCGGCGTCAGCCAGCGTGCCTGGTGCGATGCGGGACCGGCTGAGGGATCGATCGGTGTGTGGGACGCATTGGCCCCATGCGAGGCTCGGTGGGCCATTTCATCGACAGTGGGCGGTGCGGTCGTTCCCTGCATTCTCACCAGGCGCGCGTACAGTCCGCCACTGGCAAGCAATGCCTCGTGCGAGCCGCTTTCGGCCACCTGGCCGGCGTCGACAACCATGATGCGGTTCGCATTGCGCAGCGTGCTGAGCCGGTGGGCGATGGCGATGGTGGTGCGTCCCTTGACCACCTCGGCCAGCGCTGCCTGAATCGAAGCTTCGCTCTCGGCGTCAACACTGCTGGTGGCTTCATCGAGCACCAGAATGCGTGGGTCGGCCAACAGTACGCGGGCGATGCTCACCCGCTGGCGCTCGCCGCCCGAGAGACCCGCGCCGCGCTCGCCGACCCATGTGTCGTATCCGTGTGCCGTGCGCACAATGAAATCATGGCAGTTGCCGGCCTTGGCGGCCGTGATGACCTGCCGCGGGGTGGCGTCCCTGCGGCCATAGGTCAGGTTCTGGTACAGACTGCCGCGGAACAGGAACGGCTCCTGAAGTACGACGCCGATCTGCTGGCGCAGCGTCTGCCCGGAAAGCTTGCGCACATCGACGCCATCGATGCGGACGGCCCCGTCGCCCACGTCATAGAAACGGCAGAGCAGATTCACGATGGTGCTCTTGCCCGACCCGCTGCGGCCGACGATTCCGATCATTTCCCCCGCCGTGATATCAAAGCTCACGCCACGCAGCACCTGGCTGTGACGGTCGTAGCCAAAGGACACCTGGTCGAAGCTGATCCGGCCTTCCATGCGCGGCAAAGCGACCGGCTGAGCGGGTTCAGTGATCTGACTGGGCGTATCGAGAATCTCGAAGATGCGGTGCATCTGCGTGGCGAACTGGGTGAGCCAGTTGGTCAGTTGCGTCAGCGTCGCCAGCGGTCCGTAGAACATCCACAGGTACCCGAAGAACGCCATCAGCTCGCCGAGTGTCAGATGGCCCTGCAGCACGTTGCGGCCGCCTACGAACCACACGATCCATCCGCCGAGCTGAAATACCACGCCCATCATCGGGTTGAAGCTGACGATGCCGCGATCGACGTTGAGTCGGGCTTGGCGCAGATGGTCGCTAGCCTGTTCGAAACGGTGCTGTTCACGGCCCTCTTGGGCGAACGCCTTCACCACACGGATTCCCGCCAGCATGCCCGAAAGCATGCCCGACTGTTTGCTCGAGGCATCCCAGAAGCGGTAGTAGCGCGGATACACATACCGCCAGAAGATAATGCTGCCCGTCACCACCAGCGGCGCGGGCAGCAAAGCCCAGGTCGCCAGCCACGGGTCCATCGAAAACATCACGATCGCCACGCCGACCAGAACCAGAAGCTGGGCCAGGAATCCGCCTGTAATCTGATGGATCAGGCCATGCAGCGCTTCGGTGTCATAGGCAACGCGACCGACAAGTGATCCGACCTGCTGCTTGTCGTAATAGCCCACCGAGAGCTGTTGCAGGTGATCGACCAAGCGGTTGCGCATGTCGCGGGTGATGGCTGTCCCCACGTTGGCGCCCAGCCGTCCGTTGACGACGTTCACCACCTGCCGCAACACCTGCACGACGGCGAGCACCGCGACGACCTGCATCAGAATACGCAGATGCTCGCCGATGCGGCCGGACTCCAACTGCCATTGCCGGGCGATATCCGGGCTTCCGGGCAGAACCCGATCGACGAGGATGCGCGTAAGCTGCGGCGAGACCAGATCCAGGCCGATTCCGCAGACCAGCAGCGTCAGCATGCCCATCGCCGCCCGGCGGTACGGCAGCATGAGACGGTAAATGCGCGTCAGTACCGCCCCGCGATCGATCTTCGGCGGTCCTTCGCGCGCGGACTCCTGCTCATCCTCGTCAGTGACGGTCACCGGCTCGCCGCGCAACCGGTCCTGAAGCTTGCGCGCCACCTTGCCGAAACGATCGGCCATGCGATTGCTGTAACGCAACAGGTCCACATACGTCTGACCGACGCGCGCCTGCAGAAGCCCCGAGCCCACCGCCGCCTCGCAGCGAAACTCGTTGGCCTCGTCAAAACGCACCATGACCGACGGCTCATCGCGCGTGCCCGCGACCGACGGCGCTTCGGGAACCACAGCGACGCGGTCGGCGGTGACCGCCAGCCACTGGCGGCGATAGCGACCGAAGCGGTCGATGTCGGTGTGTGTGCAGAGCCGCAGGTCGCGCTGGTCCAGCCCAAGCGCGCCAAGTCGGCTCACGACAAGATCGGGGGGTGTCTCGCGGAGCACGAGCGGGTAATCCTGTCGGCCGCGGGCGTCGTCTCACGTTGCGAGAGCCTGCGCGGCCGAGGGGTTGTCGGAATTCGGTCTGCCTTCATACCGCCCTGTGCGCCGGTTGCCAATCGGGCAGGCCGGTTCCCCTCGCGGCGCGCAAAGAGAAGGCCCGACCGGGTGTCATGGTCGGGCCTTCTGGAGATCGGCGCCTCGTTCAAAGACCTGGGTTCCCAGACAGGTCCTGAGGCAGGTAAGGCGCCAGCGATGCATCCATAAAAGACGGCATCATTAACCCGGCGGCCGCCTGGCACGCGGTCGGCCGACGGCACGCGGCGGCGATCAATAGCTCATGCTCAGGCCGAACTTGCCGTACACCTCGAACTCGTCCTGCGTGGTCGAGGCCTCCAGAGCGTCGCCGGAAAAGAGGAAAGTTACTCCAGCCGAAGCTTCCCAGGCGCCGAACTCGGTTGGCACAAACGACAGAGGCGTGCTTAACACAAAACCCGCGCTGACGTAGCCGAAGGTGTCGCTGCCGTAATAGTCGTCGAGGCTCAGACCCACCGCCACGGGGATCGCCAGTGTGATGGGGAAGTCCTGGCTCTCGAGCACGAGGAAGCTGGGCTCGACGCCGAACTCGAAGTAGGCGTCCTCGGTGCCGCCCGCATCGGCCAGTTCGAATGCGAAGACGACATATGGCGACAGCGCCGGCAGTCCCGCTCCTTCCATCAGCTGGGCATCATCGTAAGCCAGTGAGAAGGCTACTTCCGTGATCGCCGGCACGCTCCCGTTGGGATACGTGTAGAACACGAGCATCGGGTCAAAGGTGAGTCCGACCGGCAGACCCAGCGACGCGCCCAGGACGTAGTCGGTCTCGTACCAGGGTTGGTTCGAGTTCACGGCCCCCGTGTCCTCGCTGTGAATGCTGTTCCAGACGGTGGCATACACATCAACGCTGCTGATGGCGTCTTCGCCCTCGTAGAGGCTGGCATTGACGGTGACGCCCGGCTGGAAGATCAGTCCTTCATCTTCCTGCAGATAACCGCGGAAGAAGTATTGCGTGACGATATCGAGGCTGACGTCGAAGCTGACCGCGCCAGTGTTGGGGCCGGCGGGCTCGTCCTGTGCCTGAGCTGCGGGAGCCACGAGGATCGCGGCCGTGAACAGGGCGGTCATCGCGATCAACAGTTTGAACCCATGCATGTGATTCATCCTTATGGTCCTCCGGATTCGGTGTTCCCAGGGGGTGTACTGCCGCCGGGCGGGCTGTCGCAACCAGGCCTGCCCTGCACGATTGATCAGCAGGCCACGCGCCCACCAACCACGTGAAGCGAGAATGCAAAAGCAAGGCCAGATGTCGGGCAGGTCACGGAAAACCACGAGGATCCGTCCGCACACTCCGCGGACGGCGAATATCGATGGGACGCGCCATCCGTCAAGGCGGCGGATTGGATCCCTGGTCGGCAAGGCATGCGTAACAGACGGTCAGGTGCTCATGGGCGTGCCCAGCCGGTGGGCACCGCCTCGCATGCTACCCCGAGGCGGCATGGGCGAGCGCCGGCCGCATCGGCGCAAAGAAAAAGCCCGACCTGGTCCACGAGGTCGGGCTTCTTGATGGCTGAGGCTTTACCGCGACCGGGGTTCCTGGATCGGTCGCTTGGGTGGTAAAGCCGCCCGCTTGTCCTGGTCAGACTCAGTAGGTCATGGTCAGACCGAAGGTGCCGTACACTTCGATGTCGTCCTGGTTGCCCACGAGGGCGGTGCTGCCGGCCTCGTCGGCCCAGACAGCGACCACGCCGGCGGAGGCTTCCCACGCGCCGAACTCGACGGGGATCATGTTCAGCGGGGTGCTGAAGATCAGGCCGGCGCTGACGAAGCCGAACCAGCCGTCGCCGTAGTAGTTGTCCAGACCCATACCGACCTTCACCGGCACAGCCAGGGTGATCGGGAAGTCTTCGCTTTCGTAAACGGCGAAGCTGGGCTCAATACCCAGTTCGAGGTAGGTTTCTTCCGTGGCGCCAGCCGCGGCGAGCTCAACGGCGAACAGCAAGTAGGGGTTCATCGTCGGCAGGCCGTATTCGGCCATCAGGTCGGCGTCATCGTAGCTCAGCACGAAGTCAAGCTCTGTGATCGCGCCCAGACCGCCGTTGGGGTAGGTGTAGAACACCACCGACGAATCAAGGGTCAGGCCCGCGGGCAGACCCAAAACAGCGCCGATCACGTAATCGGTCTCAAACCACGGGCGGTTCGAGTTGGTCGAAGCCGTGTTGTCACCATGGATGCTGTTCCAGATGGTGGCGTACACGTCCAGGCTGCTGATGGCGTCTTCGCTCTCCATCAGCGTCGCGTTGATGGTGATCGAAGGCTGATAGATCAGACCCTGATCCTCCCGAACCGCGCCGCGGAAGATGTAGGAGGTCACGATGTTCTGGTCGAGAGTGAAGGTGACAGCGCCAGTGTTCGGGCCTGCGGGGGCCTCTTCCTGAGCCATCACCGTCGCCGGAGCCGCGAGCACAGCCGCGACCGCCAGACCGGCAATCAGTTTCCAAGTGCGTCCTTGTGACATTGTCGTCTCCTTCAAGTAATCCAGGAACCCGTTCACACCCCTAGTCGTCCACGCAACGATCAACGGGGCTTGATCGAATCGTACACAGCGAACGTCTAAGACATCGGTCTCCGAAAAATCAACCTTGTCAGGTGACTTATATCGGAGACCGTGATGCCTGCACTGAACTTTCTACCTGCATAATTTGCCCGGTTTGGGAAGCTGGGTCAAGTTCGCGTCGGGCCCCACAGCCATTGTGGAAAGCTGCCCGGGATGCCTTTCAGCCTGATTTACGACGCCTTCAAAAACCGTGAGTCCGATAATAAACGCCATCGGTATCCGCAAAAGGCCAAGTGGATGGCCGCTGGTCATCCCGGGGCGAATCCGCGGGCAAAATCGTCCAGGCGGCGGGCGTGCTCACGCCGCACGCTTTCCAGAACCAGGCGGGGGATCCGATAATGCGGCTGATCGTCGGCCACATTGCGGCAGTGCTCCTGAATCACAGCATACAGGAATTTGAAGGCGTCGCGCGGCTGGTGCATCTGGTCCAGGGTTTCGATAAGCAGTTCCCGGCTCACATCGGCCTCGAACAGGCTCGTGAGCGTCAGCGGGGGGCTGGCGGGCTTGTCAACCGCTTCACCATCGCTGGCGCAGACCGCCAGACGTTGATTGCACAGATCCAGCAACGTCACGCCCGACCAGCTCAGGCGGTCGACCATGTTCTGCTTGTCCAGACGCGCTTCCTGGAAAAAGTCCGCGGATTCTCGGGCCAACAGATGGCGTAATTCCAGTGGTAAAAGCATCTTGACGCCGACATCCGGCTGTTGAAGAAACTTGTTGTCCAGCATCGGCCAGATCACCGCCTTCATGCGCTGCGGATGGCCGTGGATGGCCGTGGGTTCATCCACCCGGTCCACCAGCACCATCAGGCCGCCATAGCCCAGCGGACGAAGCACCGTCAGCAGGCGAGCGGTGAGCTGGTAGCGGCTATCCTCATTGCCCGGCAGGGGCCAGGACTGGCCCGTCAGGTCGCTGCGACTTAGTTGCCGCAGCATTCGCACCAGGTCGCCCGGACGCCGGTCCATCGTCCGCAGCTCACGGTGGATCTTGCGGTCCAGATTCCAGCACCGCAGCTGCCGCGACACCCAGAGTCCGCCCATCAGCAACCCCAGGGCCACCGCGATGCTCCCGCCCAGCGGGGCCCAGAACGGCGGCTGAACGATCCAGACCGCTGCCGCGAGCAGGCCCAGGCCCAGCAGGCCGAAGAATCCGGCCAGGGGCCCCAGGAATCGGCCGCTCAGCGGCCCGCTGAGCCGCAGTCGCCGACAGAGTTGCGTGAAACGATCGGCTGCGGAACCTCCGCGTGGCCGGTCGTAGAGAGCCCCAAGAACCGCCAGGTCCGCTCGAACCTGTCGCGGCAGTCGGCGCAGCGTCTTCTGGCCGCCTGGGCCCAGGTCCAGGTGGGCGCCATCTTCCTCCAGGCCAGGCTGGTCCAGTACCGCGTCGACAAGCCGTGTGACCGCCAACGACAGGATCGCGTCCTGATGGTCGGCCAGCCGAACCTGTTCCAGCAGCCTCTGCATCGCCGCCGGATCGCTCTCCGCATGGACTTTGCCCCGTCCCAGCCGCTGCATGACGCGGTCGAGCACCGGGTTCAGATCGTCGTATGCGACCACCAGGGTGCGGCGCACCGGCTGCTGGCGGTTGTGCGCATGCACATGGCTGGCGATCGTCAGGCGGATCGCCGTCTTACCGCTGCCCTTTTCGCCGAATACCACGGCCGTGCTCGGATCCTCAATTCTGCCCAGAATCTTCGCGAAATCCGGATGCCGTGTCGACGAGGCCATCAGACGTTCGAAAACCTCGTCGTGGCGTGCCTCTTCCGCCGCAAAGGGGTTGCCGTTGAGTCCGTGCTCTCTGAAAAAGGTTTCGATGTTCATCGCAGAACCCCCTGTAGGCGCTTGTGGACGGCGCGGCTGGGAGGCGTTGCCGTCACAGGCTCGTGGCCGCTGGGTTACATGGTAGCGGCTTACCCCGCCGACACCGCCTCCCAGCCGCCAACCGAAGCCGATACGCACAGTCGACGTAAGCCATCGCCTGCCGCTAGACTATTGCTCCCCATGACCGAACAGCGCACCCACCACGATACGCCCGCACCGGCCGCCGCCGTTCACGGCCTGACGCGCCCTCACCAGGGCTGGACCCCGCCCCTGGACGATCCGGCCGCCCGTCAGGCCGCGTTGAACCATGCCCTGGACTATCGCGGCGACGTAACGCTCGAACTGGCCGACGGTCAGGTGGTCACCGGCTACATCTTTGACCGCCGGGTGCGTGACGGCCGGGGCATCGTCCGCATGCAACTGGCCGAGCCGGCCGCTGACGGCCAGGAGCGACTGACGCTCGACTACGACCAGATCGCCCGGCTCATTTTCACCGGCCGCGACCCGGCCGCGGGCAAAAGCTGGGAGAACTGGATCCGCCGCTACGCCGAGAAGAAGATCGCCGGCGAACGCGCGGAGATCGCCACCGATCCGCTGGAATGATGGCGACGACAAGCAAGGGTGCGACATGGGCCGGACGCTGCCCGACCGGGCGACATTTCGACAGATCGCGGCCGCGTCAGGCCCGAACACGTTGGTCACCGTCTGTCGCCGCCTGCTGGCCGACCAGCTCACGCCCGTGCTCGCCTACCGCCGCCTCGTCGAACCCGACGACCGCATGGCCCCCAGCTTCCTGCTCGAATCGGTCATCGATGGCCAGCGCATCGGCCGCTACAGTTTCCTCGGTTCGCGGCCCATGCTTGAGGTCATCGCCCGCGGACACGACGTGGATCTGCGCCACCACCTCGACCCCGCCCGGTCCCGACCGTTCACCAGCCCCGACCCGCTGGGCGAGCTTCAGAAACTCACCGCCAGCTGGAAGCTCGCCCCCTCGCCGCTGGCGCTGCCCGGCTTCGTCGGCGGATGGTTCGGCTGCGCGGGCTACGACACCGTGCGCTACCTCGAGGGCGAAAAGCTGCCCGCGCCCCCGCCCGACGACCGCGGCCTGCCCGATCTGCACATGGGCCTCTACCGCCAGATCGTCGCCTTCGACCATGTGCAGAAGACCATCCTCGTGATGAGCCAGGTGCTGCTGGATGAACACGCGGATTCGGATGCCGCCTACGACGCCGGCTGCCGCGAGGTCGATGACATTGTGCAGCGCATCGAGCGCCAGCGCGTCACCACGCCGCCCGGCTCGCCCGAACTGCCCGTCGGGGATATCGATCTCGAAACCCCGCCGCCGAACCTGCCCCTGGGCAACATGGCCGACGGCCAGTACCAGCGCGCCGTCGAAAAGTGCAAACGCTACATCGCCGACGGCGACATCTTCCAGGTCGTCATCAGCCAGCGCTTCGAACGCCGCACCCATGCCGACCCGTTCGACATTTACCGGGCCCTGCGCGTCGTCAACCCTTCGCCCTACATGTTCTACCTGCACATCGACGGGGCGGTGCTCGTCGGCTCAAGCCCGGAGATCCTCTGCCACGTCAGCGACGGGCGGGTCATCAACCGCCCACTTGCGGGTACGCGGCGGCGCGGCACCACCGACGCCGAGGACCAGGCCCTCGAACGCGATCTGCTGGCCGACCCCAAGGAGCGGGCTGAGCATATCATGCTCGTGGACCTTGGCCGCAACGACATCGGCCGCGTATGCGAGCCGGGATCGATCCAACTGCCCAAGGTGCTGGCGATCGAGCGCTACAGCCACGTGATGCACATCAGTTCCACCGTCGTCGGTCAATTGCGCGACGGCGCGACCTGCTGGGACGCTCTGCGGTACACGCTTCCGGTGGGCACGGTCAGCGGCGCTCCGAAGGTGAGGGCGATGCAGATCATCGACGAGCTGGAGCCGACCCGCCGCGGCCCCTACGCCGGCGCCGTCGGCCACGCCGACTTCGCCGGCAACATGGACATGGCCATCGCCCTGCGCACCATGGTCATCCTCCCCGACAAAATGGTATCCGACACCGTTTTTTTAGGAACGGTGTCGGATACCGTTTCTCCTGCGAAATCGCCACCACAGTGGCGCGTGCATGTCCAGGCCGGCGCGGGCATTGTCGCCGACTCCGTGCCCGAGAGCGAGCATCAGGAAACCGTCAACAAAGCCGCCGCCCTCGCCAAAGCCGTCGACGTCGCTGAACGAGCGTTCGGCAACAAAGTGCCCGGATCATGACACGACGTTCGATGTCGTCCTGTTCACACGGTTTTGTCCACCTTCCTGTTGGCGGCATCCATTGACGTGTGCCTGTGCTGGCACTACGGTGCCATCGTCGCCTCTCTGGACAGGACTGACCCGCCATGGCCCTGATCACCGAAATCGCGCCGAACGTCCATCGCATCAGCATTCTGTATCGCGAGATCAACCTTCAATTCAACCATTTCCTGATCGTCGACGACGAGCCGCTGCTCTATCACACCGGCATGCGACGCATGTTCCCGCAGGTGCTGGAGGCGGTGCAGCGCGTGATTGACCCGGCGAAGCTGCGCTGGATCGGCTTCAGCCACTTCGAGGTGGACGAGTGCGGCTCGCTCAACGACTGGCTCAAAGCTGCGCCGCACGCCCAGGCGGTTTCGGGCGTGGTCGGCTCGATGGTGAACCTGGGCGACTTCGCTGACCGCCCGCCGCGGGCGCTCCATGCCGACGAGACGTTCAGCACCGGCCGATTCCGCTTTCAGTACCGCCCCACGCCACACCTGCCACACGGCTGGGATGCTGGCGTGCTCTTCGAGCAGACGCAGAAAGTGCTCTTCTGCTCCGACCTGTTCACGCACAACGGCGACGTCGAGCCGCTGACCGAGTCGGACATTCTCGGCCGCACGCGCCAGTCGCTCAAGGACTTCCAGGCCGGCCCGCTCATGGACTACATGCCCTACACCGCGAAGACGCGCCCGCTGCTGGAAGGCCTGGCCGCCCTCAAGCCGCGCACACTGGCGACGATGCACGGCAGCTCCTTCACTGGCGACGCCGCCAAGGCCCTGATCGAACTCGACGGCGTGATGAAGGAAATGCTGGGTCCGCCCGCACCCTGATCGGGGCATGCCCGACGGCTGCCCCAGGGATGGTGGGCGGCGGCAACATGCTCGATAAAGCACGATCTGCACCACGATGGGAGGCGACGCATGTCTGCGGTGATGGAAGGCATCCTGCGGGCCTGGGATGACAATCTGGCCTACTGCCAGCGGCTGATGAAGGACATCCCGGCCGACCGGATGACCCACCAGCCCCGGCCGGGCATGACGCACCCCGCCTGGGTGCTGGCCCATCTGGGCGTATACCACCCGGTGATGCTGGCGATGATCCGGGGGGAGTGTTTTGCGGACCCTAAGGATCACCGCTACGGTTTCAACTCCACGGCCGTGGACGACCCGAACGAGTATCCTGCCAAAGAGCAACTGCTGACGTCGTTCAAGAAGTATCACCAGCAGATCAGCCAGGCACTGCGGGAGCGCGGCGAGGCGGTGATGGAGCTGGTGACGACGCTCGAACGCTGGAAGAGCAAAGCGCCGCGCAACGGCCACACCTTGCCGGATCTGATGCTGGTGCACGAGTCCACGCACCTGGGGCAGATATCCGCATGGCGGCGGGTGCTGGGCTTGCCGCGCGTCTAGGGCGGCCAGGCTGCGAAGTGGAACCCGATGCGGCGGAGGGAGAACCTGCCCGATGACGTCGGCGCCCGGGTCTGCCCCGCCCATGGTTGCTGAAGCGAGGGGCCTTCGCTGACCGATAAGCACCCTATGCCCACCGACGTGCGGACCATCCTGCGGCTTCAGGTGCCGGTGATCGTTCAGATCGGCCGGCGCAGCATCACCATGAACGAGGTGCTCGCCTTTGGCCCTGGAGCCATCCTGGAGATGGACAAGTCCTCGGAGGAGGAGCTGGACCTGCTGGTCAAGAACAAGCGCATCGGCAGAGGCACGGCCGTCAAGGTCGGCGAGAACTTCGGCATCCGCATCACGTCGATTGACCCCGCCCAGCAGCGCGTCGAAGCCCTAGGCGACGCCTGAACAGCCTGTTGGCTTTGTTTCGCCCCTCAGCCATCGGCGCGCACCATGATGTTGCGGCCCTCGATGCGCACTACGCGCACCGACGTACCCGCTTCGATCAGGCTCTGGTCGCTCAGGCAGTCCAACCGTTTGCCATCGATGACACACATGCCCGAGGGCCGCAAATCGGTGACGGCCGTACCCGTGCGGCCCACCATCGCGCCCGCTTCGTGTGCCTGCGGTGGTGCGTCCTCGTCGCTGCGCTGCTGGGCGTCACTGAGCACCAGCAGTCGAAAGATCGGCGTATGGGGCCAGAGCTTCATGGCCAGCATGACCGCCACGGGCACAGCCACCAGGCTCGCGATCGCCCCCGCCAGGCCAAGTGTCGTGTTGATCTGGAACAGCAGCACCACCCCCGTGACCAGCGCGGCCGCCGAGAGCAACCCCAGCAACCCGCCGGAGGGGATGAAAATCTCCACCGCGAACAGCACCGCGGCGACCGCCAGGCACAGCACCGCCCAGTAAACCGTTGTTCCCATGATCTGTCATTGTATGTCCGGGCCGCGCTTCTGCGCAATCCGGTGCGCAGCGAAGAAAAGCCCGGGGATCGCTCCCCGGGCCTCAGGCTGTCGACATACGATCCATCCCGATATGCTCAGCGGTCAAACTGGGCGTCGAACGCCAGCGTCGACGGCTCGAAATCGACCTGTCGCACAAAAGCGGCCGACTCCGTCGCGCCATGCTCGCGGTCCATGCGGCTGTCTTCCCACTCGACGCTCAGCGGGCCGGCGTAGCCGATGTCATTGAGCGCCACGATGATGTCTTCGAAAGCGATGTCGCCGCGCCCCACGGAGCGGAAATCCCAGAACCGCCTTGGGTCCGCGAAGCTGGTGTGCCCGCCGAACACGCCCACCGTCCCGTCGCCGTGACCCCACCACACGTCCTTCATGTGCACGTGGTAGATGCGATGGGCGAACGCGCGGATGAACTTCACGTAATCCACGCCCTGGTAGCCCAGATGCGAGGGGTCGTAGTTGAATCCGAACCGCTTGTGGGACTTGACGGCCTCGATCGCACGCTGGGCCGACGCGATGTCGAAGGCGATTTCCGTGGGATGCACCTCCAGGGCGAAGTTCACGTCGACCTTGTCGAACTCATCGAGGATCGGGTTCCAGCGTTTGGCGAAGTCCTTGAATCCCTTGTCCCAGTAAGCCTGATCCGTGGGTGGGAAGGCGTAGATCGCATGCCAGACGCTTGATCCGGTGAAGCCGTTGACCACTGCCGGAAAGTCGTTCTTGCGCTTTTTGCCGGGTTTGGCGTCGAAGAACTTGCGCGCCGCTTTGGCGGTTACGATCATTTTCTTGGCCGCACGCTTGCGCACACCTTCGGGGTCGCCATCGCCCCAGACGTCCGCGGCCAGGATCGCCTTGTGCCGCTCATCGATGTTGTCGCAGACCGCCTGGCCGACCAGGTGGTTGCTGACGGCGAAGCAAGAGAGCTTGTGATCGCCCAGCACCTCCCAGCGCTGTTTGCAGTAGGCGTCGCTCCTGGCCGCCTGGTCGACGTCGAAGTGATCTCCCCAGCAGGCAAGCTCCACGCCGTCGTAGCCGAAGCTCGCGGCCTTCTGGCAGATGGTCTCGAACGAAAGATCGGCCCACTGGCCGGTGAACAGCGTGACGGGACGTGCCATGATCGGTTGCCTCCGGGTCAAACGTGGATCAGTCGCATCGCGTGGTTAAACAGAACCTTCCCCGCCCGCACAAGGGACGGGACCGGTCGGGGCAGTTTGGCAGCCGGTGGCCCCGGAAGCAAGTGGGGCGGGCAAGCGGCCTGTGTCGACTCAGTCGTGGCCGACCTTTCATTCACAATGGGTCGGTCTCTGGCGTGAAGAGTACCCGTCCGCACGCCGGGCAGGTGTTGCGGTCGGCGTCGAATGGGTCGTTCAGGTCGTGGCCGCAATCGGGGCAGCTCATGTCGCCGAAGGCCGCCCGCCGCGCCAGAATGAGCATGCGGTCGCGCAGGTCGGCCGCAACCTGTTGATGGCTCAGCGTCGCGGCCGGGCGGTAGGACGGGCCGTAGTAAACGCGTGTCCGGCTGGGTGTCAGAAAATGCGCGAGCATCGACCGCTTGCGCGGCGTGCCTTCGATCCAGCAGGGCACGATCGCCGCCTCGCCTCGCCGTGCGATCATACCGACGCCAGGCTCGAAGACCGCCAGCTCCCTCCGCTCGCGCTGCAGCCGTCCTTCGGGAAACAGTCCCACAACCTCGCCGCCGCGCAACGCCGCCACCACCGTGCGAAGCTGCTTCAGATCCCCGCCGTTTTTCTCCAGCGCAATCGGTCGAATGCGCTTCCACCCCCAGTTCAGCCACGGCCAGAGGTATTCGGTGAGCATCACCCAGCGCACCAGGCGAGGCAGCGGTGTCTGCAGCACCAGGCCGTCGATCGCCGTCGTGTGGTTCGACGCCAGCAGGACGCCCCCGCGCGACGGAACGTGATGGCGGCCGTGCCACTGCAGACCGTGCCACACCTGCATGTACAGCCGGCCGATGTGCCAGAGCGTGTTGAGGCAGGGGGCGCCCAGCGGGCCGCGAATCAGATAGCGCACCAGTCCCCACAGGCCGACGATCGTCAGCGCCGGCCCCAGCAGGTACAGGAACCGCAGCAGGTTTTCATCGGCCCGCGGCAGGCGCCAGATCGCGAAGTAGGTCGCCACGCTGAACATGGTGTTGACCATCGAGTTCACGCCCATGACACGGCCGCGCACATAATCGGCGCTCAGGCATTGCAGCAGCGTCATCGCCGCCACCATCGTGATGTTGCCGAAAAGGCCGATGCCAAAGCACAGCCCGTAGCCGACCCAAGGCCGGTTGACGAGCGCCAGACCCAGTACGCACAGGCCGGCCATGGCGATGCCGCCGAGCATGAGCATCGGCGATTCGCGTCGCGTGTTGATGGCGGTCATGATGCCGGCGCCGACGAGCATGCCCGCGCCCAGTGTCGCCGACATGCGGCCGAAGAAGCGGAATACATCGTTGCCCGACAGGCCGTAATGCTCGCTTCCCAGCCCGATGAGTGAACTGGACACCGCCGCCGCGGCCGCCCAGAACAGCACGTTGATCGCAATCACCTGCAGCACGCGACGGTGGCGGAGGATGTAGCGGCCGGCCTGAAGAAACGAACGTGACGCGGCTTCGCCCCGGGCATCCGCGGCCGGTCGGCGGCGCACCCGCAGAAAAGCGAAGAACGTTCCCGAGATCAGGTAGAAAAGCGAGGCGATCAACAGTCCCGTGCGCACCGACGTGGCCGAGTCTTTGTCGATGATCTGCGTGCCCACCACCATGCCGATCAGCGACGCGATGATGTTGATGCCGAAGATGATCGCGTTGGACGCCTGCAACTGCCGCAGCGATACAAGCGAGGGGATGATGGCGTTGCGTGTCGGGTTGAACACGGCCGCGAGCGTGCCGACGGCAAAGAGAATGGCATACACCTTCCAATGGTGCGACGCTGGGATGTCGGCGGGCCCGCTGGCTGTCGCGACAAGGTAGAAGCCCAGCAACAGCAGCAAGCCGCGCGTCTCGTCGCAGAAAAGCAGGAGCCACTTGCGGGGCAGGCGGTCGGCCAGCCAGCCGGCTGGAATGCTGAACAGAATGTAAGGCAGGAAGAACCAGAACTGCGTGCCCGCCTGGATGCCGCTGCGGTTGCCGATACCCTCGACCAGCCCGCCCAGCAGCGCCAGGGCCCCGAGCATGATCATGCGGTCGCCGAAGCCGCTGGCGGCGGTGGACGTCCACATGAGGGTGAAGCTCACGTGACGCCAGAGCGGCGCCTCGCGGCTGGGCCGGGAGCCTGGGGTACGGGTCGTCAGGGAGGCGGCAGTGCGGGCCATGGGAGGGCGGGGATCGTCGCGCCAATTCGCATCCGGCATCCGTGGCCAAGAGGATACCGGGATGTAAGTTCCGGTGCGGTGACCTGGCCAGAGGCGACCCGGGACTACACGGCCGTCAGCCGCGCGATCGCCACGGCAACCTCGTCGCTGTCAGGTCGTCCCTCGAGAATCACCCGGCCGTCACACACCAGCACAGGCACCCGCTCACCATAGCGGGCCAGCCAGGCTTCGTCGGTGGTGATGTCGCACTCGATCCACCGGACGCCGCGCTCCCGCGCCAGGCCGCGCAGGTGCGGGTCGACCAGCAGCGCCAGCCGCTCACAAAGCGGGCAGTGGGCCTTGGTGTAGAAGGTAAGACGCACCGGTCCGGGGCGGTCGGGGGAGGGCGTGGGATTGGCCGGCGCGGCGGTCATGCCGGATGGCCGCCATCGTGCGCTTCGCACGACCGCGCGGCGCGTTTGTCGCGCTCAATGAAGGCGTAGGCGTTGTGGTTGTGGATCGACTCGAAGTTCGTGGAGTGCACCTGGTACCAGACGATGCGGTCTTCCTCGTCCAGCGACACCGCCAGATCGCGGACGATGTCCTCCACAAACTTCGGATTGTCGTAGGCCACTTCGGTGACCCATTTCTCGTCCGGCCGCTTGAGCACGGAGAAAACCGGCGCGCTGGCCGCCGCCTCGACAATCTCGAACAGTTCCTCGATCCACATCATCCCGCCTTTGGCGAAGCGGGCCTTGACTTCGATCTCGCACCGTTGGTTGTGGGCGCCGTAGGCTGAAATTTCCTTGGAGCACGGACAGAGGCTCGTGGCGGGCACCTTCAGTCCCATGATGAAAATATCGCGGGTGTTGGAGACGCATTCAAACGTGACCTCGATGTCCAGGATGCCTTCCTGGCCGGTGACCGGAGCCTTCTTGCGGATGAAATAGGGGAACGTCAGCGCCAGGTGAGCTTCTTCCGCGTCTAGATGCTCGCGCATGTCGTGGCAGATGTCCATGATCTGATCGGAGCGGATCGAGTCGTGATGCTTGTTGAGCACCTCGAGGAACCGGCTCATGTGCGTGCCCTTCTGGTAGTGGGGCAGGCCGACCGTCATATTCACACGGGCCACGGTGTTGACCATCTCGTCGCTGCCCTGGCGGTGCAGGGCGATGGGATAGGTGATGTGGGTGACCCCGACCTTGTCGATCGCGACATTGCGGCGATCCTCGCTGGCCTGGACGTCGGGCATGGCCGCGGCGGTCGGAGGATCGGACGAGACGTTCATCAGGGTGTTCCTCAAGGCTGGGGCGGGTGTGAGCGGAGCGGCTCGACCTCCGGACGGTCGATGGAGCAGCGCAGGCTCCATCGCCGCGCCGCGTCGTTCTCAAACACAGATTCGCGGCGTGGATGCAGCCCGGTTGCCTGCCTGCTGATCGTAGGAAACCCCGCAGGCGAAGGCAATGCACGCCGGCCGGTCTGCATGGGATGGTGAAATAGGAGAAGTTGGCGGTCGGCCGTCGTGAATTGCCTGGTTTGACTGTCCGGACGATGTGTGATCGGCGCGGATGTCGATACCCCGTGGCGGGCGAAAAACGTGGCTTCCGTGACCGCATGGGGCTATTCTAAGGACGGCAGCCGCTGTATCCGGCGTCGGCTGTGATCAGAAGGGATGGACAGCGGATGATCAGACGTTGCCGCGCCTTGGTTAGCCCGACCCTGGGTCTTGTGATCGCCATGGCCGCCGCCTTGGGCGTGGCGGTCAGTACGCCGCACGCCGCGGCCCTGGTCACCAGCAGCGCGGGCCTGGACGTCAATCTCTACCTCGGAGCCGACACGTTCTACAATGCCGGCTACACCGGTGCGAATGCCGTCGTCGCCAACATCGAGGGTGGCCACGCGTGGAATCTGCACGAAACGCTGACCGGCGTCACGACCTTTCTGCACAGCCCGATCGCCACGGGCCCACAGCTCGGCGACTTCGACGTTCACCCCACCGAGACCGCCCATATCATCGCCGGCCAGGGCGTCAACAATTACCAGCGTGGCATCAGTCCGGACGCGGAGCTGTGGTCCGGGGCGATCGCCACCGAGTATCCCGGCGCGCCGACCAGCGCGAACTTCAATTTCAGCCGCGCGTCACTGCGCTATCCCTATGAGACGGCAATGCTCGACGGCGTCAACGGCCGCCTCGCCGACGTGGTCAACAGCAGTTGGGGAAGCAGCAACAGCCCCGACACCACCGCCCACCAGTATGCCACCGCGATGATCGACGCGCTGGCTTACGACGCGGGCACCATCGTCACCGTCGCCGCGGGCAACGGCGGCAGCGCCGCCAACAGTATTCTTCCCCCGGCCACCGGCTACAACCTCATCACCGTTGGCGCCGTCGCCAACGACCAGACCAATCCGCCCTACAACAACGTCGCTTCGTTCTCCAGCCGCGGGCCCATTGATTTTCGCAACAGCCAGAGCGGACAGGTGCTCACCGGTGTGCGTGCGGGCGTCGATTTGGTGGCCCCGGGGACCGTGCTGAAACTGGCCAAGTACGGCGGCACCACCGGATCGAACACCGGCGGCACCGATTCCACCGGCGGCGCGACCGACTTCTACCACAACTACCAGAGTGGGACGAGCTTCGCGGCCCCCATCGTCGCCGGCGGGGCGGCCCTGATCGTCGATGTCGGCTATGACCTCTATGGCGGCGGTGCGAGCATCGATGGTCGAGTCGTGAAGTCCGTGCTGATGAATTCGGCGGACAAGACCAACGGCTGGAACAACGGCCAGAGCCTTGTCGGCGGCGTGATCACCACCACCCAGAGTCTCGACTACAACGCGGGCGCCGGCCGCATGAACCTGGAGACCGCGTTCGCGCAGTATACGGCCGGCACGACCGATGTTCCCGGGCTGGGTGGCGGCAATGTCGAGGCGATCGGCTGGGATTACGGCCGGGCCACCGACAGCGCGACCAACGACTATTACATCACCGAGAACCTCATCGGCGGCACCACCTTCAACGTGACGCTGACCTGGTTCGTCGACGCGTACTACAGTGAACTGTCGATGAGTTCCTTCTTCCACAGCCGCTTCGTGGATCTGAACCTGCAGGTCTGGTCGGTGGAGGGAGGTCTGCCCGACACGCTCGTCGCCGAGTCCGTGAGCGTCTACAACAACACGGAACATCTCTCGTTCGCCCTGCCGCAAACGGGCGCGTATATGCTCCGCGTCCTGTGGGGCGGCGAAATTTACGACCTGTTCCACGACAAGAACAACGAAGAACTGTTTGGCCTTGCCTGGGCCGGTGTTGCCGTGCCTCTGCTGGGAGACTTGAACGGCGATGGCCTGGTCAACACCCAGGACATCAATCCCTTCGTGCTGGCTCTCACGAATCCGGCCGGATTCGCCGCTGCGTTCCCCGACGTCTACATGGTCCTGGCCGGCGACATGAATGGCGACGGCCAGGTCAACACCGAGGATATCAACGGCTTCATCGGCGTACTCACCGGGTCGGCCCAGGGGCAGGCGATGTCAGCCTTTGCCGCGATCCCCGAGCCGTCCTCCACGGTTCTCATGGTGATGGCCGTCGTGACGCTGGCGGCGAGGCGGGGGCGGAGAAAAGCCGCCTAGTCCGCCGCAGACCGCGCACGCCTTCTTCACACATCTGAGCGGGCACACGGCCTGCGCTTGCGTACCGCGCATGCGAGGTCATCATGTCCATGATTCCCACCGCGTGAGCCCGCTCATGTCCCAGTCGTCCGCGTCGGTCGAGCGTCCGCACATCGTTTTCCTTTTGTCCGACCAGCACCACGCCGGCGTCATCGGCGGCGGCGGCGACCCGTATGTCCGAACGCCGCACCTGGACCGTCTGCGTGCCGAGGGTATCAGTCTCGATCGCTGCTACTGTGCGTCGCCGCTGTCGGTTCCCAGCCGCATGGCCCTGTTGAGCACGCGCCTGCCTTCGCGCACGCGCGTGTTCACCAACAGCCACAGCCTGCCCAGCGATCAGGCCACCTTCGTCCACGCCCTGGCCCTGGCCGGCTATCGGACCACCCTTTGCGGACGCATGCACTTCGTCGGCCCCGATCAGCGCCACGGGTACCAGCGGCGGCTGGTTGGCGACATCACGCCGGTGCGGTGGGGCGGCTACAAACCGGCGTATGGTCCGTTGCTGCGCGGAACACCAGGACAGGGTCGCGTGGCGCTCGAACGAAGTGGGCCGGGCGACTCGCTTGTGCTGCATTACGATCAGGATGTCACGGACGGCGCCTGCCGCTATCTCGATCAATATGCCGACGACCGGCCGCTGTTTCTCACCGTCGGGTGGTATGGCCCGCATTGCCCGTTCGTCTGCCCGCGTGAACTGTTCGCCTATTACCACGAACGTCTGCCGCTGCCCGATGTGCCGACCGACTTTCTCGACGCCGTGCATCCGGCCATCCGTGACCACCTCAAACGGCGTGATGTACTCGATCAGCCGCAAGCCTGGGTCCGCGCCTGCCGCGCCGCCTACTACGGCCTGGTCGAGATTCTCGATCGTCACGTCGGCCGCGTGCTTGAGACTGTCGACCGCACGCTCGGCCTGGACAACACGCTGGTGGTTTACGGCTCCGATCACGGCGACATGATCGGCCACAATCGACTCTTCTGGAAGAGCACCTTCTACGAGGGCTCCGTTCGCGTGCCGCTGATCTTCCGTGATCCCAGGCGCCTGGGCCAGGCCAGCCGCGGCCGGGTGATCCCGCAGCTTGCCAGCCTGCTCGACCTCGGACCTACGCTGCAGTCGCTGGTCCAGGCACCTTCGCTGCCGGCGACGGACGGACTTGATCTCGGTCCGGCCCTGCGCGGCGAGGCCCCGATTGATCCCGATCGTGTCGTCCTGTCGCAACTGGGCGGCACGCCCCGCGACCACGCCTCCGCCATGGCCTGCTGGCGGAACTGGAAGCTGATCCGCTACGCTGGGTACCAGCGGACGCAACTGTTTGACCTGGACGCGGATCCCGCCGAGCAGCGCGACCTCGGCCAGGACGCGCGCCATGCCGACCTGCGGCAAACCCTCGACGCCGCACTGGCTCGATCGTGGAAGGAACACGAGGTCGCAGCCTTCATGCACGAATCGAGCCGGCATGCCGGCCTGATCCATGCGTTTGATGAGGCGGCACCGTACCAGCCGGGCCCGGACCAATGGCAAGGCCGCGAACAGGACAACCGCATCGAACCCTGGCCTTAAATGACGCCTCTCAAGGCGGCGAAGGAGATGGCGACCATGCCCGCACCCACGTCATGCACGATCCGCTGGAGTCTGCCCATACTGGTGGGGACGATCACCACCCTCACAGGCTGTGCGCCCTTGACCCTGACGCTTGGCGGCAGTCCGGCCGACAACGCTTTGCGCCCGAAAATGGTGGAACGTGCTGATACGCCCACACGCGACAACATCGCCGTCGTCGACATCAGCGGCATGATCTACAACGCGCAGCGTCCGCAACTGTTCGGCAGCGGCGAGAATCCGGTGGCGTTGCTGCATGAAAGACTCGAAGCCGCCCGCCGGGACACCTCTGTCAAGGCCGTCATTCTCCGCATCAACAGCCCCGGCGGCACCGTCACCGCCAGTGACGCCATGTATCGTGAAGTTCGTCGTTTCCGGCAGCGCAGCGGCAAGCCGGTCGTCGCCTTGCTCATGGACGTCGCGGCCAGCGGCGGATACTACGTCGCCTGCGGAGCCGACCACATCGTCGCCTACCCGACGTCGGTGACCGGAAGCATCGGCGTGATGGTGCAGACGCTCAGCCTGCAACCGGCGCTCGGCCGCCTGGGCATTACCGCCGAAGCCATCACTACCGGCTCCAACAAGGCCGCCGGTTCACTGTTCGCCAAACTCGAACCCGAGCAGCGAGCCGTCTTTCAGACCCTGATCGACGACTTCTTCGCCCGCTTCATCGCCGTGGTGCGGCAGGCGCGGCCCAACGTCGACCTGGAGGCCCATCCGCAGCTCACCGACGGCCGCATCATGAGCGGCAGCCAGGCCCTGGAGAGCGGCCTTGTCGATGAACTGGGCGATATCGCCGACGCCGCCACCCGCGCCCGCGCTCTGGCCGGCACGGCGCATGCCAACCTCATCATCTATCACCGTCCGCTCGATTATGTCGGTTCGCCTTACGCCGCCGCACCAGGTCCCTCGACCGCCGGCGTGGCGCTCACCCAGGTCAATATCGCCCCGATCTCGCTGCCCGACACTTTCGGGCCCGGGGCGGCCGGCTTCTACTATCTGTGGGCAACGCCGCTGCGCTGAGGTACAGTGACTTCTGAAGGCAGGCAACCGCACTCATGCAGCGCATCGAACAACCCTGTCCCCACTGCACGAAGCGCCTGAAGATCGACCCCGGCTTCATCGGCAGCATCTGTCGCTGCAAGTACTGCGGGGCGCTGATTTCGGTGTCCAAAAAGGCCGGTACGGTTCGGCTGAAGCTGGCCGATCAGACTGTTTTCGGGCAGGAGTTGGCGCGCGAGCGGCGAGCCGATGCGCCGGCGGCTCGTGACGCCAGCCCCGCCAGCCGGTCCGGACCCGACGACACGCTGCCCCCCGGATCGCCGGTGATCGACGTCGAGGGCCAGCCGAGACCCACCGGTCCGGTGCCCACCGTGTCCGGCTCAGGTTCACCCTGGCATCGTCCGGAGATACCGGCCGGCGCCAAACCCAAGGCGCCGCCACCCACGCCCGGTTTCGTCGAACGCCATCAGGCCCTTCTGATCGCGCTGGGCGTCATCGTGCTTGTCGCGCTGATCGGCGCGGCCGTCTGGGCCATCCGTCAGAACGCCGCGTGAGCAACTCCGTCGTCCACACTGGTCCGTCAACTGGTGAAGGCGTTCACGGCCGTCGGCCCGTAGAGGAAGATGTACAGGTCCTTGAGGAACTTGGCCAGGAAGAAGTTGATGATGATGATGGCCACGAAGCTGGTGACGAAGGAATCGGTGGCCGCCCGCCCCACGCCGGCCGCGCCTTTGCCGCAGTTGAAGCCCTTGTAGCAGCTGATCAACCCGATCGCCAGCCCGAAAAGCACGCTCTTGCTCAGACCGCTGAAAACCTCCCACGCCCCCACGAACACCGAGGAAAACTGCCAGTAATCCTCGGCATTCACGCCGAAGCCTTTCACCGTCACCGCGTAGCTGCCGAAGATGCCCATCAGGTCGCTGAAAACGGTCAGCACCGGGATCATGATGATGCAGCCGATGACGCGCGGCACCACCAGGTAGGCGATCGGGTCCGCGCCCATGACGCGCATCGCGTCAAGCTGTTCGGTCACGCGCATGGTGCCCAGCTCCGCGCTCACCGCGCCGCCCACACGCCCCGCGATCATCACCGCCGCCAGCACCGGGCCGATCTGCTTGACCACCGACACGTTGATGACCCCGCCCAGACGCTGAGCCTGGCCGATCGCCGCGAACTGGTCGTAGGCCTCCACCGCCAGCACCATGCCCACAAACGCCCCCAGCAGCACGATCACCGGGATCGATCGCGTGCCGATGCTCCACAATTGCGGCATCAGCAGCGACCAGCGTCCGAAGCCACCGGCCCCGCGGATCGTCCATTTGACCGAGGTGATGGCGAAACGGCCGAACCGTCCGAACCCGGCGAGATGATCGGTCACGAAGCGGCCGACGGATTCGATCTGGGCGGTCACCATGGCATGGCAGTGTAGGGCCGGGCGTCGCGTCCGTCACCTGCGATTCGTAGCGTTCCTCATCCGCAGCCGCTCATGCCGCCGCGCGCCCCGGGGTGCTTTCGCCCTCTACATCCGCCGGCGCGCCGGGTTGAACACCACGTTGTCATGTCCGGGCACGATGCTGTCGGCGATTCCCACGGCTTCGGTCAGACTCTCCAGGGCCTGGTTCACATCGTACGCCCCGCGCAGGATCCGTCCGTGTTCCAGGTGTTCGGCCGTCGGCACCGCGTCGCCGGCGATCAGCGTCGTGGCCTGCGCATGGCACAGCAGCAATCCGCAGGTGCCGGGGGTGAAGCCCGGCAGGGGGAACAGATCCACCTGCGAGGCCAGTTGGTCGGGCGCCGGAGCGCAGCGCTTGAGCAGGGCGATCTCCTGCGTGAGCATCTGCCGCGTCGACGCATCCTGGGCCTGCTGAAGCTGCTCGATCAGCGCCCGGCCGACCACCTCGCGCTCCATCGGACCGATCAGCCAGTTGGCTTTTTCAAAAGCCGCCAGACCACCGCGATGCGCGGGGCGAAAGCAGGTGAGGAACACGTCGGTCACCGCGTCGGTCCGCAGGCCGCTGCGCTCCTGGAGTCGCGCGGCGATCACCTGCGGCGGCAGGGCGGGGTCCACCAGAATCACGCGATCGCCGCTGCGCACCAGCGTCGTGGTCGCATGGGCCGTGCGCAGGCCGGCCGGCTCCTGCCAGAACTCGTTGGCGCTGAGCGTGCCGATGCTGATGATGCGGTAGTCCATGACGACCCAAGACCCCATGCCGATGCGCAGCGGGCCGCTGGCGCGTTTCAGTCCTTCAGACCATCCACGCGCAGCCTGGCGATCGCTTCACCCAGGACGGCTTTCTTGCGCTTCAGGCCGTCGATCACCGATTGCGGAAGCAGGTTGCCCAGCCGCTCGATATCGCCGCCGGCCGCGATCTGCTTGATGAGGCTTGAACTCGTGAACCCATACGGCTCGCCGGTCATGATGAAGACCGTTTCGATGCCGCTGACCGCCCGGTTGGTCAGGGCGTTCTGAAACTCGTAGTGCAGGTCGCTCACGTTGCGCAGGCCGCGCAGGATCGCCGTCGCCCCGATCCGCCGGGCGTAGTCGACCGTCAGGCCCAGAAAGATCTCCGCCCGCACGTCATCGCCGATTCCGGCGATCGCCTCGTTGACCATCGCCAGGCGTTCCTCGAGCGTGAACAGCGGCCGTTTATCCGGGTTATGGCCGACAGCCACGATCAACTCGTCAAACAGGTGGCGGCCACGCTGGATGACGTCCAGATGCCCGTTGGTGATGGGGTCGAAGGTGCCCGGGAACACGCCGATTTTCCGCGCGTCGCTCATGGCCGCGAGTATAGCAGCCGCCTTCGCAGCCGGTCCGATGGCGGGCCGGCTCGCCCACGCTTGCCCAGGCGGCATAACCCGCAGGCTCGGCTCCAGCCCTTGGAGAGCATCCCATCCGTCAGTGGCCGCACGCCAGCCTGAATTGGACAGTTCATCGGATGACCTGCTCACCGGTCGCGTGCGCCCTCCGCTTGTCGCGGGTGTGTCGCGGTCGCCTGAGTCGGGAGAGTCGGATGTCGTCGGATCGTCGGTTAATCCGTGTCACGCTGTCTGTGGCCCCGGTCGTCTTCGCGGCCTGGGCCCAGGCGGGCATCGACGTGGCGACCACCGAGTCCGGCGCCATCCGGCTCAGCGGCGGCTGGCGGCAGATCGAATCATGGGGCGCCGAACGCATGCTGCTCACGGTGAACAACAAGCTGGACGCCCACGGGCTTCCGTACGGCACCGAGCCGTGCGGCAGCGTCGACGCGAGTCTCGGCGTGACGGCTGACAATCAGCGGTGGCTGATCGGCTACATCACCGAGCGTCACGACGGCGTCCACCTGACCTACGACCGCCTGGCACGTCTTCCGGTGCTGCAGGTGCTGGGGCGCGACGACGAAGAGCATCCGCCCTTGCGCAGCCAACGGGACGTGCCGCCGCCGGCGGAGGTACGGGACATCGCGTATCCGGCCAACAGCCACCCGCTTCGGCCCACGCCGGGCGGGCGCGACGAACATCACGGCACCACGACCACCGTGCCCGAGCCCGCTTCCCTTGTCCTGCTGGCCCTTGGCGCCCTGGCCGCCGCGCGCTGCCGCGGCAGACGGCCGGTCGCCAGTGGAAAATCCGCCGCAACAACCATCACGTGAGGCCGCATGCCTCACGACCACCAGAGCCCTGGATCGGGTCTCGTGCCGGACGCCTCCCCGGCCGAGACCTTTTTCTTTTTGGCGCAGCTCACGACGCCGCGGGCGCAATTCGCCCCGCCGCCTCGGCCGCGCGCACATTCGCCTTCAGGTGCTCGATATTCAGCGAGCCCACGAGCACGCTCTGCACGGCTTGATTCGCCAGCACATGGCCGATCGCGTCCGCAGCCGGCAGATGCCCCGACGCCAGGCCCTTCTTGACCAGCACGCCGACACCCGCACTCGACGCCTGGCGCATCACCGACTCGTGCGAATGGTCCTCGAGGTTGTAGGCCACCTCGATGGCGTCCGCCCACGCCAGCGCCGCCGCCGCCCCCTCGGGGTGTTTGCCGGACATTCCGATCCCCCGGATCAGCCCGCGCCCCTTGAAGTCCCGCAGAACCTCGACGACGTCTGTCTGTTCGAGGATTTCCAGGTCGCGGCCGTCCGAATGGATGAAGACCAGATCAAGCACATCCGTCCGCAGATCGCGCAGGCTCCGTTCCAGGCTCGCGGTCAGGCCCTGGCGGGAAAAGTCGTAGATCGATCGGCCGCCCTCGAAGCGCTCCCCGACTTTCGTGGCCAGCACGAATTCGCCACGCCGTCCGCCTAGAAAGCGGCCGATCCGCTGCTCCGACAGACCGTATGCCGGGGCGGTGTCGATCAGGTTGACGCCCAGGTCCAGTACGCCGTGCAACAGGCGTTCGACCTGCTCATCGTCAGGCAGCGCGTATTCGCGGGGATACTTGGCGCCCTCGTTGCGGCCGATCTTGAAGGCGCCGAACCCGATCGGGCTGACGCGCAGACCGATCCGGCCTAGGGAACGGTAATCCATTGGGTGGCGGTCTCCCATGGGCCTGGCGCGACCCGCGGTCGCGGCCAATCAGCCCATTCATCAATGCAGGCGTTGGTATGCGGGCACGGCCGGCCGATCAGATCCAGCACCCGCCGCGCCAGCACGGGCGCGAGCACGAATTTCGTCGGCCAAGCCGTGATGACGTTGCCCTCGAGCCCCGCGAATTCAGTATCCGGACGTCGACCTCCGGGCGTGCGCGCCTCGGCTCGGTCGACACGGTACGACGCCCACTGGACACCCTCCAGCTTCAGTCCCGGGATGGCAGCCTGCAACTCGTTTTTCGCGTGGGCGGCCAGCGAAGGCGTATCCATCTCGACCCCATCCTCCGACACCTGCCCGCCGATCTGCCAGATGGTGCGGCCGGGCGTCGTGTCAGCGGTCGTCACCGTCACCCGCGTCCGCGCTCCGTCGGCGCAGTGCCCATTCAGAGGCGGAAGCTCGCCGCGGGCCATCACGATATGCACAGGCCGGCGCTGCATCGCCGCGGGGTCCAGTTGCATCGCCTGCCGCAGCGCCGCATTGCCTTCACCAGCTGCAAGGATGATGTGCCGCGCCCGCAAAGCCAGCCGCCGCCCTGACTCCGGATGCCGCAGACACAGGCTCTCGACATGGCCGGCCCCGCGGCAGGCGATATCCAGCCCGTCCTGGACGTCGATCTTAAGGGTGTGCGCTTCATGCGCGCGCCGCAGGGACTCCAGAAGGCTCGGGGGATCGATCACCTGTTCATCCAGGCGCAGCACGTCGCCCACGCCGCCCAGAATCTCGGGCCACTGATCGCGCGGCAGGGTCTGAGGCCGCACACGCAGACCGGCCTTCGCCCCCTGCAGGCCGATGCGGCTGCGCAGGGTATCGGTTCGCCATAAATAGCAGAAGGCCGCCCGCAACCGCGTCGGCGAAAGGTTCGGCTGCCGCTCGCCCGTCAGGCACGCGCGCCAGAGGTCGGGCATCTGCGCCACCGCTTGTGCCGACGGCGTCAGCAGGCCCTTGAGCGAATACTTCAAGCCGCCGTGGATGATCCCCTGCGATCCCACCGTCTGCCCACGCCCTAGGGCGTCTTTCTCAAGCAGCACCGCGGCGAACCCGTGACGGCGAAGTTTGTCCAGCAACCACAAGCCCGCGGCGCCGCCGCCGAAAATCACCGCGTCGAGCATCAGGGGACCGTTGTGCATCATCTCACGCGGCAAGCCTCGGGGTGGCGGCGTCGAACGCCGCCGTCGACGGCCAGACGAGCGACAGGGGTACGGGGCGGCCGCCGTCAATGCCGCCGGCTGGTTCGTGCGCCCGCTCGCCTGAGCGCTCTTCTGGCTAATCAGTCGGCCGTATCCGGCGGCGGCGGGATGCGCAGCTTCGTGCCGGCTTCAAGCTTGTCGGGATCGGGACCGATCTGGCTGCGGTTCGCGTTGTAAAGGTGGCGCCACAGCCGGCCGTTCTGGTAGTACTGCACTGCGATGTTCCACAGCGTGTCGCCCGCCCGCACGACGTACGTCGCCGTCCCGGCGGTCGACGTCCCGGTCGCCGCCGCTTCACGCTGGCCGCGGATCGTTTCCAGGGTCGGCAGATAGATGACCTGCCCCACCTTCAACTTGGTCGGATCCACCAGCGGGTTGGCCTGGGCGATCTCGTCCCAGTATTCGTCCGAACCATACAGCGCCAGGGCGATCGACGAGAAGTTGTCGTTCGGTTTGATGACATAGGTTCGGGGGGGAGCGGGCGGCTGGATCCCGCTGGGCGGTGTCTGGGGGCTGGCCGGGGCCGTACGCGAACCGATCGTTGTCGTGGACGTCTGAGGCTGGGTCGCCACGGGCGACTCCCGGCTGACGACCGCCGCGGCCGGCGACGAGGGCGACAGCTCGATCCGGGGGCGCGCCGCCGAGGAGGACGGCCCGGCCGGTGAGGTTTCGACGCCGCTGCCCGCACGCCACGGCTCGCGCTGCGGGGCCGTTGTGTCCAGCGGGGCGAGGGCGGTGGATCGCGGCGCGCCGAAGGTCACGGTCGGCGTGGACGGCTCGGCCGGTGCGTCCGGCATGGTCGACCGCGCCGCGGGCTCGGCGGCCTTGCGCGCCAGCGATGGCCCGTCCTCGTCACGGAACGAGACGTGGTAGACGATGATGATGGCGCAGATCACCACCGTCACCAGGAATGCCACGGGATAAGGGTTCTTCATGGCGGCGCCTTCCACTGAGACCGACGCCAGAGTCTACCGCGCCGCCGCGGCCCCATCCATACCGCCTCGCGGCCCGTCATCGCGCTGCCGCGCACAAGCCCAGACGCTCGTATTGTTCCGGCGGCGCGTCATGCTCGTCCAGCAGGCGCACCAGCAGATCGACCATGTGACGTTCCACCGCTGGATCGCTGAGGGCCTCCTGCTGAGCAGGGTCGCGCTGTACATCCCACAGCATGGTGCGCAGGGTTTGCGGGTTGCGCCCCGCCCAGGGCCGGTTGTTGGGAATCCGCATCAGCCGAGCGCCCTTGGTAAACGCCAACGGCTCATGCATCCGCCAATCCGTCAGCTCCTTCGGTGAAAAAGGATGCAGCATATGCGTGGGCATCAACGTGTACTGGGACACGGGAGCGTTCTGGTCGTTGGCTGGACCGCGCATGTACACATATCGGCCGTCCGTGACATTCACGTGCCCGCCGTGGATGCCGAAGAGGCCAGCCTCGCGCACCGGCTCATCCGCCGCGATCGTCCGGCCCAGATCGTGGCCGCGCATGTCCGCTGTCGGCGCCATGCCGAAGAAACCCAGCACCGTCGGCCCCAGGTCGATCGCTGGCTGCACCAGCGCCTGTCGCCGCTCGCCGCGCACGCCGCAGCGTGGATCCCAGACGAAAAACGGCGTATGGGCGATCTCCTGGTAGAAGGGCATCCAGCACTTCGCCCAGCAGTCGTGCTCCCCGAGCAGGAAGCCGTGGTCGGTCCACACGATCAGCATCGTGTCCTCCCACAGGTTCAGTTCATCAAACAGCCGCAGCACGCGCCCGAGCTTGGCGTCGCACATGCTCAGCAGGGCCGCGTACTCGTAGCGGATGTGCTCGATCGCGGCTGCGTCTTCACCCCCCTCGCCCTTGTTCACCGCCCGGTAGGGCGGCCAGTCGAACGGCTTGCCCCTGTAATCGTGCTTGTATAGATCCTTGTAATGCTGCTGGGTGTAGAACGGCTCATGGGGGTCGAAGGTTTCGATGTGCAGCAGCCAGTTGTCCTGCTGGTGGTTGCGGCGGATGAACTTCAAACCCGATTCGACCGTCATGGACTGCGGCTGGCGCTGCTCGTGGCCGTCGAACCACTGGCGGTGAACCCAGTCCTGACGCCACTTCTCACCGGTTGCGCGCTGCTCCGACGCCAGACACTCGGGCATGGCCGGGTCGGCGACCTGCCCGCGCCACGGATCGCCTTCGTGACCGCGGAAAAACTCCCAGGTCTTGTACTTGGTGTGATACGTGCAGCCGCCGTCTTCGAAGTAGTGGTAGTGGTCCGTGGTCAGGTGCGTATAGACGCCGTTGCGTTTGAGCATCTCCGGCACGGAGTCATCGAAAGGTTCGAGCGGACCCCATGAACGATGCAGAAAATTCGGCCGCCCCGTGTGCCAGTCCCGCCGTGCGGGCATGCAGGGCATCGAGCATACGTAACTGCGGTCGAATGTGACCGTGCGATCGGCCAGCCGCTGGAAGTTGGGCGCGTGCGTCCAGTCGCAGCCATAGGACGGCAGCATGTGGCGGTTGAGCGTGTCGAACATCAGCATGACGGCTTTCATGGCCGGCGCCTCCTGTGGCCAGGCGAATCGATTTGCCTGGCGTGCCAAAGCCATCGTAGAGGCCCCCAGCGGCCTGTCCAATGCGTCGCCTGCTTGTCAACCCGTGAGGCCAACCAACGCCATTGGTTGACACTTTGCGCGGCCGGGTGCTAGAGTCTGAATCCCGCCGCAGGAGAATCTGATCATGGCCGAGTCCGAGACGCGCCTGACCGTCCAGCGCGACGGCGACATCACCAATGTCCGCTTCGTGGACCGCAACATTCTCGAAGAATCGCGCATCCAGGAGATTGCGGCTCAGGTCGGGCAGATCATCGACCAGTCCACCACGCCGAAGCTGCTGCTGGACTTCACCGGCGTCGAGCACCTGTCCTCCGCCGCCCTGGGCGCGCTGATCACCATCAACAACCGCATCCGCAAGAAGGGCGGGCAACTGCGCCTGGCCAATATCGACCCGCAGATCTACGAAGTCTTCGCGATCACCAAGCTCAACAAGCTGTTCCAGATCCACGACGACAGCGAGGCGGCGCTGGCCAGCTTCAAATGATGCGGGACAGGCGCCGGCCAGAAGAGCAGCGCATCGGAGGTTGAGGGCATTGACGGTCGAGTTGTCCGGCAAGCTCGAGGTGGCCAGTCAGCCGGCCGCCGTCACCCAAGCCCAGCGCCGCATCCTCGATGCCGTGCGCGAGGCTGGCTATCCGCCCAAAGCTCAGTTCGCCATCCGCCTGGCCCTCGATGAGGCGGCCTGCAACGCCATGCGCCACGGCAACGCCGGCAATCCACATCGCAAGGTGACCTTCCAATGGTCGATCACGGACGATGTGGCGAGCATCTCCGTCTCGGACCAGGGCCCCGGCTTCAACCCCGACGCGCTGCCGGATCCCACGGCTGATGAAAACCTCGTCCGCCCTTGCGGCCGGGGCGTGATGCTCATCCGCCAGTATATGACCGCCGTCCGCTACTCCGACGGCGGCCGCACGGTCACCCTCATCAAACGCCGGGACTGTGACCGCCCGGCGGGCCTGGACCCCGACTGACCACGGCTGGCCGGCCACCGGCGATGTCCTCGCTGCGCAGCGGGGTTGGACGCCGGCCGCTGCGAACCTACACTGATCCAGTCTCCCGCCGATCGCGGGGGCGCTCGCCCGGCCGCTATGGGCGTTTCAGGCCAAGATTGACCGTGAACGCAAAAGCTGACCATTTTTCCCAACGCAAGACCGACCCAGACGGCCCCGACGCCGGCGACCGGTCGCGGAACGTCGACGCCAGTGACGAGCCCGACCGAAGGCCTCGATCCGCTCTGGAAGGCGATGCCGTCGGCCTCGACCGCGATCGATCGCAGTCCGCGGTGCCGGCCATCGAAATCGACCTGGCGTTCGAGGCTCTCGACGCTGATCCTCCGTTCGACGGCTGGGCCCAGCCGCTGCTCGCACGCCTCATCCGCCTGCTCGGCTGGACCCAGGGTGAACTGAGCCTCGCCATCGTCGGCGACGCGACCATGGCCGACCTGCACCAGCGGTACAAGAACGTGCCGGGCACAACCGATGTGTTGACCTTCGATCTGCGCGAGCCGCAAGACGTTGGCGTAGCGGCGGGGCAGACGCCGTTCGACCCCCCGCTCGAAGCCGAGCTGGTGCTCTGCATCGATGAGGCCGCGCGCCAGGCGGCCGGTCGCGACCACCCTGTACGGGCGGAACTGCTGCTCTATGCGGTGCACGGCCTGCTGCATCTGGCCGGACACGACGACCATGAGCCCGCCGCCGCCGCCTCCATGCACGAACGTGAAGATCAGTTGCTGGCGGTGCTGGGGCTGCCGGCCTTGTACCGCCGACCACCGATTGATCCAGACGAGTCGGATTTGTAGCCGGGCCTCGCCGCGGCCCGGGCACGCGGTGAGGCTCCCCATGGCCGGTACACGCCGGCCGACGCCCGGGACGAGGCCGATGTGGTGACCGATCCAGCGATATGGGTGGCAGCCGCCGCGTGTCTGCTGAGCTGTTTTTTCTCAGCCTGCAGCCTCGCGCTCAAAGTATTCAGCCGCAGCCGGCTGTCCGACCTGCTTGAGGAAGCCGGACGCAGCGGCCGCCTCGAGCCGCTCCTTGCCCGCCACGGTGATCTGCAGTTGCTCACGGGCACTCTCCGCACCATGTTCAACCTCGTGGTGCTCCTGGCTGTCGTGCTCTATATCGAACGCCACTACGGGCCCATCGGCGATTACGCGCAGTGGCGGCCGGTGGCCGTGTATGTCGCCGCCTTCCTCATTGCCGGCCTGCTGGTCAGCGTCTTCAGCGTCGCCATCCCTGTCAGTTGGGCCCGCTATCAGCCCGAGCGCCTCATCGCCGCGTCGTTGCCGGTCCTCATTCTCATCAGCCGCGTGATGGCCCCGGTCGCACGGCTCCTGCACCTGTTTGACCCCATGGTTCGCCGCATTTCAGGCGCGGACGCCGAAGTGAGTGACGATGAGGATGAACTGGCCGAGGAGGTTCTCAATGTCGTCGACGAGCACGACACCGAGGGCCGCTTCAATCCCGCCCAGCGTCAGTTGATCGAGGCGGCCGTCGAATTCGGCTCCGTGACGACCGGCGAGATCATGACCCCCCGTACCGATGTCGTCGGCATCGACGTCGACGCCAGCCTCCCGCAGATCCGCGCCACGATTCTCGAAAAGGGCTTCAGCCGATATCCCGTGTATGAACAGACCATCGACCACATCGCCGGCGTGCTCTACGCCAAGGATCTGATCCGCTTCGTCGGCCAGCCAGGTGACGCCGCCGGCCCCGGACCCGCCCCCGCCTTTGACCTGCGCAGCTCCCTGCGCGAGGCCATGCTTGTGCCCGAGAGCAAGCCCGTGCAGGCTCTGCTCGCCGAGTTCAAGGCCCGGCAGGTGCATATCGCCATCGTCCTCGACGAATACGGCGGCACCGCCGGCATCGTCACCATTGAGGACGTCATCGAGGAACTTGTTGGCGACATTCAGGATGAATACGAACGGTCACAGAAGCTTCCGGAACTCAGGCAACTTGACGACAACGTCGCCGAAGTCGACGCCCGCATGCACGTGGACGATCTCAACGACGCCCTGCGGCTCAGGCTGCCGGAAGACGAGGACTACGACACCGTCGGCGGGTTTGTCTTTTCAACGCTTGGCCACATCCCCGCCGCCGGCGAAACCATCGAGTTCGACAATATCCGCATGACCGTGATCGAGGCCGAACGCACCCGCGTCACCCGTGTGCGCATCGAACGGCTGTCCACCGACGAGCAGAACGACAACGGCTCGCCCCCTCGGCCGCAGCGCGACGCCTCCTGACACGTCGGCCTGCGCCTGTTTACACTAGGATCCCCATTCGTCGGGGCCGGTTTTCATCCGCGGTCACCAACAGACGCCCGCGATGCACGCCCGACCTGATGTGCTGTGAGTGCGATCATGCCCATCCGCTTCTACAACTCGCTGACTCACGAGATCGAAGACTTCAAACCCATGGAGCCGCCGGTCGTCCGCATGTACAACTGTGGCCCGACCGTCTACGACTTCGCCCATGTCGGCAATTTCCGCTCGCTTCTGTTCGCCGACGTCCTGCGCCGCTTTCTGGAACTGGCCGGCTACGAGGTCCGCCAGGTCATGAACATCACCGACGTCGGCCACATGACCGAGGACCAGCTCGCTGACGGCGGCGGCGAAGACAAGATGCAGGTCGCCGCCCAGCGCATGAAGGCGGCCAAGAAAGCCGGCCAGGCTCCCGTCGACGATCCCAACGATCCGTACCAGATCGCCGCGTATTACGCCGACGCCTTCATCGCCGACGCCCGCGCTCTGGGCATGAAGATCGTCGACGATCCGCCCAGACGCATGCCCCGGGCCACCGAATACGTGCCTGCCATGCAGAGCATGGTCGCCACACTCATCGAACGCGATCACGCCTATCAAGCTGACGACGGAGCGGTCTATTTCAGCGTTGAGAGCTTCCCCGATTATGGTCGGTTGTCGGGCAACACCCTCAACAAGGTGCGAGGCGGCGCCGGCGGCCGCATCCTCGACGAGCATCAGGCCGTCAAACGCCACCCGGCCGACTTCCTGCTCTGGAAGCCCGACCAGACGCACATCATGCGGTGGGATTCGCCCTGGGGTGCAGGTTATCCCGGCTGGCATATCGAGTGCTCGGCCATGGCCAAGGCGGTGCTCGAACGCGACGAGATCGACATTCACACCGGCGGCGAGGACAACATCTTCCCGCACCACGAGTGCGAGATCGCCCAGTCGTGCGGGGCCTCGGGCAAGCCTTATTTCGCACGCTTCTGGATGCACGCGCGCTTCCTCTTGGTCGAAGGCGCGAAAATGTCCAAGAGCAAGGGCAACTTCTTCACCGTGCGCCAGCTTATCGACGAAGGCGTGGACCCGAAGGTCATCCGCTACGAACTGATCAAGGGCCACTACCGCTCGAATCTGAACTTCACACGCAAGGGCCTGGAGGATTCGGCCCGTGCCGTCAGCCGCCTGCGCGAAGCGGCCGCGCGCTTTGAGAAACTGGCGGCAGGTCGGACCACCGCCACCGACGCGTCGCACCCGCTGGTCGGCGCGTTTACCGACGCCCTGGCCGACGACCTGAACATCGCCGCCGCGCTTGGCGTGCTGTTCACCTGGCTCAGCGAGACCAGGCCTGCGGACGCGTCGGAAGCTGCCGCCGCCCTTGCCGCCCTGCGTGCCGTCGATCGCGTGCTCAACGTCCTCGAACCCGCGGCCGTGCCGGTGACGACTGGTCTCGACGAGGCCGCCGCCCAGACCAAGGCCGCCGCCATCGACGCCGCCCGCGCCGCCAGGGACTACGCCGCCGCCGACGCCCTGCGCGCCGAGCTCAACGAAGCCGGCTACGACGTGAAAACCACCCGCGAAGGCACCACCGTCCATCGTCGCCTCGCGTGACGCCACGCGATCGGCCGCTCACGCACTACGCGCTTCCACACCCCGTCCGCCCCAGCCGAGGCCTTCAGGCCCGGATCACCGGGCTCCCTCTTCGCACTTCACCTGCGAAACGTTACAGTAAGCCCAGCAACTATCCGGTCAGGGAAACACGGAGGTTGACCATGACCCGTCGGACCCCTCGCCCGTCCGCCGTCCCGGCGCGCCTGGTCAGGCAAAGCAGCCGAGTCCATGTGCCTGCAGCCCGGCGCAGTGCCGCCACAGCTTCAGCCGGCCGCTCTCTGCCGCTCGGCGTCGCCGTCGCGCTGCTCGTCGCGCTTTTCGCCGCACCGGCGGCCGCCGTTCAGATCACCCTCGATTACCGCTTCGACTCAGCCGGCTTCTTCGCGGCCAATCCCGCCGCCCAGGCCGCCCTCCAAGCTGCGGCCGACCTCTTCGCGGTGCGACTTACCGACAGCCTCGACGCCATAGCGCCCGATGCCAACAACACCTGGAGCATGCGCTTCTACCGGCCCGACACCGACGCCCTGGGCAACTGGGTCACCAATCCCACCGTTGCCGCCAACACGCTGTGGGTTTTCGTCGGTGCACGCGATCTGCCTGCCGGCGTCCTCGGCGAGACAAGCTCCGGCGGCTACACCGCCGACGGCTACGATCCGTGGTTCAATACCCTCGACACGCGCGGCGAGATCAATGCCGTCGGACCCGGCGCCACCGACTTCGGCCCGTGGGGCGGCGCCATCGCCTTCGATCTGGACGCCGACGGCAATGGATGGCACTTCGACCACACCGTCCCCGTGACCGCCGGGGCCAGCGACTTCTATTCCGTGGCCGTGCACGAACTGGCCCACATCCTCGGTGTCGGGATCGCCGAGTCGTGGGACCGGCTTGTAGAGGCAGGCGTCTTCGTGGGCGTTGAGTCCGTCGCCACCTATGGCGCCCCCGTGCCCCTTGACCCGCCTTACCACTGGCACTGGGCCGACAACGTGCAGAGCACCGTCAACGGCCACTACCAGGAAGCGGCCCTCACGCCCTATCTGACCCTCGGCACGCGCAGGCACATGACGGACCTGGACTGGGCCGCCCTGGCCGACATCGGCTGGGTCGTGACCCCGCAGGCCATTGCCGGCGACCTCAACGGCGATCGCCTGGTGAACACCGAAGACATCAACCCGTTCGTGCTCGCCCTCACCAGTGCCAGCCAGTTCGCAGCCGCGTATCCCGGCGTCGATCGTCTGGCCGCTGGCGATATCAACCACGACGGCAACGTGGACACCGAAGACATCAACCCCTTCGTGCAGCTTCTTGTCGGCGACGGTGGCTGGGCCGTCGTCATTCCCGAGCCCGCGACACTCGCATTCCTCCTGGCCGCGCCTTTCATCGCCCGCCGCCGCAAGACGGGGTCGTTTGCACGGTGGGGCGATCCGCACGGGCCGCCGCGCCGGACCCCACCTGCCATCGCGCCATGACCCAGTCGCACCGCGACAACTCGAGCGACCCGACCGCCGACGCTTCCCCATGGGCCGTCGCCGACGAGCGTCGACTCTTTCATGAAGGCATGCAGCTGTTCAACGAGGGCGAATGGTTCGAGGCCCACGAGGTGTGGGAGGACATCTGGCACATGGCCTCGGGAGACCGCAAGCGCTTCTACCAGGGGCTGATTCAGTGCGCCGTCACGCTTGAGCATGTGCGCCGCGGCAACCCGCGCGGCGTGCGGACGGTGTGGATCTCCGCCCAGTCGAAGTTTGTCGGCCTGCCGCAGGTCTATCGCGGTGTGAACATCCACGCCCTGCTCAGCGGCATCGGCGCGGCGATCGAACCCATTCTCAAACTTCCGCCCCAGTATTTCGATCCCGCCCGCCCGCGCGGCCAGACGTTGCCTTTCAACAAGGCCCAGGTGCCAACGCTCACGCTCGAATACGATCCGTTCACCGACGGCCCATGAACCCCGCGTGTCCGTCACTTCGGCTGGAGGCGGCCACTGCTACGCCCCGGCCTGCCGTTCCGCACGCCACAGCACCTGGACCCACTCGGCCACGACCGGCAGCCCACGGACCACACACACCGCCACCGTCAGCCAGATAAGCGCCGTCGCCAGCGGCATCAGCCAGTGCGCCTCACGCATCCACCAGGCGGGCTCGGCCGCCATGGCTGGCTGCATCGCCAGCAGCAGGGCGAAGGTCACTGCCTTGAGTGTGCCGTACGCCCCGCGCATGAAACGCCCCGCGACCACCCAGCGGCCGGTCGAACTGTGCATCACGTCGAATCCACCGTGCCGCGCTCCCATCTGCGGGTAACGGATCGCGTCCACGATGATGCTGCGGCCCAGCACGATGATCGCCGCCCACACGGGTACGAGGCGCACATACGCCAGTGTCAGCCACAGCAGGCTCTCCACCACCCGGTCGGCCATCACGTCGAAAATGCTGCCAAAGTGCGACGTCTGGCCGCACGCCCGGGCCACCATGCCGTCCACGCCGTCCAGCACGACAGTGAAAATCAGCAGGGGGGCGTTGGCCCACTGAAGCGCGACGGGCCCGTGAACGACCACCCCCGCCAGATAGAACGCCGCGACCAGCCGAACGAGCGTGATGAGGTTGGCCATGGCCGCGCCTCCCGATCGGGTGCCGACACTTACCCGTACGCCCTGTGGCCGCCGCGCCCCGGGTTCAGGATTCGACGGCCGGACTGAAACGCGAACCACGCAGCCCGATGCGGCGGTTGACCGGAGGCCCCTGCGGAATCAGCGGGGCGATCGCCATCATGCCCAGGAAGATCACCACGTTGCCAGCCAGAAGCAGCCACTTCGACCCATTCATCGCCTCGACGAAGGCGGTCAGCAGCAGCATCAGCAGCGACGCGGGAATCAGCGACCGCCACGCCAGGCGCATGAGCTGGTCGAACCGGAACCGCGGCAGCGTCCAGCGCACGAGCATCATCAGCGCCAGTAGCAGGAAGATCTTGGTCGCAAACACCCCGAACTTCAGCAGCACCAGCCCCAGGCCGCCGACCATCGGCTCGCGCACGATCGGCAGATCCCAGCCGCCCAGGAACAGCAGCGCGAAGAACGCCGCTCCGGTGATCATGTGCATGTATTCGCCCAGGAAAAAGAGCGCCCATTTCATCGAGCTGTACTCGGTGTGAAAACCGCCCACCAGTTCCTGCTCACACTCGGCCAGGTCGAAGGGAGCGCGGTTGCACTCGGCCAGCGTGCAGGTGAAGAAAATGATCGCCAGCAGCGGCATGTACACCACGTTCCACACGCCGTTGGCCTGCAGATCGACGATGGTGTCGGCCCGCAGGCTGCCGGTCATGAGGATCACGATCAGCACCGACAGGCCCAGCGGAATCTCGTAGCTGACCATCTGGGCCGTCGCCCGCAGGCCGCCCAGAAACGAATACTTGTTGTTCGACGCGAACCCCCCGAGCACCACGCCGTATACCGCCAGCGAACCGATCGCCAGAATGTAGATCACGCCGATGCTGATCGGCGCGGCCGCGACGTGCACGACCTGCTCGCCCACGCGCATCAACCCGCCCCAGGGCACCACCGCCCAGCCGATCATCGCTGGGATCGCCGCCAGCGCCGGCGCCAGCAGAAACAGGCCGCGATCCACGTGCGGCGGCGTGTAATCTTCCTTGAGAAACAGCTTGATGCCATCCGCCAGCGGCTGTCCGAGGCCGAAGCAGTGGTGACGCAGCGGCAGGATGCCGAAGGAGAAGTTCGTCCGGTTGGGGCCGATGCGGTTCTGCACCCACGAAGCGATCTTGCGCTCCAGCATGATCAGGTACGACACGCTCATCAGAATCAGCGGAACGACCAGCGTCATGGTGACGAGGCTGGCGATCAGTTGGGCGGACATAGACGGCACTTTCTGTCAGCGGTGGGTGCGGGGACGATTTGGGTGCGGAGACGATTGCGGCTTGCCCCGGGTCGGCGGCGAACATTGACAGTTTAGCGTCTGCCGTCGGTCGGGCGCGGAGCAGGCGACTGTCCGGCGGCGGCCGCTACAATGACCCGCCGAGCGTTCGGCCCGACGCCTGCCGCGAACATCATGACCCACCACGCCCCCAGCTCGAACCCCCAGCCCGTCTCGGGCCCCGCGGCCTCGCCCGCCGGCCGACTCGTCCTCGACGCGGACAAGCCCACAGCGCAGACCATCAGGGAGACGATCGAGTCGATCGCCGTCGCCTTCATCCTCGCGTTCGTGTTCCGGGCCTTCGTCGTCGAAGCCTTTGTCATCCCCACCAGTTCAATGGCTCCGACGCTTCTGGGCCGACACATCCGTCTGATCGATCCCTACACCGGCCAGCGGTTCGCCGTGGATTCCGGCGAATACGGCAGCGCCTTGTCCGTTTCCCGGCCGACGCAGGTCAGCGGCCTGATGTCCGGCTACCGGTGGGATGTCCCGATAGGCACACGCCTGAGCCCGGGCGACCGCATTCTCGTGCTTAAGTACCCTTACGCTTTCAGCGAGCCGCAACGCTGGGACGTGGTGGTGTTCAGGAATCCGTCGCTGCCCGGGCAGAACTTCATCAAACGCCTCGTTGGCCTGCCCGGCGAGCAGGTGCTGCTGATCGACGGCGACGTCTACATCAAGCCCGCCGCGGACCAGCCCTGGTCCATCGCCCGCAAGACGGATCACCGCCGCGCAGACAAGGTCCAGCGGGCCGTCTGGCAGCCCATTTTTCACAGCCGGTGGACGCCGCCGGTGGGCGGGCCACCCGCCGATACCCAGCAGGCCGGGCCGTGGCGAGCCCCGTGGCGGATCATCGACGGCCAGTGGGCGACCGACGCCTATGGCCTGCTGGACACGACGCACGGCTACATCTTGCGCGGAGAGCGGGGCCTGCTGCGGTTCGACTTCGACCAGATACGTGGCCACTCCCCGGGTCTCTACCCATACAACCAGGTGCGAGCCCCCAATCGCGAGTTGGATCAACCCGTCGAGGACGTGCGCCTGGCCGTCCGCGTCGAGCCCCAGGCCGACCATCCGACCGTGCGGTTGACCACCACCGCCCGCCTCGATGACCCGCAGGGTCGGCCCCGACGACTTTCCGCCGTCCTCGACGGCCAGGGTCGGCTGCAACTCATGGCCGGCGATGGGGCCTCCGGCGACCTGCAGCCGCTGGCCGGTCCGGTGGATGTCGGACCGTGGCGCGCCGGCGTACCCCGGCATCTGGAGCTGTGGCTGGTCGACCTGGAAGCCAGCGTCCATGTCGATGGCCGACGCATGCTCGTCCATCGATTCGAACTCCCGTTCCAGATGGCTCGCGCCAGGCCCCCGGCCCCGCGCGACCCGGCCGAACTGAGCATCGCCCTGGATGGCGGACCCGCGGTCCTGCGCGACATCGAGCTGGATCGCGATCTTTACTACGGCGCGGCGATGTTGTTCAGCGGTGCGCCGACCGAGTCGGGCATGCACCCAAACCCAGGACACGGGGTGCTATTTAAGCAAGGCGACGACGTGTGGGGCGAGCCATTCCCCATCGAGGCCGATCAGTTCTACTGCCTTGGAGACAACAGCCCGCTCAGCGGCGACAGCCGGCTGTGGGAGATGGTGGATCCCTGGGTGCGATCCGAGATGCTGGCCGACGACCCCACACCTGTGGGCGTGGTTCCGCGTGAGCTGATGATGGGCAGGGCGTTTTTCGTCTACTGGCCGGCACCTTTCGCCCTCGGGCCGGACAAGCCCGCCTTGATCCCCAACTTCGCCGACATGCGATTCATTCACTAAGCCTTGGTCTGGGCGTCTCTTGCGGTCGGAGAACCATCGGCGGCGAGGTTTTCCACATGGATCAGCCCCCAGCGGCGTGGCGGCGGCGAGTCTGGCTTCACGACCGGCTGTGATGTCGAGGGCGTCGATAGGGTATGCGTGAGCGAGTTAAAACGCTTCTGTACAGTCTGTTACGGTGAAATATGCGTGGCGCTTTGTACGGCCGCCTCCGACTCAGTCCCACCCAAAGACCGATAAGCCCTGCGGCATTCATCTTGACGGCCGACGGGCTCGGTCGGTTTGCACGGTTTTTCCACATGGGCGTGCCGCCCGCCAGTTCCCTGCCTTTGGACGTCGGGTCAGACACCCCGCCGCCGCGTCCGCCAAGGCATAGCGCGCCGCCGCCGAGGCCTCAGGCAAGAAGCCCGAAGCACCACGTTGGACGTCCGATTACTGGTTGAGCAACTGCACCACGTGGTCGGACGACAGCCCCAGAGCCCCATGGGCTCGGGCCGCGGCCAGGCTTGTCGGCCCCTCCGCGCCCATCACCAGGTCCAGCAGTCGCGACACCTGCCCCGGCGTCAGCAGGTTGCCGTGGTACTCGGCCGACTCGGCCAGACTGCCCAGCACCTCGATGCGAACCGGCTCGGCGGTCGTCGCCGCCAGAGCCACTTCCGCCAGCGCCTGTTGGGCACGGCTGTCGTCGAGCAGCGCCGCCACCTGCGCCGCGGCGGTGACGACCTGCGGCCGCGCGTCGCGCATCGCCAGCAACAGCGCGGGTTCCGCATCCATGACGTTGTAGACCTGTGCCCGTGACAGGGCGATCTCACGCAGCAGTTGCAGGGCCGTCAGGGCGTAGGTCATCGCTTCCTGGGCCTCAATGGGCGTGCCCGCATAGGCGGCCAATACGGGTTCAATCGCCGTCGCCAGCGCCTGCGGATCGCTCGACATCGCCGTCACGAACACGCCGGGCTTGTCGCCCAGGGCCTGGTTGAGCGCCGACTGCGCCGCCGGCTCAGCCGCCGCCACGAACGGACTGGCCGCCAGCTTGTAGTCCTGCTGCGCTTCGTAGTAGCCGGCCTGGATGGCCTCCGCCGAGGCCGCCATCACGATCAGGTCCACCCCGGACACCGTGCCCACTTCATCGACCACCCCGTTCAAGGTCGCGCCCGCGATGGGCTGGTAGCCCATCGCTTTCACCGTGGCCGTCAGCGTGTTGAGCAGGTCCGCGTCGCCGATCACCACGGCATAGCGTTCGCTGGTCTGGCGCACCGCCTCGGCCAGCACGGGCACCACGCGCATCGAACCGGCAAACGCCTGCTGCGGCCGGGCCTTGGTGACGGCGAACGCCGCTTCGTACCGCACCCGCCGATCGGCCGCGCCAAGGCTCTCCAGCAGCGGGGCGATCGTCTGCGAACCATCGACAAGGCTCGCCGTACCGGCTGTCTTATCCAGGGCCGCGATCGCGTCGCGGGCGAGTTGGGCGTCGCCATCGCGAAGCGCCAGACTCAGCACATCCGCCTGCCGGGCCGGACCGGCCATCGTCAGGTAATACGCCGGCGCATGCGGCTCGCGGTAGGTCGGATCCTGATAGTCTTCGTAGGGCACATTGTTGGCCCGGCGCTGATTGGCCGCCAGCCACAGGCTCAGCGCCTGGCTGCTGCCCGGGTCCAGCGCCAGCGCGGCCCGGGCAGCACGCATCGCCAGCACGTCGCCGAAGATCGACTCGGGCACATCGATCTGAACGAGGCCGGTTTCGTCCGTGTATTCCCACACCACGCCCTGCTGCGTCGCCTCGTCAAAGCCGGGCGCGGCCCGGCCGGAGGACACGCGGTCGTAGTAGTTGGCCGCCAGCGACAGGAACAGCCCCGAAGCCGACCCGCCGCCGGACAGGTCATTGGCCGCCGCGATCCGGTTGTAGGCCGCCTGTGCCGCGGTCCGCGCCACCGGGTCGGTCGACGCGCTCTCCATGACCTGTTTGAGGTAGGGCAGGGCACGCGGGTAGCCGATCTCCGCCAGCACCTGGCTCACTGTCGCCTGGTCGACCGGCTCCAGATGCGGCAGAGCCTCGGCCAGCGGATAGACCAGCGGCCGGCCCACTTCGACCATCGCCGTCACCAGATAAGGGCGCAAGTTCTTGCGCTGCTCGTCGGTCAGGGCCTCCAGCAGCAGCGGCGCGGCGAACTGGCCGGCCTCACGCAGTTCGGCGATCGCGTTCTGACGCGGCCGACGACCATCATCCAGCCGGTCAATCGACTCGCGAATCCGTTGCGGGTCACGCATCCGGGAAAGCAGGGCGGCGCGGATCGTCGCCTCCAGCTTCGTCGCCGCATCCTGCACGGTCGCAATCTTCAGAGCCCGCGCCATGGTCTGCTGGTAATCGCGGAAGCGGCTGGCTTCGACGATGTCCAGCAGAGCGTCGCCATCGGTCTGATCGAGCAGGGCGGCCGCCGCCGCCGCCGCCAGTTCCGGCCGGGCGATCAGCACGTAATGGTTGAAGTCCTCCCATAACTGGGCGGGGCTCTGGCGCGCCGCGACGCTGCGATCCTGTAGCTGGGCCTCACTGGGATCTTCGGTCTGCACTTGCGCGCCGGCCGTCGCGGGAACCATCGCCAGCCAAAGGACGGCGACGGCGAGGCATAGCCAGCGCTTCACGTCGAAAAGGGTCGTTGGCATGGGGAAACTCCAGCGGGCAGGCCAGCGGGAAGGCAAGGTTCACAATGTACGGGTCACAGCGCAGAGCGTCAAGCATCAGGCCCCGGCATCCGCAATCCGAGATCGCACGTATCGTAAGGCATGAGCGATGGATGCGCTCCGGAGATCGCCTTCGGCCGACGACAGTGTGCCGTCGACGCGCGCGCCTTTGCGTGGGGCGCATGGCCGGGTCATAATCGCCAGCTCAGGGTCTGTCCCACGCAGCCCGTCGCTTGCCCGACGCACCCCCTCGGGCGATTCGATTGCAGCGCCGGGGCGCGATCCGAAGCCGCACGCTCGACGCAGGGATCCTCCACGCATGCTCCGTTTTGCCGTTTATGAGGATGGTCGGTCCGCCCGCGACGTGACGTTGCGCAATGCCTATATGCTCGGACCTGACAGTAACGCCCTGTGGGCAGAGATAGGTTTCGAGGACGGCTGCATCGTCTGCCGCAAGCGCGAGCCGGGCGTCGCCGCCCTTGCCCTGCAGCGGCCAGTCGGCGACTGTGGTGAGCTCACCCTGCAGACCTGCGTCCTGCCCGAACGCGACGAGCCCTATTTGCTCAACGTTGAGCTCGCCCGTCACCGGCTTATGCTGCTCTATGTCAAGCTCGAAGACTGGGGCATGTTCGACCTGCCCCCCGAGCACCCGGTCATGGAGCGGCTGGAACTGGCGCGCCGGCTGTTCCTCGCCGCCATCTGCCAGTCCCACGCCCGTCCCGCCGAGGCCGAACGCTTCGCCGCCGACGCCCTGGTCGCCGCCCTTGACGGCACCGAGGAACTGGCTCTGAGCCACTCCGAGGTTCTGCTCGGCCGCCGGCGCGTCAACGGCACGCTGCCCACACATCCCGTCGGCTGCGGCGTCAATCTCGACGAGACCAACGAACGCGTCCGCGGCGGCGTCGCGGCCAACTTCGACTTCGTCTGGCTGCCCACCGCCTGGCGCGAACTGGCCCCCGAGGAAAACGACTACCGCTGGGGGCCTCTTGACCAGTGGATGGAATGGGCCACCCAGAACCGCTTGCCCATCGTCGCCGGACCCGTGCTCAATTTCCATCCTTCCTCCCTGCCCGACTGGATCTACATCTGGGAGGATCAGTACGACCAGTTGCGCGACGTGCTGTATGAACACGTTGAACGCGTCGTCAGCCGCTACCGCGGAGCCGTCTCCACGTGGACCGTGGTTTCCGGCCTGCACGTCAACAGCCACCTGTCTTTCGCCTTCGATCAGTTGCTCGACCTGACGCGCATGGCCGCAATGCTCGTCAAGAAGCTCGCTCCCTCGTCCCAGGTGCTCGTCGAGCTGCGCCAGCCCTTTGGCGAATATTACAGCCGCAACCCACGCTCCATCCCGCCGATGATGTACGTCGATCTGCTCATGCAAAGCGCCGTGCAGATCGACGGCCTGTCGGTCAAGCTGCTCATGGGCCAGGCCGTCGACGGACAGTTCACCCGCGATCTCATGCAGATCAGCCACCTGCTCGACCAGTTTTCCGGCCTGGGCGCGCCGGTGTACCTGACCCTCGCCGCTCCCAGCCATCCCGTCGACGAGACCATGATCGCCGCCCCCAACTCGACCCAGCCCGTCGATCCGCGTTGCGGCTTCTGGCGGCGACCGTGGTCGCCGCTGGTCCAGGCCCACTGGATCGAAGCCCTCATGCAGGTGGCCGTCAGCAAGCCCTTCGTCGAGGCCGTCACCTGGCACGACATCATCGACCATCCCAACATCGAACTGCCCCTCTCGGGACTGGTCACCGAAGAGTTGCAGCCCAAAGTCGCCTTCGGCCGGCTCGTCGCCTGGCGCCGCGCCCTCAAGGGCCTGCCTCCGCTCACCGCGCCGCCTCGCACCGGAGCTGAACCGGCCCGAACCACCAGCCCGCCGTCGAACGTATCCAGCCCGTGACCCGCGACGCCTGCGCCACAGCCCGGACTTTCCGCCTGGCCGCCGCCATCCTGCTGCTGGCCTGCGCCGCGCTTTACATCGCGCGTCCTGTCTCCCGCGCCCGTCTGCAGCCCATCGACGTGGCACGCCGCGTCGATCTCAACACCGCCGACGCTGCCGAACTGGCGCTTCTGCCCGACATCGGCCCCGCGTTGTCGCAGCGCATCGTCGACCACCGCCGCGAGCACGGCCGCTTCACAAGCATCGAACAACTCAAGGACGTGGCAGGCATCGGCCCGGCGATCTTCGAAGCGGTCAGGCATTACATCCGTGTCGCGTCGGATGCGCCCCCCGAATCAGACAACCTGCGGTGACGCGGTCGCCGTCTGCCGCAGGATCACCACGGCCGGCACACGAGCCGTCTGATCGCGCGAGGCCGGCGCGTCGAACCGATGGGCGTCGGTCGGCGCTAACCCCACGCGCGGGCCGACCATCAGCCGCCCGACGAACGTCGATCCGCCTGCCGCCTCAAACGCCCGCGCCGTCACCGACGCCTGCGTCTGCGATCCGGCCAGCAACGCCGCTGTGCCGTAGACCAGTACCTGCCCCTCGAATTGACCTTCATTGCGAAAGGCCCCGCAGACCACCTCGCCGCTCATGTCGCAGCCCGGCGCGATCGCCACCAGTCCCATCGTCTTCAGCCGGCCCTCCGTCGATTGCTCGAGCACGAAATCATCGAGCTGGATCGGCTGCGTGCATGCGGGACAGCGCAGGCTCAGCGCCTTCTGGCTGACTTCGATCTTGTGTCCGCAGGCCGGACAGCTCACCTCACGCATCGCCCGCGGGCGGGGCTTGCGCCGGTACAGATTGCTGAGAGATGGTCGTAGCGGGCTCACGATGCTCTGGCTTGGGTGGACGGGCCGCCGGCCGTCAGACGACCGCCGCTCAGTGTCCGCGGACGACGACGCTTCAGGATCGCGTCAATCGAGTTGCTCACGGTGTTCACCGCCGCTTCCTCAGCCGCCTGCTCGTCCGCGTCGTCATGCGTCGCCGCCTGGCTGCGCAGCGCCAGACCCGAGGCCGCGGGCTGCGCCGGGTCCTCGTCGGCGCCGCCGGCCCGGGCGATCACATCCTCCGCTGCGGCGATCGCGTGCGATCCCACGCACACGTTGCCCTGGAAGGTCGCGCCGTCCACGATCGTCAGATGCGTCGTGAAAAGCTGGCCCGTCAGCGACGCCCCGGCCTGAAGCTCGACGCCCTGTTCCGCCACGACGTCCGCCTCGACCTGGCCGGCCACACGCACCGCGCCCGCGATCACCGTGCCGCGCACATGCGACGAATCGGTCAGCTCCAGCACGCCGCGAACACGCAGCGTTCCCTCGAACTGCCCCATAATCACCGCATCGTTATCCAGTGCCAGTTCGCCGGTGATACGGCAATCGGCGCCCAGGACGGTCTTGTGTTGGGTCTTGTCACTCATGCCCCCAGCTCCTTAAATCTGCCGCGGAGCGGCCTTGGGGTGGCGGTTGTCAGGCAATCAATCCATCGGACGTATGGGCCACCATCGGCCAAAGATCATCCGCCGCCCCAACCCCGCCGACCCCAGACCAGTTCTCGGACGTTGCACCCGCCCCCCGCAAACCCGGCCCCCTCGTCGCGTCCGCGACCCGCCGTTGTCTGCGTTGGTGACGCACGCGGGTCCGGCGTCAATACGTCAGCAGCACGCCCATCGCTTCGTGCCGGCGGGTGGTGAGCAGGTCATAGGCGGCCGGGGCGTCGGTGATGGCCAGGCGATGACTGATCATCCCGTCAACCTTCATGAAGCCTCGCTTAAGCAGGCCGAAGAACAAATCCACCATGCGCCGATGCGACCAGGCGCCGTCGTTCGCGTCATCGGCGGGCGCATTGGGGCCATGCGCGCCCATGAGCGTGAGGTTGCGGCCGATTATCGTATGGGCCAGGCGCTGGCGGCTGGGATGCGGGCTGTCGCCGACCAGAACCACGCGCCCGAAGCGTGCGGCCAGACACAGTGCCGCCGCCAGCACGGGGGCCGCACCGGTCATGTCGAACACCACCTCCGCCATTCGGCCGCCAGTGATGTCGCGCACGCAGTTCACCGCGTCGTCAGCGGGCATGGCAAGGCCATGCGTCGCGCCGTGCTTCCTCGCCAGAGCCAGGCGGTCGGCGCTGGTGTCGATGGCGATCACGCGGCCGGCCCCGGCGACGCGGGCGTATTGAGTCATCAGTTGTCCGACCGGCCCCAGGCCGATCACCACCGCCGTCTCGCCCAGTTGGAGCTTCGCCTTGCGGAAACCGTGCTGGGCGATGTAGGCGAGCACGGCCCACGCGGCCTGTTCGTCGGTGATGTCGTCGGGGATGGGAAACAGGCTGTCGGGCGAAGCGATGTCGAAACGCTGGTGGTGGCCGCGCGAGACGACGCGGTCGCCCGTCTTGAGGCTGGTCACGCCTTCGCCGATCTGGACGACCCGTGCCGCGACGGCATAGCCGGGCCGAAACGGGTACTTCACCCAGCGATGCCAGACGGTGCCCTCTTCGAAGTCGCCGCTCAGGCAGGTGCATTCGGTGCCCGTGCTGATGAGGCTGCACTGTGATTCGAGCAGCACGTGCCCGCGTCCGGGCTCAGGGATATCGATGGTCTCGACGCTCACCTGACGCGCGGCGGGAAAGACGACGACGGGCGTTTTTCGCATGGGCATGGGCGGTCTCGCACAGCGCGCGGCGGCGCGCGTCGAACACTTCTTCGCTTCGCCGGGCATCGTAGCGACCGCAGCCTGCGCGTGAGGTTTCGATCAGTCGGATCGCCACGATCGACCGATTCGAATGCCGAATGCGATGCCCATGCCCACGATTGTTCCCAGAATGGTGCCGCCCATCGCGGACGCGGCGATCAGAAAACGCCAGTCATTGTCAGGGTCGGCATGCGCGTGCCATTCCGTGCTCGGCAGGATCATGATCGCGACAAGCAACCATCCCACAGGAAGGCCGACTAACGAATACCAGTATGGCGAACGATTGGGCAGGCACATCAGGGTTGAGTATCCATGACGCCTCGCCGTGCGGCAAGCCGCTGGTGTCCTTATGGTGGCAATCCAGCTGTTCCGTAGGCCTCAGGCACGGAGCTATAGTTCATGTATCTGCGTTCTTGCCCTGGCCCTCAAACACTTCACGTGCTGTGACGAGTTGCTGGGCATAAAAGGCCGCGTCCTCGCTGCCTCGCGCCTGCAACGCGTCAACGGCCTGCCGAAACGCCGTATCACCAGCTGCGGCATCACCGGCCAGAATCCGTGTCAGCGCCATGTACCCGTCGAGCATCGTCACACCATCGGCATTATCGCACTGTTTGCTGGCGTGCTGCCTCGCCTGGGCGAAAGCGTCGAGGGCCGCCTGATGTTGCCGATCCGCAAGTAGGTGGGCGCCGAGGAACCAGTACGTGAAACCGAGCTTGGCATCGGTTGGGTCAAGCGCATGAAGCTGACGCAAGCTATAGCGTGCGAAGATCAGACCCTGTTTCGTCTGCTCAGGTGTGATCGTGACGCCGGCGGCGGCCCAGCCTGGCCAGGTGAAGGAGGCGACGTTCGTGGCCATGCGCTTGGCTGCGAACATGAGTTGGCGTGCTCCGTCTGGATCACTCTGCGCTCGGATCGCAGCCCGCAAGAGACAATAGTTGATCCCCGCGTGGCCGAAGTGAATGATCTGTTCGGTCGACTTGGCCTTGTGGTGACAATCGAGGATTAGGTGGCTGAACGCGTCGACGATAGCCAACTCATCGCCAAGGCCAAACAGGTAGGCGCTGGCTGCGAATAGATCCTGCTCTCGTGCTAGGGTCTGAACCGTCTCAAAAAGGTTCTCGCGGTCCATGTGTCACCTCGCCAACGTTACGTTGACCTCATGTGTGCCGCCATCCAGCGGCAGGACCGCGTCGGTCGGATGAGCCTTGCCGTCCACGGTGAGGCTGCGCACCGGCGCGGCTTCACGCTTGCCGAGGTTGGCGAGGGTCACCTTGTACGTCGTGCCGCGGTAAGTGCGGGTGATGGCGGCCTTGTCCCAGGCGCTGGGCAGGCAGGGCTGGACGCGCAGGCCCTCGTAGCCTCGGCGCAGGCCCAGCACGTGTTCGACCATGAGCATGAACATCCATGCCGCTGACCCGGTGACCCACATGTGCTCGGCCCGGCCGACTTCGATGTCGTTGTCCGGGCCGAAGTAGCCGTTGGCGAAGATGTTGGGCTGCGTCGCCACGGGACGGGCGGGGTTGCCGGGGACGATGTTCCGCCAGACGCGCCACGCCTCGTCGGCCATGCCGCGTTCGAGCAGGGCGAGAATCATGAACGCGTTGCCGTGGGTGTAGACGCTGCCGTTCTCGCAGATGCCGGGGCGCAGGTAAGAAAGGCGGCCGATGTTGGCCTGCGGCTTCGTGTAGGTGGGCCAACTGAGGATCAGGCCCCAGCCGCTGTCTAGGTGCTCGCGGCAGGCGGCCCAGGCGGCCTTGAATCGCTGATCGTCCGCGACACGGCCGAGTTGCGCCCAGCTCTGCATGTTCAGGAAGAGCTTGCCCTCGTCATTGCGCTGCGAGCCGATGGGCTGGCCGTCGTCGTCCAGGGCGCACAGATACCAGCGGCCGTCCCACGCATGGGCGTTGATCGCGGCCGCCATCTCGCCGTGCCATGCCCGCATGCGTCGGGCGTCGTCAGCGCGTCCCAGATGGTCGGCCAGCTCGGCCATCAGCAGGGCGTCGCGGCAGAAGGCCTGCGAAAGCCAGACGCTTTCGCCCTTGCCCCGGCGGCCGACGGCGGTGAGCGAGTCGTTCCAGTCGCCGAAGAAGATCAGGCACAGGCCGTGGGCCCCGCGGTCCTCGTGCAACCGGGCCATCGCCTTCATCAGGTGGTCGTACACCGTGTCCTCGCCGCTGTCGAAGTAGGGCACCGCCTCGTCGATGAAAGCGAAATCCCCCGTTTCCTTGAGGTATTCGGTGACAGCCCCGATCATCCACTGGGCGCTGTCGGCGAAGCGCATGGGGTCGATGGGATTCCAGCCGCGCAGGGCGAAGCCGTCCTGGTACTGATGGGCGCACGCGTCGCGCAGATGCCTCCGCGCCAGAGCCGGAAGCTGCGTAATGATGCCCTGGCACTGCTGTACGATGTCGCGGTAGCCGAACCAGCCCCAGCGGCACCACGCGGCCCCGAAGTGGATCTGCTGCTTGACCCAGACGTTGATCATGTTGTCAAGCTGGGAATCGGGGGTGCCGATCTGGATGTTGGCCATCATGGCCGCGCGATCCTGACGCAGCTTGTCGAAGATCGGATCGGCGTCGGGATTCCCACCGAGATAGGTGTCGCGGTAGCGGGCGATGGTGTCGAGGGTTTCGCACGCCCCGACGAGGAATCGGGTGTCCGCCCACCCGCCTGCCGCCACATCCATGCTCGCGTGCAGGGAGTATGTCGGCGTCTGCATCGACGCATGGCTGTCGGTGCAGCGACCCTGTTCCACGGCCAGCGGGTTGATGAGGGTGCGTCGCGGGCCGATGAACCGGCGCATGTTCGCGTCCCAGCTCACGGCTGGACGGTCGGCCGTGATGAAGCCGTTGTGCAGCGGAAAGTCGATCTCCTCGAAGCGTTGCGAACCCTGCCAGACAAACACCGCGTTGACGGCCGGCTCATAGCGTGCCAGGCGCGACAGCGACCCGGTGTAGGTGTCCGTGCCGTCGCAGTGGGTTTCGCCGTACGTGAAGACGCTCACCTTGCGCGGTCGGCCGCGGACGTCGGCCACGCGCACGTCCCAGACCTCAATAGGGTCGTCGCCCGCGGGCACGAACAGCCGCCAGGTCACTTTCAGGTCGAGCGTCTGGTTCTCGATGATCTGGTGGCAAAGCCCTGAGCCGCAGCGAAAGCTCTGATAGGGCCGATGCGTCGGCCAGAACGCGACGGAGAAGTAGTCCCCACTTGCATCGTCGCGGATGTAGACGATGCGTTCGGCCTTGATCACGTTGTTGGTGAAGTAGCCCTTGTCGTGACGCCGCAGGTGTCGGCCGGCCCCGCAGGCGAGCTGGTCGATCATGGTGAAGTAGGCGTCGTTGAAGAGCATGTTGTGAAACGGCCGGGGCGGCTCGGGGGTGTCGAGCCAGCACTCGCGTCCGTCGGCGGAGAAGGTGTAGGGCATGGCGGGGGAGTCTGGGGCCAGGGGCGTGTTCAGTTGACGCGGGTGGAGCCGTCGGCGGCTTCGATGACCAGCAGCCAGTCCCGGATTTCGGGAGCGGTCATGGGGCCCGGAGGGCTGGTCACGGCCGCGTTCGGACCGTCACAGTGTAATGGCCCAGGGTCGATCTCGTCGCCGCTCTCGGGATGCTGGCTGGGGGCGAGGGTCGTCATGACGGTGAGAAGTCCATGCGGGGCGGCAATCGGCCGCCACCGTATAGCGGGGACGATTGCGGTCAAAACCGTTTGCATTCCGCTTCACGCGGCGGTAGTTTGCGCGGCCGATTTTCAGGCTGCCCGGCCGGCGCCGCTCCGCGGCGCTAACGGTCGGCGACAGGTCCGCCCGCCCTGGAGTGCTTCCCCATGAGTCAGGCTGTGATGGTTGATCGCGACATGGTCGTGACGCTCGGTCCGCAGGCGCAGGCGGTTCCGGTGGGCCGCGAAGCCGAAGCGCGCCCGATCGAGGCCCTGGACCCGGGCCAGGCGGCGACCGCGCCTTTCACCGGGCCGGCTGTATTCCGCCTGCCGCTGGTGCTGCCCAAGGCCGGACGGCTGCAAAGCTGCGAGGTCACGCTGACCGCCAGCCATGCCGGCCGCCTCGACTTCGCCGGCGCGGCCGGGCAGAAGATCGCCGCCGGCAGCCAGCAGAACGTGACCCTGAAAGTCGCGGACAGGCCGGCCGTCGGCAGCGACTTCGTGATCGCGGAGCTGCCCTTCGCCGATTTCGCGCAGTTCGATCTGGCGGTGACGGTTGACGCCCCCGCCGGCCAGACCGCCCGCCTGGCGCTCAAGGCCGTCATCTACTACCGCCTGCCCGAAGAGAGCGCGGCCGACTACCTGAACTACATCATGACGCAGGCGTGAGCGCGTCATGTTTGATTTTAGATTCCCTGTTTTCAATTCGTAGCGGTTCCCACCTTCGATCCCTCACGCGGCGCGTAAGCCCGCCCGCTGGATCGAACCCCGGACCCTGGACCTCCCCAGCCTCCCTAGACTCACCGCCATGCCCACCACACTTGCCGCCAAACTTGCAGCCAGCCGCGACTGGTCCCACTTCGGTCGTTTCGATGACGACCGCAATGAGTTCGTCGTCACCACGCCGACGCCGCCGCTGCCCTGGGACAACTACATCTTCAACGACCGCTATCTTTCCGTGGTCGATCACCTGGGCCGCGGCTGGTCGAAGCTGCACACCCGCGAAGGCTATGTGACGTTCCTCTGGAACCTCACGGCCATGTACGAGCGCGAGGACAACCGCTACGTCTATCTGCGCGACGATGAGAGCGGCAAGGCATGGTCGCTGAGCACGTTCCCCATGCCCGGGGCCGGGCAGTTCGAATGCGCCCACGGCCTGGGGTACACGGAGATTCGCTCGACCACCGACGGCATCCGCGCCGCCCTGCGCATCACGGTTCCGATGGGCCAGGATCCCGTCGAGCTGTGGCAGGTCACCGTCACCAACGAATCCGGCCGGCCGCGGAAAATCAGCGTCTTCACCTATGGCCGCGTCTCCCTGCGCGGCGCGGCGACGCATGGCTACATCCACTTCTGCCAGGCCGCCTGGCGCGACGACATCAAGGCTCTTTACTTCCAGAACAACGCCCCCGGCCTGCCGCACCCACGCTACAAGGCCTTTCAGGCGGCCGACTTCACTCCCGATTCCTATGCCTGCTCCAAGGGTGGATTCACCGGCCCGTACGGCGGCCTGCACAACCCGCTGGCCACGGAGACCGGCTCACTGCCCAACGCCCCGGCAAGCCGCGAACCGATGGCCGCGTGCTTCCACAAGGCGCTGTCGCTCAAGGCCGGCTCGACGCAGGCCTTGAGCCTGCTGGCGGGCATCGTCGGCTCGCCCGATGAAGCCGGACGGTTCATCGCCCAGTACCTGAAAGCCGACGGCCCGAAGAAAATCGTGCAGGGCGTCAGCGACCAGGCCACCCGCATGCTCGCCTCGCCGCGCATCCAGACGCCCGACGCCAAGCTCGATCGGCTCATCAACGTCTGGACCAAGCAGCAGGTCGCCCTCGGCGCCGGCTGGGGACGCTGGGGCTGGCGCGGCTACCGCGACCTCGTCCAGCAGACCCACGGGGCCAACTATTTCGACCTGCCCCGCGTCAAGGCCAACCTCAGCGAATCCATGACCTGGCAGATGCGCGACGGCTTCTGCGTCCGAGGCTGGGCGCCCTTCAGCCCCAAACGCTATGCCGACAGCGCCTTGTGGCTTTGCTATACCGCCAACGACTACGTCAAGGAATCCGGCGACCGCGACTACATGCACCGCATCCTGCCCTACCGCGACGGCGGCGTCGGACCGGTCTGGGAGCACCTGATGCGCGGTTGCCACAAGGCTTTCACCGACACCGGTCCGCACGGCCTGCCACTCATCCACCAGGGGGACTGGAACGATTCGTTGTCGATGGTCGGCGAGAAGGGCATCGGCGAAAGCACGTGGATCGCCGAAGCCCTGTGCTGGTCGCTGCTGGAGCTGCGCGAGCTGTTCGCCGCATGCGGCCTGGACGAGCAGGCCGCGACCGTCATGCAGTGGCACAAGACCATGGCCGACCGTGTCAACGAGCACGCGTGGGACGGCGGCTGGTACGTCCGCGGCTTCTGCGACAACGGCCAGGCGTTCGGCACGGCCAAGAACACCGAGGGCCGCATCTACCTCAACAGCCAGTCCTGGGCCATCCTCGGCCAGGTCGTGCCCGACGCCCGGCGCCAGACCATCATCGACGCGATGGAAAAACATTTGCGAGTGCCCTACGGCTACCTCACGCTCGCGCCGGCCTACACGACGTTCGACACCAACATCGGCCGCATCACCGGCATGCCCCCGGGCACCGGCGAGAACGCGGCCGTCTACGTCCACGCCAATGCATTCATGTACGCCGCGCTGCTCAAACTCCGTCAGGCCGACCGCGCCCTGGAACTGATGCAGACCGTCCACCCCTGCAACAGCGTCAACCCCACCGAGAACAGCGGCGCCACGCCTTATGTGCTGCCCAACAGCTACTACGGTCCAGGCTACTTCAAGCCCGGTCGCATCGAGGGCACCTGGGTGACCGGCTCGGCCGGCTGGTACATGCACCAGACCGTCGAGCACATGTGCGGCATCCACCGCATGCATGAGGGCCTGAAGATCGACCCCTGCCTGCCCACCGCCTGGGACCATGTGCAGGTCCATCGCGTTTACCGCGGCCAGACCTTTGATTTCGACATCCGCCGCGACAGGACGGCCAAAGGCGTAAGCGTCACGATCGACGGCAAGAAGCTCGACAAGCCGTTCATCCCGGTGCCGATCGCGTCGGGAGCCAGCGTGTCGGCGGCTGCGCAAAAGGTCGAGGTCCGCGTCGGCTCCTGAGCGCGCCCGCGGACTCGGGACGGCTGGGGTGGCACCATGACCCTATGCACGGACAGGCCGACCCGTGACGCGACGCCGTTTGGTGTCGGACCCGCGCCGCTGTCGCGCCTGATCGTGCTGACGGTCCTGCAGTCCATTCTTGTCGTGTTCATCACCCGTGGCGTCTATTTTTTTGCGGAGCAGCACTTCGGCTTCGCACGGGGGCAGAACCTGCTGCTGGCGCTATCCCACGGCACGGTCTACACCATCGGCGGACTGCTGAGCCATCGCATCGCATCCTTGGCGGCCGAGCGCACCGTCCTGCGCGGCGTGACGCTGAGCCTGAGTCTGGCGGCGCTGGTCCCCGCCCTTTGGCCGCGCCCGGTCGTGGTGGTCGTCTGCTACATGGCCATGTCGCTGGTGTCCGGCTCGATGTGGGCGCTGATGCAGAGTTACGTTTCGGCCGGCCGCTCGGCCCGCAACGGGTCGCGAGCCATCGGTCTGTTCAACATCACCTGGGCGGCGATGGTGCCCCTGGGCGTGGCCAGCGTCGGCCCGCTGCTGGCCCTCGAAGCGCTGCCCGGATGGCCGCGGCGTCTGCCTCCGCTGATGTTCGCTCTGCCCGCGGCCGCGGGCATAACCGCCATCTGGATAGCCCGGCCGCTGCCGTTGCGCCCGCCGTATCTGCCTGACGACCACCCCGATCGACTGCCCGCCGCCCTGACCCAGCGCTACGCGGCCTTGCTGCTCTCGAGCCGGGCCGTCATGTTCGTCGGCTGTGCCGTCATCTTCATTCTCGTGCCCCAGGTGCCCGTGATCTTCAAGCAGCGTTTCGACCTGCCCGTGCAGCTCGCTTCGCCGCTGGCGGCCCTGCTCGATCTGGCCCGCTGGCTGGCGTACGTGCTGTTCATGGCCACGATGTTCTGGCACGGCCGGCCGGGCGTGCTGGTCTTCGCCATGTTCGCGCTGCCCGTCGGTCTGCTGGCGGCTCTGCTGGGTCAGCACTGGTCCCTCGTCGCGGCTGGCGAACTGCTTTGCGGCGGGGGTGTCGGGGCGGCCGGGGCCTGCGCCATCTATTACGCTATGCAACTCAAGAACGCGGCCGTGCAGGCCGGCGGCTATCACGAAGCGGTGATCGGCCTGGGTTTCGCCTTCGGCCCGCTGGCCGGTCTCTTCGGCCTCGCGCTGCATGACGCTGTCGGCCAGCCCTTGCTCGCCGACGCCCTGGGCGTCAGCCCCGTCATCCTCATCGGCCTGCTCGCCGGCCTCTACCCCCTGCGCCGCATCCTGCTGCGCCGAGACTGATGGCCGTCTTCATGCACCTCGCTTACCCTCGTGAGCCTGGACCGTCACAAATTCGCCAGTTGCGCCACGGGGCTCGCCGCATGTCGATTCGCGCCGGCCCGGTGTTGACGAAAAATCATCGTGGCTGCGCTCGTTCGCGACAGCGCGCTCGTATCATGGTTCGAACATCGAAGTCGGAGGCTCAGGCCATGATCCACGGGCAATGGCATGTTGTGGCAGCGGTCGGCGCTGCGTTGGCGGTGGCGACGCTCATCGTGCCGACCCATAGCGCGGCCGCGGCGGTGGAGCCGGCCAGTGAACCGCTTGATGAGGTGGTGATCCTCACCCGCCATGGGCGCAGCGTCCGCGGCACGCTCAACGACTTTCCACTGCTGGTGCTGCGCGGCACGCATGCGCAGCGCGGCGAAGCGCACGGCGCGCTGGCGGCCCGGGAGATCATCGCCATGTGCGACGCCACCGCCAGTTTTCTCAAGCTCGGAGCCTACGCCGCGCAGCGCGACGATGTGGGCTGGGAGGCGGGCGTGCGGGCGGTGAAACAGTTCACCATTCCCGCGCGGTTCGAAGAGGAACTGGCCGGCATGCTCCAGGGCATCCAGAGGGCGCTGCCTGAGCCGTCGGATCGCGTCATCAAGGCGCTGGGCCGCGAGATCACCCTTGACGATCTGCGGCTGCTGGAGACCGGCGAGATTTTCGAACTGATGCGCTGCAGCCAGTTCTCCGCGTGGGGGCCGCTCACCGCAGACGGCCAGCCGATCGTCGGCCGCAACTGGGACTATCCCCCGCTTTACTCGATCGACTACGCGTGCATCATGGCCATCGACCCCGATGAGCCGGAGCTTTCGCCGACCCTCGACGGCCAGTGGTTCGGCTCGATCGGCTCGGGCCTGGCGACGATCAATCAGGACGGGGTATACGTGGCCGGCAACGACGCGGCTGTGCGTGCTGACGGATTGGCACAGATCAAGGATCCGGCTCCGGCGGCGCTGCTGCTGCGCCAGGTTCTCGAAACCGCGCCGCGCGACCAGATGGTCGACCAATTCGTGAAGCAGATCAGGGACCGCGTGGCGATCGGTCTGCTCTTTCACTTCTCGGGTCTGGGCGACGGCGAAGGCGGACAGGCGGCCGTGGTGGAATATGACCCCCGGCCGCAGGGCTTCGGCATCCAGGTCCGTCGCATGCAGCGACGATTGCCCTTCGCCGTGGTGGCGACCAATCATTGCGTCGCCAGCCAGCACGAAGGCCGCGACGAGAGCCTCGGCCGCTACCGCACCATCGCCGACGCGATCAACGCGCACGGTCGCTCGCGCCAGCCCATCAGCTTCGACGACGCGCGAGCCATCATGCAGTCGGTGGCGAAGGCCGAGCCCATGAACACGACGCTCTACACGGCCGTGGCCTGGCCGACGCACCGCCGACTGATGCTCGCGGTCGCGCCCGCGGCCGGACAGCCGGCGACGCAGGGCCGCTATGTCGTCGTCGAGTGGGACACGGTGTTCGCCATCGAGTGAAACCGCCGCGGCATGCCCGATCGCTAGAATCGCCGGGCTATGGCCAGCATCGACCTGTTGACGTTCGCCCTCGTCGTGACGATTTTCTTCACCGGCTGCTTCGTGCAGACGGTGGCTGGATTCGGCGCCGGGCTCATTGTCGCTCCGCTGCTGATGAGCGTCGGCGTGCTGCGGCTGAACGAAGCCGTGGCGATGATGGCGGTGGTGTGGGTCGGCCAGGGCCTGCTGATGCTCTGGCGCTACCATCAGGGGGCGGTGTGGTCGGCCATCTGGCGGCTGATCGTCGGCCTGCTGCCGGGCGTCTGGATCGGCGTGGCGACGCGGCAGATGATTGCCGAGCGATGGGTCCTGGGACTTCTGGGCGTGGTGGTGATCTGCTTTGCGTTGTACTCGCTGATCGGCCCGCGCCTGCCGCACCTGCACAGCCCGCGCTGGGCGTACCTGTTCGGCGCGGCGGCCGGCGTGCTCGGCGGGGCTTACACCACCGGCGGACCTCCCATCGTCATCTATGCCGCCTGCCGGCGGTGGGATCCTGACCCGTTTCGCGGCAGTTTCGCGGCCGTGGGCATCATCGCCTCGGGTACGGTCGCGGTCACTTCAATCGCCGTGGGCGACTTTTCCGCCATGTCCGGCGCTTATCTGCCGGCCGGACTGCTTGGACTGTTCCTGGGTTTTGGGCTGGGATCGTGCTTGAACCGGTACGTGCCCGCGCGTCTGTTCCGACGCCTGGTGCTGGTGCTGCTGATCGTCATCGGTCTGCGGCTGATCGGCCGATCGATGACGCTCTTCGAGGCGGCGGTGCATGGGCGGCCGTCAGCGCCGCCGCAAGCGGCCTTGGAACGCCCGGTTCAACGCTCAGCCGGGGTGGACAGCGCCGGTTGGGACGCCACGACGGCCGGCGCGGCCGCGGATTTCGCGGAGGGCTGGGCAGCCGGGCTGGGCTCATTGGCCGTGACCGCGCCGCGGAACAGCGGCGTCACGCCCGCGCGAACCTTCTGGCCCTCTTCGACGGCGAGCGTCGCGTTGGCGCTGCGCGGCACATAGAGCTCCGTGGTCGAGGCGAGCTTGATGATGCCCATGCGCTGGCCGCGCTGCAGAATCGAACCGACGGGCGCGCCGCACACCACCCGACGCGCGATCAAGCCCGCCACCTGACGCACCGCCGCCACCGGCACGTCGCGCGTCGGATGGTGCAGCAGGATGAGGTTGTTCTCGTTCACCTCGGCCGAGTCGGGGTTCAGCGCGCTGCGGTGCTGGCCCGGTGTATGCACGACGCTGGCCACCCGGGCGTGACACGGCGAGCGGTTGACGTGCACGTTGAACACCGACAGAAACACCCGCACGCAGATGGCCGGCTCGCCGAACGGCTCGAAGTGCGCGATTTCATGGATCGAGCTGACGCGGCCGTCGGCCGGGCTGACCATGAGCCCACGCTCGACCGGCGTGCGGCGGTTGGGATCGCGGAAGAAACTCAGCAGCGCCCCGACGCCCAGCGCCAGCGGCGCCAGGGCCCAGTACCAGCCGACGACCAGAAACGTGACCGCCAGCAGGCCGGCGATCGCCAGGCACCAGAGCCAGTCGCGTTGGGCGAGCTTGCTTAGCATAGTGAGACGCGTGGTGCGAGGAAGCGTGCGATGGCGGCGCCGACGAGCCGCCCCCGACGTGACCACTCAGGCCCTGGACTTACCGACGACGAAGCCGATGCCCCCGAGCACGAGGCTGAATACCAGCACGCCGCCGGCCCAGGCGAGCACCGATCCGGTCGACGCGCCGATCAGGCTGGCGATGGCCGAAGGCGCGTCCATGACGCCCGCCACCGCGGCCAGCAGCGCCAGCAGCAGCGCGATGAGGCAGCCGATCAGCAGGCCGGCGGCAAGCCCGCTGCCCTGGGGGTCGTACGTTTCCATGACGACCCCGCCGGTCGCCATGACCGGCGCGGCTTCGAGCGCTGGCCCACCTTCGGAAGCCATTTCTTCAAGAATCGCCGACGCGGCCGTCGAACTGGCGGGCGCAGCTTCGAGCATCGAGCCCGCCGCCGTGTCCTGCGGCATGATCTCATCGAGCTCAACGCCCAGGCTTGTGTCGTCGTGCTCGTGCGTCAGGTCCAGCAGGCCCGAGCCGGAGCTGATCGAATCCAGCGAGAGGTCCGTGTCTTCGCCTCCGCCGGAACCTGTGGGCTGCGTCTGGGCCAGGGGGTCGGCCGCGTCAATCTCGCCGGAGTCGAAAACGCTGATGCCGCTGCCGCCGCCGGTGTCGGCCATGTCGATGACCGAGCCGCTGGCGCCCGCCGGCTGTGCGTCGATGTCCTGACTGTCGGCCAGCGGAATCACCGAGCCGCTGTCCGCCAGGCGGCTGTCGACGGCTTTCTGTTCGCCGGGCGCGGGCGTCTCGCCCATCAGATCAATGGCGCCGCTGGCGTCGGTGTCGCCCAGGGGAATGCCCGAATCGCCCAGGCTGGCGGCCAGGTCTGTGTCCGACAGCAGATCCTCACCGGCGCCGCCCAGGTCCGCGCCCTGATCGGCCAGGGCGTCGACCTCGTCGCGCTTGAACATCAGCCGGTCTCGGTCGCGGAACTGCTGCAGCTTGCCGTCGCTGGCCAGCACCTTGACGGCATCGGCGTCGACGCCCAGGCGCTGCGCCGCTTCATCGAGCGTATAGAACATCTTGGCCATGGCGCATCTCCTGTGGGAAGCGGGCTGTCGAGGCCGGCCGCGTTCAGTCGTCGGGTCAACCTGCGGGGCTGCATGGGCACGCCCATGGCCGCGCGCCGAGCGGCGAACCTGGGCCAGGGGGGGGCCGCGCGGTGGGGCCGGTTCGGCGACACGGGCCCGAGCCCGCGCCGGGCGCGGCGGCGGGCTACAATCGGACTTCCTAATTTATGGTATCCGTCAAATTCGGACAAGCACGCCCGACGCGGCTGAGCCAGACCCGCCCAAACGGGCCGGCCCGATGCGGCTACAGGGGACAGGACGTTTCCCGACATGCGGCGAAGTCACCTTCACAGCATCGATCTGACCCTGCCCCATCTGCCGGCCGGTCTGGCGGGGCTGCGCCTGGGACAGGTGACCGACCTGCACGTGCGGCGCGGTCGGCGGGCGCGGCGGAGCGGACGCCAGTGCGAAGGGCTCTCGCCGCGCCACAGCCGGCTTGTGAGCCTGCTGGGCGGCATGAAGCTCGACCTGCTGCTGCTCACCGGCGACCTGATGGACGAGGCCGGCGACGAGGCCTCCGCGATGGCGGTGCTGCAAGCCATTTGCCAGGCCGTGCGCCCGCGGCGCGGCATCTACGGGGTGTTCGGCAACCACGACCGCGACGATTTCATCGCCGCCTGCCGGAAGCTGCCCATCCATTGGCTGCGCGACGAGTGGGCGAGGGTCGATGGCCTTGATCTGCTCATCGGCGGACTGCACATGACGCGCGACATCGGCCCCGATGCCTGCGTTCTGGCCCTGCGGCGGGCGGCGGCGCTGAACGGCATCGCGGGCGGTGCGGCGCGACCGGCCGAAGATCGGCCGCTGCAGATCGTGCTGAGCCATGTGCCGATGATGCTGCCGGTCGTGGCCGATCTGGGCGTCGACGTGATGCTCTGCGGCCACACGCATGGCGGGCAACTGCGACCGCTGCCCGGACGGGTGATCTACAACTCGACCGACTGGCCGCTGCGCCTGACAAGCGGCCTGCTGCGCCATCAGAACACGCTGTGCGCCATTGCCCGCGGCCTGGGCGAGGCCGGCCCGCCCCTGCGCCTCTTCTGCCCGCCGCAACTGCCCGTCTACACCCTGCGCCGGGGCCCCATGCCCGGCCGCTGGACCACCGGCGTCGACAACCTGCAATGGTGGTGAGGGCGGAGCCGAAGTCCGAGGTCGCCGGTCGACGGCTGCGGATCGAAGCGCCACGCCGGGGCGCAAGCCCCGGGGGTATCTCTCCGTGCCATTCACGCCTCGATCAGCACCTTGATGACGTCGGGCTGTTTCGATGCGGCGAGCTTCAGGGCGTCGAGTGCTTTGTCGAGCTTGAAGCGGCGAGAGATCATCGGTAGTACGTCTACTTGGTCGGTGGCCAGGGCGTAGAGCGCCTCGGGCATCGGGCCGCAGCGCGAGCCGATGAGCTGGATCTCGTGGACCACCAGCGGCGTGAGGTCGAACGACGCGCCGTCCGTACCTGATCCGCGCGATGTCGGCGGGGCGACCGTGGTCTTGAGCACGATCCTGCCGCGCGGCCGGACCATGGCCATCGCCGTGCCCAGGCCGTCGGGCGAGCCCGTGCAGTCGACCACGATGTCCTGGTCGGCCCGCAGGCCCACGTCGTCGAGCAGGCGGTGCTTGATCTTCCATTTCGTGCACAGTTCGAGCTTTTCTTCATGGCGGCCGATGAGGCGCACCGTCGCGTTGAGCTTGCTGAGCACCTGGGCGCAGAGCAGACCCAGTCGCCCGTCGCCCAGCACGGTCACGAACGGCCGGCCTTCGATGGTCAACTGCCGCGTCACCTGGTAGGCGGCCGCGACCGGTTCGGTGAAGACGGCCCGGTCGTCGTCGAGGGTTTCGGGCACCTCGAGCAGATTGCGGATCGGCAGCGTGAACAACTCGGCGAAGCAGCCGTCGCGTCCGGCGATACCCAGGACGGTGCGGTCGCGGCAATGCTCGCTGACGCCCCCCCTGCACATGTCGCACTTGCCGCACACGCAGTTGATGTTGCCCACCACCCGCTTGCCGACCCAGCGGGCGTCGGCCTTGGCGCCCACCGCCTCGACCACGCCGACGAACTCGTGGCCCAGCACACCCTTGAAGCTCATGTATCCCCGACAGATTTCAAGGTCCGTGGAGCACACGCCCATGCGCGTGGGGCGGATGAGCGCCTCACCCCTGCCCGGCTGCGGCTCGGGCAGGTCGGTGGTGAAGCGGGGCTTGCTGCCATCGAAGATGAGTCCACGCACGAGCGGCTCCAGCGTTCGGGTTCAGCGGCCGGGGTTCAGCGTCCTGGAGATTTATCGGCACATGGGCGCTGGGGCTGCAAATGGTTGGCCCGGGGCTGGGCGGATAGACTGAAGACCCAATGACCCCGACGGCGCGACAATCCGACCAGACCGGCCACCTGCGGGTGCTGCTGCTGGCCAACCGCGACAAGCCGCCGGTGGTGGCCGCCCTCGATGAGCTGCGTCCCTGGCTGGCGGCGCGGGCCGACATCGTGGCCGAGCCCGACCTGCGGACATGGACCACCCAGGCGGCCCGCGAGGCCGTGGGCGTCGCCGGCGCCGACCTGGCGATCGTGCTCGGCGGCGACGGCACGCTGCTGGCCCAGGCCCGCAACCTCGTGGACCTGAACATCCCCATGCTGGGCGTCAACTTCGGCAAGCTCGGTTTCTTCGCTGAGTTCAGTCTCGCGGACTTCCAGCGACTCTGGCCCGACATCGCCGCGCGGCGCTGGCGCACCTCGCAGCGGCTGCTGCTGGACGCAGCCGTGTATGGTCCGCCGCCGCGCGGCGCGGCGGGTCCGACGGCCTGCGCCTGGGTCGACATGAGCAACGGCCAGCCGCCCCTGTTTCAGTCCGTCGGCGTCAACGACGCGGTCATCACCGCCGGCCCGCCGTACCGCATGATCGAAATCGAAATGGCCATCGACCCACAGACGCCCACGACGCCCGGCACGCTGCTGTCGGGCGACGGCGTGATCGTCGCCACGCCCGGCGGGTCGACGGGTTACAACCTCGCGGCCGGCGGACCCATCATCAGCCCGCAGATCCCCGCCTTGTGCATCACGCCGATCTGCCCGCACACGCTGGCGTCGCGCCCGACGCTCATCGGCGCCGACTGCTGCCTGCACTTACGCGTCGTGCGGGCCAACGAGGCGACGACGCTCGTCATCGACGGCCAGATGTCGTTCCCGCTGGCTGAAGGCAGCCAGGTGGTCATCCGCCGCCACCCGCGCCAGGTGACCCTCGTGCATCATCCCGAGATGACCTACTGGAAGAAGCTGGCTCAGAAGTTGAAATGGGCCGTCCGGCCGGGGTGAGGCCGTCGTGTGTCACCTGCCCGACCATGACCGAGACGGCGGCGATTTTCAGGGAACAAGCGCTATTTCTTCTTGACGCAAAGTAAAGTAAACATTACATTGTCTCCAGACGCGGGGACCCCCGGCCGGGCCGCCGCGGAAAGGAGCCATCATGTCGCCTCATCAGAAAGCCGCATGGTTCAACCTGATCGTGTTCGCCTGCACGGCCCTGCTGTATCTCGCCGTCGTGCCGCTGCTGGCATGGGGGTTCGACAAGCCGCTCACCACGGTCGCGGTCCCGGCGCTGGGCATCTTCGGCCTCTGCGGACTCTGGGGCTTCGCCGGTTGGTTCTATCGACCCCGGGCCGACGGCACGCCCGTGACCGACGAGCGTGATCTCGCGATCCAGCGCCAGGCCTGGGTGGCGGGCATGGGGCTGTTCTGGGGTGTGTTCGTCCTCACAGCCGTCGGCTCGTGGGCGATCATGCGGTATGTCTGGGACATGCGGGAGGTAACGTTACCCGTCGATTTCTTCCCGGCGACGGTGTTCGTCGCGATGTTCCTGGTCGTCCTCACGCAGTCCGTCGCGACGCTTCACGCCTACGGGTGGAGAGCGCGATGACGCCGCGTGAGGGCAGCAAGCTGACCAACCGGATCCGCCGCCTGCGTTTCGATCACGATGAAATGACGCAGGAAGACCTGGCGCAGCGCGTGGGCGTCACGCGCCAGACGATCTATGCGCTGGAGTCGGGCAAATACGCCCCGTCGTTGCCGCTGGCCCTGCGGATCGCGCGGGTCTTTGACACGACCGTCGAGGGCGTCTTTCAGCTCGTCGACTGACCGGCCACGACGCGGAACACGAACCGCTGATACAGGTAGGCCAGTGCCAGCAGCACCGCGCCCAGGCCGAGGAAAGCAAACACGCGGTAGAGATCCTCGAGCTCGCGCATGTCGTAGAGGAAGACCTTGCCTGCCGTGAGCATCAGCACCGCCAGCGACGCCCACCGCAGGGCCGCGCTTCGCCGCAGCAGGCCCACAATCAACAGCAGCAGGCCGAACGCCGTCCATGCGGCGGAGTAGACGTACAGCTCCGCTTCATCGGGATGCCCCACGTTGAGCAGGCTGCCGCGAAAGCCCTGGCGGACTTCAAGGGTGATGAGCGCGAGCAGCAGCACCAGCGATGCAGCCGCGACCCATGGTCGCAGCTTTGTCAGGTCGACCACAGCATCGTGGAACGGTTCGAACGTCGTCGGCCGCAGCCACGGCACAGCCGCCGCCAGCAGCAGTGACGGCAGGCCGTAGACGTAGAGCAGCCAGTTGAAGACCCGTGTCTCTCCGACTGGAGCGGGGACGAACGCGGGGTTGCGCGTGAGCAGCGGCCCGGCGACGAGCGCCGCAACCGCGACGACCAGCAGGCCGATCGCCATGAACCCCAGCGCACGTCGGCCGAACAATCGGTCGATGGTCAGAAGCACGTGGACGGCTGCGAGGGCGGCGATGCAGTATGTCGCCGCTTCGATCATGCCGATGCGGCCGAGGGTGTCGAGTCGGTCATGGAATCCGTAGCGCACGTTCAGCATGACGCAAACGAGGCCCAACGCCGCGGCCAGCAGTTCAAGGATTGCGGCGAGCAGCCGGTCTTCGTCGCCCGCCTGCCCGTGACGAAGCAGCGCCGCGGCGGCGGCGAAGGCGAGCAGCGGCAAGCCATAGGCCGCCGTCAGGAAGTTGAGCACGACGGGGCCGGCCGGCTTGAAGACACCGGGGCCCGGGATGGCGAGCAGGCAGACCGTTCCGAGCGCGGCGATGGCCGCGATGATCGCGTGGCCGCCAGCAATGCGCACGCGCCGATGAAGCGGGACGAGCAGCGCCGCCTCAAGGCTCCATGCGATGCCGACCCAGCGGATGGGCAGTTCGAGATGGATGGCCAGCGCGAGCAGTGCGGCGATGCCGACGGCCAGCACGCTCAGTGCAGGCTCCGCATGCGCCCGCGTGGCGCGACGGCGGATGAGAACGGCCGCGAGGGCGCTGTAGGCGATCGCGAGAGTCACAGCCGTGCCGCCGAAGACCCAGGGCGCCTGGACGTCGATGAGGTGATGGGCGCTGAGCAGATGGGCGATGGTGCCTGCCAGCGACAGACCGCACCACAACTCGGGGCGCGTCGACCGCCAGAGGCAGAGGATCGCACCCAGGCCGAAAAGCAGGCCGAAGCCGAGGGTCACGGACGCGATGTCGGCATCCACCGGGCGCAGGTCGAAGCGCAGCGACGCCCATGCCCAGAGCAGGCAGAGCGAAGCGGCGAGCATCAGGCCGGGCAGAGGCAGGCACCGGGCGTCAAATCGTGCGAGGGCGAGTGTCCCGAGACTCAACACACCGACGAAGAGCCACGGCACAAGACCGAAGTTGCCGACCGGCGCCATCGCCGTGATGAGAGCGACTGCGAACAGACCGGCAGCCAGCCGGATCGCGAGAATCAGAGGCGCGGGCAGGGCGATGGTCGGGCGGCCGATCGTCGTGGCGATGAAGCCGGCCGCGGCGACCATAACGAACAGGCTCAGCAGCGGCAGCGGCGCGGTCCATGCGTCGACCAGCAGCCAGACCAGCGACCAGACCACCGAGCCGACGAACATGATGGCGGACAGCGGCCACCAGCCGCGACGCCGCGTGATCATCACGATGCCCGCTTCCAGCAGCAGCAGGTAGGCCAGTCCGACGGTGGGGGGCAGTTGACCCGGACCGATGAGCGCCGGCGTGATGAGGCCGCCCAGCAGGCCGATCACGGCGACCAGCGGGCCATGGATCAGTGAGAGCAGCACCGCGAGCGCGGTGATAACCGCCATGCACCCGGCCGCGGGCAGCGGCGGGATGATCTGTTCGAACCACGAGCCGGCCAGCACCGCGCCGAAGAGCACGGCCACGCCCGCGGCCGCGAGGGCCTGGGCGATCATCGCGATGCGGCGGTGCAATAGTGTCGCGGCGATGAGCAGTGTGGTGCCGAAACCGCCCGCGATGGCCAGCCGCAGCCCCGCGCTGATCAGCCCGCGCTCGTAGGAGTGCTTCACAAAGAAGATGCCCGCGAGCGCCACAGCCGCTGCGGCGACCCAGACCAGCAGCCGCGTCGACAGGAACTGTTCGAGGTCAAAGCCCGTCGGCGCGGCCGAGCCGGCGTGGCGGACCGGTGAAGGCGTTGGTGTCTCCGCGTGGGGCCGGACCGCCGGCGCCTCGACGCGGCGGGCTCGCTGAGCGGCGAGTTGACGCAACGTCTCGCGCCGGCGCGCATCGTCCTCCGCCTGCGCGGCTGACGGCCGGTGGACAGGCGGCTGGTGAGTCGGCGGATGCGGCCGCGGTGCGGTCGGGGCCGTGGGTGGGGCAATGGGCGGAGCCGAGTCCTGGCGCGTGGCACGCAGGTGGGTGTCGAGGCGGTCCTCGATGCGGCGCAGCCGGCCCATGACATGCAGCGCGACAAACAGGGCCACCAGCGCGGCGCCCAGGATGATGACGTCGGGGATTGGGAACATGTGGGAACCCCAGGGCGAAGTGGATGTGACTTCGGCCGAATACGGCCTCGATGGGCGCCGCCATGATCGTGGATCGGCTCACGGCCCGCAACGGCGGCATGCCGGCGTGGGGCGCCATGCACGGGGTCAGATCAGACGGCGGCGGCGGAAGAGCAGGGCGGTCAGGTATGTGAGCACGGCGGCGAACCAGACGCCGGCGATGACGTCGCCGGGGTAGTGCGATCCGCTGATGATGCGGGTGACGGCGATCAGCGTCGCCAGTGTCAGCCACAGCCAGCGATAGCGCGGGTAGAACATGCACAACGCCGCCGCGACGGCGAAGACGACCATCGTGTGGCCCGAGGGCATGGCTGTGAAGTCGTAGTGGGCCCGCGAGAAGGAGAACGGCTGATACCCGTAGCGGCCCTGCTCGATCAGCAGTTTCGGCCGGGCCCGGCCGAAGCAGATCTTCAGCACGTTGTTGACGATGCCGGACACCGCCACGGCCGCGAAGACCAAGGCGCATCGCCACGCGGCGCGGCGGCGGTGGGACCTGTAGCGAAAGAGCACAAAGCCCGCGGCCGCGGGGATGAGATAGGGCGGGCTGGAGCCGAGCAGGCCCAGGTGGTCGGCGATGTTCTCGGCGCGTTCGGGCAGTCGCGCGGCCCAGCGGGCGACGGGCTTGTCGATCCAGAAGTGGCAGACGATCACGGCCGCCAACGTGAGTCCGCCGAAGAGCATGATGCGGCCGCCGGGGCGCGCCGCCGCCTCACAAGCGGCACACCCATGCGGCTCGGTCGGATCAAGCATGGCCGGCAGTGTAGCCGCAAGCCGGCTTCAATACCGGCGGACGATGCCCACGACCACCCCCTGGACCTTGCAGTCCTTCACGCGGATGGGCTCGTAGTTGGCGTTGGCTGGCTGCAGGCGGATGCCGTCCTTCTCGCGGTAGAAGCGTTTGAGCGTGGCCTCGCCCTCGGGCAGCAGGGCGACGACGGTGTCGCCGTTGCGCGCGGTGTCGGTCTTGCGGATGATGACGTAGTCGCCGTCGGAGATGTGGTCCTCAATCATCGAATCGCCGCGAACGCGCAGGGCGAAGACGTCGGCGCTGCCGCTGCGCGTCGTGGGGGCGAAGACTTCCTCAAGGTCCAGGTACTGGCGGTCTTCGACGGCCTCGATGGGCAGGCCGGCGGCAATGGCGCCGACCAGCGGCAGCCGGCTGTGCCGCTGTTCGTCGGGCAGTTGCACGTCGTCGCTAAGTTCCAAAGAGCGAGCCCTGTTGGGCTGGCGTCGCAAGGCGCCCTTTTTGATCAGCGCCTCGACGTGCTCGAAGACGGTGACTTTGCTGACGCCCAGTTCGTCGGCCAGCTCCTGCATGGTCGGCGAATAGCCGACCGTGAGTCGCGAGTCGCGGATACGTGTAAGGATGTGCAGTTGCTTGGGCGTGAGATTGAGGCTTGTCGGGCTCATGAGGCGTCTCCTCGCGTGTCGACGTGGCGGCGGCTGTGGCGGCCATCAAGGACCTTACATCTTCCGCAGCCGCGCGGGCCGGTTCCACCGGCCGATCTGATTGGACGGAACGAACGCGTTTCTCCAGCGGCACACACACCAGGCCCTGCTCGCCGCGGACCAGGCGCAGGGGCACGGACGAAACGGCCGGCCCCACCGATCGACCGGCCGACGCGGCCGGACGCACCCGCCTGCCGTCCGGCATGGACTGATAGACCCCGGGCGTGGCCACAGGGCGGCCGGGCTCGAAAGAATCGGTCCGGTCCGGCACAGCGGGTGCGGGCGAAGCGACGCTGGCGGTCGCCGCCTGCCCCTGGGCCTGTCGGCGGCGCGGCATGCGGCTGTAGCCCGCGAAACTCCCGCCGCTCTCCGTGTCGGCCGAGGTCCCCAGCGACTGTTGCGTGCGGCTGGCGATTCGGCCGTTCATCTGGCCGTAGTAGCGGGTCACATAGTCCCCCCCGGGTCCGAGCATCATCAGTGGGCTGGTCATCGCGTGTCGGCCTCCGTGGCGGGCGGCTGGTGGTTGCGGCTGCGACCGGGTACGGTGTCCGACGGGCCGAAGCTTATCGGCCGATCGAACGCGACCCCCGTCGACAGCTCGTCCATCGCGGCGGTCGAGCCCCAATATCTTGGGTCTGCCGACCACCGGTCCAGCTTCATCTTCGACGGGCCTTTCCACGGAGCTTGAAACTTTGGCATCCATTTGTTCGGGACAAGTTAACCTAAAAGCAGCCAAACGTCAAGGCCCCGCTTCAAGTGCGGCCTCAGCACCCGTTTACACGCCTGTCCTGGCTGGAGAACCTGTTTTCCATGCGAGGTGCAAGCGAAACGGGCGCAGCCCTTATCGGACATGGCCAAGGTCGCCGCAGGCGCGCGGCAGGTGACGGCATGCACGGGCCGGACGTGCGGCTAATCTGCGACATGATGAAACCCACAGAACGCCTTGATGGGAGGTTGCGATGCTGCGAGGGATGCATGGATGGATGGTGGTGATGTTGACGGCGACCCTGCTGGCGGCGACATCCGATGCGGCCGACCAGACCGCGCCGATCGCCGCCCCCGACAGTCAGGCCGCGGTGGATTGGCCGGCGGGGCTGGAAAACTTCAAGACACGGGCCAGCTATGCCCTAGGCGCGTCGATGGCAATAAGCCTCGAGGGCGCTCCGTTCGAGCTGTCGACCGAAGCGCTTGTCGCCGGCCTGCGCGACGCCCTGGCGGGCAAGGGCCGGCTCAACGATGAGCAACTGGAGATCGCGATGGGCGAGGTGCAGGAGCTGACACGACGGGCGATGGCCGAGCGCGAGGAGGTGGCGGGTTTTTTCGCCCGCAACGCTCAGCGCGAGGGCGTGACGGTGACGGCGTCGGGTCTGCAATATGAGGTGCTGCGGGCCGGCGACGGGCCCGTGCCGGGACTGGGCGATGCCGTGCGCTTGAACTTCAAAGCGACGACACTGGACGGACGGGAGCTTGCCCGCAGTCCCGAGGGCGAATCGGTGATTTTTGATGTGGCCGGGACGATGCCGGCTTGGCGGGAGGCCCTGCTGATGATGCCCGTCGGCTCCAGGTGGCGGCTGGTGGCGCCGGCGGAACTGGCGATGGGCCGCGCCGGCGGTGCCGGCGTGCGGCCCGACACGCCGATGATTTTTGATTTGGAGCTTGTGGGCATCGAGGAGTAATTCGCAGTCGATCGGAGGGTTGGGGGCGAACTTGAAGCCGGCTTGTTGCGTCAGACTTATGATGCAGGGTCCGGCTGTCGTATGCCCGACCGCCGCCACCTTGCGGCCAGCCCCGGGGCCCTGGAGCTGGACACCGGACGTTCGCGGGCCGGGAGGAGCCACACCATGAACCAGACACAGACCACGTCGGACCGTTCCCGTCCGCCGGATGCCTCGCATGGGGGTAAACGCCGCTGGTGGAAGTGGCTGGTTGTGGCCGTCGCGGTGCTGGTGGTCGGCGTACTGCTGCTGCTGGCGATTCTGCCGACGATCGCCAGTTCGAGGATGGGTCGGGGCATGGTTGAGGCGGCGGTGAACGACAGCATCGAAGGCCGGCTGACGCTGGGCGAGCTGTCGATCGGCTGGACCCGCGGGCCGCGCGTCGGCGATGTGACGGTGTACGATCCACAGGGGCGTGTGGTGCTCGCGCTCAAGGAGGCGCAGGCGCCGAAGCTGTCGCTTCTCGCGCTGGCTGGAGGCCGGCGTTCGCCGGGCACGGTCACGGTGCGCGGGCTGACCGCCGACGTGGTCGAAGATGCGCAAGGCGTGACGAATCTGGAGCAGGCGCTGGCGCTGCGCCCGGGGGCGAAGGTGGTGGAGCCGGGCCCGGCGGCCGCGCCGGCGGCGGCGGCGCCGTCGCTGCGGATCGAGGATCTGTCACTGCAGGTCGAGGATGTGAACCTGAGCTACCAGGGGCCTGCCTTCGAGCCGGTGACCGTGCGGGTGCCGCGGCTGACCGTTGAGGGCCGGGCTGACGGCCTGCTCAAGGCGGTGTGGAATGCGACCATCCGGCAAGGCGATGAGGAGGGTGTGCTGCGCGGCGACGTGCAGATCACGGGGCTGGTCGATGCGTCGGGTCTGCTGACGCCGCGCGAGGCGCAGGTTGCGGCCCAGGCGACGATCGAATCGTTGCCGGTGGCGGCGGTCGATCGTCTGCTGCGCCAGGGCGGCGCGCTGGTGGCGCTGCTCGGGCCGACGCTGGAGGCGTCGGTGACGGCTCAGGGTTCGACGCTGAATCTGGCGGCCGATGTGGATGTGCATTCGCGGCACCTGGTGGCCAGGGGCGTGGTCCGCCTGAACGAGGCCGGCCTGTTGGTCCAGCCCGGCGCGGGGGCGCAGCTCACGCTGACGCCCGAGGCGTGGACGAAGCTGCTGGCCGGTGGCCGCGAGGACTATCCCAGGCTGGTCGAGGCCGCGGTGCTTGATCTTTCGGTGGATCGCCTGGAACTGCCGCGTCGCCAGGGTGCCGGCACGATGCGTGAGGTGGGAGCGGCGGCGATGGCGCGGCTGGCGCTGGGGGATCTGCTTCTGGACAGCGGCGAGGCGCGCCTTGGCCGGCTTGCGGTGCGCGGGCTGGGAGTGCAGGCGGCGTTCGACGGCTCGACGCGGGCGATGACGCTCGCGCTGCGCGGCGCGGCCGAGCAGGGCGACCTGGCGGGCAAGCTGCACCTGGACAGCACCATCACTTTTGCAGCCGATGAGCGCGGCGGCATCGACTGGCGTCGTGGTGAGGCGGTGACCGCCGCCGGGATCGACGGCCTGCCGCTGGGGCTGGTGGATGAGTTGGCGGGCACGGCCGGCCTGCTGCAGGAGGCGATCGGCAGGCGGCTGGATGTGAACGCGACCAGTCGGTTGGCATTTACGGGCGACGGCAGGGCGCCGACCGGTGACTTCGACGTGTCGGTCCAGGCGGATCGGCTGCGTGACGTGCGTCTGGCCGGGCGCGTGACCGCCGACGCGGTCGAGCTGCGGCCGGGCCGCGTGGGCGCGATCGAGCTGCGGCCGCAACTGCTGACCGCGCTTCGCCGCGGCGGCGATGACAGCCAGGGCGTCGCCCGATGGCTGGACATGCGGCAGCCGACGTCGTTGAGCCTGGACGTTGAGGCATGGCGCTGGCCGCTGACGCGCGAAGCGTCGGACGCGCGGGTGGGGCTGTCGGCGCGGATCGAGGCGCTGGAGCTGGGGCCCGACTCGGCGGTGGGGCGGGCGACGCTGGGCCCGGTCACCGCGTCGCTGCCCGCCGGCCCGCTGAGCGAGGGTGTCGCGCTGACGGTCGAGGCGCCGCTGCGTCTGGGCGAGGATGCCGGTCATGTGACGCTGCACGTGAAGGATCCCGCGCCGCTGCGGGCGGCGCGCGTGCTGGCGATCGACGGCGATGCGACGGTGGTTCTGACGCCGGGCGTATTCGAGTCTCTCAAGCGAAGCGGCCTGGTGAAGCTGCCGGCGGGGGGCGAGGCGCTGACCTTGGCGCGTGCGGCCCGGATCGATCTGACGCTGGACCAGATCACGCTGCCGATCGGCCAGCCGCAGGTCGCGCCCGGCGCCGAGGCATCCCTGCGCGTGGATGCGTTGGCGCTGGCCGGTGACGCACGCTTCGCGGACGTGACGCTCAGTTCGATCGAGGCGGCGATTCAGTCGCCCAGCGTCGGTTGTGTGATGAGTGCGACCGTCGACGCGCAGCTTCAGGTGGCCGAGCGGTCGGGCAAGCTGGCGCTGCGCGCGTCAGGAAGCGATCTGGACACGGGCGAGCCGACGCTGGAAGCGTCCGTGGCGGCCGAGCAGTTCCCCACGGCCCTGCTGGCGCTGGCGGGCAGTGCAGTCAACCGGTGGTCGCTCCTGCTGGGGCCGGCGCTCGATTCGGTGCAACTGACCCTGCGCCCCGAGGGCGCGTCGGGTGAGTCGGTTCGGCTGCAGGCGGAGGTCGCCTCGACGAATCTGCAGGCCCAGATCCGTGGGCGTTATGCGGCGGGTCAGTCGGTGTCGCTGGAGCAGGGCTCGACGGTGCGATTGACGCTGCGGCCGCAGACGTTCGCCGCTTGGCAGCAGGCGGGGGCGGGCAAGGCGGCGTTCGTGCTCGCCGAGCCGGCGGACGTGCAGGTGGTCGTCGAGCGGTTGAGCGCCGCACTGCCGGGCCCGGGCGAGGCGCTGAACCTGCGCGGCCTGACGATGGCGGTTGATCTGAACGCGACGCGGCTGGACCTGCGTCGTGCGGCCGACCCGCAGCCGATCGTGATCGACACGCTGGCGGCGCGGGTGGCGACCGAGGACATGCATCGGCAGCTGAGTATCGACGCACGGGCGTCGGTGGCGGCCGCCGACGCGGCCGGGACGACGCGCGCCTGGCCGCTGCGCTCGACCACACGGTTGACAGGCCTGGTCGATGAGAGCGGTCAGCTCAGTGCCCACCAGGCCGTCGTCGAAACGGATACGCAGGCGGAGCAGTTGCCCGCGAGCCTCGTGGTCGCGCTGGCGGGACTGGACGCGCGCTACGTGGGCGTGATCGGTCAGACGCTGTCGCTGACCGTCCGCGGCCGCGTGCCCGGCGCCCTCGATCTGGCGCTGCTGAGCCCGAACATCAACGCGCCGATGAAGCTGAGTGTCAGCGAGCAGCGGATTCTCGGGCTGCGCGAGGATGCGGTGCTGACGATGAAACTGACGCCGCAGCTTGCCGACGCCCTGCTGAAATTCGGCTCGCCGGTGCTGGTGGACGCCCAGGCGGCGAATCAGCCGATCCGCCTGACCGTGAAGGCGGACGGGTTTGCCGTCCCTGTGGTGGGCTTTGAGCCGGCGAAAACGGCGCTGGACGCACGGCTGGAGCTGGGTGAGCTGACGATGCGGCGGGGCTGGGCCGCGGGCGAATGGGAAGTGATTCTGCGCGCCATCGCCACGGCGGTGGATCCGCGCTCGCGCCTGAGTCTGCTCAATCCGCAGCAGGATCGTTCGATGACCGTGATCTTCACGCCGCTGGACGTGCATGCCCGCAACGGCAAGGTGACGACCAACGATCTGTGGATGTACAACGCGACGACGGCGATGGGCTTCAAGGGCGACGTCGACCTGGTGTCACGGCGGATCAACTCGACGATGGGGCTCTACGGCGAAGCGATTCTCCGTGCGATTCCAGCCCTGCGCGGCGAGGGCATCATCACGGCGCAGACGATTTACGAACTGCCGGTGCGCGGCACGCTGGATGAGCCGAAGGTCGAGAGCGACGCGCTGATCGGCGCGATCGCGCAGTCGGCGGGGGCGCGCCAACTGGGCAGACTGGCCGGTCCCGAGGCCGAGGCGGCGGTGGGCATCCTGGGGGCCATTCTGGAAGGCGGCGGTAAGGCGAAGGCGGGCGCGGTGACGGGCGGCAGCGCGGCGGGCTGGCCGAATCTGCCACAACTTCCGCCGCTGGACGCGGCTTCACAGACGCCGACGCCGCGCGAGGATGCGGCCGCGGCAGCCAACGCTCCCGAGCAGCCGAAGCGGGAGGCGCGGCCCGAAGACGTGGGGCTGCGCATCCTGGGCGGTTTGCTCCAGCGTGCCGGTGAAGGCAAAGAGAAAGAGAAGGATGCGCCCAGGCCATAGGCGACGTGCCGGGCAGGTGACCACGGGCGGCGGCGTTCGCTTCCCTGCGTCGACGGATATTGCGGAAGGGAAGCGCGGCATGAAGCGCGTGGTGGTCGAGCAGTTTGGCGGCGTCGAAAACCTGAAGCTGGTGGAGGAGCCGACGCCGGCGCCGGCGGCGGGGCAGGTGCGGGTGCGCTTGACGAGCGTGGGCATGAACCACGCCGAGCTGATGGCCCGGCGCGGCGAGTACCGACTCTCGTCGGGCGATCCGCCCTTCACGCCGGGCGTGGAAGGCGGCGGTGTGATCGAAGCGGTGGGCCCGGGCGTGGCGGATCGGCGTATCGGCCAGCGCGTGATTCTCAGCCCCGACGCGCCGCGGCTGGCGGCCGGCGGTCTGGGGGGCACGTACCGCACGCACTACCTGTGCGCGGCCGCGCAGACGCTGCCCGCGCCGGACGCTCTGCCGGACGACCAGCTTGGGGCCGTCTGGCTGGCGTATCTGACAGCCTGGGGCTGTCTGGTGTGGAAGCAGAATGTACGGCCCGGGCAGGTCGTCGCGCTGCCGGCCGCGTCGAGCAGCGTCGCCCTGGCGGCGGCGCAGATCGCCAAGGCCATGGGGGCTGAGGCGATCGGCCTGACCACACGCCAGGACAAGAAACGCCGCCTGCAAGCCCTGCCAGCCGCGCGGTACGACCACGTGCTCGTGACCCGAGGCCCGGACAGTGACGATCTGCCCTGGCATCGTGAGATCAAGACGCTGACCGATGGGCGCGGGGTCGACGTGTTCTTCGACCCGGTGGCGGCGGGAGCCTGCCTGAACATGGAGATCCGCTGTCTGGCCCAGCGGGGCACGGTGTGGGTGTACGGCCTGCTGGGTGAGCCGGGGGTCGTCGATGTGACGCCCCTGATTCGCAAGCACGCGGCGATTCGCGGCTGGGTGCTGGGCGAGCTGGTCGCGGACCGCGAGGCGACGGAGGCCGGCTGTCGGTGGATTCTCGACCGCTTCGCCGACGGCACGTTCACCCAGCACGTCGACCGGACGTTCAGCCTCGAAGACGTCCGCAACGCCCATGCGTTCATGGAGCGCGGCGATCACGTCGGGAAGCTGGTGCTGCGGCCGTGAGCCGCGCCGGCATTCTGCTATGGTCGTGCGCAACCTCAGAGTTTCAGGAGACGGCACATGGCCAGGCAGGCAGGACGGTACGGCAAGGCGGGCGACATCCGCGTGGGCGTGATCGGTTACGGCGGTGCGTTCAACATGGGCCGCCAGCATCTGAACGAGATGAAGGCGGCGGGCATGACGCCGACCGCGGTGGCGGAGCTCGATCCGGCCCGGCTGGCCGTCGCTTGCGAGGACTTCCCCGGCATTGAGACGTACGACACCGTGGCCAGGATGCTGCGGCAGTCGGCGGTCGATCTGGTGACGATCATCACGCCGCACAACACGCATGCCAGGCTCGCCTGCCAGTGCCTGCGCGCCGGGCGGCATGTGGTGACGGAAAAGCCCTTCGCCATCACCACGGCCGAGTGCGACCGCATGGTCCGCACCGCCCAGCGGCACAAGCGCGTGGTCAGCACCTACCACAACCGGCACTGGGATGGCTGCATCCTGCGGGCGGTGCAGGAGGTCAAGCGGCACAGGAAGATCGGCGACATCGTCCGCATTGAAGCCCATATGGGCCAGTGGCGCCAGCCCGGCCCGACGTGGCGCAGCAGCAAGTCGATCAGCGGCGGCATTCTCTATGACTGGGGGGCCCACCTGCTGGAGTACACGCTGCAATTGATCGACGCGCCGATCGCCGAGGTTAGCGGCTTCGCGCACAGAGGCTTCTGGGCGCCGACGACGGCCTGGGGCAAGGACACTACGGAGGACGAAGGGTTCGTGACGGTGCGCTTCGAGGGCGGGCCGTGGATGACCCTGTGCATCACCAACATCGATGCGAATCCCAAGCCCGGCTGTGTGGAGATCACGGGCACCAAGGGCAGCTATGTGTTCTGGATTCGCAAGTGGAAGATGGTCCAGCGGCTGGGTGGGGATAAGGTGAAGGAAACCGAGGGCGACAACCCGCCGAGCGAGGGGTGGCGTTATTACCGGAACATCGCGGCCCATCTGACCCGGGGGCAGAAGCTGGTCATCACCCCGCAGTGGGCCCGCCGGCCGATTCATGTGCTGGACCTCGCCGGCCGCAGCGCCGCCGCGGGACGGGCGTGCAGGGCGCGTTACCACTGAGGCGACCAGCTTACATGACCGATAGCAGTGTCGGCGGCCCCCAGGGACGCCGCGATCGCCAATGAAAGGGGAGGGTTCGCATGGCCCGCATGCCTTCGTCCACCAATGCTCCGATGTTCAACCCCCGCTGGTACGAACAGGTTTCGCCCGGCCCGCAGCCGCCGCATGTGATCCATGTGATCGTCGAAATCTCCAAGGGTCGACGCACCAAAGTCGAGGTTGACAAGCAGACCGGCCTGCTGCGCATGGATCGCTACCTGTACTCCTCGTCGATGTACCCGGGCGACTACGGCTTCGTGCCGCGCACGCTGGCCGAGGACGGCGATCCGCTGGACGTGCTGGTCATGGTCAATGAGCCGACATTCGCCGGCTGTTTGATCGAGGCGCGTCCGATCGGTCTGTTCAAGATGACCGACAAGGGCCAGAACGACTACAAGGTGCTGGCCGTCCCCAACTCCGACCCGATCTTCGCCGAATACCACGACCTGTGGCGCGTGCCGCCGCATTACCTGCGCGAGGTCGAGCACTTCTTCGCGACCTACAAGCAGCTCGAGGGCGGCCAGGTCATCACCCTCGGCTGGGCCGACGCCGAACTGGCCCGGGCCGAAATCATGGCCAGCATTTCACGGTTCCTGGGCAAACAAACGGTCAAATCCAACGGCAAGGCCGCCGGCGGCAAGGCAGGCGCGCGCACAAAGAAAACCAGCAGGAAAAAAGTCAGCAAACACGGCACGCGCGGCCGGTCCTGACGCCGCGGCACGCCAGCCCGTGAGGCTGCATCAGACGTTGAACAGGAAGTGACACACGTCGCCGTCGCGCATGACGTAATCCTTGCCCTCGACGCGCAGTTTGCCTGCCGCTTTGATGGCCGCTTCGGATTTGTACTGCGCCAGATCGTCGACGCTGTATGTCTCGACACGAATGAAGCCTCGCTGGATGTCGCTGTGAATTTCGCCAGCCGCCTCGGGAGCCTTGGCGCCGATGCGGATGGTCCATGCCCGGTTTTCCTTGTCGCCGGCCGTGAAGAAGCTCTGCAACCCAAGCAGGCGGTAGGTCGCCCGCGCCAGGACATTCAGGGCCGGCTCCTTCAGCCCCAGGCCCTCGAGCATCTCGGCTCGTTCGGCTTCGTCCAGTTCGGCCAGTTCCGCTTCGAGCTTGGCGCACACGGCCACCACCTCCGTGCCGTGATCCGCCGCGTAGACCCGCAGAGCCGTCACATGCGCGTTGTCGCCGGCCAGATCATCCTCGCCGATGTTGGCCACATAGAGCACGGGCTTGGCGGTCAGCATCGCGAAGCTCTTGATAATGCGGTCCTCGGCCTCGGTCAGGTCGAGTCCGCGCACTGGCCGACCTTCGCTGAGCGTGTCGACGCACCGCTGCATCAGGTCGGCCCGCATCTTTGCGTCCTTATCGCCGGTGCGGGCCTTCTTCTGCGCGTTGTTCAGCGCGTTCTCCGCCATCTCCAGGTCCGCCAGGGCCAGTTCGGTTTCGACCTCGTCGGCATCGCGGGCGGGGCGGATCGAATCATGGACATGCGGCACCGAGGCGTCGTCGAAGCAGCGCACCACGTGCAGCAGAGCGTCGACATTGCGCAGGTGTCCCAGAAAGCGGTTGCCCGTGCCCTTGCCCGCGCTCGCGCCCGACACCAGGCCCGCCACGTCGACCAGTTGCATCGTGGCCGGCACGACCTTGCGGGTCTTCACGAACTGCCCGATGAGATCCAGTCGGGGATCGGGGATTTTCACCATGCCGATATTGGCCTTGGTCGCATCACCGCCGCCGCGCACGCCCAGCGACGTGAGCGCGTTGAAAAGGGTGGTCTTGCCGATGAACGGGAGTCCGATGATGCCTGCTTCCATGATGCGCTCGCTGGGGTCGTTCGGATCGTTTCGCCAAGGCGGCCGAACGAACGATCATAGCGGTTAGGCGGTCGGCTATAAAAGGCCGCGCGGCGAGGCCCCCGCGCTGCGGCGACGCGTCAAGGTTGTCGTGTCGCCGCGCGTGCTCCGTCCTTTTTCACGGTCTCATTTTGCCTCGCATTTT